>ERZ773090.75-NODE-75-length-107907-cov-30.2464_pt1 | contig 107907 bp, 96 predicted proteins | sample MGYA00580579_ERZ773090 | MGnify/ENA primary metagenome ERZ773090 (study PRJEB29015, sample SAMEA2738014) | human oral metagenome | biome: human oral; feature: human-associated habitat; material: dental | place: China | collected 2132 ... | reverse complement strand
TGGTTTATTTGTCTCGCACCTGACGGAGCGAGACGGACTAATAGTCACATAATAAGTAAAAAATCTCTGAGATTACTTTCAGAGATTAGAAGATAACTAGTGACTATTTTCAACCGCTGCAGTAACAAAGGCAGTGTAGAGTTCTTCTGGGCGGTTTGGACGACTTGAAAGTTCAGGGTGATACTGACAAGCCACAAAGAATTTATTTTCAGGAATTTCCACAATTTCGACCAAACGATTGTCTGGAGAAACTCCTGAGAAGACAAAACCTGCCGCCTCAAACTGTTCACGAAAGGCGTTGTTAAACTCATAACGGTGACGGTGACGGCGTTGCACTACTTCTTGATTATGGTAAGCAGCTGCTGCCTTAGAACCACGTTTTAACTTAGATGGGTAAAGTCCCAAACGAAGGGTTCCTCCCATATCCTCAACATCAACCTGGTCACGCATGATATCAATGATAGGGTATTTTGTATCTGGTGCAAGTTCTGCAGAATTGGCACCTTCAAGCCCTAAAACGTGACGAGCAAACTCGATACAAGTCAACTGCATTCCCAAGCAGACACCCAACATCGGAACATCATTTTCACGCGCATAGCGGATGGCTTGGATTTTCCCTTCCGTACCACGTTGACCAAAACCACCTGGCACAATGATTCCGTCCGCATCAGACAAGAGCTCTGCTACATTCTCTGCCGTCACATCATTGGCGTTAACCCAATTAATCTTCACTTCTGCGTCGTTGGCATAACCAGAGTGTTTCAAGGCTTCGACCACTGAGATGTAGGCATCTTGCAACTCCACATACTTACCAACAAGGGAAATTTTAACTTGTTTCTTGAGGTTCATGACCTTGTCCACCATGGCTGACCACTCTGTCATATCCGCTGCTGGTGCATCTAATTTCAAATGGTCACAAACAATTTGGTCCATACCTTGTGCCTGCAAATTCAATGGAATTTGGTAAAGGTGGCCGACATCCAAAGACTCGATAACGGCTTCTGGTGCTACGTCACAGAACTGAGCTAGTTTGTTTTTAATGCCCTGACCAGCTGGTTTTTCTGTACGAATGACCAACATATTTGGCTGGATTCCCAAACCACGCAATTCTTTTACAGAATGTTGAGTTGGCTTGGTCTTCATCTCACCAGCAGCCTTTAGATAAGGAAGCAAGGTTGTATGGATGTACATGACATTATCTGCACCCACATCTGCCTTCATCTGACGAAGGGCCTCTAGAAATGGCAAGGACTCGATATCCCCTACTGTTCCACCAACCTCTGTGATAATAACATCCGAGTCGGTCGTTACAGCGGCACGCTTGATTTTTTCTTTCAAAGCATCTGTGATATGAGGAATGACTTGGACAGTTGCCCCAAGGTACTCGCCACGGCGTTCCTTACGAAGAACTTCACTGTAGATTTTACCAGTTGTCACGTTGGAATATTTGTTGAGATTGATATCGATGAAACGTTCATAGTGACCCAAGTCCAAATCTGTCTCAGCTCCATCATCTGTCACAAAAACTTCCCCGTGCTGGTAAGGGCTCATGGTTCCCGGATCGATATTGATATAAGGGTCAAACTTCTGAATGGTTACTTTAAGACCACGATTTTTCAAGAGACGACCCAGACTTGCTGCGACAATCCCTTTCCCAATAGACGATACCACACCACCAGTTACAAAAATATATTTCGTAGACATAGATTCCTCTTTCTAAAATGCTCAAGGCCTTGTTAACTACGAGGGGAGATAGAAAACAAGACCCTTATGAATAACGACTTTTCAAGAAAAACTTCCTGAAAAACAAAAATAGCTCCCTAGTAACTAGGGAGCCCCGACCTCTAAAAGAGGTGCCCGAACAATATAATACCTCAAAGCAGATCATTTGTCAACCCGAATTGGTAAAACATGAAAAAAAGAAGATTGTTTTCAGAAAACCAACTAAAGATCTACAACCCAACGGAAGACCTGCTCAAGGAACGAAAGAGGAGATCAGGCGATCTCCTCTGTGAAGTCTTTTACTCTTCTTCACTCGTTTCAGCATCATCGTCAGAAAACTCGTCGTCTTCTTCGTTGAGTTCTACATCTTCACCCAAGTCATCAGGGGCAATTTCGTTGATTTCTGCATCGTAGGCTTCCACTTCATTTTTCTCATCATCGGGATTTTCATCATCGTACGAAAGAGCTGGATCGGCTTCGTAAGCATCTTCGTCTTCTGGATCATCCGCATTGTAGTCAATGGCATCTGAATCACCATCCATGAAGGCATTGACACGTTTTTTCTTAGCTTTTGGTGCTACTTCATCGTCATCACTTTCTTCAAGAGCGATGATTTCTTCGTCGATTTCGTCCACACCATACCATGAACGAAGCCCCCATTTGTTGTCTCCAAGTGAGATGAAACTACCGTCAAAGTTCAACTCTGTGTAGAACAAAGGCAAAGCTTCGCGGATATCGCTGTTTGATGTTCCAAGGTAGTTTTGAATTTCGTTTACAAGATCGCTAAAATGCATCTCATGATCGCGACCACGAAGTTCCAAGATAGCACGCGCTACCTCAATCATAGATAGTTCACTTTTTTCTTGCCCAGCAAATACTTCTAATTCCAAAGCGTTTCTCCTCATTTTTACTACTATCGCCAGAGCGAACAGACTCTGACCTCATTTTATCATGTACTCTTTATTGTACGATAATTTTGCGGAATAGTCAAAGGTTAAATGGGAGAAAGTGACAGGACTTTTTATTTCTTTGCTACCCAGCCAATTGTGTCGATGGGTGGGGTTTCAGTGTCAATCCAGATGAATTCAATCCCGATTTCACCATTTTTAAACTTAGTCAAACGAATACCATTGATTTCCAGTTCATTGAGCCGTTTTCCTGTCAAGACTTCTCGTTCCTTCAACTGGAAAACACCACGCAAGATCCAATTTCCAAGGATTTCTTGCTTATCAATTGACTGGATTGCCTTACCAGCTTCTTGGTTTATATAGGCATTAATGACATCACCAGAAGATAAGAATCGTAGCTTAAAGGTTCTTTCTTCTTTTGGTAGAGCTAGTTTTTTGGTACCGGGTTCAAAGGTCCCGAAGCCTGGCCCAAAGAAATCTGGTCTTTCATCGTGAAAGTTTTTCGAGTCAGGCAGAGGAATGTAAACTTCACTAACTGGACGATACACTAATTGCTCAATTTCTTTAGTGAGTTTTTCATTGCCAGTATTGTGAACAAAGTTAATCAAGTCCTCACGAATCGCCTTCATCTGAGCTTTTTCTTCCTTGCTAGTCCACTTTTTCAAGAGAATTTCTTCTAGAGAGAAGGTTACAAAAGCTAGTTCTTCTGGAGCCAGACAGTCCTTAAATTTATCCTGAATCTTTAAAATACGTGGCAGGCGATCTTTTTTGGCTAATTTTGAACCACCGTTAAAGGCATTGAAACCTGAGTTTTCTTCCACATTTCCATGTTTGTCTGTGATAACCCAAGAAACTGTTTCTAAGACATCGGATTGTTGCTTTTCAGCTGTCAGTGAATGAAGATTTTCAAAGAGAGAAAAAGGATCTTCGATGTAATGAACGTCCCAAGTGTCTACCACAATGTCTTTATTATTAAAAGTCATGTGGAGCTGACTGTCAGCTGCTGTATACTTGTAGTGGTGTTGCCCATCCGTAAAACGGAAATTGGTTGGATTGTTTTTGGTAGTTGAGCCCTCAATGACCAGATTATCAATATCGACAGGCAAATAAGTCGTCTCCCCAACAAAAATCTTCGGATTTTCTCCCTTTGGTGTTGGCATCAGGACGTGATAAACAGCTTCAACATTGACCGAATCCGAGTTGAAACCCTTGATTTGTTCCTTAGAGGATTCGATTCTCTGATTTCTAAGAGTCGCAATCTTTCGTGCCAACTCTTCATAGCGCTGATAGTTTTCCTTGTCTGCTGACTCTTTATCTGTTGAAATATCCGCATGAAACTTGATATCACCCAACAGGTCCGTCCAAGATTGAGAATCTTTCTTGAACTGAGCGATTTTTTGATCTCCCGAATTAATCCCAAAAGATTTGATACCCACTAGGTATTTATGATTTTCATCCACAACAACTGAAGCATCATAGGAAGTATTGGCAATATCTTCCCCGACGGCATTAAAGGCTTTTTGAAAAACAGTTTCCTGAAATTTGGAGTTGACAATCGGAGCTACAAAATTCTCTGTTTGTCCCTCATCTTCGGATTCTGCCTTTTGAGAGAAAGCTTGGCTCAAACTAGCGAAATTGGTAATTAAGGTTTTGTATTTTTCTTTTTGTTCAAACTTTAGATGTTCCCACATAAATTATGTCTCACTTACCTATATTATATTTGTAACAAGACTAGCTTAAACACTAGTTCCCACTTATATATTTCGGAAAAACTATCAAAAATACTCTAATTTATCAGATTGTCACGATTTTTAGGCAATATAATACGCTCTTCATCCGAAACAACAAAACACAAATATTTATTATCTATTCATGGACAGCATATAAAACTCTTTACTTTTTTTATTACGAATCAATGATCTATACTGTTTAGAAGAAATAACCTCAAGATTATCTCTGTATTCAGTATAGATTTTTTCGTATGCCTCAGCTTCATTCCGTACAAAATCTTTAACATATGACTCACCTTCAAACTGACCATTCATCTTAAGGTAGATAATTGCAATTTTTCCCGAACGATGAAGCTGAGATTTCCCTTGGCTTTCGTTTAAAGCCTTGGTAACGTTTTCCGCGATGCGTTTAATCACGGGAACGACTACGCTATTTCCAGCTTGTTTGTATAACTGTCCATTAGACACCCCTTCTGGCATCTTAAAGGATTTAGGGTAGCCTTGAACGTTAAAGGTTTCTTTCGGTGTCAACTTGCGAACTTCACCACTGTCTGTCAAAATCAATGGAACGTTGTGTCCACCTGTTCCCATATTTGCTGTTAGGGTAGGGACAACACCATTTTTATTTTCACGAACATATTGACGGCGCCACTGGTAAACCGTATCTTGACTGGTGACTTCAAATTTCAACTGGTCGTAGAAATTCTGCTTGCCTTCACGGTAGTAGTAAACCTCGTCTAGCCTATCACCAAAGTTAATCACATCCTGAAGACTCGTAGTCAGCTTGATTTCCTCTGGGAACTCGAACAAGTCATAGGCTTCCTTGGTATCAAAACCAACAATATAAATCCGCTCACGGTTTTGTGGGATATTTCCATAGTCTTTCCCATTGAGAACCTTCCACTTGATGAAGTAGTTGTTCTCGGTCAAGGCTTCACGGATAACCTTGAAGGTATTACCATGGTCATGACCTACCATGTTCTTGACATTTTCGATGAAAATAGCGCGAGGTTTGCATCCCTCAATCATACGAAGCAATTCGAAGAAAAGATCGCCACGATCATCATCAAAGCCCTTGCGATAACCCGCAATACTAAAGGCTTGGCAAGGGAAACCTCCCATAATTACATCCACGCGCTCAGCTGGGATATCCTCTGGCTGAACATCGTGAATATCACGACCATCCAAATAGGTATCTGGATGGTTTAACTGATAAGTCTGACGCGCATACTTATCAAACTCATTGGCATACACCACTCTGAACTCGTTGGTCTGTTCAAATCCCAACTCAATTCCCCCAACACCTGAGAAGAAAGCTGCAATGTTGTACTTCTCAGGTCGGTTCGAACTTACAGAATTTGTCATGTAGTAACCTGCTTTCTAAAATAAAAGATATATGGCTCTATATAGTTTATAAAAAATATTGTTCTAATTCAAATTTTTCAATTCCTTGCTTTGAAAGTATGTACTCTCTTAAATGTTGATTTGCTCTTGGATTATAAAAATCATCAAACTCTATGTTTTGAATTTGGTTATCCTTTTTTAGCGTGTTATATAGATTTTTACTTAATCCTAGTTGCGAAATTTGCAACTCTTTTATGTCATTTGTTCCAAACATAAACAAATTATACAAATCATCAGAGATAATATTAAATTCTCTTAATGAATTTACTAATAAACCAATTTCAAAATCTACAAATTCATCATCGATTTGGAGTTTAATAATGGCGATGTTATACATATCATATTCTCTAGTTTTATAGTCATTTAAATCTATATAGACTTTTGCCCTGGAATCATTATAATCATTCGACTGATATGCCTTTTCTCCAAATTGGCTACCAACATATTGCATGAAATTTTTATCATGATCCGAGGGAGAACTTAAAATATCTTTCCAATATGATACTAAATTATTTACTCTATCCTTTAGAGGAGAATAGGCGCTTGGAATAAAACCTGAATAATAATTAATCGTAGGTTCAAACCGCAAACGTTTGATATTATTATTCGGATGAAAATACCTATAGTCTATATCTCTATCGACACCTTCAGAAACAAAATTATCAAAAAAAACTTCCTTAACTTTAAGCAAAATTTCTTTGTAGACATTATGAGCATTATGGATAATTTGTGTCTTATTTATAATTTTCTCTAATTTTATTAAACCTAAATCAGTATAATTTAATAGTTGCTGAGCTCCAGATCTCGTGAGACGAGAAATAAAACTAGGATTATCAAAATCATTAACTATATTACTTTCTAAAGCTAAAATTTTCTCAGAATTTTCTAAATTAGATCTATTTACTACAGAATTTTCTAACAGTGGATTTTTTACAGAATCCTTAATATTACTTCGTAAAGATTCAACTGTTTTCTTTAATTGACCATTTCTATTTTGAGGATAGCTATCAAGTTCCACAAAGTGTACAGGAACTAAGATTTTATTTAGTTCACCATTATTTGAAAAAATCTCATTCAATCTATTGACTCTACCAACTAAGTTTATTAGTTCATTAGTAGCCGAAAAACCTGAAATAAAGAATAAAGAGTCGATAGGCATATTCATACCAGCGAGAATAACTGAATTGGCAATTAAATGTTTAATTGAAGTATCATCTCTAAAACATTTCAGAAGATAATTCCTTATATTATTTGGTAATCTACCATGTAAATATAAAATTCCTTTTGATAAAAATTCAATTAGCTTAAATTTAGGGTGAACTATATACTTCAATTCTTCAATTAAATTACCGAGTGAATTTGGTAACTCATCATACTCAGGTAATTGGTCAAATAATTCTTTAGCGTAATGTTCTATATAAATAGGCCTATATAAATAATGCAAACTTTTTTTGTAATTTTTACTACAGTTAACAATATATTTTAAATTATTTTCCGTATTAGGTAATTTAAAAAAGTAACCCAGATATTGCTCGAAGACAAATTGTTCATTGGAATTACTAACATATCTTATATCTAAAACCTTCAAATTATTGTTAATTTTATACTGCTCTACATCCCCTTCTTCATTTTTTAACAATAAATTCTTAACATTTTGAATTAGAGGTGAAAAATAGTATATATTTAGTCCAGGATTTAGTTTCTTGTTGAGTTTAAGTAATCTTGCTAATAATAGGCTTCTATTTGCATGTTTCAAACCGAAATCAAAGTTAAACAGTTCATGCGCTTCGTCTATATAGAGAGAATCGAATATTAAGTTTTGTTCAATTAATCGCAACGCTCTCTCCTGTGTAACAATCGCAAGCACTCGTCGATCAGAATCATTATAATTCTGTTCATGAGTTATAATTTTCCTATTTAATTCTCTTAACTTTTTTGCTTCTCGGAATACTTGGTCAATCAACGCTTTAGTAGGTACTATAATTCCAATATTGTCCAACTCATTATTTTTTAAAATATGTTGATAAATTATTTCGCTTTTTCCATATGATGTTGGAGCAATAAAAGCAAATGTTTTATTTTCTGAAGTAATGATTTCCTTAGATACTTTATCTTGTTCAAACGTGTTCATTTTATCACCATTTGAGAATTGAGCAAGTTTTAAATCCGAAAGAAAATAATTCAATATTCCTTCATCTACCAAACCACTTTTTAAAAGTTTTCGTGCAATTGGATAATAACCAAAATTAACTGAAAAATCGTATAGAGCTCTGTAATCTTTGATTTTAAAGCATGTTCTAACAATAATTGAATACGCAAACTCTATATAATAACTTCTGGATCTGTTTTTTTCAAATTCTTCAATAAATAACAATGATATTGCAAATAAATATTCTGCGTCTCGATTAGTTAATTTCTCTTTTATAAACAATAATTCTAAGATAGTATTTACAATCTCTTCTCTTTTAGAGAGTGTTGTCAATGTACTTTTTCCATCGCTACTCATCAATGATTTCCTCTAAGTATTCCAAAAATATTTCAATAGTTTGTAAATTAATTGCGATAATTATTTCATCTTTTGATTGATGATTTTTTATAAAATTATTTAAGGTAGAAATCTCAAAATTAATTTCATTAATATGATGGTTCCCTCTCTTATCTGGTATAATCGTCGATCCTATAATAACGTTATTATCCTCAATTTTAAAATAATTTCCATTAGTATAATCTGTTGATAATTCCGCAACTTTTTGAACTAAACTATGTGGTGATTGAGCAATCTTCGTATGATTATATGCATTCCGCCACGGATTATTGATTTTTTCATTTTCACCAGATAATTGCTTCTTTAACCCATTGTATGCTCTATATACTGTATTCCTATGACTGTTATTATGTCCTATCTGACTAGATTTACTCTCTAACAACCAGAATCTTTCCCCCTCAAGTACAAGACCGTCAAACCCTTTTTTAGCAGAATTTTCCTCTAAATTTCTAAAGCAATATTCTTGAGAAAAACCTTTCGTTCTCAATAAACATATGACGACTAATTCCGCTATTGCTCCATTTCTTTTGTTAATGTCAATTCTTCTAAGATAATTTAGCAATTCTCTTGCTTCTTCCTTCAAAGATAAGGAACTTTCACGTCCCGAAATAATCGTTAACAAATTCTCTTTAATAAAAGTTTTATCCGTTTCAGATAACTGTTCAATAGCTAGTCTTAAGTAACGGTAATTCTTCTCACTACGTTCAAACTCAATATCTGATATAGACAATTTAATAACCTACTTTAACACTTTATTTTCCATTATACCAAAAAACACGGCTTACCACCGTGTTTCTATGTTTATTTCACCAACTTCTTCATCTCATCAATACGTGCGACGGTCGCATCATATTTCGCTTGGTAGTCGGCTTGTTTGTCGCGTTCTTTTTGGACGACTTCTGGTTTGGCGTTGGCTACGAAACGCTCGTTAGAGAGTTTCTTGCCGACCATATCCAGTTCTTTCTGCCACTTGGCTAGTTCTTTTTCAAGACGAGCGAGTTCTTCTTCGACATTGAGGAGGTCTGCGAGTGGCAAGTAGATTTCTGCTCCTGTGATGACGCTTGACATAGCGAGTTCAGGTGCAGGGATGTTTGATGCGATTTCCAAGTGTTCTGGATTTGTGAAGCGTTTGATGTAGTTGACATTGCTGTTAAAGAAAGCTTCCAAGTCGCTATCGCTTGTCTTAACAAGGATGGTGATAGGCTTGCTTGGTGCTACGTTTACTTCCGCACGCGCATTCCGAACAGCACGGATCAAGTCTTTGAGGCTTTCGACACCAGTGTGAGCCGCAAGGTCTTCAAAGGCTGGATTGACAGTTGGGTATGCTGCTGTAACGATAGAACCTTCTGAGATTTGTCCAAAGATTTCCTCTGTTACGAACGGCATGATTGGGTGAAGGAGACGAAGGATCTTGTCCAATGTGTAAAGGAGAACAGAACGTGTGATGACTTTCTCTTCTTCGTTATCGCTATAAAGGACTTCCTTGGTCAACTCAACGTACCAGTCCGCAAACTCGTCCCAGATAAAGTTATAGAGGATGTGGCCAGCCACACCAAACTCAAACTTATCAAAGTTTTCAGTGACTTTGCCGATCGTTTCATTGAGGTTGTGGAGAATCCAGCGGTCTGTGACATTTCCAGCTTCCTTATTGACAACTTTCTCCACATTGGCAGTTGCTTGCTCAAGGGTCAAACCTTCATTGTTCATGAGGATGTAGCGAGAGATGTTCCAGATCTTGTTAATGAAGTTCCATGAAGCATCCATTTTCTCGTAAGAGAAGCGCACGTCTTGCCCTGGTGCAGAACCGTTTGAAAGGAACCAACGAAGGGCATCGGCACCGTATTTCTCGATGACATCCATTGGGTCGATCCCGTTACCGAGAGACTTAGACATCTTGCGTCCTTGCTCGTCACGAATGAGACCGTGGATAAGGACGTTTTGGAATGGCTGACGGCCAGTGAATTCCAAGGATTGGAAGATCATACGAGACACCCAGAAGAAGATGATGTCGTAACCTGTTACCAAGGTTGAAGTTGGGAAGTAGCGTTTGAAGTCTGCAGAGTCTACATCAGGCCAGCCCATGGTTGAGAATGGCCAAAGGGCAGAACTGAACCAAGTGTCCAAGACATCTTCGTCCTGAGTCCATCCGTCACCTTCTGGAGCTTCTTCGCCGACATACATTTCACCTTCAGCATTGTACCAAGCAGGGATTTGGTGACCCCACCAGAGCTGACGAGAGATTACCCAGTCGTGGACATTTTCCATCCATTGAAGGAAGGTATCGTTGAAACGAGGTGGGTAGAATTCTACCTTGTCATTTGTGTCTTGGTTGGCAATGGCATTCTTAGCCAATTGATCCATCTTGACGAACCATTGAGTAGACAAGCGTGGTTCAACCACTACACCTGTACGCTCTGAGTGACCAACACTGTGGACACGTTTTTCGATTTTAACAAGGGCACCGATTTCTTCCAACTTAGCAACGACTGCCTTACGAGCTTCAAATCTGTCCATGCCTGCAAATTCGAAGGCCAAGTCATTCATGGTTCCGTCGTCGTTCATAACGTTGACTTGTGGCAAGTTATGACGTTGACCAACTAAGAAGTCGTTTGGATCGTGGGCAGGTGTGATTTTCACGACACCTGTACCAAACTCAGGATCTGCGTGTTCGTCCCCAACGATTGGGATCAATTTATTAGCGATTGGAAGAACGACATGTTTGCCAATTAAATCCTTGTAGCGTGGGTCTTCTGGATTTACGGCAACGGCAACGTCCCCAAACATCGTCTCAGGACGAGTTGTCGCAACCTCAAGAGCGCGTGAGCCGTCTTCCAGCATGTAGTTCATGTGGTAGAAGGCACCTTCGACATCCTTGTGGATAACCTCGATATCAGAAAGGGCTGTGCGAGCTGCTGGGTCCCAGTTGATGATAAACTCACCACGGTAGATCCAGCCTTTCTTGTAAAGCTCGACAAAGACCTTGCGAACGGCTTTTGACAAGCCTTCGTCAAGAGTGAAACGCTCACGAGAGTAGTCTACAGAGAGTCCCATCTTGCCCCATTGTTCCTTGATAGTTGTCGCATATTCGTCTTTCCATTCCCAGACTTTCGTCAAGAAAGATTCACGACCCAGGTCGTAACGCGTAATGCCCTCACCACGCAAGCGCTCCTCAACTTTAGCTTGAGTGGCAATCCCAGCGTGGTCCATCCCTGGAAGCCAAAGCGTATCAAAGCCTTGCATGCGTTTTTGACGGATGATGATATCCTGCAAAGTCGTATCCCAAGCGTGACCAAGGTGAAGCTTCCCAGTTACGTTTGGTGGTGGAATCACGATTGAATAAGGCTTAGCCTTTTGATCGCCTGAAGGCTTGAAAACATCCGCATCAAGCCATTTTTGGTAACGACCAGCCTCAACCTCGGCTGGATTGTATTTAGGTGAAAGTTCTTTAGACATGTGTGTGTCCTTTCTAGTTAAAAATTACAAATATTTCATTATATTACTCAATGAACGATTTAAATCGTTCTCAGCTTTTCCAGTTTCTACAGGATTTGAAACAGAGTTTTCTTCTATATCTTCGATTCCCCTATTATAATCCATAAATAATAAATGAGAAAGCCAACGTAACACTATAAGTTCTTCACATTTCTTTTGAAGATCATTCTTCTTACTAACATGAATATCATCCAATAGTTGTTTTGCTTCTTTTATAGATAAGTCAATATTTTCAATTATATGGTAAGCATTGTAGCATTCTTTATACTCTAAACTATTAGTAAATAAAATTGTTTTATTATCAATATTGGCTAGTAGATTGCTTAATAGAGGAATGAGATTTTCTGTTCTATTGCATAATTGAAAAATATTATTACAATAACTATCTATTCTATTTTCCAAAATTTCTTTGTAGTCAGAATAAGCCTCACGATAATCTTGCCAATCTCCAGAATCTTTAGAAATTGCATATTTTTCAAAAATTATTGATTCAAAGAAATAAAAATCTTTCGAAAATGCAAAAATTTCGCTTAAAGAAGAATTATAAGAAACAAAGCCATCCCAAAAAATTTTACTAATCTTTTCTTTTCTAGATTCTCGATAAGTTAGTATTTCATTTGGAACTGAAATTATTATTGAAACAACCGCACCTAATAGTGCCCCTTTTAGTAACTCATCCATCGAAATTATCCCAAATATTGAACAGCTAACAATTATTATTATTATTGAAATAAGAGATATACCTACAATCAGTCTAATTCTTTTCATTATCTTCCTCCCACTCACTCTTCAGCAAGCCATATATGAGACTGTCACAGCGGTTTCCTTGAACATCCTTTCTGTCTCGGATGCGAGCTTCGAGGGTAAAGCCAAGTTTCTCCGCGATTCGTTGACTTTGGACATTGTATCCAAAGCAGACCAGTTCTATCTTGTGAAGATCTAGTTCTCTAAAAGCTAGGTTAATCAAAGCACACGCTGCTTCTGGAACATAACCTAGACCCCAATAGTCTGGATGTAAGATATAGCCAATCTCCAAGACATCATCCTCGTGACGACGAGGGAAATCAACAGAGCCGATGACCTTATCGGTTCCTTTAACGACAATTCCATAGCCCGCTGGGAGATTGTTCTTTTCATTACGCTCGGGAAGAATGCGCTCCAGATAACAAATCTCATCTTCTAAGGTCTTGACGGGGTGAAATGCTGCTGGATAGGCGACCTCTGGGAGACTGGCGTAGGCATGGATATCCTCGGCATCAGCCACTGTTCGGACTCGTAAAACGAGACGTTCTGTTTCGATTCTTTCTGGCAACTCAGCTCTTGTCATCCTTCTACCTCGCTTTCTACAAAAAATCGCCCCTGCCATCAACCTGACAGGGACGAATGTGTTTATCCGCGGTACCACCCAATTTCGGGCCAAGCCCGCATCTTTGTTTATTTCAATTTTTCATCCATCAGCAACCAGTTTTGACACATTTGTGGACTTCTCAGCACCGCCACTTTCTGTAAAATGTGGGATCCAAAACACCTCTAATGGCTCTATTGTAGCAAGTTTTTCTCGGAAATGCAAGGGGCAAGAAAGATTACTTGAAGCTGATGCCGTGCTCTTTTAATTTCTTAATGGTAGCTGGGCCGATTCCTTTCAAGGCAAGGAGTTCTTTTTCAGTCCAGTTTTTAAAGTCAGCAGCCGACTTGATGCCTTCATCATAGAAAGTCTTAGCACGATCTACTGAGAGGCCACCCAAAGTAGCTGCGAAATCTTCTACTGAACTGGCTACTTTTTGAGCTTGTTCCTTGGTCGCTTCTACTGCTTGTTCCACTTTTTTAGAGACAACTTTTCCTGCTTCGCTGGCAGATTTTTCTGCATGTTTCACGACTTTCTTGGTCTCTTCTACAACCTTGGTCACTGTACTTGAAAAGGCACCTGAACGACGAAGGCTATTTCGCAATTGTTTTTTACGTTGGAGTTTCTTTGACATGATAAAATCCTTTCAATAAAAAATCCCTGCTCTGACAAGGATTTAATAAAGATATTCTATCAAGATTTTGGAAAAAAATCAAGAAAGTATCACTATTTTAATAATTTCGCTCGCCAAACAAGCCCTCTGGCAAATCATGGAATCCCTTGCCTGCCTTGAAATTTTCAAACTTACCAAGCAAGAACTGATAAGCATTCAAGCGACTTTCGTAGCGAATCATGGCATCTTTGGCACGCTCGTCTTGGTCTTCTTCGTAGACTTTTTGACTTTCCTTGTGCGCCATGTCGTTGATCATGATCTGGGTATTGACCCAGGCTTCAAATTCCTTCATAAATTCCTGTTCGTAACTCATTGATTCTCCTTATTCTAATCCACGGAAATAGTCCGTATCAATCTCTCGGTAGGGCTGAATATCCTGAACATACTCCAACACTCCTTGAAATTCTCCGTTTTCATCGTGTACTGCGGCATAAGTGATGTGGACAAACTTGCCTCGCGACTCCGACTTGAACCACATCTCATACTTGTCCTTTTTACCCTCACGAAGACCTTTCATAACGGCCTTCACCTTGTCTAGGTACTTAGGCGGGTGGCAGAGTTCTACATTGCGCCCAACTTGGGACGGCGTCCGTTTGAAAATCATCTCATCAGCTGGCGCATTGTCATTGTAATACTGGAAAATATCGTCTTTATTGACAAAGGTAATCTCCATGGGGAGGTGATTGAGGATGAGGTTGGCCTGCTCGACGGAGAGATAGCCATTCCCAAATACCTGTTGACTATGGCGGTCCAGCTCTGCTTCCTTTTCCTTAGGGGTAAAGGTAATAGTAAACTGGCCTTCAGGCGTATCGATAACTTGCTGAACTTGGCCTTCTGCTGTGTCTAGCTGCACGGGCTCCTCTGCACTCTTTTCCTCAACAAAGCTCTGTCGTTCTGGCACCCATTTCTCAGACGGACGGATGATGGCATAGCCATAAGCATCACTCTCCTCCGCAATCTGAATCCAGTCATCCTGAGTGAAGGACTCAAGAAGAATCATGAGGAGGATGGACTCTTCCTTGAAAATCATACTTTCAAACTCTGTCGCAAAAGCTTCGAAATCTTCTTTTACAGTCTTAATCGACACTTCTGGTAGTGACTTGGCTGTCGCTAGAGCTGTCTGAAAGAGTCCTCTGATCTGATCGTCCACTCCCCACATAACTTTAGGGGGTGAATCGTGACCATAGCGCTCCATGATGGGGAAAAAGAGCTCTTCCTTGCGCTGATAGTGGATGTCAAATTGCCCCAAAAGCCCCATTTGACGGACCAAACCCTTGCGCATATCCGCAAGCATCTCTTCATCTTCCATAGTCTCATAGGTATCTAACAATCTCCGAATGCGGATCAAGGCAGCGCGGAGAGCCAAATTTTCATCCTTGAAGACGCGAACTGGATGACCAGGATGCTCGGTATCTTCCACTTCAACGCCCTTAACAGCATTTTTAAAAAGATTGGCATGGACATCACAGAGACCCATAACATCTTCAAAGGTGACACCTGAGTCTGAGTTCATCAGCTCGTGCTCCATGAGAGAAATCTCGATGGCTGACACACCTGTAAAGGTCGCATCGAAACGCTCCTGAACTGACTCAGGAGAGGCGCCATTGTGCAATTCTAACAAAATATCCCGTAGGATATGAATCCGTTCATCTGCCATTAGTCTAATCCAATCACTTCATAGCCGTTCGCTTCTAGCGTGCGGACAATCTTGTCCATAGGGGTTCCTTCGAGTTTAGAACCTTGCTTAAGCGATACTTTGCGACCGACTGTGTTGCGCATCAAGGGATTAGCAAGTGGTTTAAAACCCAGCTCCACTAGGATTTCCAAGACTTCTGGATGCTTGTCCACCACTTCTGCAACGGGAATTGACACATCGATGATATTATCCATGACGACCTCCATGTATGTTCTAAAATGATTTTGCTGCTTATATTATACCATAAGGACGATTAGCATACACCAAAAAAGAGGGGCACCCCCTCTTTCTTAGTTTTTATCCAGATTGCGTAGCATCTCGTCAATCTTGTTTCCATATTCGATGGATTCGTCTTTGACGAAGGTTAAATCTGGGATTTTATACAATTTCAAATTGCGACCAAGTTCACGTTTGATGGTACCCGTTGCTTTTTCAAGCCCGATTTGAGCTTTTTGATTATCCGAAGCAAGGTTACTCAAAATGGTGTAGTAAACCTTGGCAACAGACAAGTCACCTAACATCTGAACATCTGTAATGGTCACACCTTGGACACGCGGATCACGGACTTTCTTTTGCAAAATCTCATTGACTTCACGCTTGATTTCCATGCCCACACGATCCGTACGGAAATGATTTGCCATGATATTCCTTTCTCTACTTTGAACCAAAAGCTAGGCCAGCAGACCTAGCTATTTTTATTAGATAGAGGAACTAGAGCCATTTGAATCTAGGAAACAAGCCTTAGATAGAACTAAGAGTTCATCAACGCGCTGTTGACGACGAGTCAAATTGGCTATCGTTTCTCTATTATCTCTTGATTTCTTCCATGACATAGGCCTCGATCACATCATCAGTCTTGATATCATTGTAGCCATCAATCATCAATCCACCTTCACGACCGTTTGTAACTTCTTTCACATCGTCTTTGTAGTGTTTCAAGCTTGCAAGTTCACCGTCATAGATAACGACACCGTCACGGATAACACGGACTTTAGAGTCACGGGTAACCTTACCACTCATAACCATGAATCCACCGATAGTTCCCACCTTAGATACCTTGAAGGTTTCACGGATAACTGCTTCACCGATAACTTTTTCTTCAAATTCTGGATCAAGCATCCCTTTCATGGCTTCTTCCATCTCTTCGATAACCTTGTAGATAATGCTGTGGAGACGGATTTCTACATCGTCAGCTTCGGCTTGTTGACGCGCTTGAGGTGTAGGGCGTACGTTGAAACCAACGATAAAGGCATTTGAAGCTTCCGCAAGAGTCACGTCAGACTCGTTGATAGCACCGACTGCCGAGTGAACGATAGTAACTTTCACACCTTCCACATCGATCTTTTGAAGTGAGGCAGAAAGGGCTTCAACAGAACCTTGTACGTCGGCCTTGATGATAACGTTAACTGATTTGAGTTCACCAGCTTTAAGCGTATCAAAGAGGTTTTCAAGGCTGACACGTTGGGTAGCTTGACGTTGTTTCATGAGGGCACGTTTTGCACGTTCCTCACCTGCTGCACGCGCAGATTTTTCATCTTCGTAAACGGCAAAGTGGTCACCAGCCATCGGCGCTTCGTTTAGACCTGTGATAGAAACTGGTGTTGATGGTCCTGCAACCTTAACACGACGACCAAGGTCATTTGTCATAGCACGCACACGTCCGAAAGTATTTCCGACAACGATTGGGTCTTGGACATTCAAGGTACCTTGTTGAACAAGAAGGGTTGCGACCGCACCTTTTCCTTTATCCAAGCGAGCTTCGATAACGGTACCGATCGCACGCACTGTTGGGTCTGCCTTGAGTTCTTGGATTTCAGCTACAAGAAGGACTGTTTCCAAGAGTTCATCGATATTTTGGTTGAATTTGGCTGAGATTTCAACAAATTCAGAATCTCCACCCCAAGCTGTTGACATAACCCCATGCTCAGCCAATTCACCGATAACGCGTTCTGGGTTGGCACCTGGTTTATCAATCTTGTTGATGGCAACGATGATTGGAACGTTGGCCGCTTTTGAGTGGTTGATGGCTTCAATAGTCTGAGGCATAACCCCGTCATCTGCCGCTACAACCAAGATGGTAATATCGGTAACAGACGCACCACGCGCACGCATAGATGTAAAGGCCGCGTGTCCTGGTGTATCAAGGAAGGTAATCTTCTTGCCATTTTCCACGATTTGGTAGGCACCGATATGCTGAGTGATACCACCTGCTTCTCCTGTCGCAACACGAGAGTTACGAAGGGTATCTAGAAGGGTGGTTTTACCATGGTCAACGTGTCCCATGATCGTCACAACTGGTGGACGCTCAACCAATTCATCTTCATTGAGATAACCATCTTCGACAAAGAAACGTTCGATGTCAGCATTATCAACTTCGACCTTTTGTTTGGCTTCGATACCATAATCCACCATGAGGAGTTCAATGGTTTCTCCATCCAAAGATTGGTTTTGTGTGGCCATAACACCCATCATAAAGAGTTTCTTGACGATTTCAGCTGGTTCACGTTTGATACGTTTTGCGATTTCCGCAACAGTCATACCATCTGTATATTCAAATTCTGTTGGCAATTCATGGAACTTACGCTCTGTAACAGGTTTTGGAGTCTGGTTACGGTTGTTTTGCTTGTTCCCTTTTTTATTTTTCTTGTTGTTATTCCAGTTACTATTTCTTTGGTTTCTCACTTGATTTTGACTACTTCGATTCTTTTGTTGTTTTCTAGGACCATCTTCTTCGTGATCATAATCGTCACGTTCTTTGTCTGGTCGAGCTTGTTTTTTACGACGTGTATCCACTGGCGCTTCTTTCGCTACAGGAGCTACTGTTACGGCTGGCTGCGTTTGTTCAGCTAGCTTAGCAGCTTCTTCAAAGATTTCCTCTGGCTCCTTGCGTTTGTTAGCTTGAGCCAAGGCTTCTTTGGCAGCTTGCGATTGTTTGAAGCGCTCCTCGCTTGAGCGTGCGTACTCTGCATTTTGCTCTGCTTTTAGAGCCGCTGCACGGGCTTTAAAGTCAACACGTGGTCCAGCTTGCTTGGGCTGGAAGTCTTGCTGCTGACGGCGATCATTGCTACGATTCCCTTGACCTTGTGGTTTTTTCCCTTGGTCGTTAAATCGGCGATTGTCGCGGTTTCCTTGACCAGGTTTGCCACCATTACGGCCGTCGTTTTTCTGACGGTTGCCGTTTTGTTGTTGGTCACGGTTGTTGCCCTTGTTTTGTTTGCGTCGCTCTGCCTGCTCTTTGGCACGCGCCTCACGCTCCGCTTTGAAGTTTCGACTCTGTGGTCTTGCGGCCACTACTTTTTCTTCCTTAGGAGCTACAGGTGTAGCTGATTTGCTTTCTTCCTTAGCGGCAGCTGGTTTAGCTGAAACAGGCTTTTCCGCTTTCTTTTCTACACTTACTTTTGGTGCTACAGGTTTTGCTTCTGCTTTAGGAGCAGGTGCAGGTTTAAAGCTAGCTGCGATTTGTTCAGCAGCAGCAGCTTCCACGCTCGATGAGTGGCTTTTCACATCCAAGCCCAACTCTTTTGCACGCGCTACAACTTCTTTACTTTCTTTTCCAAGTTCTTTTGCGATTTCGTACAATCTTTTCTTAGACAAATCATGTCCTCCTCTTCTATTCCATAAGAGACCTCATTTTCTTTGTAAATCCAGCATCTGTCACAGCCAAAACCTTTCTTGATTTTCCGACTGCTATGCTTAATTCCAGTGTTGAAAACACGGTTATAACTTCTACTTGATAATAGTCACTTTTGTCTTGAATCTTCTTGGTCAGATTGGGACCAGCATCATGGGCTAGAAAGACTAGCTTGGCTTTCTGGTCTTGGATGGCCTTGACCACCAATTCCTCACCTGATATGATCCGGCCTGCTCGCTGAGCAAGTCCCAAGAGATTACTTATCTTTTGCTTATTCAAGTCCTAACTCTCTTCTTTTCACTTTGTGATCAACATAGGCGATCAACTCGTCATAAAAGCTTTCTTCCACTTCCATGTTAAAGCTGCGGTTAAAGACTTTCTTCTTTTTTGCCTCTAGGGCTTCTGCATTGTCTAGCTTGATATAAGCGCCACGGCCATTAGCCTTGCCTGTCGGATCGATAAAGACTTCGCCTTCTTTGTTCTTGACAATACGAAGTAAATCTCGCTTATCGATCACTTCGTTAGAAACAACAGACTTGCGCAAAGGGATTTTTCTTGTTTTCATCTTTCCCTCCTCTTGCAGCTTTTATTCTTCAGTCAATTCGTCTGTGTCAGCGAAATCAACTTGACTCGCTTCTTCCATAGCTTCAAATTCACTTGCAGACTTGATATCGATACGGTATCCAGTCAAGTGAGCTGCCAAGCGAACGTTTTGTCCACGACGACCGATTGCAAGAGATAGTTTGTTATCTGGCACGACGACCAAAGCACGCTTGCTATCATTTTCATCAAAGATAACTTGGTCAACTTCTGCAGGAGCAATGGCATTGTAGATAAATTCAGCTGGATCTGCTACCCACTCGATAACATCGATGTTTTCTTCTACGGGTACCATGCGGTCGCTCTTAGCATCGTAACGAGCTGGGTGGAATTTGCTGGTGATTTTCTTGATATTAGCACCACCACGTCCAACAATTGTCCCGATAGCATCCACGTTTGGATTGTGGCTACGAACGGCAACCTTAGTACGGTCACCTGCTTCACGAGCTACGCTCATGATTTCAACAGTTCCATCATACACTTCTGGGATTTCTTGCTCCATCAAGCGTTTGATCATTTCTGGGTGGCTACGGCTGACAAATACGTTGACACCACGAGGGTTGTCTTCAACCTTGTAAACATAAACTTCGATACGGTCGTGGGAAGCAAAAACTTCTCCAGGGATTTGGTCTTGTTTTGACAATTGGGCTTCGATGCTACCAAGGTTAACATAAATGAAACGGTTGTCGAAACGTTCTACCGTACCAGACATGATTTCTTGTTCATGTTCTTTGTAAGTATTGTAAGTGATGGCACGTGTTTGCTTGCGCATTTTTTCCATAATGGTTTGTTTAGCAGATTGGGCTGCTACACGACCAAACTCAGCTGGTGCTTCTTCAAACTTAATTTTGTCACCAAGCTCATAGGCAGAATTAATGGCAAGGGCATCTTTCAAGCTGATTTCCAAACGGCTATCAAATACTTCATCAACAACTTCACGGACAGTATAAACTGTAAAGTCACCTGTTTTTTCATTGAAGTCAATGGCTACGCTGTCAGATTGACCATAGCGTCTGCGATAAGCGGAACGAAGCGACTCTACTACTGCGTCGATGATGTCTTCTTTTTTGATTCCCTTGTCTTCTTCCAAAATGCGGAAGGCCTCTAGCATTTCTTTACTCATGTTTTCTTCACTTTTGAATCCTCAAAAGCTATCCTTTCTTTTCTATAGTTTTACTGCTAAACGTGCTTTTGATACTAAACTGTATGGAATTTGGACGGTTTTCTTACGTGTCTTGTCCATATATTCCATGGTCAACTCATCCCCTTCAAAGGATATCAAGGTTCCTTCAAAGACTTTTTGTTTATCAATGGCTTGGTAGAGCCCGACATGAATGTATTTCCCAACCGCTCCAGCGACAGCATCCTTGGTTTTCAAAGGACGTTCCAAGCCTGGACTGGTGATTTCTAGGAAATATTGTTCTGGGAAGGGATCGGGCTTGATGGTATCTAGGACAGGACTGATGATTTCTGTCAGGTCTGCCGTGTCGTTCAAGGTAATTCCTTCAGGTTTATCTACAAAAATACTGAGAATCATGTCACTGCCAATCTTTCCATACTCGATATCCACGAGCTCGAAAGGCGCTTGGATGACAGGTTCTACAACTTCTCTGACTAATTCTACGATTGTTGCGATTGCGTCCACCTCCTCATAAGCAAGAGGCGAAGATATTTCCCCGCCTCTCTTTCTCATATTCTTACTATTAGTATAGCACGTTTGGCAATTTATGTAAAGCATAAGCACTCAAACGGCTGGTTTTCAAGCTATTTCTTAAAATTCTGCTTCAACTCGGTAAATCACTTGACCTTTGCTGGAGAATTTTTGCTCATATTCCGTCATGACATTACCTTCAAAATCACTGGCATGTAAGTCTAGCCAGACACCATTGAGCTTCATCCCATACTGAGAAAAGCTCACCAGGCTGTACTCAAATAAGCCACGGTTGTCTGTCTTGAAATGGATTTCCCCATTCTCAGGCAAGATACGCTTAAAGGTATCCAGGAAACTCTTGTAAGTCAAACGACGTTTTTCATGGCGTTTTTTAGGCCAGGGATCTGAAAAGTTTAGGTAGAGACGATCAATCTCACCGTCTTCAAAGTAGTCAGTCAGATCTGAACCATCTACCCACAGCAACTTGATGTTGGGCACTCCAACTTCAAGCACCTTGTCCAAGGCATAACTCAATACCGACTTTTGGATGTCAATCCCGATGTAGTTGATGTCAGGATTTTGCTTGGCCATTCCTGATACGAAGGCCCCTTTCCCACTTCCAACCTCTACATGAATAGGATGATCATTTCCAAACAAGTCCCGCCATTTCCCTTTAGCTTCCGAGGGATTGAGGACCACATACTGAGGATTGGCCTCTAGTAATTCTGTCGCCCCTTTACGATTTCTAACTCTCATCTCTTCTTTCCATACTTATCGCGGAAGACGCGCAAGGCATAAATCTCCCGGTTTACATTGTCTAAATCTTGATTTTCACAGTATTTGGCAATCTGGTTCAAGTAAGAATACTGACCATACCAATACAATTTATCTAACACTGTCTGATTGTACTTATAACCGTAATAAGTTAGCCAATCATGCCAATGTTGCTCTGGAATATAATGACACAGCATATGCGCCACATCAAACATGCGATCCGTCAGGCGAACCGAATCCCAATCCACTAGATAAACGAGTCCACTCTCTGTCTCAATCCAATTACTATGGCGAAGATCCCCATGCACAATCGTTGCATGGTCTTCCCTAAAGCCTGGAACTGTCCTACGCAAATCATCAATCACCGAGTTTAAGTACTGATGTCGTTTCAAGACTTCGGGTGCTTCCTGCCTCCAAGACTGCAACAAGTCTACTGGCGTCTCCATGGTATATCCCAAACGGCTCAACTGCTTCATCAAGGGACGTGAGCGGTGAAGACGTGTCAAGATATTGATGATCTGCTTGCGGTTCATATCGTGCGGTGTCAAGATTTTACCCGTCAACCATTCTTGGGCACACATATCACGACCATCTGGCAAACGACGAGTCCATAGTAATTGAGGAGCGATTTGTTCTCTGGCTAGGCCAGGTAGGATTGGAGAGGTGTTCATTTTTACAAAGACGCGCTTCCCATCAGGGTAGCTTCCCATATAAGCTTTGCCACTCTTCCCAGGGATAGGGGTCAGCGTTAGCTCATTATCACCCAAGTCCATTTCTTTCCTCCGTATAAAGTTTCCTTACTATTCTACTAGTTTTTGGTCTATTCGTCAACCAATCTTTTTAGTTGGTAAGGCAAATAAAACAATTGTAGGAAGAGACTAGCCCCTACAAGAGCCAACAAGGCTATTCTTTCTTGAAAAACCACTGCTCCAACTAGCAATTCCAACAAAAGAACAGTACCTCCCACACCGAGCACAATCTGTTTTAATCCCTTTTCTTTCTCCCCTTTTTCTAATGGAAAAAGCTGGGTCAAGTATTGGTAGTCAAAGGCGTGATAGAGGGCTAGCAATTGGAAGAGTAAGAGATAGTTAAACAGAACCACTACTGCCGTCGCTATCCAAGCTTGCTCGATAAAGACTAGAGCTAACAAGGATAGGAGCAAAAGGCGCAAACTGAGGGCAAAGAGGTCTCCATTTCGCAGGTAAGAACGGAGATAGAGGTTTTGCCAAATCTTGCTCGGCACTTTCTGAACTGCTTTAAGGATGAAATCCAGATAAACGCGACGTTTGACACTATTTGAAACGCCCTTGACCTGAGTAAAGAGAGCAAAGAAACGAAGCAAGACCTGCTTGCGTTTGCTTTCTTGGGCAATCACATAGTCCCAGTCGAGACCGTTTTCAGTGAAACATTTACTGGCTTTTTGGCGAAAGAGGAGATATTTCCCAGCTCCCAATAAAAGCACATAGATGAGAAAGACTGGCAAGCCATAACCCATGGCTAAAAATAAGGGCGCAAATAAAAGCAAGAAAAGGGTTTGGACAAAGAGCCAAAAGACCAGCGAGCGCACTGTCTGCCCTTTGAGGTGGGACTTAACCTCCTCTTCACTGACTAAGAGAAAGAGCTTGTCAGGCCCTTCCATGTAGGTTGCGATTCCTCCCCAAGCCATAAGCAAGGCAGATACAATCCCAAAAAACAAGAGGATAGACCAGTGGTTTTCAGGAAAATGTTGCAGGAGTTGACTGTACTGGTAAGCTAGAAAACCGATGAGAACTAGCAGGAACAAGACAAAGTGGTCATTTAGAACATAACGCAGATAACCGACACACTCCTTACGAAAAGCCTGCTTTCGCTTTAAAAACAAGTTTTTCATAGCTCCTCCTCTTTGGTCAGAGCCAAGTAGATATCATTCAAACTCGCTTCAGGCATGGCAAAAGCATCCCTCAGTTGCTGGAGGTTCCCCTGAGCTCGCACCTCCCCCTTGTGGAGGATGACAAAGGCATCACACATCTTCTCCGCTGAATCCAGCACGTGGGTACTCATGAGGATAGACTTGCCTTTTTGCTTTTCTACTTCCAAAAGCTGAATCAAGTCGGCAATCGCCAAGGGATCGAGACCAAGAAAAGGTTCATCAACGATGAAAAGACTCGGATCTACGACAAAAGCACAGATAATCATGACCTTCTGCTTCATCCCTTTTGAGAAATGTACTGGAAACCAGTCTAATTTTTGATCCAAACGAAACATTTTTAACAAAGGTTCCACACGATCAAAAGCCACTTTTTGCTCAATACCATAGGCCATGGCAACCGTCTCGATATGCTCTCTGAGAGTCAATTCCTCATACAGACTAGGCGTTTCTGGGATATACCCAATCTGCTTGCGATAGCTAGTCGCATCTTCTCGCAGGGTGAGACCGTTAATCTTTATTTCCCCACTGTAAGGTGTCAACAGACCAATAATCTCATTAATTGTCGTTGATTTCCCAGCACCATTGAGACCAATCAAACCAACCAACTGCCCACTTTCAACGGTAAAGGACACATCTTTCAAGACAGGAACGTGAACATAGCCTCCTGTCAGGTTTTTAATTTCTAACATATTTTCTCCGAATCTGGTATAATGTAGCTATATTATATCAAAATTCAATACAGTAGAGGTGGATTTTATGTCAGATTGCATTTTTTGTAAGATCATCGCAGGGGAGATTCCTGCTTCAAAAGTATACGAGGATGAGCAGGTTCTTGCTTTCCTTGATATCTCTCAAGTAACACCTGGACACACCTTGGTCGTACCAAAAGAGCACTACCGCAATCTTTTGGAGATGGATGCTACCAGCGCCAGCCAACTCTTTGCCCAGGTGCCAACAGTGGCTCAAAAAGTCATGAAAGCTACCAAGGCTGCTGGTATGAATATCATTGCCAACTGCGAGGAAGTCGCTGGTCAAACGGTCTTTCATACCCATGTGCACCTCGTACCTCGCTACGGTGCAGAAGATGACCTCAAGATTGACTTTATCGCTCACGAACCCGACTTTGACAAACTTGCCCAAGTCGCTGAAACCATCAAAAACGCCTAAGGAGTTGTCATGAAACTATCAAATCTACTGCTATTCGCAGGAGCTGCAGCTGGAAGTTATTTTGTCGTAAAAAATCGCCAAGCCATCACAGATGAGTTGATGGATACTAGCGACCGTGTCGAAGCTATGAAGGAGGATTTGGATGTCATTCAAAATAGCCTGCAAATCATCTACCAACAAAAAGCCCTTATCAGGGAATACCAAAAAGATTTGAACTACAAGTTCAAAGTCTTGGAAAAAGATTTCCAAACTAGAATGGCGGTCCTCCAAGAAGAAAAACAAGGATAAGAGAGTCTCCAACTTTCCTTAAACTCTTTTTTTGATACTGGGTTTGAACAGAAAAAGGAGGGAATGAAAGTGAAACAGTTTTTAAAAGTTCTAGCGAAGGTCATCGCGATCCCTTGTGGTTGCCTCTGCCTGCTTGTAGCCTTGGCATTTCTACTACTGATGAATCTTTTCAAGGCCTCACCGAGTGACATCCAAAAAGGGAATGAATCCTTAAAACAAATCTTTATCTCTCTTGACATGCCTCCTAAGAAAGTAGAATCAAATGGAAGGTATCAATTTGAGGGTGGAGGCTTACATTTTTATGTTACTTTCTCAGATGAGGTCATCAATAGCCACCCCGTCCTAAAAGAAAGTCCAAAACTCACCAAAAACCGACTCGAAGTCTATGTCCTCCAGACAGGAGAGATTTCCTACTATAAAGTAGGGGATAACTTATTCAACCATGGCTTATTCCAATTTTTAGAGAAGGAAAGTGAAAAGTATTTCCAAGAAAAAGGAAAGACATTTAACCCTAATTACTCACTTCTCTTTTGGGATGATCAGGAAAGTTTTAAAAAGGGAATTTCATTCTATGAAAAAGCTTTGACTTTGGTGGAGATTCAGGATAATTCGGCAATCAACCACATTGATACTATCACAGTTAAGCCTGGCAAAGAAGCGGAAATCAAGCAACTCATTCAGGAGATGGATGCGGCTGGCTTGCTCACTCAAAAGTATAAATAGTAGACTAACTGGAGAATGATTTTATCCGATGTTAAATTTCCAAAAATTACACAAAAAAGAGCCAATCGGCTCTTTTTACTTTATTCTCCTTCAAAGGCATCTTTTATATGGTCAAAGAAGCCTTTTTTCTTTGGATTGACTTTCAAATCGCCTGCAGCTGCGAATTCTTTAAGCGCTGCTTTCTGACGATCGTTCAAGCCTGTCGGAGTCACGACATTGACAGTCACGTATTGGTCACCAACCGCACCTCCACGAAGGCTTGGCGCTCCCTTACCACGTAGACGGAATTTCTTGCCAGTCTGAGTTCCTTCTGGGATAACCAATTCAACATCACCATGCACGGTTGGAATTTCCACAGTATCACCAAGGGCTGCTTGGACAAAGTTAAGGTTCAAATTGTAGAAAATAGTTGTTCCTTCACGTTCAAACTTATCGCTGGCTTCTACTGAAACCACTACATACAAGTCTCCGTAAGGCCCACCGTTAAAGCCTGCTTCACCTTGACCCGCTAGGCGGATTTGTTGGCCTGTTTCCACACCAGCCGGGATTTTTACATGTACGCTATGAGCTTGTTTTTCATGACCTGTTCCGTGACAAGTTGTACATGGATCCTTGATTTCTTTTCCGCGACCATGACAGACATCACAGGTTACTTGGCGACGCATCATACCAAGAGGAGTCTGCGTATCGACGTTAATGACACCAGCGCCATGACAGCGTCCACAAGTGACCGGACTTGTCCCTGGCTTAGCACCAGAACCATTACATGTACGACAGCTGGCTTCACGATTGTATTTAACTTCTTTTTCTGTTCCAAAGATAGCTTCTTCAAAAGTCAAATTCACACGATACTGGAGGTCGTCTCCTTGACGAGGAGCGTTTGGATTGCGTGAAGCTCCGCCTCCGCCGAAGAAACTTGAGAAAATATCCTCAAAACCACCGAAGCCACTTGCTCCGTCAAAGCCACCGAAACCGCCAGCACCACCAAAGCCACCGTTGGCACCCGCAGCCCCATATTGGTCGTAGGCTGCACGTTTTTGGTCATCACTCAACGTCTCATAAGCTTCTTGAACTTCCTTGTATTTTTCCTCAGCACCAGGTTCCTTGTTGATATCTGGGTGGTATTTTTTGGAAAGCTTACGATAAGCCTTTTTGATCTCGTCTGCCGAAGCGTTTTTTGACACCCCCAGACGATCATAAAATTCAGTATTGTTCATAATTCAAGATACAAAGGGCGTCAAACGGACACAGTCAAAATAGGAGTTTTGACGACGGACGCTTACGTCCTAGAAAAAACTATCTTTTTGACACAGTCCGTAGCCCGTGTTCAGTTACTCGAACACCCTTATTCCTTTCTATAGTTTATAAGTAAATCATTAGAGAGTATTTTCTATACTCTGTTTCACTTCATCAAACTCTTTGTCCGATAGAGTAAAAATCAAGTCCTCTTCTGAATATTCGTTCTGTTCTTTAAAATAGTTGTCAGTATTTTCTGCCAAACCTAGACCAAGAATTACTTTTCTTGCAAACTCTTGATGTGCAAAGCCAATAGCAGTAATGATATTTTTATCTTGCAGGACAGCTTTTGCTTTGAAATTTTCCCGAGGAACAAATTCAAAATAGTCAAAGAAGTTTTGCCAAATCCCACCTGTAAATTTCGTATCATTCAATAAACCTGCTTTTGCCAACAAAATAGGCGCTGAAGAAATGGCTGCAATTAAGATATCCTGCTTGCCGAGTCCCCTCAAAAACGAATTTAATTTTTCATCCTGTAGAGCAGACCCTATATTTACCATTCCTGGCAAAATGACACAAGAATAATCTTCTAGACGTATTTGATTCAACGTCTTCGTCGGTTGGCAGGGCAAACCATCTTCAGAGACAATCATCGAATGATTTGAAGCGACATAATCAATCGTGATGTCAAAAGACAGAGCTAAAGTACTTGTTAAAGTGGCTATCTCATAAAGAGAAAAATTAGGATAAATGACACAAAGTACTTTTTTCATAAGCTACACCCTCTATTTTACCGAAAAACAGAGGCTGGGTTGCAACCTCTGGATTTCTTCCTATCATTACGACATTCAAGTTTTAAAAATTAAACTAGTAATGCTTAACTGAGTTTCGGCTAAAAACTTCGGAAAAAAGATAAGCCATCTTTTGTGCATCGCACAAGGCGATGGCTTCCTATTTTTCTTTCGTTTTCTTAACGCCTCAACATCTTATTTCTCCGTAAACTCTCCGTCTACGACGTCATCGCCTGCGTTTCCTGTTGCTTGTGCGCCTTCTGCTCCTGCTTGAGCTTGTTGTGCTGCTACGGCTTGTTCGTAGAGTTTAACAGCAAGTCCTTGAGCTTTTTCGTTCAATGCTTCGAGTTTTGCTTTCATTTCGTCCAAGTTGTTGTCTTCTTGGGCTTTCTTAAGCTCATCAAGGGCAGCTTGGGCAGCGTCACGTTCTGCATCGAAGCCTTTTCCTTCAGTTTCCTTGATTGTCTTTTCAGTCGCAAAGATAGCTTGGTCTACTTCGTTACGAAGGTCAACTTCTTCTTTACGTTTCTTATCTGCTTCAGCGTTTGCTTCTGCATCTTTCATCATGCGGTCGATTTCTTCATCAGTCAAACCAGAGTTAGATTGGATAACAATAGTTTGTTCTTTTTGAGTTCCAAGATCTTTAGCCTTAACAGATACGATACCGTTCTTGTCGATGTCAAATGTTACTTCGATTTGTGGGATACCACGAGGAGCAGCTGGGATGTCTGTCAATTGGAAACGTCCAAGAGTCTTGTTATCTGCTGCCATTGGGCGTTCACCTTGAAGAACGTGGATATCAACGGCTGGTTGGTTGTCTGCTGCAGTTGAGAAGACTTGTGATTTAGATGTTGGAATTGTTGTGTTACGGTCGATGAGTTTTGTGAAGACACCACCCATTGTTTCGATACCAAGTGACAATGGTGTTACGTCAAGAAGGACAACGTCTTTGACATCACCAGTGATGACACCACCTTGGATGGCAGCACCCATGGCAACTACTTCATCAGGGTTTACTGATTTGTTTGGTTCTTTACCAGTTTCAGCCTTAACAGCTTCTACAACGGCTGGGATACGAGTTGAACCACCAACAAGGATAACTTCGTCGATTTCTGACAAGCTCAAACCTGCATCTGAAAGGGCTTGACGAACTGGAACTTTTGTACGTTCAACAAGGTCACGAGTCAAATCGTCAAATTTGGCACGAGTCAAAGTCATTTCCAAGTGAAGAGGTCCAGCCTCACCTGCAGTGATGAACGGCAAGCTGATTTGTGTTGAAGTTACACCAGAAAGGTCTTTCTTAGCTTTTTCAGCCGCATCTTTCAAACGTTGCATTGCCATCTTGTCAGTAGACAAGTCAATACCGTTTTCTTTCTTGAATTCTGCTACCAAGTGATCGATGATTTTTTGGTCAAAGTCGTCACCACCGAGTTTGTTGTCCCCTGCAGTTGACAATACATCGAAGACACCGTCACCCAATTCAAGGATAGATACGTCGAATGTACCACCACCAAGGTCGAATACCAAGATTTTTTCTTCTTTGTCAGTCTTGTCCAAACCGTAAGCAAGAGCTGCTGCAGTTGGTTCGTTGACGATACGTTCTACTTCAAGACCAGCGATTTTACCAGCGTCTTTTGTTGCTTGACGTTGAGCATCGTTAAAGTAAGCTGGAACTGTGATAACTGCTTTGGTTACTTTTTCACCAAGGTAGTCTTCAGCGTAACCTTTCAAGTATTGAAGGATCATAGCTGAGATTTCTTGTGGAGTATATTCTTTTCCGTTAGCAGAAACTTTTTCAGAAGTTCCCATCTTAGATTTGATTGAGATAACTGTATCTGGGTTTGTAACTGCTTGACGTTTTGCAGCATCACCAACAATGATTTCACCGTTTTTGAATGATACTACAGATGGAGTTGTACGGTTTCCTTCTGGGTTTGCGATGATTTTGCTTTCAGTTCCTTCAAGAACTGCAACTGCTGAGTTTGTTGTACCTAAGTCAATACCGATAATTTTAGACATGTGTTTTTCTCCTTGTTGTTTTTTCTTTTTGATACTCTTCTTAAGTGGCGGCGCCGTCAGAGCTTGACTTCGTCAATCTCTTTGACTAAACTTTGAGCCTAAGGTCTCAAAGTTTGCGCAAATAGCGCCACGGCGAAGAGTATCGTCTTTTGTTCGCTTCGCTCACTATTGCAAAGCTGAACTACTTTCTTATCTTTCTTCATAGTTTATTGTCGTTTCGGACAAGTTTTCTATTATGTATGTTGCAACCGTCAGAATTGCCTAGTTATAGACTACTACCATGGCTGGGCGTAGGATACGGTCATGGAGTTTGTAGCCTTTTTGGAAGACTTGGGCGATGGTATCTGCTGGGTGTTCATCGTCTGCTGGGAGAGTTTGGATGGCCATGTGATAATTATGGTCAAATTCACCATCAGCTGCAATTTCTTCGATTCCTTCTTCTTTCAAAGCGTGAATCAAGCTCTCTTGCACCATCTCCAATCCTTTTTTGACATCGTCTGTCAAACCTTCAACTGCTAGTGCACGTTCTAAGTTGTCGAGCGATGGTAAGATTGCTTTTGCTAAGTCCTGGCTACGATAACGTTGCAAGTTTTGGCGTTCTTCGTTGGCACGACGTTGGATATTTTGCATTTCTGCATGAGCACGAAGGTATTTATTCTCAAACTCATCCGCACGTTCATTTGCCAAGTCTAGCTCTGACTTTTCAGGAGTTGTTTCCTCAGTCGTTTCCACCACTTCCTCTTCTTTTACTTCTTCGTTTTTTATTTCCTCAGACATTTTTCGCCTCCTTTTTAGGAATTTATGTAATTTCATGTTCAACTCACCTCATAATGATTACTACTCAAATAGCGATAGAAATCTGTGAGTTTCATAGTTAGTACTCGATTGACAACATTGAGTTGATTGACCAATTGCTGGTAATCCAGATTAACCGGACCGATAATCGCCAGAATTCCAAATCCTCGATAAGGGATGAGGAATTTACTGCTAATCACTGCTAGGTCTGCCAGACAAGACTCTTGACTATCTGCAACACGGACATTTTGCATCTGATCTTCATGCAGACCCTCACGAATCTCCAGAGCCACTTTCTGTGGTTGGTCAAAGAACTGATAGGCTGCTAGATTGGCAAAATTCAAGAGATTGACCTTGCCCGCCACCACAATGTTTTCGTTGAACATTTCTTTAAAAATGTGTTCAAAAAGATCCATGACATTGTCCGTCGTTGTGAAGTAGCGCTGGATAATCTGCGGAATCTCCGTCCGAATCTTGTAGTGAATATCTAGAACGGTGTGACCGAGGAAACGTTCCTGAATAATGCTCTTCAGTTTCAGCAAATCCTCCTGCAAGAAGTTCCTTGGAATCAAAAACTGACTGGTAACCGTTCGAGACTCATCAAGTGTAAAAACTGCAAGAGCTGTATGTTGACCCAAAACAACGATATCAAAGGCTGTCAACCGCTGCCTGCTGGGCTCAACATCTAGTGCTACTACTGTACAGCCACTCAAGTCTGTCAGCAGGTTAGCAGCCTCTTGCAGAATATCCTCCAGTTTGAAGAACTCCTGATCAAAGGCTTTGACAATCTCATAGACTTCATTTTCAGCCAGCCGGTCAAAATCCAATGAGTGTTTCACATAGTACTGAAAACCAGCAACACTTGGCATCCGGCCACTGGAAGTATGCGCCTTTTCAAGCAAACCTTGCTTTTCTAGAGCCGCCATGTCATTACGAATGGTTGCACTGCTAGAGTTAATAGACTCTTGCAAGGCTTTGGATCCGACAGGTTCGTGCGTTTTGGTAAAGATGTCAATAATCAGATTTAAAATATCCTGCTGACGCTCTGTAACCATCTCATCACTCCTCTCTGTCTGATCGATTAGCACTCTATGTACCCAAGTGCTAACTCATGATTCTATTATACACCCTTGAAAGAGAATGTCAAGACAAAAACTCAAAAAATTAGCACTCTTTTATTAAGAGTGCTAAAAATCAGTCTGAGGACCTAGAATCTCACTTTTCATCCACTTGGTATTTCCTTTTAAGTCTGAAAAAACCATAGATTAGATAAGAAATCAGAAAAGCATATAAAACAAAAATAATAAAGAAAGATTGAGACAAATCTTCTCGAAATAGACTCATGCAAACAACAAGACCACCTGAGAAAGCAGCTGTACAGGATCGAAGTCTAGAACACATTACCTCCCATCTGAGACCATTAGTCATATAGACTTGATCCTCTGGAAGTATATCTGAAGATGATTTACGAAGAATTGAACAAAAACCTGTTTCTATCAATTCCCAATCTCTATTCCTAAAATCTTGCAGTTCATGCTTATACTTTTTAAGATGGCGAGTATCATAGATATGGTAGATGACATCGTCCGGTTGACATTGGTCAAAATAGAAAAAACCAAAACGACTCGTTCTATATCTCCAACCTTTCAAGTGCATCTCATGCAAATAATCTTCTTCCTTGTCCAAATCAATAATGGTGAAAATCCGAAATTGTACTTTGCTATTCATTGCCTGACCTCCAAATCAGAAAACAAGTATTGTTTCAGCTATCAGATAATTCTTTCCACTTTTGGAACAATCTCCAAAAAATATAAGAAATCTGAATCGCAAAAACTATCAATAAAACACAATCCATAATAACAATCAAAAACATTACCCAACTGAAATTACTACCTCCACTGAGAAACTTTGAGAAAATCGGTATTAGAGCTAAAAAGAGAAGCAAAATAGGAAGCATCCGCATTATTAAAATCCGTTTGATCATAGCTAACTTCCCTGTAGCGTCATTATAGATTTCAAACTCAGTATCCAACTCAATTCCAGAACGAAGCTTTCTAAAGTAGGAAAAGCCATTAAAGTCTGTAATATGCTCCCAGCCACAGTCTTTAAATAGTTATAAATAGGAGGCTCTCTCTGATTTTTTCATGGGATAAAAATCCAACTGATAAGACACCTGTTCCGGTTGGCACTTTTCAAAAGTATACTTAACCGCAACTACTAAGTTAGAGTAGCTTACTTCCTTAAGCCTCCAGCCCTTAGCATGCATTTCCGCAAGGTATAAAGCCTCTCTATCATAATCCGCAATGGTAGTAATTCTATAAACAACCTTCTTTTCCATCATCCTTCCTCCCGACTATTTCTGTAAAGTCGTTCAATACGTTTCAATTCAATATCTAAGACTTTTCGTCCCAAGTCTGTAATCTGATAGATTTTCCGTTTTTCCTCTTCGCGAACAAAGGAAATCAAGCCATCCTTTTCCATCTTTGACAAGGTCCCATACATAGTCCCCGGACTAATCAAGACTTGCGAATCTGTCATCTCCTTGACCTTTTGCGTAATACTATAACCATGACATTCCTTTTGCAGACAGAACAAGATATAAAAGCCCGTTTCAGTCATGGGAAGGTAAACACGCCTGATCTTATCTGTTAATTCCATTTAATCACACCTTCTATTTAGTTCGATATATCGCACTTCGTTGTATAAAATATATCACAGCTCGATATAAAATGCAAGAAAAAAAAAAGACCGCCCTCAGGCAATCTTTCTTCTATATTAGTAAAGGTCAAGATAATTATCAACTTCCCATTGTGAAACAAAGGTTGCATAGCTAGCCCACTCGATACGTTTAGCCTCAAGGAAACTAGTATAGATGTGGTCACCTAGGGCAGCCTTAACCACTTCGTCTTCAGTCAAAGCTTTCAAGGCGTTGTGAAGAGTTGATGGAAGGTCTGTAATTCCAGCTTCCTTACGCTCTTCAGCTGTCATGATGTAGATATTTTCTTCGATCGGAGCTGGTGCTTCGATTTTGTTTTCAATACCATGCAAACCAACTTCCAAAAGAACTGCCATAGCGATGTATGGGTTTGCCATTGGGTCCACTGAACGCAACTCAAGACGAGTTCCCATACCACGTGAAGCTGGTACGCGCACAAGTGGCGAACGGTTACGACCAGCCCAAGCAATGTAAACAGGCGCTTCATAACCTGGAACCAAACGTTTGTATGAGTTAACTGTTGGGTTCATGATGGCAGTATAGTTGTAGGCATGCTTGATCAAACCACCAAGGAAATGATAGGCCGTTTCAGACAACTGCATTCCTTTTGGATCATTTGGATCAAAGAAGGCATTGTTTCCTTCTGCATCAAACAAGGACATATTACAGTGCATACCTGATCCAGCAATACCAAATTTTGGTTTTGCCATAAAGGTTGCGTAAAGACCGTGTTTACGAGCAATGGTTTTAACAACAAGTTTAAAGATTTGAATCTTGTCACAGGCACGGAGGACTTCATCATACTTGAAGTCAATTTCATGTTGTCCAACCGCAACCTCGTGGTGACTTGCTTCTACTTCAAATCCCATTTTGGTCAAGACATTCACGATTTCACGACGCGTATTGTCTGCAAGGTCAGTAGGTGCCAAATCAAAGTAGCCACCCTTGTCATTTACTTCAAGTGTCGGGTCACCATTTTCATCGAGTTTAAATAGGAAGAATTCTGGCTCTGGACCAAGGTTGAAGGATTTGAATCCTACTTCTTCCATATGACGAAGAGCACGTTTGAGGTTGCCACGAGGGTCACCTGCAAATGGTTCACCTTCTGTTGTATAGACATCACAGATCAAACCTGCAACACTTCCATTCTCATCTCCCCAAGGGAAGACTGTCCATGTATCCAAGTCTGGGTACAAGTACATATCTGACTCATTGATACGTACAAAACCTTCAATAGAAGATCCATCAAACATGGCTTTATTTGACAAGACCTTGTCTAACTGTTCATCTGTAGCAGGAATTTCGACGTTTTTCATCGTCCCCAAGATATCTGAAAACATGAGACGAATAAAGGTAACATTTTTTTCCTTGACTTCACGACGAATATCTGCAGCTGTGATTGGCATGGTTTTTCTCCTTAATATCTGACTACTTGCGGTTGCCTAACCGCGACCAAAAGGCGACTGTGCTGAAGCAAAGCGTCCCTGTTGGAGGAGCTCATTATGAAGCGCACGACGCACTTCCGTTGGGCTCACTGCTTTCTTGGATTTCGCCTCACGTTCAGCATACTTCTTCTTAATGGCAGCGATATTGAAACCTTCAGAAATATAATCTTTGATTTCAAGCAAACGATCCATGTCATTCAAAGAATACATCCGACGGTTCCCTTCGTTTCGATCAGGCTTTATCAACTCTTGATCTTCATAATAACGAATCTGACGCGCCGATAGATCGGTCAACTTCATCACACTGCCGATAGGAAAAACAGCCATATTTCGGCGAAATTCTCTTTCCTTCATTCACAATTTCCTTCTTTCTGTCTATTATAGTCTAAAAAAATACATACGTCAATCGATAATGTCACAAAATATAACATTATTTTCTTTTTTTCTCAAAAAGATTTCTGAAGCGATCAATATCATAATTTACGAGTATTGCCACAAAAACACCCATAAAAGTTTCAAATACACGAGCAAACACGTACAAAAATGTTTCTCCGCTCGGTATTGATAGGGTAATGATCAACATAGCTGCTACACCACCAATAACTCCCGCCTTGTTGTTCATAGCAACATTTGTCATAATGGTTAACATGGTGCAAATTGGCACAATCAGCAAGGTCACCCAAAAAGCTTCTTGAAATAGAGTGTTTAAGAAGAAAAAGACAAGGGCGTAGAAACCGCCGATACTGTTTCCTAGAATGCGTGATGTTCCAAAATGAACACTCTTATCAAAGCTTTCTCGCAAACTGAAAACTGCTGTCAAAGCCCCAATTTGAAGTCCCTTCCAACCAAAGAATCCAAAAATCAAGAGAACTAGAAAAACAGCAATTCCGGTTTTAAAGGTTCGTAGACCAAGCTTGAACTGTGACTTATCAAATTTATATTTTTTAAAATAACCCATAATCTCAACTTTCTATTTCCATTTTATCATAATTTAGTTGATTTTATGAGCCAAAATCAATCGGAAACGTTTTTAATTCAAGCTACAAGAAAAAGAGGAAACAAAGTTCCTCTTTTCATCGTTTCATTTACGAAAGATTATTTTTCTGTAAGTGCAGCCAATCCTGGCAATACTTTACCTTCAAGGAGTTCCATTGATGCTCCACCACCAGTAGAGATCCATGAGAACTTGTCTGCACGACCAAGGTTGATTGCTGCGGCAGCTGAGTCACCACCACCGATGATTGATTTCACGCCTGGTTGTTTCACAATAGCGTCCATTACACCGATTGTACCAGCTTGGAAGTCAGGGTTTTCAAATACACCCATAGGTCCGTTCCATACAACTGTTTTCGCACCAGTCAAAGCTTCGTCGAATTTAGCGATAGATTTAGGACCGATATCCAAACCAAGGAAACCTGGGTCTACTGCTTCACCTTCAGTGTCTTTCACTTCAGTATAGTCAGCAAATGCGTTTGCTTCTTTTGAGTCAACTGGCAAAATCAATTTGCCGTTTGCTTTTTCAAGAAGAGATTTGGCAACATCCAATTTATCTTCTTCTACAAGTGAGTTACCGATTTCGATACCTTGCGCTTTGTAGAATGTGTAAGTCATACCACCACCGATAAGGACTTTATCAGCTTTTTCAAGCAAGTTTTCGATAACACCGATCTTGTCAGATACTTTTGAACCACCAAGGATAGCCACGAATGGACGTTCTGGAGCTTCAACTGCTTCTTGGATGTAGGCAATTTCGTTTTCAAGAAGGAATCCAGCAACTGCTTTTTCAACGTTTGCTGAGATACCAACGTTAGATGCGTGTGCACGGTGAGCTGTACCGAATGCATCGTTTACGAAGATGCCATCTCCAAGTGATGCCCAGTATTTACCAAGTTCAGGATCATTTTTAGATTCTTTCTTGCCATCAACATCTTCGAAACGAGTGTTTTCAACCAAGAGAACTTGTCCATCTTCAAGAGCGTTAACAGCGGCTTCCAATTCAGCACCACGAGTGACACCTGGGATAAATTTAACTTCTTGTCCCAACTTAGCAGCCAAGTCAGCAGCTACAGGAGCAAGTGATTTACCAGCTTTGTCTGCTTCTTCTTTTACACGGCCAAGGTGAGAGAAGAGGATTGCACGTCCACCTTGTTCAAGGATGTACTTGATAGTTGGAAGAGCTGCAGTGATACGGTTGTCATTGGTAATCACGCCATCTTTAACAGGTACGTTGAAGTCAACACGAACGAGAACTTTTTTCCCTTTCAAGTCAACGTCTTTAACAGTCAATTTTGCCATTAGATATGACTCCTTCTTTTTTTATACGTGTTAATTATATCACAAAATCAACAAAAGAGATAGCAAAACCCTAAACTTTTCGAGTTCTTTATTGCAACTGAAACTAGTATTTTTTAAATAAACTCTAAAAAGACCTCATCAAATAAGTAATTAAAACAAGGTTTGACCGATCTGCAGTCAAACCTTATTTTTAGTTTTATATGAGAAGATCCAAGAATTCTAAATCCGATTAATCTTCTCTCTTTTTCAAAGCTACAAGTCCATAAGCACTCATCACTCCGAGGAGTCCAAGTGCTACTAGACCGGCATCTATTTCTGCCCCAGTATTTGGCAGTTGTTTGCTTGCTTCTTCAACTTTTGCTGGTGCAGCTAAAAGCGCTTGATCCCTTGTTTGTGAGACTTGATCCTCTTTCGTTCCTACTTCAACAATTTCTGGAAGAGCTTCCTTGAGAACCTCAGTAGAATGAAGGGTGCGTTTGCCCTGAGCATCAACTTCTACAAAGCGACGAACTTGGCCTTCAACTCCTGCTTGAACTAGCTGGCGTTGTCCTTTGAGAAGGGCTGCATTTGGTCGTTCCTGACGTTCGAAGGAAACTGTCCCCTCTTCAATTTCCAGTTTCGGAGTTTCTAGAACTAAATCTTTCACACCTTCAGCTGGTTGGTTGCTTGATAGAACTTTTGTTCCAACTTCGGTGATTTCTGGGATTGCTTCCTTGACTATCTCAGTCGAACGAAGAGTGCGTTTGCCTTGGGTATCTACTTCTACAAAGTGACGAACTTGACCTTCAACTCCTGCTTGAACTAGCTGGCGTTGGCCTTTGAGAAGCTCGGCGTTTGGTCGCTCCTGATGTTCGAAGGAAACTGTCCCCTCTTCAATTTCTAGTTTCGGAATTTCTAAAACTAGATCTTTCACACCTTCAGCTGGTTGGTTGCTCGATAGAACTTTTGTACCAACTTCGGTGATTTCTGGGATTGATTCCTTGACTACCTCAGTCGAACGAAGAGTGCGTTTGCCTTGGGTATCTACTTCTACAAAGTGGCGAACTTGACCTTCAACTCCTGCTTGCACAACACGGCGTTGGCCTTTGAGAAGCTCGGCGTTTGGTCGCTCCTGGTGTTCATAGGCTGTTGTTTCAGTTTCAACAACTAGTTCAGGGAGGACTTCAACTGTTGGAGCTACTTCATTTGGATCCATGCTACCAACGTGGTGACTTTCTTCTGCAGGAGCTAGTTTCTTATTCAGCTTTTCTTTCATTTCCGCAAACGCTTGAGGAGTTGGCGTTTGTGAAGATAACAAAGCTTCTGCTTGGGCAATCAACTCAGCTTGAGAATCTTTTTCACGAACTTTTGTCAACAAGCCTTCCAATTCTTCTCTAGCAGTTTGATAACGTTGATTTCCATCCAGGTCTGCTCCTGCTTGTTTCAACTCATTCAAAGCCCGGTTGACTTCTTCTTGGCTAGCATTGTGGTTTTCTGCTACTGCTTTCGCTGCAGTGAGCTTCTCTACTAGTGTTGCTTGTTTGTCCTCACTTGAGAAGGTGTAGGCAAGGGTTGACTGGCGACCTTGGGCAGCAGTGATTTCTTGTTTGAGGTACTCATCATTGACTGCAGTCTTTGGAGAAACCAAGACATCGAACTCAGCTGTGTGTCCCTTGTAATGAAGGGTCAAGGTCTGACGACCAGTCTTTTGAGCATCGTAGCCCGTAATTTCAACACCTTGATCTGTGAAGGCATGGCTTTCTTCTGTCTCATCATCATAGAGAACGCCGAAGCGCCCTTCTGCAAGATCCAGTTGCTCTCCTACTAGATAGTCCGTTTTCGGTTTCTGAGTAATGTACAGACCTGCTACTTCCTTTGGTTTTCCTTCATCTTGACCAGTCACTTGTACCTTCAAGTCACCGCTTACTGGAAGTCCAAGATAGCTAACTGTGAGCTTTTGTTCCCCTTTTTGATGAGCGTTGTAGCCAGATACTGTCACACCTGAATGAGTAAGGTTGATCAGCTCATCAGCTTGTCCCCCTTCGTATTGAACACGGAGAGTGCCGCCTCTAAGGTCAAGTTTTTCTCCCTCTTTATAAACTGTCTTCTTAGGCCCTTTTTCAAGACTAACTGCAGCAATTTTTCTCTCATCCTGCGGAATCGCTACTGCCAAGGTGTTACTAATTTCTTTGCCAGGTAGTTGGGTACGATAGTAGAGGAGAGTTGGTTGTTTGTCAAATGCTAATGGTGCTGTTGCCAAGTCGCCACCATTTTCAGACTTCAAGGTTGCAATCGGTGTTTGTGAATCTGCCTTGTCGTAAACGGTGATAGTTACACCCGCTGGAACATCAGAGAAACCAAGTTGAACTTGATGGTTTCCAAGTGAACGGGCAGCTACCTTAGCCATTGGAATATTTTGACTTTCTGTGTCCAAGGTTTCGTACATCTTCCAATTGTAGATACGAATAGCTTTCCAAGGTGTCCCATTATCAGATGTAATAACATGCAAACGCCAGTCTTGAGCGGTGATTGGTTTGTCAAGAGTGATATCTGTAACGTGCGCTTTGTTGCCACGGACTTCCTTAGCTAGTTTCCATTCACCATCTGCATCTTTATAATAAAGATCAAAGTCCTTGGTATTCATCAAACCATCGTTAACAGACTCACCACCGGCTCCTGCATGATCCATGACCCATCTAACAACACGACGTGGTTGGGTCAAACGAATATCCACACTACCGCTCAACTGAGCTGAAGACCACTTATCTGACAAGCTAGTAATGGTACCGTTCAACATACCTTCGATGCCTTCTCCACCTTCAGTATTTGGGAAAGTGCTATCGATAACCTTTGCACCTGGAACGATATTTTCAGCTAAAGGTCTTGGAAGAGTCGTATCCTGAACTGTCATCCCCCAGTTAAAGGATGCCGTCACAGCTTCGGAACGGAGGCCATTTTTACCAACTGCAACGACTTTCAGTTCCTGAGTCGTACCAGTCGCATTAGCAGAACGGCTAACTTTTGGCAAGTAGATGGTTGAAGCAGATGATCCTGTCAACAAACGCCAGTTATCTCCATATTTTTCGTAGACTTCATAGAAATCGGCATCTTGGTTACCCGCAAACTGGACAACCGCTTCAGCTTCTTGGGCGTTCTTAAGAAATTGTTTCACCACAGAGAGGCCTGTCGGGGCTTGTGGTGCTTGGTGATTGTCCGAAATTGTTAATTGACCTAGGTTGAACTGGTAATCTTTTACAGCCCCTTCATGTTCGAAAAAGAGTTTGACTGCATAGATGGTTTTACCTGCTAGTGAGCTGAGGTCAAATTCTTCATTTGTCCAATTATCAGAAAGAGTCAGTTCTTTCCATGCATCTGCATCCTCAAATTTGTAGTCTGGAGTCGTAGAGAAGGCCATATAAACTTTAGAGCCTTTTCCTCCCTTGTGAGCAACACGAAGTTTGATTTTCTCAGTTACTTCTAGTTTGGTAGAATACAAATTCACATCCTGGTCCGTCTTACCAGCTACATCACCTGAGAATTTAAGGGAGTTACCACCATTATAAGCATCTGTAAAGTCATATTCCGCACGAAGTTTTTCCCCCGTCGAAGTCTGCCACCAGCGCCATGTTGGCAAGACACCCGAAACCGAACGGTAGTTCCACTCAGAATCCTTAGAAACTTTACCGTCTACAAACCATTTTCTACCATGACCTGTATTAAAGGAGGTGGTGAAGGTCCGGCCCACTGCTGGTGTGCGGTCAGCAACTAAATTGGCAATCCCATACCACTCTTTGTCCGCTGGTTTTTGAGCCGTTGGATCTCCTTGGTAACCTGTGAAGAAGATGTCTTCGTTCTTGTGGTAATCTTCTCCTGTTTTCCCTAGACTGGTAATCGTATCTGGTGCAAAAAGTCCTAACGACAAACGCAACTTACCTTTTTCATCTAAGAGGGCATCCCATTTGACTTTGGTCTTATAAGAACCACCTTGTTGCAATTCCAAGCCTGCAAAGACATCATATTGACTACGTTCTAGCCATTTAGCCATCTCTACAGAATGGTCATTCTTTTCCTTATTCCAGTTGAAGTTGGCAAAGAATTGATCGGCAGGGACTTTGTCTCCTTCTTTTTGCATGAACTGGTAGTTGTAATCACCTAGACCATCTTCGTGGTAACGACCATATTTGTAGGTCATGGCATCGTACCAAGCATACTTGATTGGGTGGTTGACTTTAGCTGCGTATTCTTTTGTATAGAGCATGAATTGGCGCATTTTTTCACCAAGAGGTTCTACCAAATCGCCCGTTGTTTCCTGGTTGATGAAATAGCCATCAAAGCCGTAGTACTTAGCGAGATCAACGAGTTTGCGTGCAATTGGGAAAGTGCCATCTTCATCTTGCTTTAAGGCAGCTACAAATTTTTCTTGGTCGGCAATGCTATTTGACCAGTTGAAGAAAAGTGTTCCATAAACGGGAACTCCGTTGCGGTGCCCGGCATCAATGACATCTGGTGTAGGGATTAGACCTTCCCAGAAGACCATTGAATCCAAGTATTGCCAGTAATCAAAAGCGTAGGCCTTGAATTCTTCTCCACCTATAGAAGCGTGGTCTTTGGCCTTTGAGTTGGTATTTGCTAGAGCTTGAACCTTGGCTCTTCTGCTTGCTTTTTCATTAACCAACTGACCACTGTGGCGCTTAGCGAGTTCAACAGAAGAACGGTTAATGGGATCATCCTCACGCGCACCCGGTTCCCATTTCAACAAATCTTCCCATGTATCAAATTTGATTTCTTTTGGTCGGAGACTCTTTTCTTCGTTTTTAGGAACGTCTGCTAGAGTCGGTTTATCCGCTTTATTGTCAGCTACTTGAGAAGCCCCCTCTGGTTTGACTTCTTCTTTTTCAGTTGGTTGAGCTGTTTCTTCAACTTTTTCTGTTGGAGCTGGCTTCACTTCTTCTTTTTCATTAACCAAATCCGTTATTGCTGGAGTGTTTTCTGAAATTGGTTGCTCAGCTACTTTATTCTCTGTTTCCGATAATTGTTTTTCGATAGCTGCGGTGTCTGGTTTAGCTGTTTCAGGGACAGCGACCTGTTCGGCAAGAGCTGGGCTTGCGAATAGAGCTGATCCAATCATTAAGGAACAAGCCCCGATTGATAGCTTGCGAATACTGTATCGGCAACGTTTTTCAAAAAATAGATCTTTCATCTTATCCTCCTAATAGAACAAAAAAAGTAACTGTTCCCACAATCAAACATCAGAACAGGATTATCTTCATTCTACCCAATATGAAAGCGTTGTCAATCCGTTTGATAAAAAAACTATAACTAGGATAAGAAACAGTTTAATTTGGATATAATCCTTGCAGACATTTATACTTGAGGTAAGAACTCTATTTAAGGAAGAAATTTAAAAAAGTTAGCGATTTCTTACTAAAATATCAAGAAAACACTTGTGGGATTTCCTATTATCCTTTAAAATAGAATAGGAGAAATTCCGCGATTATTTTTCGGAGGAAAAAGAAATGTCCATTAATTGGCAGGAAATTTTATTTCACTTTTTAGGAGGTCTAGGACTGTTTTTATACAGTATTAAGACCATGGGAGACGGTTTGCAACAAGCTGCTGGAGATCGCCTTCGTTTTTACATTGACAAGTACACCAGCAATCCCTTTTTAGGTGTTCTAGTTGGGATCGTCGTAACTGCTCTCATTCAGTCAAGTACAGGGGTTACGGTTATCACGGTTGGACTGGTTAGCGCTAGTCTTCTAACTCTTAGACAGGCTATCGGAATTATCATGGGAGCCAATATTGGAACCACTGTTACTTCCTTTATCATCGGTTTCAAGCTTGGCGAGTATGCTTTGCCCTTGATTTTCCTTGGAACCATGTTCCTCTTCTTTACAAAAAACAGAACAGCAAACAATATCGGACGTATCCTGTTTGGTGTCGGAGGAATCTTCTACGCCCTCAACCTCATCAGTGCCGGTATGAGCCCGCTTAAAGATTTACCACAATTCAAGGAATATATGGTAACCTTGGGGCAAAATCCTATTTTAGGAGTGGTAGCTGGTGCGGTGATTACCGTCCTCATTCAGGCCTCTTCTGCAACTATCGGGATTCTACAAGGACTCTATGCAGGTAACTTCCTTGACCTTAAAGGTTCACTACCAGTTCTCTTCGGGGATAATATCGGGACAACCTTAACCGTTATCATCGCGGCAGCTGGAGCCAATGTCTCTGCGAAACGCGTTGCAGCAACCCACGTTACCTTTAACGTTTTAGGAACCATTCTTTGCTTAATCTTATTAGGTCCATTTACGTCTATGATTGAGTACTTCCAGGCACTCCTTCACCTCTCACCTGAGATGACCATTGCCTTCTCTCACGGTGCCTTTAACGTAAGTAATACCATTGTACAATTTCCATTCATCGGAGCCTTGGCCTACTTTGTAACCAAGCTCATCCCTGGTGAAGACGAGGTTGTCAAGTACGAGCCTCTTTATCTCGACGAACAACTTATCCAACAATCTCCTTCTATCGCTCTAGGAAATGCCAAAAAAGAACTCTTGCACTTGGGGAACTATGCAGCCAAAGCTTTTGACCTTTCTTATACCTATATCATCGGTTTGGATGAAAAGGTAGCTGAAAAAGGGCACAAGACAGAGGAAGCCATCAACACCATCGATGAAAAACTCACTCGTTACCTCATCAGACTCTCAAGCGAATCCTTGAGCCAAAAGGAAAGCGAAGTGTTGACTAACATCCTTGATTCATCTCGTGATTTGGAACGGATTGGGGACCACGCAGAAGGCTTGCTCAACCTAACAGACTATCTCCAACGTAAAGATGTTCATTTCTCTGAAGCTGCACTAGAGGAATTAGCTGATATCTATCAAAAAACTACTGACTTTATCAAAGATGCTCTTGATAGTGTGGAAAACAATGATATTGAAAAAGCTCAAAGTCTGATTGAACGCCATAAAGAAATCAACAATATGGAACGTGTTCTCAGAAAGACCCACATCAAACGCCTTAACAAGGGTGAGTGTTCAACACAAGCTGGGGTCAACTTTATCGACATCATTTCACACTACACTCGTGTGTCTGACCATGCTATGAACCTAGCTGAAAAGGTCATCGCTGAACAGATTTAATTGGTAAGAAGTCACCTCTATTTGGGTGGCTTTTTTCGTCTCCTCATCAATAATGTCTTTTCTGACATATAAAAAATGCTTTGATTCACAGTGGAATCAAAGCATTTTAAAGAGTTCTCCAAACATAATAGCAGAAACTGCAGTGCCTCTGTACTTGGCTTCTTCTCTTTTGATAAAGCGAGCCAAGTTGATCAATTCAGGTGCTGGGTGTTTGGGATTGATGAGCAATTCACGGGTGACAAGTCCTGAGAGTCGAACTGCTAGTAATTGCTCATTTGTAGTAGGTAGTTTTTTAGCAGTCTCTAGGAGAGCAGCAACTAAATCTTCACTCAAGCCCTGACGGGCATGGTTATAGAGATCTTTTATAAGGCTTTCTAGGTTTGGTTCTGCCATCCTGACCACCTCCCTTATGTTTAATAATTTTTAATCAAATCAACTGTTGAGCGATTCAATTTTTTCACCAAGGCTTGCAAGAAAGCTTGGGCTTCTAGGAAGTCATCCATCGCGTAGAGAGTTTGGTGAGAATGGATATAACGGGCACAGACACCGATAGTTGTAGATGGTACACCACCATTTTTCAGATGAGCTGCTCCAGCGTCTGTTCCACCTTTTCCACAGTAGTATTGGTACTTAATACCAGCTTCTTCAGCCGTTGTCAAAAGGAAATCCTTCATACCTGGGAGGAGCAAGTGACCTGGATCGTAGAAGCGAATCAAGGTTCCATCCCCAATCTTGCCTTGGCCACCGTAGACATCACCAGCAGGTGAACAGTCAACTGCTAGGAAGACTTCTGGGTCAAACTTAGTTGTGGAAGTATGAGCCCCACGGAGACCGACCTCTTCTTGGACGTTAGAACCCAGATAGAGTTCATTGCCAAGTTTTTGACCTGAAAGGGCTTCTGCAAGCTCGCTTACCATGAGAACACCGTAGCGGTTGTCCCAAGCTTTAGAGATGATATTTTTTTCATTGGCTGTCAAGATAGCAGAGCTATCAGGGACAATGGTGTCACCAGGACGGATGCCAAAACTTTCTGCCTCAGCCTTGTCTGCAAAACCACCATCAAAAATGATATCAGAGATAGCTGGCATGGTTGGCCCACCTGTTCCACGTGTCAAATGTGGAGGGACAGAACCTGAGATCACTGGAATTTCACGACCGTCACGAGTAAAGAGTTTAAAGCGTTGGCTGCTGACCACTATAGGATTCCAGCCACCGATTTCAACCACACGGAAAGTTCCGTCTGGCTTAATCTCGCTGACCATAAAACCAACTTCATCCATGTGAGAAGCGACCAAAACACGCGGTGCATCCGTAACTTCTGAATGCTTGATACCGAAAATACCACCCAAGCCATCTGTCACTACTTCATCCACGTGCGGTGTCAACTTTTCACGAAGATAAGCACGGACAGGTGCTTCATGACCTGAGATCGCAGCAAGCTCTGTTACTTCTTTGATTTTTGAAAATAATGTTGTCATATCAGTTCCTTCTTTCTGTCCTCCATTTTACCACTTTTTATAGGAGAAGGATAGTGGGAAGGTAGATTGGTTTTTACTCAGTTTTCCAATAAAAGAGAGTGTCAGATATTATTTCAGTAATTTCCTATTTTTACATTAAATTGTCAGAAAATTTATTGACAGATTAAAGAAATCATGCTACATTATCTCCAAGGGTATTTTTATACCAAATCTACAGGAAAGGACGGGGCATGAAACTTTCTCATTATTTAACTGGCTTACTTCTACTCCTGGTCTTTCTCTCCATTACCATTGGAACCAGTGATTTTTCTTGGGAAAAATTCTTTGCTTTTGACCAACAGACTTGGCTTCTCTTTCAAGAGTCGCGTCTTCCAAGAAGCATCAGCATTCTCCTTGCAGCCTCTAGTATGAGCATGGCAGGACTCCTCATGCAGACCATCACCCAAAATCAGTTTGCTGCTCCGAGTACTGTCGGAACGACAGAAGCCGCCAAACTGGGAATGGTGTTAAGCCTCTTTGTCTTTCCGTCAGCGAGTCTGACCCAAAAGATGCTCTTTGCTTTTGGATCATCCATCTTATTTACCCTCTTCTTCCTAGCCTTTATGACTATTTTTTCTATAAAGGAAAGGTGGATGTTGCCCTTGATCGGGATCATCTATAGTGGGATTATCGGTTCTATCACAGAAGTTATCGCCTATCGTTTCAATCTGGTTCAGAGTATGACGGCCTGGACCCAGGGCTCCTTCTCCATGATTCAGACCCATCAGTATGAGTGGCTCTTCTTAGGCCTCATTATCCTGATAGCCGTTTGGAAATTATCCCAAACCTTCACCATCATGAATCTGGGCAAGGAAACCAGTGAGAGTTTGGGGATTTCCTACTCCCTACTTGAAAAGCTGGCCCTCTTTCTAGTGGCGCTAACGACAAGTGTCACCATGATTACCGTGGGTGCCTTGCCATTTCTCGGGGTCATCGTTCCCAATCTTATCCGCAAGCGCTATGGAGATAATCTGAGCCAAACCAAACTCATGGTCGCTCTGATCGGTGCCAATCTAGTTCTGGCCTGTGACATCCTCTCTCGAGTCTTGATTCGGCCCTATGAACTGTCTGTCAGTCTCCTACTAGGAATCATCGGTAGCCTCGTCTTTATCCTACTTCTCTGGAGAGGAGGACGAAAAGATGCAGTCTAAAAGCAAACACACCAAGCTCTTCTGGTTTCTCATTATTCTGGTCATCGGAGCTTGTCTTCTCTACTTTTGGCCCTTCACCCAGCTGTCTGCTTTTGCCTGGAAGCTGCGTTCCCAAAAAATCATCGTTTATCTCTTGGTAGCCATCGCGACAGGGATTTCGACCATTAGTTTTCAAACCCTGACGGAAAATCGCTTTCTGACGCCAAGTATTTTGGGAATCGAATCCTTCTATGTCTTGCTACAGACTCTGCTACTGATATTTGAAAGCAAATTTCTACAGCTTGGAAAGTCTCCTATCTTAGAATTCCTAGTCTTGCTTCTGCTTCAATCCCTCTTCTTTCTCGCCTTACAAGGTTACTTGAAGACACTGATGAAGCAAGATCTGGTCTTCATTCTGCTAATCTGCCTAGCGCTGGGAAGTCTATTTCGAAATATCAGTACCTTCCTCCAAGTCCTGATGGATCCAAATGAATACGATAAACTGCAAAACAGTCTCTTTGCTTCCTTTCAACATCTCAACACTTCCATCCTAGCCATCGGTTCTCTGATCATCCTCGCTTTGACAATCTTTTTCTTTCGAAAGGCTGCTATTCTAGATGTCTTGCACCTGCAAAGAGAAACGGCTCAGATACTGGGACTCGATGTTGAAAAAGAACAGAGAGAACTCCTCTGGGGCATCGTGCTTTTGACCTCAACGGCCACTGCCTTGGTAGGTCCTATGGCCTTCTTCGGCTTTATGCTGGCCAATCTTACCTACCTGATTGTCAAAGATTATCGGCACAAGTTGCTCTTTATTGTGGCCATTCTGATTGGATTTATTAGTTTGACCTTAGGGCAAGCCCTCATCGAACGAGTCTTTGCGCTGGAAATTCGCATCAGCATGATTATTGAGAGTGTTGGAGGTTTCTTATTCTTTATCTTACTTTACAGGAGGGCCCGTCGGTGAAACTGGAAAACATTGACAAATCCATTCAAAAACAGGATATTTTGCAAGACATTTCCCTTGAAGTCAGTCCTCATAAACTGACAGCCTTTATTGGTCCAAATGGTGCTGGAAAATCAACTCTCCTCTCCATTATGAGTAGACTAACCAAGAAGGATCAGGGAATTCTCAGTATCAAAGGTCGTGAAATTGAAAGTTGGAATTCGCAAGAACTGGCTCGAGAGCTTACCATCCTAAAGCAGAAGATCAATTACCAAGCCAAATTGACCGTTGAAGAACTGGTCAGCTTTGGCCGTTTTCCCTACAGCCGTGGTCGACTGAAGGCAGAAGACTGGGAAAAAATCCGAGAAACTCTGGACTATCTGGAACTGACAAACTTAAAAGACCGCTACATCGATAGTCTGTCTGGTGGACAGCTCCAACGTGTCTTTATCGCCATGGTACTAGCCCAGGATACTGACTTTATCTTGCTAGACGAACCGCTCAACAACCTCGATATCAAGCAAAGTGTTAGCATGATGCAGATTCTTCGACGACTGGTGGAGGAACTCGGGAAGACCATTATCATCGTCCTCCACGATATCAACATGGCCAGTCAGTATGCGGATGAAATTGTTGCCTTCAAGGACGGCCAAGTCTTTTGCAAGGGAACGACTACTCAAATCATGCAGTCTGACCTACTCAGTCAACTCTATGAGATTCCCATCACTCTGGCGGATATCAATGGCAAAAAGATCTGTATCTATAGCTAGACAAGCAGAACTCATGTTAGAAAACCCTCTGTCTCTTAGCTAACAAGCCTATCTAAGAGCCCCTTACATCGTTATCACATTTTAAAAAGGAGAAATCATGAAAACATCCCTTAAACTTTATCTCACTGCCCTAGTGGCTAGCTTCTTGCTCCTACTTGGTGCATGTAGTACAAATACAAACTCAAGCACTAGCCAGACAGAGACAAGTAGCTCTGCTCCAACAGAGATAACCATTAAAAGTTCACTAGACGAGGTCAAACTTTCAAAGGTTCCTGAAAAGATTGTGACCTTTGATCTCGGTGCTGCGGATACTATTCGCGCTTTAGGTTTTGAAAAGAATATCGTCGGAATGCCGACAAAAACTGTTCCGACTTACCTAAAAGATCTTGCAGGAAATGTCAACAATGTGGGTTCCATGGTTGAGCCAGACCTAGAAGCTATTGCTGCTCTTGAACCAGATCTAATTATTGCTTCTCCACGTACCCAAAAATTCGTAGACAAGTTCAAAGAAATTGCTCCAACTGTGCTCTTCCAAGCAAGTAAGGACGACTACTGGACTTCTACCAAGGCTAATATCGAATCCTTAGCAAGCGCCTTCGGCGAAACTGGTACACAGAAAGCCAAGGAAGAATTAGCCAACCTAGACAAGAGCATCCAAGAAGTCGCAACTAAAAACGAAAGTTCTGACAAAAAAGCCCTTGCTATCCTCCTCAATGAAGGAAAAATGGCCGCCTTTGGTGCCCAATCTCGTTTCTCTTTCTTGTACCAAACCTTGAAATTCAAGCCAACAGATACTCAATTTGAAGACTCACGCCACGGACAGGAAGTCAGCTTTGAAAGTGTCAAAGAAATCAACCCTGACATCCTCTTTGTCATCAACCGTACCCTTGCCATCGGTGGGGACAACTCAAGTAACGATGGCGTCCTAGAAAATGCCCTCATCGCTGAAACTCCTGCCGCTAAAAATGGTAAAGTTATCCAACTAACACCAGACCTCTGGTATCTAAGTGGTGGCGGGCTTGAATCAACTAAACTCATGATTGAAGACGCACAAAAAGCTTTGAAATAAACAAGAAAACCCAACATCAAATGATGTTGGGTTATTTTTTTTCTTGATTTCGTTTGAGAGAAAAATGGTCTGGGACGGGATCTTTTCCTATTGGCGACCAAGGATGGCATCGGAAAATTCGAGCCAAGCCCATCAGAACACCCTTGAAACCATGCTTTTCAATAGCCTGAATCATATAGTTGGAACAAGTCGGCTCAAAGCGACAAGAGGGGGGAAAGGCTGGTGAGATAAAACGTTGGTAAAAGCGTACTGGCGCTATTAAGATTCGTTTCATTATTTCTTGGTTACAGCCATGGTGTGTAGTTGGCTGATTTCTTTTTTATTAAGGCGACGGGATTCTCCTGGACGAAGACCTGTCAAGTCTAGGTGTCCGAAACGTGTCCGAGACAGTTTATCAACTTGAAGACCGACGGCTTCAAACATCTTTTTAACCTGATGGTTACGCCCTTCATGGATAGTCAACTGTACCACAGAGCGGTTTTTGACTGGATCCACTTTGAGAATTTCATAAACAGCTGGCTTGGTTTTCTTGCCATCAATCTCAAGACCGCGGGTCAAGGGGCGGAGATTGTCCTTATTAGCCACACCTTTAACACGCGCAACATAGACCTTGTCAATCTCATTACGGGGGTGAATCATCTCATCCGTAAAGTCCCCATCATTGGTCAAAATCAAAACCCCTGATGTATCCCAGTCCAAACGTCCCACAGGGTAAATGCGTTCTTTAACATTGGGCAAGAGGTCCACAACAGTCTTGCGGCCCTTGTCATCTGTCACACTGGAAATCACTCCACGTGGTTTGTTAAGCAGATAGTAAACCTTTTCTTCGTTGTAGATGGGCTGACCTTCCACTTCGACCTTATCTCCAGACTTGATGGTCGTTGCGAGTTCACGCACCACTTGGCCGTTAACCGTCACCAAGCCTTGCTTGATTAGTTCTTCTGCTTTTCTCCTACTGGCCACACCTGCGTGGGCAATATATTTATTGATTCTCATCTTCTTCTATCCTTTCACCAAATAATTGGCTTTCTTGGGCTTGAATCTCAAGCTCATCAATCACTGGTAATTCTTCCAAATGGTTAATCCCCATGTAATCTAGGAAATAATCCGTAGTCACATAGAGGTTTGGTCGCCCAAGAACTTCTTTTTTTCCATCTTCTCTTATCAATTCAAAAGCCTGCAACTTTGCCAAGGCTCCACTCGAGTTGACCCCACGAATAGCATCAATTTCTATCCGCGTGATAGGTTGCTTGTAGGCAATGATGGACAAGGTCTCAAGGGCAGCCCGAGACAAACTTTGGTTGATGGGTGCCTTGGAGTATTCCTTCAAAATCTCTGCAAATTGAGGCTTAGTGACCAATCTGTATGCACCACCTGTCTCAATCAGGGACAAGCTCGAATCCTGGTCTTTTTCATACTTCTGGGCTAATTTTTCTAAACTCTGTTGGATGCCTGTCGGGGGAAGCGATAGGAGTTCAGCCAACTGGCGGACTCGAATCCCATCTTCACCTGCTACAAACAAGAGCGCTTCTATTTCTGCTAAAGTACTCATCTTTCCTCTCTATCAAGTCTAGCTTTGTGCCTCTTGACTTTCTTCCTTCTTTTCCATGAGATAGATATCTCCGAAACTCTCCTCTTGCACGAGGGTCAATTCCTGAGTTTTGATTAACTCTAAGGTCGCCAAAAAGAGGGTAATGACCTCTTGGACATTCTGGGCTTCCTTGAACAAATCCTGTAAGCGCAACTGGTCTTGTCCAGTCAAGGACTCTTTTACGATGACCATCATGTCCTCAATCTTATACTCATCCCGCAAGATGGTCGTGTGATTCTGTGCGAACTCCTCTTTTTTCTTGGCTAGGATATTTGAAAAAGCCAAAAAGAGGTCAATGGTCGTCTTGTCATGCACAAGCTCCGCATCCTCGTAAATTAACTCTGTCGGCGCTTTAGAATAATACTGGGCCCGATCTTGGTGCTTAGCCTCCAAGTGCTCACCCAAGAGCTTGAACTTGCGGTATTCTTCGATTTGGGAGAGAAGGTCCTGCTCCAGGTCATCCTCCAAGTCTGTCACTTCTGCTACTTTTGGCAAGAGCTTGCGACTCTTGATTAGCATCAGCTGACTAGCCATGACCATATACTCACCCGTCACTTCCAGACGCATTGCCTGCAGGGTTGAGACATAGGCTAGATACTGTTCGATGACTTCTGTAATAGGCACATCATAGATATCCATCTGGTACTTAGAAACCAGGTGCAAGAGCAGGTCCAGGGGCCCTTCAAAATCTTTTAATTTAATATCCATTATCTATATTTTTCTAAGGTCAGGACTGTTTTTAATCCTAATTTTTTTGCAATTTCGTACAAATCGACCTTCATTTCTATCTGTCTTAGAATGAACTGTTCCCGCAAGGCTTGAGCGGATAAGGTTGGGAAACCTTTCTCCTTGACAAAGGACTCCAGCTGACGAAAGGCCCACTGACGAGAATAGGCTTTCCCTCCCCTTTCAAAGAGATAGGTCTGCCCCATCAAGGGTTCTAGCTCTGGAATCAAGGTCGTGGGAATGGTAACAATCCTCTGTTGGGAAGCCTTGCTGATTCGCAACACCTGAAAATCCAAATTGATATCTGCAACCTTAAGGGCTAAAATCTCACTCGGCAAGAGCCCGATTTCTAAAATCAGGAGTGCCAGCAAGCGTCCTTCTGGATAATTACTTTCCTGCCAAAAAGAGTCTAGGTCTAAAATCTCTGGCTTTTCAGTCTTCTTTTCAGCTTGTTTGGCTAATTCCAGACGGTAAAAACTGTCCACTTCTCCTTTTCGATAGAGAAAGTAGAGAAATTGGTTACAGGCCGAAAGTTTTCGCTTCTGGGCGCTGATTTTTAGATTGGCTAGCTGGGCTTGGTAAATCTTAAGACTGGTCTCAGAAATCCGCTCACCCACAATGTCTAAAAATTGCTCCAGATCATACTTATAGGACTGCTTGGAATTGGCAGACAAACCCTGCTTTCCCTCTAAAAAGTCTGAAATCCTATCTCTCATTTGCATCGAATCTCATATTCCTTACTAAAGTCATGCAAGAGGGCATTGACGGCCTTGAGGATAGATTTGCGCGTGATGATTCCTTGAAAAATCCCTTCATCATCTACCACTGGCAAGAAGGGTTCATCCACCAGTTTATGGAGGACCTCTGTGATGTTATAGTCTGGAGCGACGACTGCCACATCTGTCTTAGTCATATTGACGATGTCTGTCTTTGCCATCTGCTCATCCGTCAAACCTTGCTCCATTTGATAAGCCAAAATGTCTCTCAGACCAATAGTCCCGACAAAGCGTTTGTCAAAGGTCACAACAGGGATACGGGTATAAGTGATTTGGCTCAACACTAAAATCGCATGATCAGCATTATGGGTATCAATCAAGGCTGCTAGATTGTCAGCGGGGGTAAGAAAAGTCTCTTCCTGCTCCAATAAAAATGCTTCAAATTCCTTGGCAATCATCGAGCAAACTCCCTGGACAAGCCTGGGTAAACCTCATGATTACGTGTCAAAAAGTCTACTTTGAAATAGCTGTCATCAATCTCCACACGGGCATAAAGGCATTCTCTGATGGTTCCTCGTGGTTGGCTGATGGAGCCTGGATTTAGAAAAAGAGTCTTTCCTTCCATCCAAGCATTTGGTACATGCAAGTGACCATAGAGACAGATATCGGCATCTTCTTCCTGAGCCCAGTAGTCCAACTTTTGAAAGTTGAAATTGATATCAAACAAGTGTCCATGCGTCTGGATGATCTTGGTTGGACCAAGTTGAGTTACCAAACGTTCTGGGTAGCCAGCATAAAAGTCCATATTTCCTTTGACGACATGGATGCCCTCCCAGAGCGGAGAGTCTGGACGGAGTTCAGAGTCACCATCGTGAAAAATGGCATCAACTTTACCTAGATAGCGGTCACGAATTTCTTCCACAATCAAGCTATCTCCATGAGAGTCACTCATTACAATGATGGTTTGCTTTGCCATGATGGAAATACCTCCAAAAGTTTCTTAACGGCTAAGGCACGGTGGGATTGGCTATTTTTTTCTTCAAGGGTTAATTCAGCTGCTGACTTACCTGTCTCTCCCACAAGGAAGAGCGGATCATAACCAAAGCCATTTTCACCCTTGGGTTCAAAGTTGATATAACCTGGCCAGTCAGCTTCAACCACCAAGCTTTCCTTGTTTGGACTAGCTACGACTAGGGTTGTGTGGAATTGAGCCGAACGGTCCTTGAGATCAAAGACCATGGCCAATTCGTGCAAGAGCTTGGCATTGTTTTCACGGTCAGTTGCTCCCACACCTGCAAAACGAGCTGACCAGACTCCTGGCAAGCCACCGAGGACATCGACTTTGAGACCTGAGTCATCTGCTAGCACCATCTTGCCTGTTAATTGGGAAATAGTTTCTGCTTTAAGTCGAGCATTTTCTTCAAAGGTCATGCCAGTTTCAGCTACTTCAGGCAGATCTGGATAGTCATTGAGATTTTCCACATCGTAGCCTAACTTGTCAAAGATAGCTCGGAATTCCTTGGTCTTGCCCTCGTTACGAGTCGCAATGAGCAGAGTTTCTCTGACCCTGCTAGTTTCAAAGAAGGCTTCTACATCGACTCCTTCTTTAGGCAATTCAACATGCAAAAGCTTTCCATTTTCAACCAAGAGCAGAGCCCCCTGACGTTGGATGACTTCTAGATTGCGGCCTGCTTCTGCATTTAAAATCTCAACGATAAAGGAGAGCAGACGAAAGTTAGAAGACCAGCGCATCACCGTTATCGTAATCGGAAAGCCATTTTCTTCGTCACGAAAAATCCGCGCTAAATCCATAAAATCAAGCTCGAGAGGATCTTTGATAAGGCTATAGATGCCTCCATAGACATCCCAGACACCGACATACCAGTCCTGGTCATCCTTGTATTCATAAATTTTGTTTGTCATAAAGTTACATGCTCCACATGAATCTCTTTTTCCAGCCATTCTGCTCCAATCTGGGCAAAACTCTGGCTATTGGCGGTTGTGTAAAAACGATGTTGAAGAGGTCCCGCATCTCGGCTACGATTGATTTCAAAATAGTTCAGCAAAACCGAGATATCCCGTACACACTCTGCCCCACTATCGATGAGCTGAACCTTTGGTCCCATAACATTTTGGATGATAGGGCGAAGGAGTGGGTAATGGGTACAACCCAAAATCAGGCTATCCACCTTTCCAACCAAGGGACGCAGGGTTTCATAGACCACTTTCTTTGTTACACTGGTCGACAGGGCACCAGACTCCACCAAGGGAGCAAACTTGGGACAGGCCAAACTCTCCACCTGTAAATCCGGATCCAGATCATGGATTTTCTGACGGTAGATGTCTGATTGGACCGTCATGGGCGTTCCAATTACTCCGATTTTCCCACCTTGACTGGACTTGATAGCTGCCGAAGCTCCTGGCAAAATCACACCTAGGACAGGAATGTCTAGTTGAGCCTTGATCTCTTCCCAGACGACCGCAGTCGCAGTGTTACAAGCAATGACAATCATCTTGACATCCTTGGTCAAGAGAAAGTTGACCAACTGCCAAGTATATTCACGAATTTGCTCAGCAGGACGGGGGCCATAGGGCGCCCGTGCCGAATCTCCAATATAGACGATTTCTTCATGGGGAAGCTGGCGCATGAGCTCACGAACAACGGTCAAGCCCCCGACACCCGAATCCAAAAAACCAATTGGTCGATTATCCATACAGTCTTCTTTCTAGTCTTTTTCTGATTGATAGTTCATCATGATTTCTTGTCCTAAATGAACGGATAGACAGCTTGATAGAATGGCAACTGCCTCTCTCTTAATCATAATCAAATATCAATAGAATGCAAGGAAAAAGTCTTCCACTTGAGTACTATTGAACATAGTGAGAAGTCTGGAACTTTCATCCCAGACTTTTCCTATTTATTTTTTCTTTTTATTGTTAGCAAGGGCTGCTTTTTGTTGACGGATGATTTGGTGGTAAACTTGTTGTACCTTGGCTTCGCTTGGTTTTTGACCATTTGCACTCAAGAGAGCACGAACTGCCTCAGCGTTCAAACGTGGGTTGTCAGCAAATTCTTTTTCGATTTGCTTACGAACCAAGTACATCCCTCCAAGAGCTCCTCCTAGAAAAGCTAGCACAATCAAGACAATTGCTAAAAGTAAGTCCATTCTTTTTCTCCTGTTTCTTTTTGAGTCCTCTATATTATACCACAAAGTGACTTTTCTGACTAGTTTGTTTTACGCTTTCAGGGAGGAGGGAAACTAATTCTAAGCTAGTCTTACAATCAGAATGAACTATGAAATTACGAATAATTCTCCCCCTTCCTCTCTTTTCTCTACTATTTTAAGAAAAAGCAATATCAAATATGTTTTTCACCAAAAACCTCTTGACAAATGCTAAGCGACCATTAGAATGGGAGGGGAGGAGATAAATAGAAACAAAATAAACGAAACTGCTTCATAAAATGTAAGCGGTTTCTAATACACAAAGGAGGGTTTTATGAAAAAACACTTTTGGGAGAAATCCTGTCGCTATAGCATCCGCAAGCTGACTGTTGGGACTGCTTCTGTTTTACTGGGGGCTGTTTTTCTAGTCAACCATACTGTAGCCGCAGACAGTGTTGAGGTCAAACAAACTGAACCAACCTCTGTCGAATCTATCACTAAGCCTGATAGTGAACCCAAAGCAGCTGAAGCTACTGAAACTACAAATCCGTCTCTAGCAGAGAGTCCAGTAGTTTCCGAAAGCAAGCCAGCTGAGGAGACTCAGAAGACAAATAGTCAAGCCAGTGAAGAAGCCATTGTAGAAGCTAAAGAAAATAAGGAACCTGAAAAAGCAGATCAGTCGGTGACAAAGCAAGAAAACTATCAACTCAACTACGATCAGCCAACAGCTCCCTCCTATGATGGATGGGAAAAACAAGCCCTCCCTGTCGGTAACGGGGAGATGGGAGCCAAGGTTTTCGGACTCATTGGGGAAGAAAGAATCCAGTACAACGAAAAGACCCTCTGGTCTGGAGGACCACAACCCGATAGCACCGACTATAACGGAGGAAACTACGAGGATCGCTACAAGGTCTTAGCAGAGATACGTAAAGCCCTCGAAGCTGGTGACCGCCAAAAAGCAAAACAGCTAGCTGAACAAAATCTAGTTGGACCAAACAATGCCCAGTATGGACGTTACCTAGCCTTTGGTGATATTTTCATGGTCTTTAATAACCAGAAGAAAGGACTAGATACTGTAACTGATTATCATCGTGGTTTGGATATCACAGAAGCCACTACGACAACTTCTTACACCCAAGATGGGACGACCTTCAAACGTGAAACCTTCTCCAGCTATCCTGATGATGTCACTGTGACCCACCTTACCAAAAAAGGAAACAAGACACTTGACTTTACCCTTTGGAACAGTTTGACAGAAGACTTGCTTGCTAATGGCAACTACTCTTGGGAATATTCCAACTATAAGAACGGTCATGTCACTACAGATGCAAACGGAATCCTTCTAAAGGGAACTGTCAAAGATAACGGCCTCAAATTTGCATCCTATCTAGGAATTAAAACGGATGGAAAGGTGACTGTTCAGGACGAAACTCTGACCGTTACAGGCGCAAGTTATGCGACCCTCTATCTCAGTGCCAAGACTAACTTTGCTCAGAATCCAAAAACCAACTATCGAAAAGACATTGACCTCGAAAAAACGGTTAAGGATATTGTAGAAGCCGCTAAGGCCAAAGACTACGAAACACTTAAAAAGGCCCATATCAAGGATTATCAAAGTCTCTTTAACCGCGTTAAACTAAACCTAGGTGGAAATAAGACTGCTCAAACGACAAAAGAGGCCCTTCAAGGCTATAACCCAGAAAAAGGGCAAAAATTGGAAGAACTCTTCTTCCAATATGGCCGATATCTACTCATCAGTTCGTCTCGTGATCGGACAGATGCCCTTCCTGCCAACCTACAAGGAGTCTGGAATGCTGTAGACAATCCACCTTGGAACGCTGACTACCACCTCAATGTCAACTTGCAAATGAACTATTGGCCAGCCTACATGAGCAATCTTGCTGAAACTGCCAAGCCAATGATCAATTACATTGACGACATGCGCTACTATGGTCGTATCGCTGCTAAGGAATACGCAGGTATCGAATCCAAAGACGGACAAGAAAATGGTTGGCTGGTCCACACCCAGGCGACACCATTTGGCTGGACTACTCCAGGTTGGAATTACTATTGGGGTTGGTCTCCAGCTGCTAACGCTTGGATGATGCAGAACGTCTATGACTATTATAAATTCACCAAGGATGAGACCTATCTCAAAGAAAAGATCTATCCAATGCTCAAGGAAACAGCTAAGTTCTGGAACTCCTTCTTGCACTATGACCAGGCCAGTGACCGTTGGGTGTCTTCTCCATCCTACTCACCAGAACACGGGACCATTACCATCGGAAATACCTTTGACCAATCGCTAGTCTGGCAGTTATTCCACGACTACATGGAAGTCGCCAACCATCTGAATGTCGACAAAGACTTAGTCACAGAGATCAAGGCTAAATTTGACAAACTCAAACCGCTTCATATCAACAAAGAGGGACGTATCAAGGAATGGTACGAGGAGGACAGTCCACAATTCACCAATGAAGGGATTGAAAATCACCACCGTCACGTTTCCCATCTAGTTGGTCTCTTCCCAGGTACGCTCTTTAGCAAGGACCAGGCTGAATACCTAGAGGCTGCGCGTGCTACCTTGAACCACCGTGGAGATGGTGGTACTGGTTGGTCTAAGGCCAATAAAATCAACCTCTGGGCTCGTCTGCTGGACGGTAACCGTGCCCATCGCTTACTCGCTGAACAGCTCAAGTATTCAACCCTAGAAAATCTTTGGGATACGCACGCGCCTTTCCAAATTGATGGCAACTTTGGAGCAACCAGTGGAATGGCAGAAATGCTCCTCCAATCTCATACAGGCTATATTGCACCATTGCCAGCCCTTCCTGATGCTTGGAAGGACGGTCAGGTTTCTGGCTTGGTTGCCCGTGGTAACTTTGAAGTCAGCATGAAGTGGAAAGATAAAAACCTGCAAAGCTTGTCCTTCCTTTCAAATGTCGGTGGAGACCTAATTGTAGACTATCCAAATATCGAAGCCAGCCAGATCAAGGTCAATGGCAAGCCAGTCAAGGCAACGATTCTTAAAAACAATCGCATCCAACTAGCAACGCAAAAAGGTGACGTCATTACCTTTGAACATTTCCCTGGTCGTGTAACCAGTCTGACAGCACCGATAGTTGAAATCCCTAAATACACCAACCCTATCGGAACTGCAGGTCAAGAGGAAGCTCCTACTGTAGAAATTCCTGAATACACCGATCCTATCGGAACTACTGGTCAAGAAGAAGCTCCGATAGTAGAAAAAACTGAGTACACTGGCCCTATCGGAACTAGCGGAGATCAGGCTGCTCCAACCCTCACCCGACCTGAGTATCAGTTGCGCACCTTGAAAGATAAAAAGACAGGGGTCGAAATCATCGGTGGGGCTACCGACTTAGAAGGAATTTCTCACATCTCTAGCCGACGTGTCCTAGCTCAAGAACTCTTTGGCAAGACCTATGATGCTTACGACCTACAACTTAAAAATCCAACCGATCATAGCTTGCAGCCAAAAGGCTCTGTTCTGGTTCGCTTGCCTATTTCAGCTAGCGTAGAGAATATCTACTACATCACTCCGACCAAGGAGTTGCAAGCCCTTGATTTCGACGTTCGAGAAGGAAAGGCAGAATTCATCACTAGTCATTGCAGTACCTATGCTATCGTCTATCAAGCTGCTGGAACAACACCTAGTACAGATGAAAAACCAAGTTCTTCAGATGCAGAAACCTTGGCACACGAGGCTGATCAACTTTCAGCTAGTCCTAGCCTTGCTAAAGCTGGAAATCATTCTCCTAAAGAACAACTTCCAGCAACAGGGGAAGCGTCCAACCCACTCCTCTTCTTAGCAGGCCTCAGCCTAGCCCTCACAGCCACTTTTATGCTAAAAAGAAGAAAGGATGAATCCAACTAACTTTTAAGCACACAAAAACAGGATGAAGATCACCTTCACCCTGTTTTATTTTTTACAGTAGGTATAAAAAGGCTAGGGTCAAGAGACTTGCTAGGAACCCAACTGACCAGAAGAAGAAGTCAACCTTCCACTCGCTCCACGGATTGCCTTTTCCTGAAAATCCTCCAAGCTCAAAATGGTGATGGACAGGTGTCATACGGAAAATACGTTTCCCACCACTAAGCTTAAAGTAGGTAACCTGCATCATAACAGAGCTTGTCTCAAAGACATAGATAATCCCAATCAACAAAAGGGTCCATTCTTGGTGGAGGGCCATAGAGATTGCTGCCAGCATCCCACCTAGAGCCAAACTACCCACATCACCCATGAAGACCTTGGCAGGCTTGTGATTAAAGACGAAGAAGCCTAGCAAACCACCAATCATGGCAAGAATCACAAGAAGGATATCCAGTTGATTTTGCATATAAGCAATCACACCGTAGGCCGATAAGCTAATCACTACGGAAATACTTGCTAAGCCGTCAATCCCGTCAGTCAGATTCACTGCATTTGAAAAGCCAACTAGCCAGAAAAGGGCAAAGAAGATATAGAAAATACCCAGATGTACTTGGTAGCCAAAAACTGAAAGCATGTCGCCACCACGCTCATAAAAGAGGTAGAAAATCACCCCTCCAAGCAACTGTAGAGCAAGCTTTTGCTTGGGATTCAAGCCCTCGTTGATCTTACGAAAGACCTTGAGGAAATCATCCAAAAAACCTACCAAACCATACAAAACCAAGATAAACAAAATCATGCCTACATTGTTGGTCAATTGTTGGGTAAAGAGAGCGACAAGGAAGCTCACAACAACTGCAACAATAAGGAAAACAAGTCCTCCCATGGTTGGAGTCCCAGCTTTAGCTTGGTGTTGCTTGACATCCTCATGCATCTGCTGACCCGTAATCTGTGCTTTTCGATAAAATCGGATAAAGGCTGGAATACCTATCAAGGTCAATAGAAAGGCTAGGACTCCAGCACTAATGGAACTAATCATCTTAATCTCCTAAAGTTATTTTCATTTTTTTAAGGTCTTTGAGGGCCGTATTAGCACGGACACTTTGTTTCTTGACCGTTTTGCCACTACCTTCCCACTCGACTTCTATATTTAGCCATTTGGCGAATGTTTGCACATTTTCATCTGTCCAGCCGTACATATCAGGCATTTCTTCCACCTTATCAGACAGGATCAAGATCTGCTGATTGGCTTCCAAATTATCTCCTTCAGAAACCGAGAGATCCTTGATCTTGGTTCCTGTTCCGATAACGATTGGTTGGACAAGGTTACGACGCAATTCCTCTGCGAGGTCACCCGGGGTAAAGTCCTTGGTGACAGGCATAGCATAGCTTGTCGTCTTGCTGACCTGATCCAAGTTCTTGGCAGTTGACTGAAGATTGAGGGATTCTTTCATAGCAGAAGCTCGCTCAAGGATTGGGTTGGCAAACTCTCCCAGCTGAACGCCTGAATAATGCTCTGGCTGTTGCACCGTCACATAGAGGATAAAATCAGGATTTTCTGCAGGATGCATCGACACAACAGAGAAGATATAGTTGGTTTCACCTGTCAGGTAGCCCCCATTCTTCTCATCGGCAATCTGAGCAGTCCCGGATTTCAGGGCAACATTCTGTCCCGGAACATTGACATTAGGCTTTCCTGTACTGTGGTTGTACATGGTACCATAGACAGGATCTGTTCCGACCATGACCATGTGATCCCGAGTAGAGGAAGCTGCCGCTTTTGATACAGGATTTCCGACGATTTCCTTTTGAGACTTACGAACAGACTGGTCATTCGGGTCATAGAGGGCGCTGATAAATTTAGGCTCCAACATAACCCCATCATTGGCGATGGCTGTAAAGGCACGTAGCATCTGGGTCTGCGTTACAGAAATCCCCTGACCAAATGCACTCATGGCAATATTGACAATATTATCTGCAGGCAATTGACCTGTGTACTCATCAGTCAGACCAAAACGCGTCGGCACTCCAAACTTAAAGCGGTTTAGATAATCCAACCAAGTAGCATCTCCCATTTTTTGTTCAAGTAGACTCATTCCAACATTACTGGAGTGAGCGAAACCTTGTGAGAAAGTCATCATCCCACCAGTAGTCAAACCATCATTAACATCCCAATCTCGAATCGTCGCATCCGCTATTTTTAATTCACTGCTGTTAAAGTATTCTCCACTTGGGAAGGTATTGTTATCAATAGCTGAGGCTAACGTCATAACCTTCATGGCTGATCCTGGTTCATAGTTACTTTGATAAAGAATATCTCGCCAGACAAAGTCTTTTGTGATGCCATCCTTGGTATCGGCATTGAAGGTCGGACGTTGGGTCGTAGCGAGGATTTCCCCTGTTTTAGCGCTGACCAAGGTAGCCGTCATATACTTGCCTTTTACCTTTTCCTGAAAGGCATCCATCTGCGTTTCCATAAAGGATTGCAAGGGACTAGAAAGGGTTGTGTACACATCCTTTCCATCTACCGTTTGTTGGGAAGCTTGATCTGTACCCGGAACAATATTTCCCAGACGATCCTTCTCATAAGTAATGATCCCATCTGTACCCGCCAGAATGTTATTTAAAGAACTCTCCAATCCAGATGTCCCAATCAACCTTTTGGTGCCATCCTCATTTTCATGGAGTTGCGCTAAACCGATAAAGGAAGAAGCAAACTGTCCATTGGGATAACTACGGTTAGGGCTAGTTGTAAAGTCAACTCCCTCAACGCCAGCAGTTTTGAGGTCATTTTTAATAGCCATCATATTGGCATAGGTGATCCCATTTCCCTTGGTACCAAAAGATACCTGTTTCAGATCTGGCTGAGAAAGTTGTTCTTTGACATAAGACTCTTCCATATCTAGGTATTTATGGAAAATCTCAGCTACCTTATTAAATTGAGAATCCTCTACATAGAGAATTTTGCCTGTTGCTGACTTGTAGGTCTTGTCAATAACGGCATAGATATTATAAGATGTCGCATCTTCTGCAATAGGCGTACCATTACGATCATAGATGGTTCCCCGTTTCGCAGGAATCGTCTTGGTTGTTTGGTGAACCTTTTTAGCCTCTTGGACCAAGTCCTTACCAAATTTACTACCCGTTCCGATAATAACCGCAAAGTTAACCAAAAAGACAGCGAAGAGTATGACAGCCAACAAACTCAGACTTTTCCCTACTCTTCGGCGATTTTCTTCTGGAGATTTACGGTTACGAACGGCATAACGGATGATTTTTTCTTTCCACTGTTTCATTTCTTACTCCGCTGCTCGGATATTTTCGTTATTCAGCTGCAAATCCTTAGAGTTTGCAATCTCTTTCAAACGTTCTGAACGAATCAATTCATTGACCTCTTGCTTGGCATCGTCTAGCTCTGTTTTCTTTTCTTCTATTTGAGCATTGACCTTGGTCAATTCATTCTGAACTTGTAATAGCTTGGTCTGCATAAACACAACACTGATTGCCAAGATAATCATTGTAACTGCAATCGAAACATAGAAGGCCTTTTCCACACGTGAAAAACCTTTAAACTTCGTTTGCAATAACTGGCTAGTTTTTTCGATTCTTTCTGCCATATTTTTCCTCTTACTTGTGAATTTTTCTGGCCACGCGCAACTTAGCTGAATGCGAACGATTGTTGGCTGCTAGCTCTTCAACACTTGGCAAGATTGGCTTGCGGGATACCAATTCCATCTTGGGCTTAAGATCGTCTGGAATGAAAGGCAAGCCTTTCGGAACTTCCACTGTTGAAGCTTCCTTGAATAATTGCTTGGTCAAGCGGTCTTCCAGCGAATGGAAGGTAATGACCGAGATTCTCCCATCCAGAGCCAGCATGTCCATGGCCTGCTGGATGGATTCATCTGCAGCGCCCAGCTCATCATTGACTTCGATTCGGATAGCCTGGAAAATCTGTTTGGCAGGGTGCCCCTTTTTCTTGAGTTCCTTGGCAGGCTTGGCTGACTTGATAATCTCTGCCAACTCAGTCGTCGTCTCAATTGGTTTCACCTCACGCGCTTGCTCAATCTTACGGGCAATCTGTTTAGAAAACTTATCCTCACCATACTTGAAAAAGATCCGAACTAAGTCATGATAGTCATAATGATTGACCACCTCATAGGCTGTCAGACTAGCTTCCTGATTCATCCGCATATCCAGTGGCGCATCCTTTTTATAAGAAAAGCCACGCTCACGCTGATCCAGCTGAGGACTGGACACTCCCAAGTCATAACAAATTCCATCAATTTCCTGGACACCAGCCTCCTGCAAACGTGCCTGCAAATGACGGAAGTTATCCTTGATAAAAGTCACCATTCCCTTTTCGATATAGGGTGCCAACCGTTTTTGCGCATTGTCAATAGCATTCTGGTCCTGGTCAAAGGCATAGAGATGCCCTTTTTCACTCAATTTACTTAATAAATATTCGCTATGGCCTGCTCCGCCCAAAGTCGCATCAACGTAGATACCGTCAGGTTTTACGTCAAGCATATCAATCGTTTCATGAAGCAAGACCGTTACATGATGAAATTCTTTTGTCATATCTTATCTATTTTACCACAAATCTGACCAGCTTGCACTTGTCAGACAAAGCTAAGTTTCTTCGAAAAAAATTCTCAAAAAAATGTCGTATATACTTGACACCTCACCCTCAAAAGAATATAATATAGTCAAATATATACGACATATCAGAAAGGAGACCTTATGAATCGTGTGAAAGAATTCCGCAAGGAACTGGGCATTTCCCAGCTCGAGCTCGCCAAAGATATCGGTGTCTCGAGACAGACCATCAACATGATTGAAAATGACAAATACAATCCAACCCTGGAACTCTGTCTCAATCTCGCCCGCAGCCTCCAAACTGACCTTAACAGTCTCTTTTGGGAAGACGATTTTTAAAAAAAGGAGCAAACTCATGAAAAAAGAAACTCTCACTGAAAAACTCATCAAACGCATATACGGTATTTCTGGTCCCCTTGACGAACACAAACGGCGCGAGGCTGACCGCATTGGAAATAAAATCTTTGTGATTCTCTTTTACCTCATGACTTTAGGTAATCTTATTCCCTTTGTCCTTGCTTATAAATATCCGCAAATTGTCGCTATCGGCTATCCTCTTGTGGTATTCGGCATTTCGATGATTTCTGCTCTCTATGTGGTCTCCCAAACCAGAAAAACAGGCATCACAGCCATTGATCTAGATATGCTGAATGAGAAAGAAAGCAAGCAACTACACTATCCTGGTCTTAAAGCGGGTGTGTTCTTTGGTCTATGGATGTTTTTTATAACCCCTCTTCTCCATATACTACTAGGTGAGAGTCAGGACTATCTTCAGTCTCTTCTCACTTTTAAAAATATTTTTTCAAGTATTCTCCAGTCTTTCTTCTTCGGAGTGATTATACAAATTATCATCTCCCGTCGCATTGAAAAAGCTAAGAAAGACCAAGAAGACGACTAGGAGGTGCCTTATGAAATCACTAGCTAGACTACTGATCAGTCATGTTTTTATCAGTATCTTTATTACCTTTTTCCTACTTTCTGGACATATTGAGCATCCTTTCTTGATTATCTTTCTTTTATTCCTTCCTGTATTGAACAAGGGACAGAGATTTCAAAAAATCCAATCAAAAAAAATACGTCTTCTAAACGCATCTCTCTGTTTTATCCTCGTATCCTTTCCACAACTTTTAACAAATCCTATGGATTGGAGATACCTGGTATTTCTAATAATCTGTATCATTTTTAGTTTGGTTTACGTCTATACTCTCTATCAACTCTTTAAAGAAGTCAATCAAAAATCGCTCATTTAGGAGATTACTCCCATGAAAAAAGAAAATTTCACCACTCGCTTACTCAAACTATTCTTTCACATACAAGGCCCCTTTGATGAATGCCGCCAAGAGATGATCTACAGGGCTTGTGCTCGTTCCTTGATCCAAATCATTTACTCCTCTCTCCTACTCTTCTTGTTCTATCTCCTATTTGGACGCTTCATAGAGTTGGTTCGAGATGCCATTCCTTACCTCTATTTTGGACTTATCTTCGTTCTCGCATCTAGGGCGAGACTAGCAGTTCGCAACTTACATTTAGACAAGGATGACCCGTCCGAAATCCATCACAAAAGCTACAGCAAAAGCCAGATCAAAGTACGTAGTTGGGGTGTATTCCTCAGCATTCCAATTGGCTTATTTGTCTTATCAGCCTTTCACAAACTCTTTGTTCAGCATCTTCCCTTAGATACCTTTGGGGATGACCTCTTCCATTTCGATAAAATGCTCCCTTTACTAGTGTTGGGATTGGGTATTGGTGCCATCTTTGGAACCATGACCTATGCCTTTTTATCGGAACACGTTAAAAAATAGACCAAGATTCGCTAATTTTTTAATTTATAGGCAAAGAATCCCATCCAGCTCATGCTAGATGGGATTATTTTATTTCTTAACAGAGGTTGCAAGTCATTTCCCTTTCATCTTAGAAAGTCGACTCTTTCCAACTCACACTACAATCCAAGACTTGTTGCCTTTCTTCTTGATTGCGGCCTTCAATCTGGTCAATCAAAATCTTTGTAGCCTGTTGTCCTTCTTCAAAGGCGGGCTGAACCAACGTCGAAACACTTGGAGAAGAAAAGCAAGTCCACTCCGTATTGTCAAAACCAATCAACCCAACTTGTGGCAAGTTATAATTCAACTCTTTGATAACGGTAAAGACTAGAGGTAGGGCCCAACAGTTAGGGACAAATACCAGAGTTTTTTCATCGGGATTGATTTCTTTTTGTAAAAATTCCTTAATTTGTTCCAAATTCGTATGCTTATCTTCAATGGTTAGACTAGCGTGGCGCATGTTAGCATCTGTTAAAGCATCCACAAAACCACTTGCCCGCTCAATCCGAGTACTCAAACGACTCGTATCCGCTGTAATCAAGAGAAAATGCTCATAACCTTTTTCGATACAGGACTGGGTCATGTCATAAACGGCATCATAGTTATTGGTTTTGACCCAGCTAGTCCGGTGTTCATAGAGCTGACTATCAAAAAAGACCATTTTCTTCTTTTTCTCATCGATAATACGAGAATATTTTCGGAAATTAGAGGTCGGCTGAATAATAAAGCCGTCTACTCCCAAGAGAAGCATGCTTTCAATATACCTGTCCTCACTCTCTTGGCTGTAATTACTATTTCCTATCATTACCTGGTAGCCATTCTGGCTGGCGATATCCTCAATTCCCTTAACAATTTGGTTTGAGAAACTGTTGGTAATATCACCAATCAAGACACCAATTAATTTTGTTCGTTTGGAGTTTAAGCTACGCGCAACAATGCTCGGTTTGTAATTTGTTTCATGAATAACTTTTTCAATCTTTTCACGTGTCTCTCGGGACATTTTTTCATATTTCCCGTTTAGGTAAAATGACACGGTTGTTTTCGAGGTCTGAGCCATTTCCGCAATGTCTTTTATGGTCAGTTTCTTCTCCAATCTAAAACACCTCCTACTAATACTTAGTATAACATATTTACTGTTCAAAAAGCCTATTTCTAGCACTACAAGCGAATCATTCTCTCATTTATTTTATCATATACTAGACATTTTCCACGCATTTTTGTTCCGTCAACGAGGCACAATTTTTCACCTATACAAATATCCTCGCTTAACAACAGAATCAGCTTATCTGTTTCGTCATTTTTCACTTCAAAAGCCAGAGCATTTTCTACTTCATGACCATCTGTCTGGTAGATAGAATGACGGGTGATTTCAAAACTCTCATGCGCAATGATGGTATAATCCAGCATCTGATTCTCAAAGAATTGGTGTTTCGTGAGTTTGCTACTTTTTTCAAGCTCATTGTATTTAGGAGAAATAATGGTATCTTCCAAATCAAAATCAACTTCACTCCATAGTTTCAACTGATTGATTTTCCCATCTTGATAGGTCACATCCTTGTCAAGGATAAACTGAGTCAACGACTCATGCTGACCTTGACACCTGATGTCATCTACCAAGAGCCACACATCCTCTGCTAACATGAGGATTTTTCTCCTGTGAAGATAAGGCAAATCAGGTTCTGCTGACCAATAAGCCCCCTCAATATAATGCACTCCCTCCCTTTCTTTATGGTGACAAAACAGGGAGTGAGGATAGTATTCATATTCCCAGGATCCCGTGATTCTTTCCGGAGCTTTCCCATCTACAATGCAGGTCGAATGACTCCAAGCACTCTTTAAGAGATAACGTTCATCTATCTCCCGATAAGAATAACGCCCAGCATCTATGAAAATCGGTTGACCTTGATACTGTAAGCAAAAACTATTCTCGTCACTATGGCTATGGGCACTTCCTAGCGGACCGTTTTTGAAAAATAGATAACGATGTTCATCCTTAATGCAGACATGTCCAGAGTCTTCAAAGATCATAAACTTAGGCTGCCAATCTCTCTTTTCAAATTCCTGCAGTCGCTTGACCTTTTCTCGCCCCAGGAACAAGAGGCTAAGCAAATCGACTTTAACATCCAGACCGTTAAGAAGGTCTTCCTTGTTCAAAACTACAGCAGACAAGCTCAAAATTTCTGTCGTTTCTGTAGAATCACTATCACCAAAAGCTAAGGTCCGTCCATCTAGACCTGTCATCATCTGAATGTAAATCGCCATCTTTTCTAGCAGCTCTTGAAAGCTATCTTGCAAGTCTGGAAGCAAGAGACACAAGTCCAGCAAGGCTTTATAAACCTCTACATGATAGAGAATCGACTGTTCAAACTGGCTTCCATCTTCTAAAATCTGCGTCTCGATCTGCTGTTTCAACTCCTTTGAAGCAAAATAGTAAGCTTCTTCTAGGTCCATCTTATCTGAAAAGAAATGATAGATTGCAAGTATCGGAATCGTTTGTAAAATCCCCCAGTTACTAAGGGTGTACTTGGCGCGATAGTGGCTTTTCATAAAGTCAATCTGCTTTTCTAGACTGACTAAAATTTTCTCTAGTTCTTGCTCCTCTAGCAAGTCAAATTTCAAGAGGAGCAAGAGTAGTTTCAACCAAGTAAAGGAACGAATACCCGTATCCAAGGTTCTAGTCATCAAAGATTGAGGAGAAAACTCTCTCACCTGCTCAATCCAATCAAATAGAAAGAACTTGCACTTTTGAATATAGCCCTTATCTCCTTCTACAAGATACCCTATCATAAACTGCAAGAGATATTCTTGTCGATTGAGCATATAAACCCATTCTGGATCATCTTCAAATACTTGATACCATACCATTGGCTGGATTTGATGGATTTTTGAACAAGGCTCCATATCCCAAGGACTATCAAACATAAAACGATTGTCCATCAAGCGTTCAAGGGAACGCTTGACTTTCTCATAGTCTTTTGAACAGTGGGACAAGATATAATCACGATATTGATCCCCATCAATTCTTTCAAAAAATTGTCTTCTTTCTTCTTTCATTATCTATTACCAGAAAAAGAACTACTTAAAAAGCAGTTCTTTTGTCTTTCCCATTACACTTTCCTTTTCTACATAGATGACCACACCTTTTGCAATCTGCAAGGAGACCAAGTCATCTTTGATAGAAATGATTTTTCCATGAATTCCAGACAATAACAACACTTCATCACCAGATTTTAAAGAAGCTAAATACTCTTGTCGTTGCTCCATCTGTTTGTGAAGCAACTTTTGCTGACGAATAGATTGAAAGCTTGACAGTAAAAGGGGGCTAACTGCCAAGACAATCACTATTCCATAAAACAATGTTGTATCCATTAAGCTAGAATCTTAAGCCAGCTTCCGATAATTCCGATGATAACTGTTAAAATAACGAGTTTATATGTTGTCCATTTCTTTTCTTTGATCAAGTAGTAAACTAAAAGTGTAAATAGGGCTGGTAGAAGAGCTGGAGCAACCTTATCAAGCATTCCCTGAATACTTACGATACTTTGTTTAGCGTCTGCTTTAACTTCCCCTGCAGCAAAGGTAATCGGCACCATAATCTTAACAGATGTCGCTGCCAAACCAGCAATTACGGTTACACCGATAATATTGGCAATACGAGAAATCGTTGCCATCTGCTCGCTTAGTTTATCAATCACAGTTGTTCCCAGTTTGTACCCATAGAGACCAGTTGACAATTTAATCGCTGTTAAAATCGTATTCATCGCAAGGAAGAACAAGATTGGACCGACAACCAGGCCTTCTTGAGCAAAAGAAGCTGCGATGGTTGAGAACAATGGAGCTAAACAAAATTGTGAGAGAGAATCCCCAATACCTGCTAATGGCCCCATCAAGGCCATCTTGATGCTACGTGTTTCTTTTGCCGGACGGCCATTTTCCAACATTACAAGATGCAAGCTGGTAATAAAAGGCAGGAAGTGTGGGTTGGTATTATAGAATTCACAGTTTTCTTCCAAGGCTTGGTAGAAACCTTCCTGATCCCCTCCATAGTGTTTTTTCAAAGCAGGATACATCACATTGGCATATCCCAACCCTTGATAGTTACTATAGTTAAATCCATTTTGACAAAAGAATGCCCGCAAAGACGTTTTAAGATAATCACGTTTTGTTAATTTGTTAGATCCAGTCATCGTGTGCTTCCTCCTCTACCACATGATTCGCTGTTTTTGGCTTGTTATAAAATTCAATCAAAGCAAAGATAGTACCTACAATTGCAATACCAATTGTTGGGATGTTTAGATAAGCCGCACAAACATATCCCAACAAGACAAACGGAATCAACTCTTTCTTAGCCATCACTGACAAGATCATCGCAAAACCGATAGCTGGGAGCATTTTACCAGCAACTGTCAAACCTGTAAGCAATACTGGTGGAATGTAGTCTACGAGTTTCAACAAGGTATCCATTGAAAGGGCACCCAAGCAACCCAAAGTAAATCCAATAAAGGCAAACAACCAAATTGTTGCATTTAGAGTGAACTTGAATTTCTTCAAATTATGGTTTTTCAAGTGCTTCATCGCCGTTTCAGGCGCCCCAGCACGTACAGTGTAGGCGAAAGTTTGTAAGAATTGAATTGCCACAGCAATCGGAGTAGAGAGGGCAAGAGCCGCTTCTGGACTGACTTTACCAGCACTAGTGATAGCCATCAAGGTACCAAAGATACCAGGTCCGATTGGGTTTGGTGGAACAGTACCTCCAGCACCAACACCAAATCCCATATAAGCCAATTCACCAATAGCTCCCATTGCAAGAGCAGTAGGCAGATCACCTAGAATAATTCCGACACCAAATGACAGAACAATACATCTATTGGTGTAAATTCCCAACAGCATTCCACTAAAACAGAAAGCTGTCCATAATCCAATTAAAATCGCTTGAAATACATTAATCGACATAACGATCTCCTCTTTTAAATATAGTCCAGAATGTTGACTTCAACAGCTCCATCATTTCCTGTTGGAGTTGTTTTCGTATTAAATGTTACTTGATAAGTTTGGTTCAATTCCTTGAGGGCTGCCTTGTCCTCTTCACCCAGGAAGATGGAGCGTGTCACTTGCTCTTTACCAGGGGCATTGTGAATGTTCCCAATATTGATTTCTTTAATAGGGACACCACCTTCTACCAAGGTTAAAGCGTCCTCCACATCCTTTACAACGATAAAGATCGTTTGAGCAGGATTAGCCTTGTGAATGATATCAATCACCTTTTGCAAAGGGAAGAAACGCATAGCAACTGAGTCTGGCACAACTGTTTTCATCAGAGTTTGTTGCATCTTATCTGTGCTCACTTCGTCATTGGCAACAATGACCGTATTACAACCTAAGTATTTTACCCAAAGTTGTCCTTGCCCGTGAATCAAACGTTCATCGATACGGGTCATAATAATATTTGGCGTCGTCATATTTCTCCTCCTACCAATATAGGTTCCAGTCTTTGTAGAAACGGATTAGAGCTTCTAGGTAATAGTAGTCACCCCAGATATTGCCTTCATCCACTCCTTTACCTGAATGCCATGAGTACACACCGTGGAGGAGACTTGTTCCACCAGGGATAAATTGATCATTTGCATACTGTTCAATCAGAGAACGAAGCATAGCATGCATAGCATGTTTATAAATATCTTTGTCAGCGTCAACCTCTGGAAGATGTTTTAGCATTTCATGAATCCCACAGACGGCGATAGCTGTTGCTGAAGAATCTCGTGATTGATCACTACCATCATTAAAAATCAAATCCCAATAAGAAACATGATCTTTTGGCAGACGATTCAAGAAATAATTGGTTACACCCTTAAACAAGTCAAAGCAGGACTCGTCTTTCAGGTGACGATAAGTCAAAGGAATACCATAGACTCCCCATGATTGCCCACGCGCCCAGCACGAATCATCGCTATATCCCTGTCTCGTTACACCTTTAAGAGGTTGACCTGTTTCAGGATCAAAATAGAAGGTGTGGAAGGATGAGGCGTCATTACGGATAACATTATTAGCCGAAGCATAGAAATGGTTTTCTGCAATATCGTAGTATTTTTGATCGCCTGTTTCTTGATAAGCAAAGAACAAGAGTTGAATATTGAGCAAGCAGTCGATAATCAAACGGTAATGTTCTTTCTCGCCCAAGTCTCCCCAAGCCTGAATGAAGCCACCTTTTTCTTGATAGCGTTCAATCAACTTATCTGCAGCTTTCAAGGCTGCTTCTCTAGCCTCTCCATCTCCATTTATCTTATATCCAGCCATACAAGACGGTGTGTACAAAAAACCGAGATCATGGTGATCCAACTCCACTCTCTTATTAACACGTTCCAGGAAAGAAAGAACATTTTTATGAGCGATGTTTTTAAATGCATCCTGTTGACTGTATTCATAAGCCAACCACAGTTCTCCTGTCCAGAAACCATTGGTCCATTCCGTGTTATCCATGATTGGATAGACATTATCAAAGGTAGCTGGCGTCGGGAAATCTTCCTTGAAATAGTTAAGGTTGAGTTCTAACTGCCGAATAACCTTATCAATTGCCTGGCCGACTTCTTCTTTCGTCAGAAGTGGTACTTCTAAGAAGCGCTCAGGCGATTTTATTTCTTCAATCGTAACCTTTTTTATCATTCTTTTACCCTTTAAATACCCGATTCGAAATCTTCTTCCTCTGCCTCTGCATCCGTTGAAAACAATTCTTTACCATTTACGACTCCGCCCTGGGCCGCCTCTACTGATTTATTAACAACCTCATCAAAGCTATGAGCCATTCTAGCAAAGACTGCTTCCATTAACATGGCTAAGTTCAAACCCGAGAGAACATTCATTGTTTTGGCTGGATTTTCCCCCATTATGGTAGAAGAAACCTTGAATGGCGATCCTCCCAAGAGATCACTTAGGATTAAAACCTCTTCTTCATTTGAAATTGCAAGTAAGATTTTTTGCTTGAGTTCATCTGCTGACATTCCTTCCACAAAGTCAATCGCCTCCACATTTTCTTGATTGCCTGCAATCAATTGTAAAGAACTATAAATCCCTGTGGCAAAATGTCCATGCCCTACAAGTACAATTTTCATCTTTTCTCCTTCCTTGTTTGAGTTTACCGGTTTACTTTACATTTCCCATTGTAAACCTTTATTTTTATCTTGTCAATAGTTTTTTTAAAAAAAATATTAGCGCTTTCATTGCTTATTTAACCATTATAATAGACAGAAATTTCAAAATCTTCCGTTTTTTTAGGAAAACAAATCTTTTTAGAAATAAAAATATTTATTTATTGACAAAACCGGTTTACTAGAATATAATTTGGTTATAGAGAAGTCTTAACAAATTTGAAAGGAAGTATCAAATGACAAACACATCATTCTCAATTGAGCAGTTTTCTTTAAAAGGAAAAATTGCTCTCATCACCGGCGCTTCTTATGGAATTGGATTTGCGATTGCCAAATCCTACGCTGAGGCCGGCGCTACTATTGTCTTTAACGATATCAATCAAGATCTGGTCAATAAAGGGATTAAAGCTTATCGTGAAGTTGGCATCGAAGCCCATGGATATGTCTGTGACGTGACAGATGAGGACGGTATCCAAGCCATGGTCAAGCAAATCGAACAAGAGGTTGGTGTCATTGACATCCTCGTTAATAACGCTGGTATTATCCGCCGAGTTCCAATGTGCGAAATGAGCGTCGCTGATTTCCGTAAGGTCATCGATATTGACTTAAACGCACCATTTATCGTTTCAAAGGCAGTTATTCCTTCTATGATAAAGAAAGGGCATGGAAAGATTATCAATATTTGTTCAATGATGAGTGAACTGGGACGTGAAACAGTTAGCGCTTATGCCGCTGCTAAAGGGGGCTTAAAAATGTTGACCCGCAACATTGCGTCTGAATACGGTGGAGCCAATATCCAATGTAACGGAATCGGACCGGGTTATATTGCCACTCCTCAAACAGCACCTCTTCGTGAGTTGCAAGAAGATGGTTCTCGCCACCCATTTGACCAGTTCATCATTGCAAAAACACCTGCTGCACGTTGGGGAAATCCTGAAGATTTAATGGGCCCTGCTGTCTTTCTCGCTAGTGACGCTAGCGACTTTGTCAATGGCCACATCCTATATGTAGATGGCGGTATCTTAGCCTACATCGGAAAACAACCTGAGTAAAAATAGAAAGAGGATCTTATGAAAATCGCATTAATCAATGAAAATAGTCAAGCTAGCAAGAATCACATCATTTACGATAGTCTGAAAGAAGCAACCGATAAAAAAGGCTACCAATTATTTAACTATGGCATGCGTGGAGAAGAAGGTGAAAACCCATTAACGTACGTACAAAACGGCCTAATGGCTGCCATCCTTTTAAATACAAAAGCAGTTGACTTTGTTGTTACCGGCTGTGGTACGGGTGTAGGAGCTATGCTTGCTTTAAACAGCTTCCCTGGTGTTGTCTGTGGTCTAGCAGTGGACCCAACTGACGCTTACCTTTATTCTCAAATCAATGGTGGTAACGCCTTGTCTATCCCTTATGCCAAAGGATTTGGCTGGGGGGCAGAACTGACCCTCAAATTGATGTTTGAACGCTTATTTGCCGAAGAAATGGGCGGTGGCTACCCAAGAGAACGTGTAATCCCTGAACAACGCAACGCTCGTATCTTAAACGAGGTGAAACAAATCACCTACAATGATTTGATGACCATCCTTAAAACAATCGACCAAGACTTCCTCAAAGACACCATCTCTGGCAAATACTTCCAAGAATACTTCTTTGAAAACTGCCAAGATGATGAAGTCGCTGCTTATTTGAAAGAAGTATTAGCCAAGTAAAGCTATTCTAAACCAGAAAGGAACTAATGGATGACGAAAATATTACTGTTTGGCGAACCATTAATTCGAATCTCACCATTAGATGCCACCAGTATCGGCGATCATGTTGCCAGTTCGACTTATTTTGGCGGATCAGAAATTAATATCGCTTGTAATTTGCAAGCTCTGGGTATCTCAACGAAAGTCTTTACCGGCCTCCCTGCCAACGAGATTGGAGATCGTTTTCTCACATTCTTGAAGCAGCACCAAATCGATACCAGTTCAATCTGTCGACTTGGTGATCGAATCGGCCTCTACTATTTGGAGAACGGCTTTGGTTGTCGTCAAAGTGAAGTTTTCTACGATCGCAAACATACGAGTATCAGCCAGATTCGGCCAAACATGCTAGATATGGATTCTCTCTTTCAGGGGATTAGCCATTTTCATTTCAGTGGAATCACCGTAGCTATCGGTCAAGAGGTCCGTACGCTCCTTCTCCTACTCTTGGAAGAAGCCAAGCGCCGAGGGATTGTCGTTTCAATGGATCTCAATCTGAGAACAAAGATGATTTCTGTCCTAGAAGCCAAGTATGAATTTTCTAAGTTTGCCCGTTTCGCTGATTATTGCTTTGGTATTGATCCTCTCATGATTGATGATCAAAATCTAGAGATGTTCCCAAGAGACAGTGCCAGCCTAGAAGAGGTGGAAAGTCGCATGCGACTTTTAAAAGAAACCTATGGTTTCAAGGCTATTTTCCATACCCTCCGCTCTAGTAATGAACAAGACAAAAATGTCTATCAGGCCTATGCTTTGGGAGAAAAATTTGAAGAGTCTGTTCAACTAAAAACTGCAGTCTATCAGCGCGTTGGTAGCGGGGATGCCTTTATCTCGGGAGCCCTCTATCAACTACTCAATCATTCCTCTTTAAAAACTACCATTGACTTTGCAGTTGCGAGCGCAACTCTCAAATGTACCCTTCCAGGAGATCATCTCTCTACTTCCGCAGCTAGTATTGAAAAATTACTGGAAAATGCACAAGATATCATTCGTTAGGAGAATTACATGACCAAATCAGATACGATTATTGAACTAAAAAAACAGAAAATTGTCGCTGTCATTCGAGGAAATACCAAGGAAGAGGGACTGCAAGCTTCGATTGCTTGTATCAAGGGCGGTATCAAGGCTATTGAAATCGCCTATACCAATCAGTATGCAGGACAAATCATCAAGGAGCTTGTAGACTTATATCAGGATGATCAAAGTGTTTGTATCGGGGCAGGTACCGTACTAGATGCTGTTACAGCTCGAGATGCCATCCTTGCAGGAGCCAACTATGTTGTTTCTCCATCTTTCCATGCAGAAACAGCAAAAATGTGTAATCTCTATAGTACCCCCTACATTCCAGGTTGTATTACCCTCACAGAGATTACGACCGCACTAGAGGCTGGTAGTGAAATCATCAAACTCTTCCCAGGTAGCGCCCTCAGTCCATCATATATCGCTGCCGTCAAAGCACCGATTCCGCAAGTTTCCGTAATGGTTACCGGCGGAGTCAGTCTAAATAACATCCCTCAATGGTTCGCTGCTGGTGCAGACGCCGTTGGGATTGGTGGCGAACTCAATAAACTCGCTTCCCAAGGCGACTTTGACCGCATCAGCGAGATTGCCCAACAGTATGTTACACTCAGATAAAATGAAGTGAAAAAGGATAAGTGTTAACTTATCCTTTTTTAAAAGAAAAATCCGAAGATGTTTGACCTTCTTCGGATTTTTTCTATTTTCCACAGTTTCATGTGATTCATCTAGATGATGAACAAATCAGTTGTTCTTTCCTCTGCGGAACAGATAAACCGCCCCAAGTAGCAAGAGCCCTAGACTTGCCAAGATTGACTGACCTTCTCCTGTATGAGGGAGATTCTTTTGATCCGAATGGTTCTTTTCTTCTTCAGATTTTTCCTTTTCTTTTGAATCCTGAGTTTGTGGCTGAGCTGCTTGTTCTAACTTTTTAAAGACTTCCTGATCTGGCGCTGATTCCTGGGTTTCAGGATTGTAGTAGGCAACCTTATAGTCATCCCCTTCTTTTCGAATAGTATAGACTCCACGTTTCAAGACTTGGAATTGGTTGGAAATAGTAGAGACAGAATCATCATATTTCACAATGCCCCAAACTCCTTGTTTGGCATCATAAACAGACTGAAGGGTCTCATTGTTATCGATGAGGCTACTTTCTAACTCTTTTACCATTTGATTGAAGGTGGCACGATCCACGTTAGGAATGAGCATATAGCCATAAGAATCTCCATTTTGCTTATGAGCCTGACTAATCGTAAGAAATTCATTTTCAACTTCCTTGTCTGACTGTCCTTCATTAATATCCTTCCAAGATCCCTTTTGCAAAGCCTTACTCATACTGATTGAACTCTTCTTAAAGAAAAAGTAACCAATATTCTTTTTCGAATCGGACGATTCTAAAAAGACACTTTGGGTTTCAGGATAATCCTTTTCTTGTTCTGGGAGGGAGGCTTCTTTATCATTGACATAGACTTTATATGGATCACTTGATTCCAGTTTTCTCTGGTCAATTGTAGTTGCAGCAGTATCTGTTGAAGTGTTCTGGATATTGCTTCCTAAAAAGGCGATCTTATCCTTCAGCATAAACCAGCTCTTATGAGCAGTCAATGTTTGATTCCAGTTAGTGAAATCCATGGTTGCTGTCGCATTGGCCTCATCTAGTTTGCTCATTCCAACGAAAGCAGACGGTAGAACTTTACCTGTATCACTATCCAATCTCTTAGCATCCGTCTCTGTCGTACCAGGCATCTTATAGGGATTAACTGTTGGCCAGTAGCCATCGCTATAGTGACTCAAATCACCATTATAGAGATAGAACATCCCATCACTTGTATACCAACCACGTTTGTTTTCCTTGTTCATGTGTTCGTAATTCAAGGTACGACTGGAAAAGAGTGATAAGCCAAATCCAAACCCTTTCTCTGCATTGTACATAGCTGTTTTATCCATCTTGTTAAAGGCAGATAGGTAACTTGTTCTTGGAGTACTTGCGACTCCAGCATCGCTTAACAAGGATTGCATCAAACTGATATCCTTATAAGTCTTCAAATTCTTAAAGACATCATAATAACTATCTGATTGAACAATGGTCTTCACAAGACTCTGCAACCGTTGTTTGGTTTCTCCTTCAGACATATCCGCTATCCGGTGAATCCCTCTTAGTACTTCTACTGCGGCCACATGCCCCTCGCTATTTGCACGACTGATAGAACGTCCACGGCTCATATCCATCAGCTCTCCATTCACCAGCAAAGGAGCAAACGATTTATCAATCCAGTGGTACATGGTTTGCATTTTATCTTTATCGATTGGGCTCTTGGTCTTTTGAATGACTGGCAACAGTTGAGAAAGGCCATCAATCAAGACATTCCCATAAGCACCCGTATAGGCAACATTGGTGTGGTCGATATAAGATCCATCCTGATAAAAACCTTCACCTTGGTCTACCAACTTGAACACTTGCTCAATCGAACGAATGGTAGAAGAAATTTCTTGGTCATCCTTGCGCAGTAAACCAGCTATCACTTTTACCCTTCCCATATCCACTAAGTTTCCACCTAGAGCCTTAAATGGGTTATCAGTCGTCTTTCGGAAATGTTCGGGATCTGGCACAAATTTTTCAATCGCATCTGTATATTTTTTTATTTCCTCATCTGAGAAGTATTCTTTCATCAGAGACAAAGTATTGTTGATGGCACGAGGTGTACCGATTTCATAATCCCACCAGTTCCCAACAATGATCTTTTCACTATTGTAGACATGTTTATGCATCCATTCCATTGAATCCCTGACTGTTCGAATGACGGTTTCATCTTGATAATAACGAGAAGAAGGATTGGTCACTTGCTTGGCCATCTCCTCCAATTTCCGATAAGTGGCAGTCAGATTTGCAGACGTTTTATAATTTGAAAATTTTTCCCACAAATAGGTGCGGTCCGCCTGACTTGAAATACTGGATAGGCTATCAGCTACCTTTCCTTCCAGTTCCTGGTTTAATTTGGCCATCTGTTCATTTTTAGAATCATAGTATTGATTCCCAGCGATGATGCCATTCCAGTCATCCAAACGATCTGTGTATGCATCCTTAACAGAGGCTAGAATCTTCAAAGGAATCTTTTTCACTTCCTTGCCATCTTTACTGACAATGACATTGGTTGTCCCTTCCTTAAGAGGTTCTAAAATTCCATTTTTGACTGAAGCAACGTCAGGATTTTCTACCTTATAAGTATAGTCCGCAAGAGAAAAAACATGTTTTTTCCCAATTGGTAAATCAATCTTTTCCTCAAGCTGTTTATCTGTTTGAGAATCCTCAGAAGGCTGGTCTGCTACCTCTACCAGCTCAATATCCTTAAAGGAAACAGTCCCAGTTCCTGTCTCATAGAATAACTCCAGCTTGACTTTATCAACATCTAAAGTCGGGCTATAGTCTGCTTCAATGGTCTGCCAGTCCTTTGTTCCTGACGTCGTTGCAGAATTCCACAATTGCTTGTCCTTACCACTTTCCTCAATGATACGAACCTTGGCAATCCCGACTTTATTATCTGTTTTAATCTTGAAACGCAGTTTATACTTTTTCTTAGCTTCAATAGGGACCATACGGTGAACTACTGCCCTTAGTTTCTCAGAACTTGAGATAGTGACAGCCCCATCCTTGGCTTCAATGACTCGAGTTGAGGCACCTGAAGAACTATTCTTCTGGTCTACCCAAGCTGACCACCCCTTAGCTTTGCTTCCTGTCCAAGGACTGCTTCCGTTCTCCGTCTGACTAAAATCACCATTTTCAACTAAATTTTTGGTATCCCTTTGCTGATACTGAATTTCCTTCTGGCTTTGCTGAATGGTATTCGTAGTCGTTTCTTCCGCTCCAACTGTCATATAATGGTTTAATAAAAATCCCGATAAAACAAGTGAAGACAAACTCACAATGAGCTTCTTTGTTTTTGTTTGCATGTGTACACTCCAATAAACATATTGTAAAATCAATAGGAACTAAATCTCAGATTAGAGATTTATAGCAACTAAGTAAATCGGTTTAATTAAATCATACCATTTTTAAAGTTGTTTGTAAACGATTTCTATTATATCAAGGACCTATTTTTTCAACAACTTCTCTCATCCGACTCGACGAAAAAAAGAAAAACTGTTACAATGTAGGAAAAGAAAAGAGGCCCTCATGACAAGTGTATATGATTTTTCCGTTTTGAACCAAAACAACCAAGCAACTCCCCTGGAGAGCTATCGTGGCAACGTTCTCTTGATTGTCAACACTGCTACTGGATGTGGTTTAACGCCCCAGTACCAAGGACTTCAAGAACTCTATGAACGCTATCAAGATCAGGGCTTCGAAATCTTAGATTTCCCTTGCAATCAATTTATGGGACAAGCACCCGGCAGCGCAGAGGAAATCAATGGCTTCTGCAGTCTACACTATCAGACCACTTTTCCTCGCTTTGCCAAGATCAAGGTCAACGGCAAGGAGGCAGATCCTCTTTATGTTTGGCTAAAAGATCAGAAATCTGGCCCGCTAGGAAAACGAATCGAATGGAATTTTGCTAAGTTTCTCATTGGCCGAGATGGGCAAGTCCTTGAGCGCTTCTCTTCCAAAACAGACCCCCAAACCATCCAAGAGTCTCTCCAAAAAATACTCTAATTTCTTTTTAAAACGTATCCTTTCATTTAGTTTGAGCCCTGAAAGGATGCGTTTTTTCTTTAAAAAGTAACTGATTTTCTTTAATTTATATTTATTTTTTTGTTTTTTGCTATTGCAATTCTTTTATTAATTTAGTATATTTGTTATATTAAAAGTTTTCAGTCATTTTAAGGGAGAAATGACCTTTTAAATTTTTTTATCTTAAAATGAAAGCGCTTTATAAATAGGAGGTAAGGTGGCTTACAAATTATCAGAGAGTTTTTATACTAAAATCAAGTTGTAACCAAGTCAGACTTGGGCTCGGGCAGTAGCTGACTGCCTTTCTAAAAACTAGGAGTATATTATGAATCGATACCTTTTTGAAAAAGGGCAAACATTTAGCATTCGGAAGTTGACTGTAGGTGTGGCCTCTGTTATCGTCGGACTGGCATTTTTTGCTTCTGGAACCGTACGTGCAGACGAAACGTCTCCTGCCACGACATCCAATTTAGATCAGCAAATTAAACAAGTCGCAGATATAGAAGAAGGCAAGACTGAACCAGCTAAAAAAGAAGGCCGTGTAGAAGCTGAAAAACAAGAAACGCCTGCTGCCGATACCAACAGTGCTGACTTGCTCCCTGAAGACATTCAGGACCGTGCCTACCCAGACACACCTGTCAAAGAACTCGATACGACTACTATCGTTGACCAAAAAGCTAGTCCAAAGGTAGAAACTAAGAGCATTCTAAAGGATAAGGAAGAAGTTCCAAAAGAAGCTGAGAGCGGAAACCGGGCTATTATTAACGGTGGTCAAGACCTCAAACACATTGACTACGAGGGACAACCTGCTACTGCTGCTACTATGGTTTACAGTATTTACAATGGCGGTTCTCAACGATACATCGTTTCTGGGTCTGGTATTTTCGTAGCTCCTAACGTCTTCTTGACAGTTGCGCACAACTTTTTAGATAAAGAAGGCCATGTTCGTGGTGGAGACTCTGCGCGCTTCTATTACAATCTAGGATCCAACGCTCCTGTTAAAAATTCTCAGCCAAATTCAGGAAATACCACACTCTTTCAAGAGAAAGATATCCACTTCTGGAACAAAGAAGAGTTTAGCAAGGGATATCAAAATGACTTGGCAGCAGTTGTATCACCTGTCCCTATACAAATCGCAAGCCCAAATAAAGCAGCAACTTTTGTACCACTCGCTGAGCATAAGACTTACAAAGCAGGGGATCCTGTCAGCACGATTGGTTACCCAACTGACTCAAGCTCAACAGAACTCAAACAGCCTATCGTAGCTGGACAACTCTATAAAGCTGACGGCAAGGTAAAATCCGTCGATCCTTATGATGACAAGGGAGCTACTGGCATCACTTACCAAACAACTTCTGTATCTGGTTTGTCTGGTGGCGGAATTATCAATGGTGATGGAAAAGTCATCGGCGTACACCAACACGGAACGGTTGACAACGGTGTGCCTGAGAAAGACCGCTTTGGTGGTGGACTTGTCCTCTCTCCTGAACAACTCAAATGGGTCAAAGATATTATTGACAAATATGGTGTCAAGGGCTGGTATCAAGGGGATAATGGCAAACGTTATTACTTTACACCCGAAGGCGAAATGCTTAGAAATAAGACAGCTGTCATCGGAGAAAATCAGTACTCCTTTGATGAGAGCGGTGTCGCTACTCTAGTCAAGGGAATTGATTACGGACGTGTCGTTATCCAGCACGTGGACGAAGCAGGCAATACAGTCAAAGAAAACGATACTTTCTTAGACAAAACAGAAGTGGGAACTGGCTTTGACTATGATTTCAAGAAAGCAATCACTCCAACCGAATTCTACAAGCAAAACCTAGAGAAATACCAGATTCTTTCCATTGATGGGGTTGAGATTCAGAAGCAACTAAAAGACGAGTGGAACCACAATGTCGTTAGCAAGACAGCTCCTGGAACCCGTGTCATCAAGGTGGTCTATAAAGTCAACAAAGGCTCCTTCAAAGTTTACTACCGTCAAAAAGGAACCACTACTGAACTAGCGGAAGCGACAGTTGATAACAATGACGGTCAAGAGTATGACGTTTCCTTTGTCAACACCTTCCATGCAAAAGACATTGCTGGCTACCGTCCAGTTAAGGCTAGCTTGGAAGCAAGGATCCAGCAAAAAGGGGTGAATGAAGTCGTCTTTGAATACGAGCCAATCGCTGACACATCCAATCCAACGACACCGACTCCTCCAGTTTCTCATCCAGAAGATAAGGAAACTGAGATTGGTAATCATGGACCTCTTCCAAGCAAGGCCCAACTCGATTACCACAAGGAAGAATTGGCAGCCTTCATCCACTACGGAATGAACACTTATACCAATTCTGAATGGGGAAATGGGAAAGAAGACCCTCGACACTTCAATCCAACCAACTTGGATACAGACCAATGGATCCGTACTCTGAAGGAAACGGGCTTCAAACGAACCATTATGGTTGTTAAACACCACGACGGATTCGTTGCTTACCCATCTAAGTACACCAACCATACCGTAGCTGCTAGCCCATGGAAAGATGGAAAGGGTGACCTTCTCGAAGAAGTTTCCAAGTCTGCTAGCAAGTATGATATGAACATGGGTGTTTACCTATCACCATGGGATGCCAACCATCCTAAATACCATGTTGCAACCGAAAAAGAATACAACCAATACTATCTCAACCAACTGAAAGAAATCCTTGGTAATCCGAAATACGGTAATAAAGGGAAATTTATCGAGGTTTGGATGGATGGTGCGCGTGGTAGCGGTGCCCAAAAAGTGACCTATACCTTTGATGAATGGTTCAAATACATCAAAGAAGCTGAAGGAGATATTGCCATTTTCTCTGCTCAGCCGACAAGCGTTCGCTGGATCGGAAATGAACGTGGTATCGCAGGTGACCCTGTATGGCATAAAGTCAAAAGAGCTAACATCACAGACGATGTGAAAAACGAATACCTCAACCATGGTGACCCAGATGGTGATATGTACTCTGTAGGGGAAGCTGACGTTTCGATTCGTTCTGGCTGGTTCTACCATGACAATCAACAGCCGAAATCACTCAAAGAGTTGATGGATATCTACTTCAAGTCTGTTGGTCGTGGAACGCCACTCCTTCTCAATATTCCACCAAATAAAGAAGGAAAATTTGCAGATGCGGATGTGGCTCGCTTGAAGGAATTCAAAGCAACCCTAGACCAAATGTATGCGACTGACTTTGCCAAAGGTGCCGCTGTAACAGCAAGTTCTACTCGTCAAAACCATCTCTACAAGGAAAGCCACCTCACAGACGGTAAAGATGACACCAGCTGGGCCCTCTCAAATGATGCCACAACCGGTAGCTTTACAGTCGATTTGGGGCAAAAGAGACGCTTTGACGTCGTTGAACTCAAGGAAGATATCGCCAAAGGTCAACGTATCTCTGGTTTCAAGATTGAAGTCGAAATCAACGGACGCTGGGTGACTTACGGCGAAGGTTCAACCGTTGGTTACCGTCGCTTGGTTCAAGGCAAGCCTGTAGAAGCACAAAAAATCCGTGTAACCATCACCGGTGCTCAAGCAACTCCAATCTTGACCAACTTCTCAGTCTACAAGACACCAAGCAGCATTGAAAAGACAGATGGCTATCCTCTTGGGCTTGAATACCACTCAAACACAACAGCGGATACAGCCGGTACAACTTGGTACCATGAATCTGAAGGTGTTCGTGGCACTTCTATGTGGACCAACAAAAAAGATGCTAAAGTAAGCTATACCTTCACAGGGACCAAGGCCTATGTCGTCTCTACAGTCGACCCAGGTCATGGAGAAATGTCCGTCTACGTTGATGGACAAAAGGTTGCAGATGTGCAAACTAAGAATGCTAGCCGTAAACGTAGCCAAAAAGTCTTTGAAACAGATGATTTAGCGCCTGGTCAACACACCATTACCCTCGTTAATAAAACAGGTGAACCAATTGCTACAGAAGGGATCTACACCCTAAACAATGATAGCAAGGGAATGTTTGAACTCGAGTCTACCAACTACGAAGTCGAAAAAGGAAAACCAGTCACTGTTAAGATTAAACGTGTTGGTGGAAGCAAGGGAACTGCTACTGTTCGCTTCATCACGGAACCTGGAACTGGGGTTCACGGTAAAGTTTACCAAGATACAACTCAAGATGTGACTTTTGAAGATGGAGAAACAGAAAAGACTGTTACCATCCCAACGATTGACTTTACAGAACAAGCCGACTCTGTCTTTGACTTCAAAGCCAAGCTCACTTCTGTCACTGATGGTGCCCTGCTCGGTTTTGCTACAGATGCAACCATCCAAGTGATGAAAGCTGAATTGCTGATCAAGGACCAAACAAGTTATGATGACCAAGCTAGTCAGTTGGATTACAGTCCTGGCTGGCACCATGAAACCAATTCGGCAGATAAGTACCAAAAGACGGAGTCTTGGGCTTCCTTTGGTCGCTTAACTGATGAGCAAAAGAAAAAGACAACTGTAACAGCTTACTTCTACGGTACTGGACTTGACATCAAGGGATTTGTAGACCCAGGTCACGGTATCTACAAGGTCTTCTTAGATGGTAAAGAGGTTCCTTACCAAGATGGCATGGGAAATGCTTCGACTATTGATGACAAGAAATACTTTAGCGGTCGTGCAGCCCAACGCCAAGGCAATCAAACTCTGGTTAGCCTAAAAGGTCTGGACGAAAACTTGCATGCAGTTACCCTTCAGCTAGATCCTGATAAAAACGATTTGTCTCGAAATATCGGTATTCAGGTAGACCAATTCATCACTCGTGGTGAAGGAAGCGAACTCTACAGCAAAGCAGATATCATCCAGTCTATCTCAAAATGGAAAGATGATCTGTCCAACTTTGATCCAGCAGGCTTGAAAAATACGGCAACTGCACGCCAAGCTTTCCAAGCAAATCTAGAAAAATTGAGAAACCAACTCAGTGCTGATGCAGTGGATGTTCAGGATGTCATGTTGACAGTCAGTGCCCTACAAGATATCCTATCTAAGGATGAGAACTATCAAAGAGGCCAAGAGGAACCTAGTCCAGAGCAACCGGAACAGCCAGAAGAACCTGAGAAACCTGACCAGCCTGAGAAACCAGCTGAACCAAAACAACCGGAAATTGAGTATGATAAGGCTATGGACAGCTTGACAAAAGCTATCGAGAAAAAAGTCGCTGAGCTTGGATCCAACAAGGAAGCTAAGAAGAAATTATTAGAAATTGCTGACCAAGCCATTGCTGCCATCCAAGAAGCTAAAACTCAGGAAGCAGTCAATCAAGCACTAGAAACCGCTCTCGAACAAATCAACAAACTCGAAGCGGCTCAGCCTGAGAAACCTGCTGAACCTGAAAAACCAGTTCAGCCTGAAAAACCAACTCAACCGGAAACTCCAGCGCAACCGGAACAACCTGCCGAGCCTGAAAAGCCAGCTCAGCCTGAAAATCCGACTCAACCTGAGAAACCGGCGCAACCGGAAAAACCGGCGCAACCTGAGAAACCGGCGCAACCGGAAAAACCGGCGCAACCTGAGAAACCGACTCAACCGGAAACTCCAGCGCAACCTGAGAAACCTGCTGAGCCTGAGAAGCCAGCTCAACCGGAAAATCCTGCTCAACCGGAAAATCCAGTTCAACCTGAAAAACCTGCTCAGCCTGAAAATCCGACTCAACCTGAGAAACCGGCGCAACCGGAAACTCCAGCGCAACCTGAGAAACCGGCTGAACCTGAGAAACCAGCTGAACCTGAGAAACCGACTGAACCAGAGAAACCAGCTGAACCTGAGAAACCGACTGAACCAGAGAAACCAGCTCAACCGGAAAAACCAGCTCAACCGGAAAAACCGGCTGAACCGGAAAAACCAGCTGAACCGGAAAAACCAGCTGAGCCTGAGAAACCAGCTGAACCGGAAAAGCCAGCTGAGCCTGAAAAACCAGCTGAGCCTGAAAAACCAGTTGAACCTGAAAAACCAGCTAAATCTGAGAAGCCAGCTGAACCGGAAAAACCAGCTGAGCCTGAAAAACCAGCTGAACCGGAAAAACCGATTACTTCTTCATCTCCTGAAGAAGGAGTTAAGAATCTTGTCTTTACACTTCCAAGTTTGGAAATTGTCAATAAGGCCGTGCCGTTCAAGACTATCCGTCGCGAAAATGCTTTACTAGACAAAGGAAAAGAGCAAGTTCTATCAGAAGGTAAGGACGGTCTGCTAGTCGAGTATGTTGAAGTAGACGGTGACAAGCGCAAGGTTGTCCAAACGGAAACAACTCCAGCTCAAGAGCGAGTGATTGAGGTTGGCACTAAACAAAGTTCAGTAGGAACAGAGGCGCCACCTGTTGTGACTCTTCCTGAGTATGTCCTACCAATAGAGACTACTCCAGTCGTAACAGACAATTCACCAGCAAAAGATGAAAAAGTTCCTGTTACAACTACAGTTAAACAAGACAAGGAAAGACAACTCCCAGCGACTGGAGAACAAGAAGCGACTGTCTTCCTCTTCTTGGCAGCCATCACTTCTATCTTGTCTCTCCTCATCTTTCAAAAGAATTTCAAAGACTAATAACAATCTTTGATTGATTCTTTCTAATTATTCAGTTCCCCCGTTGAGAAGACCATTTGGTCTTCTCTTTTTCTATCTATAAAATAAAAAACATCCACAAATACACATGGATGTTTTGGTATGAATCTATAAAGTAAGATGATCATTGAGAATAGGTGTTCTCAAATCCAACTACGTTTTCAAATAAACGCTCATCTAAAAAAGAGAGTTGTCCTTGCCTTATCTCATCAGAACTACCATCATAAGTTCTGCAAGAACTCCACAGATATAGGATGGTGTTTCGAATTCCAATACCATGAGATTTTCTGACGTTCACAAGCCATCTTTCCTAAATCAAACTTCCCTCTTCCACACCTAGTCACTGACTACTATTTTTGAGTCCAGCATATGCATAGGTTCGATTTCTGGGACACTCTTTTTCCGTCACCACCCTGAAGTAAAAGCGATGCTCTCGCCCATCCTTGGCATTTTCCTTGTTTAAGACGAAGTAGTTCTTCTGATTCATCGCCATGGTGCGTAGAATGTCATCGATCAAAAAAGTCAGTGGCACATTCATGGCAGAGTATTTTTGAAAATCCTCTTCAAAGCGGATATAACTATCTGAAAAATAATCCATCTGTAGTTTGTTCTCATACAGCTCTTTTTTAGTCATACACTCCCTCCTCCCACAGTCGAATTTCGAGGATGTCTGTAAACTCTACCAGCCTATATCCCTCATTTGTCCTAATAGATAGAGTTTGAGGTGATAATTCGCTCACCTTACCGATGATCGTCATTTTTTGCTTTCTTTCCTTGACAACAAAACATCCCTTCAGTTGCCCAACATAAAGCTGAGAAAGTAAATGTAGTTTCTCAACTGGGTCCAAATCTATCGAAAAATCAACACGGTTTTTTTCTTCACTGAGCGAACTGGTGTGTTCTGAGAGGTAAAACCCCATCCACTTCTGCATACCTGGATCTTGATAATCTCGCGCGGATTGAAAAGGTAAATAAGAACGATCAATCATTTTAATCCATCTAATCCTCCAGCAGAATGTCCCCCAATCAGCTTGCTTCTGGCAAGGCTCCTAGAGGCTTCTTCCAGTGCATTGGCTTTTAAAAGGGAAGTAAAACCAAATTGTTCCCGAATGGAGTCAATAGCCGTCTGGAGCCTTTCTTCTTTTTCTAACTTGTCAACATCATCAAAGAGGGAGATCAAGCCAAAGGACTCGTCCACAAATCCTGAATAGTTGACTCCGACACTTCTGACCGCTCCAGAAGTGTATTTATTATGAAATAGCTTCAAAACATAATCCGTTAAGATAGCTGTATTATTGGTAGGTTCGACCTTCATTTGTGTGTGAATAGACGACCTAACCTCCTGTTTAGAGAAACCGACATAGATAGAGACAAGGGTTGTTTTCTTTCCCGCCCTTCTCAATCTAATAGCCACCTGCTCTGCCATTTCTCGGAGAATAATTTCGATATCCCGTAACTTCACGTAGTCTCTCGGTAAAATTTGAGAATTTCCCAACCCCTGGGACTTTGCTTTATAGGGCTTATGAACATTGCTCTCATCAATCCCATTAGCATGAAACCACAAACGCAGGCCAGCCTGCCCCAGAGCTTTCTTTAGCTGGTCTGGATTACTGGTTGCCAATTCCTTGATGGAAAAAATCTCCTGAGCATGCAAGCGTTTCTCCATCCGCCTGCCAATCCCCCAAAAATCCGTCATCTTGGGAATGGCCCAGACTTTCTCTTCCACGTCTTGATAAGACCAATTGGCCCTCATGGTCGGGGTGTGCTTGGCCTCATTATCCAGTGCCAACTTGGCCAGTAAGGGATTGGCATTTGACATACCCACTGTAGAGTAGATCCCTGTCTGCCTCCAAATATCCCTCTGAATACGAGCAGAAAGCAGATCCAGCTTGTCTTTGCGAGAGAGACTCTTGTCTGGGATGAAATAGTTGAGCGAACTAGTCAGGTCAATAAAGCCCTCATCGATAGAGTAGGGATAAATATCATCTGGACTACCATAGTTTTGAAAGATTCGCTGGATTTCCATATTGACTGCGATGTACTCGTCCATCCGAGGAGGGACAATCAAGGTGACTTGAGCCCAATCTTCGATGTAGCGAACATAGTCTGAGTCAGTTGGCAAGCCCTGCTTTCTGGCATTATAGTAGGAAAATTTGCGGGTCTTGATATCAAAAGGCAGATCATAGGCCCGGCCAACATTTGACTTGCCAAAAATCTTCTTAAACATGGGAGAGGAGGCTAGGATAAGACCAGTTGAATTATCCGCGCGACTCATGACACAAAGTGAGGTCTTCAGCGGATGCAAGCCCCTTTTCACACACTCGACACTGGCATAAAAGGATTTCATATCGACAAAGGCAATATCACTTTTGGGCTCTCTGGAATAATCAAAGTAGCCCATGAGCTAGCCCTCCATTGGCACAAAATTCCCAACGATAATCCCCACAATTCGAGGATCTTCCTCATAGGAGATAAAAATATCCTTGTATTTAGGATTGATAGAGACCAGACGCAAACCATCTTCCTCACGATAAACCCGTTTTATATAGGTCTGGTTGTTGCAAACCACTGCATAAACCGCCCCGTCATAGTCAAATCCTGTCTCTCGAATCAGAGCTACTGAACCATTTTGGTATTTAGGTTCCATGGAGTCCCCAGACACCCAGGACGCAAAATCATGAGCCAACTCCTCATTAAAGTAAACCGTATCAAAATTCTGGTCACCGTAGACCGAAGCCCCAATCCCTGCTGACATGCGTTCATAAACACGGTACTCGTAGAGGCGCTCTGGCATGGGAGCCACTTTCTGGGCTTGTTCTTCTTGAGCCAGGTTGCGAGCATAGAGAACAACCTTCTCCTTCCCTTGCTTGGAGAGGCTATGGTAGAGACGGACAATCTCGATCTGAGTAAAATATCCTTTTGGTACTTTTAAAATATTCTCTAGCTGGAACACCTTCTCCTTGGATGGTTCCTTGACTCCACGTTCCCAAGCTGAGTAAGCCTGAAAGCTAATCCCAAGTTGCTCTGCAATTTCCTTCTGTGTTAGTTTTAACTCTTTCCTCCGAGCCTTGAGTTTTTCTGGTTGGTACATGGTTTACCTCCTAGTGTGATGCTTTAATGACATTATCTCCCTTAGAAAGACAAATCGATGGTTGAGCTTACATTTTCAAAACTCAACCATTTCGGTTTAGTTTTATTATATAAAAAAAGTGAACGATTGTCCACTGGGAAAAACAAGTTTAAACAGCACCACTTATCTATTCTGAACAAAAAAGACATCCAAGAGAAAAATCTTGAATGTCTGGAAAGATTATAACTCCATTAACCTTTTCAATAGACTGGAATTGATGATATTATGGTCTCCTTATCTCAAATACTGCTGTATGAACCCACTCATTACGAATGTGTAAGTCATTTTCTATCATTCTACTAAAGGTGAAGCCATTTTTTAAAAGCACCCTCTGAGAGGCTAGATTACCCGTTGCCGTTCCTGCAATGATTCTATTGAAACCATAAGTCGTAAAGGCCTTGTCTAAAACGAGCTTAACTGCTTCGCTAGCATAACCTAAGTTACTAACATTTTCCCCAATCCTATACCCAAGCTCTGCTGTTTTCCGATCACCCTCTAAGACACTTAAATTGATTCTCCCGACCATAACGCCTTGCGAATCTCTAATAAGATGCATATAGACATCACGATTCGTTTGTTCCGTTAACAATTCCCTTGTAATTTCTTTAAAACCTTCTGAATCAAAATAGTTAGCTGGTCTAGGAGGTAAATTTCGCTCAAAATACTCCCGATTTTCTTTTTCAAAAGCATATACATCTAGACTATTTTCTTCAGACAGCAACTCTAAATTGATCATTACAAATCCTCTTCCATCATTATCCACACTCAAATTTTTGTATGTTGACTCCAGCTAAAATCTTGGATAAACTGACAAATCTCCCCTTCTCTTCTTAGTAATAATATTGTTAGACTGACCTAGCCCTAGCGACTCCTATTCTAATTTTTGCAACAGCTTTACAACTTGACGATTTTCAATCTTCACATAGTATACACCACTATCATTGACAAGTTTATCCTCTTTATACTTAGCAATCTTTACAGCATAAAGACCCCTTGGTAAGGGTTGGTTGGCAAAAAATTCCTTCATGAGCCTTTCAAGCTCTTTTAGATAGTCATCATACAAGAGATCTCTTTTTTCTTTTGGAACGAAATACTGAAATTCAAATGTTGGTATAAAAATCTCTTTTTGGAAAAGATATTGAGCATCCATTGGATACATTCCTTGCAGTGCTTGACCCTTACTTTGATTTTCCTCTAATACTTCATTATAAAGATGGATATTGTCAGATTGGCTATTGAATTCAAAACGAATACCTTGATACTTCAAATCAGGCAGTTGAGGATCTTTGATTGAACTGTCCAGTGTTTTTAAGAATTCGCTGGTGCCTGGACTAACTTCAATCCCTAAATAGGCTAATTCTGGGAAAACATCATAAATTTTTTTATAATTCTTGTAATCAACCTCTGCATCTGTCTTTCTATATGTTTTATTTTCCGAAGAGCGAGTATAGTATTCAAAGCGAGTTTTAACCTGATAGGTTTTGCCAGTTATATTTTCACTGTAGGTACCATGGATTATAAATCCTCCCACGCTTGTATAGTTTTTCTCGTATTTTTCTAACTCAAACTGTCCTGTAAGACCATAATTTTGATAAGAACGATGCACAGCTTGCTCAAGCTCAGTTCGACTTGCATGGGCAAACAGCCCCCACATATCCATTAGAGCAAGAATAGGACTGAACACTGTGAAGATTACGATTGGGATCACTATGGATAAGCAACCTATTAATAGCCAATTTCTTTTCTTGGCGTTTCCTCCAGTTTTTTTAGCAGTTTTCTGTTTCCTTTTTAAGATTAGAATGAGCAAAACCAAAATCCCTAATACTAATAAAATCAATCTACAATCTCCTTTTACTTTGGACAGCTGTTAACAGATGTATAGGAGACTGACAGAAATACTCATCTCACCTGTTAACTTATCCTGAATTCCATAAACTCGTCTGAAATGAGGAGCAACTCTTGTCCCATTATATCACATGAGCGATACCGTGAAAAGATGAGAAAAGCCAAAAACACCCCATGGTGTGAAGCATGAAGTGTTGTAAATGCTGTATTGTAGATGGTTCTTAACGTTTAGAGAACTCTGGCTAGCTTTACGAGCCTTTTTCAATACTAGTTTGAAAAGTCTGGCTTTTAGGACAGCTCAAAAGCGCTTGATAGGAAACGTCCGAAGAGTTTCTTCCGATTTTGATTTCAAGAAATAAGAATAGATGTATCTAAAATAAGGAAATTTCTTAACTCAGAACTTTCAATCCTACCCTCTTCCTTCTTATCCTAATAAAGTTTGTAATATTGGAATAACAACGATAAATAGAACCGTACTTAGAGTCACTACATTCGTAGAGAATTCCACATCTCCTTTTCCTTGATTAGCAAGGATTGGGAGAACAGCCAGAGCTGGTGTAGCAGACTGAATCATAAAGGTCTTAAATTCTACTGTTGCCATATTTGGTGCAAAGAACTTCAATACAAGAAGCATGATTAGAGGAGCTAGGATAAAGCGTCCAACCAAGGTGACAATTGTATCTTTATCAAAAGCAATCGTATTCAAGCCTGCCTTAGCAAGAACAATACCAATATAAATCAGAGATAAGGGAGTGACGATATTTCCAACATAGGTTAAGGTATTCGTTGCAAAATCTGGAATAGAGATTCGAAGAATCAAAAATAGTAGAGCCACAAGAAAACCTACAAGCGGAGCTGGTAGCAATTTCTTCCAGTCAAATTTACTTGTCTCCTTGCTTTGACCCGATTTACTATCGCTCGTCATCAAATACACGCCCAATGTCCAGGTGGAAATCGTGTTGGTGATATAGTAAATTAAGAAATAAGGAAGAGCCTGATCCCCAAAAAGAGCAACGTTTAAAGGTAAACCAATAAAAATAGTATTGGCATTCACAAAGGTATTAATCATGGTTCCTCGCCGTCCTGGACGAACCTTGAAAAGCACAACTGCAATATAAGCTACGATATAGCCCAAGATAAAGGCCACAAATGTATAAAGGAGACCTCCAGAAAGACTGATTAGTTTATCTAGTGTTAGGTATTTCATTACCGACACAAAGATTGATGCTGGCAAGGCTACATTCATGATTAAATGAGATAGGTTAGGTCCAAAGTCGTCTCCAAACCATCCCTTCACCTGAAGAACATACCCCAAAATAATGATAGCGATAATCGGAATGATACTCGTAATCGAGGTTAAAAAGAGTGACATAGGTATCCTTTCTATATTACTTAAGTCCACAGCCCATACAAATCTGTCGCTAGCGAAGGATAGGCAGCAGGAATGAATTATCTATACTCTGGATACCACTTCAAATCACGAACTGCTTTGGCCATATCTGTTTCCTTAGCACGCGCAAGACCTTGCTCTTGTGCTTTTTTAGCGACTGCTTCTGCTACTTTAATAGAAACATCTGCTACATACTTGAATGGTGGCAAGACAGGAGCTCCTGGTTGGCCTGGATTGACAATACCACTTAATGAATGAGCCGCTGCTCCAATCATTTCGTCAGTCAAAAGACTTGCTTCAGAAGCCAGCATACCTAGACCAAGACCTGGGTAAATCAAGGCATTATTGGCTTGACCAATCACATAGTCGACACCTTTATAAGAAACTGTATCAGCAGGAATTCCTGTTGCGACAAAAGCTTTGCCATCTGACCATTCAATCAAATCTTTGGCACTAGCTTCAGCTAGTTTGGTTGGATTTGACAAAGGGAAGATCATCGGACGCTCTGTATTTTCACACATAGCCTCTACTATTTCTTTCGTGAAGGTATTAGGCTGAGTAGAAGTTCCTACAAGAATGGTTGGCTTCACAGTCTTCACTACTTCAAGCAGGTCAGTCAACTTGTCTGCGTTACTAAAGTCAGCACGTTTCTTAGCAAACGGTTTTTGTTCAGGAGTTAGGTCATCCATGTCATCAAAGAGAAGACCTTGTTTATCAACCATAAAGAAACGTTTATAGGCTTCTTCTTCAGAAAGACCTTCACTCACCATTTCACGAAGAACACGAGAGGCAATTCCTGCACCCGCAGTACCACCACCATAGCAGAGATAAACTTGATCTGTTAATTTTTCACCACTAATATCCAGTGAACCAAAGATACCACCCAAGGTAACGATTCCTGTGCCTTGAATATCATCATTAAAGGTCGGAATTTGTTTCCGGTATTTTTCAAGAATATTGGCAGCATTCAAGCGACCGAAGTCTTCCCAGTGAAGGTAGAGTTTAGGAAAGAGACGTTCTGCTGTTTGAACAAATTGGTCAATGAAGTCGTAGTAACGATCTCCGCGAACCCGTTCGTGACGATTCCCTAAGTAATTAGGATTGTTACGAAGTTCTTCACGGTTAGTCCCTGCATCAATGACTAAAGGAAGAACCATAGAAGGATCGATTCCAGCAGCACCCGTGTAGACCATCAATTTCCCAACAGAAATATCGACACCATTTGTTCCCCAGTCACCGATTCCAAGAATTCCTTCTGCATCTGTTACAACAATGAGACGAATCTCGCGATTCCCAGCAGCATTTTTCAAAGTGGCTTCAATATTTTCAGGATGATTGATATCAAGATATCCCGCATATTGTGGATCTACAAAGAGGTCACTATAACCTTCAATGGTATCTGCAATAGTTGGATCATATACAATTGGATTGAATTCCTCCAAATGTTGAGAAAAGAGGTAATAGAAAAGAGTCCGGTTCGTGTTAAAAATTTCCATTAGGAAAAGACGTTTTTCCAAATCATTGGCTTTTGTTTGCATTTGTGCATAAGTTTGCGCCGCTTGTTCTTCAATGGTTTGAACATACGGTGGCAGTAAACCAATAAGGCCTAGTTCCTTCCGCTCCTCTAAGGTAAAGGCAGTACCTTTATTGAGGAAAGGATTGTTTAAAATATCATGTGCAATCATAGTGCAACCTCCTTTTTACTTCTATTATACCACTTAAAACGAATCGTTTGGAAAACTTTGTTGTTTAAAAAATACAATTGTGTACGCATATGTTATAATGAGTCTACGAGAACAATTTTCTAATAAGCTCTTTTATACTTAAAACACCATTATTAATGACACTTTAAGTTGTTATATTTTATAAAGTTCTGGACTCATAAAACTCTCAATTATCACTCCTTACTAAAAGTTTCGAGTAAAAGAAACTAATCATACAAATTGGCAATCCGAATTAAAATAAATATCATATAAGTTTGTTATGCAATACTTTGTATTTTTTAAGATGTTTTTTTGTCATGCAAAACTTGTATTCTATTTATATGATGAATAAAAACTATTTACAACAATATATTTCCCAAAAAGTGAAATATTTTCGAACACAGAAAAAAATGAGCCAGGAAGAACTTTCGGAACAAGCAGGACTTGGGCTTAAGTATATCAATCAACTTGAAAACCAAAATGTGAATCTGACCATTCACAGTCTTGAAAAAGTGATTGTCGCCCTAGAGATGACCCCAGAAGAATTTTTCAATTTTGATAGCCTTGAATCAACCTCTGATAAGACCGACAATCTTTCACTCAAAAGAATCAACATGAAGATTAAACAGCTCCCTATTGATAAACGAGAAAAGATGTTGGGCATTTTTGAAAGTATCTTAGATAACCTTTGATATCCCTGACTCACTTACATTTTAACCGGTGAATACTCGTATAGTCAAATTGTAGGATACGGATAAAAAGTATTTATCTGGTGATTTCCACTTATTTTCCTTCTCCAACTAATGAAAGTGAGCCCATATGAATTTAAAAGATCTACAATATTTTTATGACCTCTGCCAGCTTCAATCCTATACAGAAGTAGCAAAACAACACAAAGTCAGCCAACCATCTATTTCTTATGCCATCAAGCGCTTAGAGGACTCCTTTAATTGCAAATTGATTCACCACGACCCCTCGCATCGCTCCTTCAAACTAACTACTCAAGGACGGATCCTTCTAAAGCATACAGATCGGATCTTACCTGAAGTCAGTTCTGCTCACAAAGAAATTAATCGCTCCTTGGCACATTACTCTACTGTCGGATTCCCTCCTATTATCATTCAGTATCTCTTTGCTGCCTTGAAGGAAAAAGATAAATTCGATTTTTTAAAAAAAGTGCGCCCTATCCGCGGTGGCTCCGTAGAGTTATTAAACCTTCTCCTCAAGGGAGACCTTGATGCAAGCCTACTCGGTTTGATTGAACCACTCAATCATCCTTCAATAGAGACGCATGAACTCTTTCATAAAGAACTATATGTCGTTTTATCTAAGAACCATCCTCTTGCTACTGCTCCTTCCCTAGCTTTTGAAAAATTAATAGGGCAATCCTTTATACTTTTAGACGAACACTTTGTTCACCTGAAAGCTTTTGAACTCCTTAATCAAAAGTATCAAAACAAGGCAGAAATATTCTTTAAGACTGATGACATTGTCATTCTTAAAGAACTTTTAAAGAAAGGAATTGGCCTTAGTTTACTAGCTGATATCGCACTTTCTGATGAAGATGATGATTTAATAAAAATCCCTCTAATCCCGGAGGACCAGATCACATTTACCGTTTATTACGCTTATCTCAAATCAGCTACACTGTCATCAGAAGTAGAAGCCTTATTTAATCTCATTAAATCATATGAATAGAAAAAAACTCTAACTATCAACTACCTGATAGCTAGAGTTTTTTACATTATAGGTATTAGACTAAAGTACGAAGAAATAGGATATTATCAACGAATCTTTTCATTTACCTGATACCATTCAACGAGATCCCCAATTATAAATCTACAAAGTGTCGATAAAAAAGAACACCCCGAAAGGTGTTCTTTGCAAGTATAGTAATTCTCTCGAATTAACGTTTACTAAATTGTGATGCTTTACGAGCTTTCTTAAGACCTGGTTTTGGATGACCTAAGAAAAATATCTGTAAAAGATTATTAAATCAAGCTTTCAAAACCTACTATCATCAAATAAGAACACTTATAACCTAATTCTACAAATAATGGATTACCATTAGATTATCAAAAAATCTGTTTTCGGAGCTTATGTGATTGAAGAATGTATATAGATAAGTCGTTGTTGGAATGGATTGTTTTCGATGACTTTAAGTATCAAACGGGTATGATTTATCATTTTTATTACAATCAAAACTATAGAACTTTATACATTTCGTTTATTTCCCAATATACTCGACAGCCATTCCATTTCCAAACTCTTGTCTATATAATTTTCTTGCCTCTACTTTATGACTATTCACAATCTTCATTGTTTCACTAGAGCAATTTATATCTGTAGTAGACCACTTATACCTACGCTTGTCATCAATAAACCTCATTTCAAATTTTCTTTCTTTATATTGTCTACGATTTTTTAAGCCTGAAGAACTTATAGCAACACTTAGCAAAAATTCTTCAGCAATTACTCGGACTGCTTGGTAAATAGGATTTGATAATGGAGAATTCTCATAAGTATTTGTAAGTCCAAGAGAATTATATTTTGTAAGGAGAGCAAATGACTCCTTTATTTCCGGGTCGACATGTGCTCCACCATCATTATTAGCGACAAAAAGTACAATATCTTTTCTTGTGAAGACATTTTGTTTATCGTCGAATATTATTTCATTCCACCAATCTTCAAATGTTAAATAGAATAGACGCTTACCTTTTTCAAAAAAGTCCAAATTAGGCTTATAAGTTAACTGATTATCTTTCATCTCTAAGACCAGGAGAGTCCATGTTGAAAGTAAGTTTGAAGGAGTATACAAATAACTGGACGAGAGGTAGAGTAAACACCGATTTAACTGTCTAACTAGAGATTGTGAAAACTTTGTTTGATGCAACAAAATCCTCAAACTACTAGCAATTCGCCTCGCTTCAGTTTCATTTCCTTCATCAAAATAACCAATTGAACGATTTAGATAACTAAGTTGATCATTCCAATATTCCTCAAATTCATCAATATTCTTCTTAATTTTCACCATAGGTATATCCTCTGCACTGCGTTTGACTGCATTCCAAGTATAAAGAAATTGCTATTTCGGAGCAAGAGTATAGTATTGATTTTTATCATTTTTACTATTGCCATACCAATTAAAGAGTCCTTGGACTGCTAATTTCTGTAAAATTTTCCCGATGTGACGTCTGCTTCTACCAGTCGTAATGGTTCCCGCTTTTGATGTCGCCATGCCACAAAAACTGGTGAAAAACAGTCAATTACAAAGTTCGCTGAATATCCAGATAAAGCTAAATTAAACTAAATTTATTATTCAACTTCAAATTCACCCTAAAAACCGAATTTCGAAAGATTACCAAAGCAATTTTTTATCAAAAAAACACCCATAAGGTAAACTCTTGAGTGCTTTGAAACGTTGATATAATCGTATTGATTAACGTTTTGAGAATTTCTCCATTGAAAATCAATGCAATCCAACCCTCACCAATCTCTCTATATCAATATTCTGGCGAATGTAACTTTCATAAAAATGGACTTGAATCCACAAAGCTAGATAAAATTGACACCAATTCACACCATAAAATAGACTAGTCAGCCATCTTAACTATGAGATGGTTTTTTATTTAATATGAGAAAGAATTAAATAATAAATGAATATTCTTTTAATTATATAGTCACTTATTATCAAAGGTATATTTTTAGAGTTTCCTAAAATTTATTATTGTATTTTATCTTTTGTATACTCACTATAATTATTTGATAGATTACTAATATTATCTAATAATGGCTTAAATTGAGAAAAATCAATTATTTCTGATTTATAGTTAGTCAGAATCGTTTTTGAAAATATTTCCTTTCCAATATGTAAATCATCGCCTTCCGCTTTTTTCGGAGTAAAAGTTTTACCTCCATGCATTCCCTTGATTAACTCATTATTAATTTTATCTAAGTCAAATAAATTTTCTATTTCGACATCCAGAATGTCACTATTACTAGTTCTTTCTACAGGAAGCGTCATCAAAAATGTATTAAAATCAATATGATAAAAGAAATCTGATTTAATAGCACTATCTATCTGGCTACTAGTAGCCGGTATATTCTTTGAAATGAAGCTTTTAAAGTTACCTAAAGGTTTACCTGACTTCTCTTCGTTATCAAGAAGAAAAATAACAGGTTTTGGGGGATTATTAGTAATAATTGATTTAAAATATGAAACATAATTTCTAAAGCTACAATTATTCGTGTCTATAAAAAAAGACACAAGGTTGATTAGGTCTGAACCCCCACCATCTAAGAAACCAAAAAAATATTTTAAACGTTGAGAGCGTGGGAGAAACATGATATTATAGCTAAATTTATTCCCTTCCTTTTTTATCAAATTTGGATAATCTGTATAATACCTTTTAAGCGAGGCTTTAATATACCTACTATCAGTCTTACCTTCCGTAATAATTATTGTTTTTGGATTAGCTACAAAATACTTATAAAATAAAAATTTTTGATAATCTTTTTCTCGAATCGTTAAATTAAATAGTTTCTCATTCCTAGTTAATTTCCCGGTGAACCTTTTCCGTTTTGAAGGATTTGAAGAAATCAATTTTTCAATAGGTAATGAAAGATACTTCTGATATTCAGGCGAATTTGAAACTAATGCTTCGTTTTTTTTAGTTTGGTTGTTGTACCTCACTAAATCATTAATGAATGAAAATCTCCCTTCAAGGATATTTAAGTTACCTTCCTTTCCATCTACACTAAAGCCACCAGTCTTATATAAGTGTTGGGCCATACTTCTTGTTTTCTTATAAAAATCAACTGTTACATTTATTTTTTTGTTGACAGATAACCCTGTTACAACTTGTCTATTTTCACTACTCTGAAAATATGTTTTTTCATTATTAATATTAAAACCAGATTTCTCAATAATTTTTCCGAGTTCTTCAACAAATTGCTGTCTGGATTCAAAAAATTTTCTATCGTTTGTAGAAAAAGTTAAATCATCTGCATATCTCGTATAAGTAAGTTTATATCTTTTGCACAAATCAAGTATTTTGTAATCAAGTATTTGACATATTAAGTTTGAAATTACCGGAGATGTCGGAGCACCTTGAGGTAATTTCCCTTCATAACAAGTTAGTTGAGCTAGTATAGTTGCAATTTCGGGCAGTTTAAAATAAGCATTCTTTTGAAAAAATCCTTGAACTCGTCCAAAATGGATTGTACCAAAAAAATCATCTAAATCTATATTTAGTATAAACCTCTTATTTCTATGTGGAAAAGCATTTGTTTTTATCCCTTTACCCTTAAAATAAGCATGTGCGATATTTTGTTTTGAACCATTTTCTCTATTATAATCATCTAATCTTTTTAAAAGTAACTTACTTAGTTTACGTTGTACATATTTTAGGCTTTTATTCGGAGCATTTATTAACCTTTTCCCTCCATTTTTTTTTGGAATTTCAAAAGAACTATAACATTTATCTATACCTATACCATATAGTAAACCGGTTAACTGTCTTCTCTCAATACCCAAAGCTATAGCCAAATCATCTCTTGAACATATATCAGTATACTTCATAAGCAATTCACCTTAAAAATTTTATAAAAAAAAAACGTATGACAACTCATTACGCGTATAGCAATAAACATGCCGACAGATACTGCAAAAGACAGTATAAAGCAACGTTCCTACCGTTGATAAAAAGACTTACGAAGCGCTAAGTCAAAGATCTTGTCATACGTAGTTTTATTATAGCAACAAAACATTAAGATGTCAATATAATTCTACAATTTATGTGGTCATTACAACAAGCGTTTTCTAAGTATGATTCAATCATGATTAACTTCCTTATAACTCATTCATAGCGACGATAATTATCATTGCTATCAGTTTAATAGTCTCCCCGAGTTACTCGTAATCCAAATACATCTAATAGAGAAGTGCCAAAGCTTTTTGCTCCCTATTTTTTCAGTAATTGTTATCCATTAAAATTTCTAGATGTATCATATATACCATTTAATAGCAAAAATTTTTTAAAAAAGCTATTTTTTTAGCTTTTATTTTTATCACAAAATTGATTAGCAGAACACTTTAATAAAATAGACTTAGCAAGAGACTCTAGATAGGAGCTCTTGACTAATAATTTTTACAATCTCAATTGATGCGCATCAAATTGGCGGAGGAAACAAATTGACGATATGACGATAATAGTCATATCTTGCATAAAATTGTTTCGCCGTTTCTTTGGTGTGCTTTTTGTCATCAATAAACAGCGCTCAATATCTGCTCATAAACGTTTCTAATCCGTCAAAAGGGACAGAAAGGAAACAGAAAATGTTATACAAAGAAATAGTGACATCAATTTATAGTGAGTTCTTAGGAAAAGCTATTAAAAATCAATTAACTACAGCACATATCTTTCAAAATCAAATTGGTTATGACGAATTTGATGGAACGGTTGTGCTACTTTCTGAAACCTCAGCTGGAGAAATTCTAAAAGGGAAACGAAATATGAGTTACAATGCTATGCTTGCTTTTCAAGCAACGCTTAATTATCAAACACTAAAAAAATTATTTTTGCAGGATGACTTTTTCAAAATTCAATTGTTATCTCGGTTAACTACTCTTATTTTAAATGATTCTAGTTTTTATAATACGCTTTTAAGACAAACTCTAAATCAAAAAATTAGTAATCATTATAAAGGAGATACTCAATATTTTATTCAATCTCACAAGAAGTTACTTATTAACTCCCTCTCAAACTTTTTTCCTGATTTTACCGAGGAATTAAGTTCGCTCTGTTGTAAAATGAAGTGCAACAGAGCTAAAAAAAACTATCTTTTCTATTTCTAGCGACTTACTTCAACTTTTGACTTTATGGAAAAAAGAACAAAAATATGAACTGGCAAAGTTTGGTATCATCAGTAATCCAGAACAATTCATCTTCACTTACATAGATACTCGAGGAAATGTCAATAAACCTTTACATGCTGACTACCTTAACAACAAAATGAAAAGCGTCCGTAATCGCCACCCCAATCTTGCTCATGCTACGCCTCATAAACTACGCCACACAGGAGCAACACTTGCAAAGCAAGCAGGCATTTCTCTTGAAGAAATTTCAAAAGCTCTCACTCACAGTGATACACAGACTACACAAACTTATGTCAACACCTCTAATATCGTTCCAATTGCCATGGGAGAATATGTCTACAAAAACCTCAAAAATAATTAGAGGAAATTTAGGGGAAACTTTAGGGGAAATTTTTAAAAAATGTACTAAAAAAGACATCCAAGAGTAAATTCTTGAATGTCTGTAAACGTTGATATAATCGTATTGATTAACGTTTTGAGAATTGTGATGCTTTACGAGCTTTCTTAAGACCTGGTTTTTTCTACATTATGATATTTATGGTAAATTATCACTAAAATCAAGTAATTTTAAGAGATAAATCCTCAATATTTACATATATAATCCTTTTGAAAATCGAGAGGTTATCAAAGGGTTATCACATTTTAGTTTTCGGAGCTTATGTAGTTGAGAAATACGAAATACCGTATCATAAAGATGATGTACAGTTTAGCAACAAATATACAGTTTCTTCGTGCCTGGACAATTTCTTTTTCTATCCTGAAGATATTTAAACAGTTCTATATATTATTTCTTATGAGTAATTTTCATCAAAAAATTTCGGGTATTCGGATTTTATGGTGGAAAAGGGCTTATAAATCACCCTTCTCCAAATTCTTAATAAGTGTGGAAAAATCGACACCTAAGTTGTCTGTAATGTCGTGATCATTCACTTCATACCAATTGAAAGTATCGTATAACATAGCTTTATTGAAAGCACTTGAATTAAATCGTGGCTTACGCTTTTTATGGAGCTTCTCATTGAAAAGGATTTTGGCTCGTAAGGCATCAAACGAGTAACCTCTACCCATTCGCTCTACCTGCCTAATAATGCTGTTAATTGACTCCGTATAAGCATTAGTGAGCCTTTTATCAAAGTAGTTGAATATTTCAACATGCCAGTTGTCTACGGCTCTCACGAGGTCTTTATATGCGTCTTTAGAGTTGCTGGACATACAACGGTGTCTCCATTGACTATAACGAAGATGACCTTCATCTGGATCAGGAGTATCCCATATCCAGTAAAACTCTTCTTTGAGTTCATAGGCTTCTTTTAAAGCAGGAAGATTACCTAACCAAGTATCTAAGAGGAATGATTCACGTTCATTTAGATCGTGTTTACGCTTTAGAAGGATAAACCTTTCACGCATAAGGTACGTCTTTCTTTTTGGCTCATATGGGCTTTCAAAGACTTTCTGACGTTATCTAAGGCTTGATTAGCCATTCTAACTACATGAAACTTATCTACGACAACTTTAGCGTGTGGAAGGATAGTGTTCACTGCGTCTTTGTAGGGCTTCCACATATCCATTGTGACGTACTCAATGTAAGTCCTGTCACTGATTTCTGAAAGACGTTGGATGACTGTTTCCTTGTTACGGTTAGGCTTGATGTCATAAATAGTCCTGCGTTCAATATTAGTCAATACAAGCCGAGGTCTACGGATAATATGTATCTCGTCTATCCCAAGCCACTTAGGAGTTTCAAACTGGTATTCACGTTCTTTGAGTGCCACATAGTCCTTAAAAACGTTCCTAATGGTTTTTTCGTCAACACCAACGCTTTCTGCGACTTCTACAAAGGTCTTAGACATGGATTGCTCTTGAATGGACTTTAAAAGCCTTTTGGTCATACTACGCTTTTCATCTACAGATATTAGGCGTTCCCAGAAGGTAGATCCGCATTCACGACACTTGTATCGTCTACGGTTCAATTGTAAGCCCACTCGCTTTAAACGAATGGGCAAATCCATAATTAGTTGATTTCTTGAACTGTGTTTGTACAACTTGTCAAAACCACATTCAGGACAACATTCAGGTGGTCCGACTGCTTCAACTTTAAACATCATATCGGTTTCATTTTCTTGTGGCGGTTCTATTGTTTTAATGTCTGGTAAGGATAATAAGTCTGACATATTATTCATCCTTTATTACTCTGCGGTGTTAAGGTATCAATTATAGATTTGATGTCGAAATCATCAGTGTTAAATTATTTTTGTGACCACAAATGCACTTAGAAAATCCCTTAAAGCATTAGCTGGTTCACTTGAATAGGGAGTTGTAAAAAAGTTCCCTTAGCCTGCACAGCAAGATAATTTCGAAACATCTTTATCAAAAGTTAGGACAGCCAGCTTCAATCCTTCTGCCATTGTTAGATATGGAGCCATCGTTTCTCTCAGATCTCCAACAGTTAAACCGAATTTCACAGCTAATGTTGCTGCATAAATTACGTCTCCTGCGTTTTCTGCCACTACATGCGCCCCTAACACTTTCAATGTTTTCGCGTCTGCCACTAATTTGAAAACACCTGTTGTTTCCCGATTAACGAGCGCTCTTGGAACAGCATCCAACGGCAATACCGATGTTTTCACTTCATATCCTTTTTCTTTTGCCTGTTGCTCCGTTAAACCAACCGTTGCAATCGATGGAGAAGTAAACGTAACCCCTGGAACCACTTCTAAATTGACCTTTTGATTTAGTCCTCCGATTGCATTACGAGCAGCAAGTCCACCTTCATAAGCAACTACATAAACAAATTGGGGACCGAGAGTGACATCTCCAGCTGAATAAATTCGGGAATTGGTCGTTTTAAGATAATCATCAATGACAATTTCACCACGGGAACCAACTTCAACGCCTGCTGCATGTAAGTTTAATGATTCTGTATTTGGTTTTCTTCCAGTGGCAATTAGCAATTGTTCTGCTTCAATAATTCGCTTTTTACCATTTATCTCAACATGAACTTTTTTAATGTCTCCATCTTGCTCAACTCGTTCATAGGTTGCACCTGTTACTAAATTAATTCCCTGTTCTGTTAAGGCCTTAGTAATGGCTTCTGAAATTTCAGGATCGTATTCTTTTAATAGACGCTCGCTTCTTTGAATTAAAGTGACTTCTGACCCGAGGTTATGAAATAGTTGTCCTAATTCCATGCCGATATATCCTGAACCAATTACGGTAAGACGATTTGGAACCTTCTTTAATTCCAATAAGCTAGTGCTTGTTAAATAATCTACTTCATCTAATCCGGGAATATTAGGTGCAGTTGAAGAAGCACCTGTAGCTATTAAAAATCTTTTGGCTGTGATTTGATTGCCATTTACTTCAACTGTATTTTCATTTACGAATTTTGCTTCACCTTTTATTAATTCAAAACCATAATCATCAATTAAATTCACATATTTTTCATTTCGCATCTCGGTTACTAAATCATTCTTTTGTTTTACTAATGGCGCTAAATCAACATTTGAAGCCGAAGTGTGTAATCCCACAAATGGATTATTTTTTGCTAGATGATTGATTTCCCCTGCTCTTAATAAGGTCTTAGAAGGAACGCATCCGACATTAACGCAAGTTCCACCCACCGTTCCACGCTCAATCATAGCCACTTTTGCGTTCAAAGTAACGGCTTCAATGGCAGATGAAAAGGCAGCTCCACCAGAACCGATGATGATGTAATCATAATCATAGTTACCTTCATCATTTAAACTTACATCTGTCCTTTTTTCCGATTGCACTTGTATTTCTTCTACTTCGCCCGGGTGATATTGTGCGTCAGTAATCGCTGTTTTCGCGATATCAATGTCTACATCATACGGTAGTTCAAACAGTGCTTCTCCGCGACGAAAGTCTACTTCAATCCCTTTTGCACCTGCATTTTCAAGAGCAACCGCAATATGTTCTTCACAACCAGTGCAGGTCATTCCTTCAACGTTTAGCCGATATTTTTTCAATAAATTCGTCTTTTGTTCCGATTGAAATTCTTCTGCTTCGCCCGGGTGATAATTTGCGTCAGCAATCGCCTTTATTGCACTTTCAACCTCAATATCATCGGACAGTTCAAATACTGCTTCACCACGACGATAACTAGACTCAATATTTTTAGCACCTATCTTTTCAAGTGCTGATTCTACGTGTTTTTCACAACCCGTACAAGTCATTCCTGAAATGTTTACCTTAAATTTATTCATAAAAAAGCTCCTTTCGTTAATTAATCTCTCATGTTAATGTTTCTATTATTGGACACGAATGTAATTGCTTTTCATCTGGACATCGTTGTTTTAAGTCGTCTAACATAGTTTCAATTCGTTTTAAATCCTCTATTTGTTTTTGCACTTCCTTTTGTTTTTTAGAAACAAATTCGAACATATCTTGACAACGAACTTCATCTTTATCTACAACACCAAGTAATTTATAAATCTCGCTTAAAGAGAAACCAAGTTCCTGTATTCGTTTAATAAGCCCAACATGCTTAACGTCATCATATGAATATATCCGATAACCAGCTTCCGTTCGGTGAGGTTCTTGTAATAAATTTTTTCGCTCGTAATATCTGATCGTTTCTTTATTAACTCCACATTTATCTGCAAACTCACTAATGCGATAAATCATCTTATTTCACCCCCTGAATATTATAAACCATGTACCATAGTACACGGTCAAGTAAATTGGACTATTTTATTTTTTTCCCAAAGTATCACTCGTATGTGATTGATACTTTTATATAATACTATTGATTATCCTAACATCCCACCAGAAAATCCGATTTAAACACCAGTTGTTTTTAAACTATTAAGAAAGTAATTCCACTATATATTCCGAAGACCCGAAATTTCATAGAGTAGCTCCCTAGAATCATGGAAAAGTAGTAAAAATAGTTGTTATCCTAGTTGATTAAAAAAATCCCTGATTTCCTCATCTTTTATAAAATAATATATAATTTTCCCCTCTCTTCTAGTGCCCAAGATGTTTTGATTGGCTAGTTTACGAAGATGGTGGGAAGTAGATGCCATACTGAGATTCAGTAAACAGGCTATATCACAGACACAGAGTTCTTCAACAGCAAGAAGATAGAAGATGATATTTATCTGTTTATTATCGGTAAATTTTGTTAAAATGCGAAGTGATTTTTGGACTTTTTCCTTTTCAAGGTAGTTCGTTGCGGTT
>ERZ773090.74-NODE-74-length-107990-cov-5.30798_pt1 | contig 107990 bp, 91 predicted proteins | sample MGYA00580579_ERZ773090 | MGnify/ENA primary metagenome ERZ773090 (study PRJEB29015, sample SAMEA2738014) | human oral metagenome | biome: human oral; feature: human-associated habitat; material: dental | place: China | collected 2132 ... | reverse complement strand
TTTGTATGGGGCCGGGAATGAAGACCTGGACAAATGGAGACTTTACATTGGGTAAAGGGATAAATGGATAGCCTCTTGTCGGATGAGGATATAAAAGATAAAGGGAATAAAGAGATGTACTTAAATGTATTTGATGGAAAACGGAATAGGGCAACTGTGCAGAGGGGCTACTCTTTGATACAGCTGTTGGTGGTGATATTGGTGGCTTCGATATTGGCTAGGCCGTCTGAAAGATACTTAAGATTAGTTTTCAGACGGCCTTGTTGTAAGATTAGTTTTTGATATTGGCGTACTTTTTTAAATACAGATAAAATCCCTGTTAATTATTTATAACGATATTTTTAGGATACACAGTGCTTGCTTTGGATTATTGTCATCAAAAGGCTGCAGAAAGCCATTCCAGTTTTTTATCCGGCTTTCGTTTTTTATCGGTAGAAAAACGGAATGCGATCACTGTTTTATACGCTTTTTGTCGCGAACTAGATGATGTGGTTGATGGCTGTACCAATCCAAATGTAGCTCAGATAACATTGAATTGGTGGCGCAGTGATTTGGAGAAAGTATTTAATAATGAGATGCCGGAGCATCCTGTTCATCAGGCTTTAAAAGATATTCGGGCAAATTTTGACTTGCCGAAGAATGAATTTGAAGCTTTGATTGATGGCATGCAGATGGATTTGGAGCAGGCTCGTTATGGTAGTTTTGATGAATTAAAGCTGTATTGCCACCGTGTTGCCGGGGTAGTGGGTTGTCTTATTGCGCGGATTTTAGGTTTTTCCAATCCGAAAACTTTGGAATATGCGGACAAAATGGGCTTGGCTTTGCAGTTGACGAACATTATTCGCGATGTGGGCGAAGATGCGCGGCAGGGAAGAATTTATCTGCCTATAGAGGAAATGCAGAAGTTTGACGTACCTGCCAACGTAATTATGCAGTGCAAACCGACAGACAATTTTGCAAAATTGATGCAGTTTCAAGTGAATAGGGCGCGTGAAACTTATCGTGAAGCGATGTTGCTTTTGCCGGCTGAGGATAAGAAATCGCAAAAAGTCGGCCTAATTATGGCGGCTATTTATTATGCGTTATTGAATGAAATCAACCGTGATGGTGCGCAAAATGTGTTGACTTATAAAATTGCGATTCCTTCTCCACGTAAAAAACGTATTGCTTTGAAAACTTGGCTGTTTGGATTTAAACCATGAATACTAAGCGTCCAAAAATTGCTGTGATTGGTGCCGGTTGGGCAGGTTTGTCTGCGGCGGTTTCCCTGATTCATCGAGCCGATATTTCTTTGTTTGAGGCTGGGAGACAGGCTGGCGGTAGGGCGCGTGCCTTGGCTGGGAAAGATGATGGATTCAGCTTTTTGGATAATGGGCAGCACATCTTGTTGGGTGCGTATCATGGTGTTCAAACTTTGATGCAACATATCGGCGTTCAACCTGAATCAGCCTTTTTACGCCAGCCTTTGCGATGGTACATCCATGAGGGATTACAGTTTCAGACGGCCTCTCTGCCTGCGCCTTGGCATTTGCTTGTCGGTATCCTGCATGCGAAAAATCTTTCTTTTTCATTGAAAATCAAATTGCTGTCGGATATGTCGGCATTGCGACGTTGGGCAGCTCATCATAAAACCGATTTGACGGTTGCGAAGTGGTTGAGAACACGAAATATTCCCCGCAGTCTGCTTGGCCAATTTTGGCAACCTTTGGTTTGGGGTGCTTTAAATACGCCGTTAGAACAGGCATCGTTGCGCATTTTATGTAATGTATTGAATGATGGCGTGTGGTCTGAAAAGGCGAACAGCGATTATCTTTTGCCTAAGCAGGATTTAGGGTGGATCGTAGCCGAACCGGCTTTGGATTTTCTACACAAACATAGTGCAAAGATACATCTTGAAACTCGTGTTTCCCATTTAAACTATCATATTGATGGCCGAATTGAAATCAATGGTGAAGTATTTGATGCGGTGATTTTGGCTGTTGCGCCATATCATGTTGATGCACTTCTGCCTGAAGATACACCTGACTATATTCAGACGGCCTATCAATCGTTGCACTATCATGCGATTACCACGGTTTATTTGCGTTATGCCCAAGCAGTCAAACTGCCTGCGCCTTTAACCGGGTTTGCCGATGGTACGGCACAATGGGTGCTACATCGGGGAGCGTTGGGTTTACCGGATAATGAAGTCGCAGTCGTTATCAGCGTTTCCGATTGCACCGAGGCTTGGAAGGATAAAGATTTGGCTGAGAAAGTTCATGCGGACGTTAAGCGGATTTGTCCGGATTTGGGTAAGCCTGAAGCCGTACGTATTATTACGGAAAAACGCGCGACTACGGCGGCAACGGTTGATTTTGTACAACCTGATTTCTCATGGTTACACCATCGCCGTATTTATCCGGCCGGCGACTATCTCCATCCACGTTATCCGGCAACATTGGAGGCTGCGGTTCAGTCAGGTTTTGCAGCGGCTGAAAAGCTGATGCTGGATTTGCAGGTTGAATAAACTGAGGCCGTCTGAATGTTCAGACGGCCTTTTTGACTTTACAAAACTTACCAAGCCGATACAATATCCGAAACCATAAAGTTCAAGGAAAAGTCATGACGACATTAGCGAACAAAACCATCTTGATTACCGGAGCATCCCAAGGCTTGGGCGAGCAGGTTGCCAAAGCCTATGCGGCTGCCGGAGCGACTGTCATTTTGGTGGCGCGTCATCAAAAGCGTTTGGAAAAAGTATATGATGCCATTGTGGCTGCCGGCAGCCCTGAGCCGTTTGCCATCTGCTTTGATTTGATGAGCGCGGAGGAGAAAGAGTTTAAGCAATTCGCGGAAACTATTGATGAAGCTACTGGTGGAAAATTGGATGGCGTGGTGCATTGTGCCAGCTATTTCTATGCCTTGTCGCCATTGGATTTCCAAACCGTATCGGAATGGGTCAACCAATACCGCATCAATACCGTTGCGCCTATGGGCTTGACTCGTGCGCTGTTCCCATTGTTGAAGCAATCCGAAGACGCTTCTGTGATTTTTGTCGGCGAAAGTCACGGCGAGAAACCGCAAGCCTATTGGGGCGGTTTCGGTGCTTCCAAAGCCGCGCTCAATTATTTGTGTAAAGTGGCTGCGGATGAGTGGGAACGTTTTGACAACCTGCGTGCCAATGTTTTGGTTCCGGGTGCCATCAATTCGCCGCAACGTATTAAATCTCATCCGGGCGAATCGAAGAGTGAACGTAAAAACTACGAAGATGTCCTGCCGCAATTTATTTGGTGGGCAAGCCAAGAGAGCAGGGGGCGGACAGGTGAAATCGTCTATCTGTAAATATACCTGCTCAGAGTGGTTTGAAAACATGAGGCCGTCTGAAATTTATATTTTCAGACGGCCTTTAACTTATTGAGTTTTATATCTAAATAATGTTGAAGTTTGATGTTTGACGTGTTAACAGACAAACATTAAGCTGGCACAAAATTAGATATGGTAATCTAAGTTATAGTTATATTGGATAAATATGACGGAATTTGACTTTATCAGACAATATTTGCAGCGACAAAAATCGGAAGGTCTGATTTTGGGCATAGGGGACGATGCCGCTATTATTCGCCCAAGTAACGGATTTGATTTATGTTTTAGCGCTGATATGTTGGTCAAAGGCAGACATTTTTTTGAAGATGTTTTACCCGAAGATTTGGCATGGAAAATGCTTGCAGTAAATTTATCCGATATGGCCGCTATGGGTGCTAAGCCACGTTGGGTGTTGCTCAGTGCTGCGTTGCCTGAATTGAATCAAGATTGGCTCAAACGCTTTTGCGATAGCTTTTTTGCTTTGGCTGTGCGTTTTGATACGGTGTTGATTGGTGGCGATACCACCAAAGGCGATTTGGTCTTTAATGTAACGATAGTAGGTGAAGTTCCGACAGGGCGTGCCTTGCGGCGTGATGCGGCCGAAGTCGGCGACGATATTTGGGTATCGGGTCGGTTGGGTTTGGCTGCCGCTGCTTTGAACAAACATCTGGGGCATTATCAATTGCCGTCTGAAATCATGGCAGTTTGCGATGATAAATTGCTCCGTCCGGAACCGCGCGTTTCGTTGGGTCAGGCATTGTTGCCGTTTGCCCATGCAGCGCAAGATGTTTCAGACGGCCTGGCTCAAGATGTGGGGCATATTTTGAAAGCCTCTGCTGTCGGGGCGGAAATATTTGCCGATTGTGTGCCGTCGTTGCCTGAATTGAAAAATGTGTTGTCGCGCGAGCAATGGTTGTCGGTAGTATTGGCCGGCGGCGATGATTACGAACTGATTTTTACTGCTGCTCCAGAAGACAGGGAACGTGTTTGTCAGGCAGCGGAACAAAGTGGCGTACCTGTCGCCCGAATGGGTAAAATTACTGACTCAGGCCGTCTGAATATTTTAGATGCCGAAGGCGGCGTATTGGAACTGACTTCTTTAGGATTTGATCATTTTGGCTGAACGTAAACCTACTTTTTCTTGGCTGTTGCAAAAACCATTGTGTTTTTTAGGATTCGGTTTTGGCAGCGGCTTGTCGCCGGTTGCGCCGGGTACGGCCGGAACGCTGGCAGCATTGCCTCTGGCTTTTGTATTGTGCCTGTTGGGCATAGACGGCTGGATACTTCTTCTATTGTGTATCGCCTTGTTTTTTTGGGGTATCCGCATTTGCGGTTATACCGAGAGGGAGCTGGGCATTCAGGATTACGGCGGTATCGTCTGGGATGAAATTGTCGCAATGTTGTTGGTGCTGTCGCTGATTCCGTTTAAATTGAGCTGGTGGCTGGAGGCTTTTATTATTTTCCGCTTGTTTGATGCGTTGAAACCATGGCCGATCAAATGGTTTGACCGGCGGATTCATGGAGGTTTAGGCATTATGCTTGATGATTTGATTGCGGCTGTGATGACCTTGATGGTCTTGGGCCTGTTTTATTGGATGGCGTGATGCGTTTTAAGTGTTTCGACCCTTTGCAAAAATAGGGCGGGCACGCCGGAATTATCCGGATTGAAATAAAATAAATACCATACGGGGTAAACAATTATGAATGAAATCGAGATTAACGTGGAGCCGCGTTATATGGCCGGTCAGAGCGACGTCTATCGTGACCGCTATGCCTTCAATTATCTGATTACCATCTGTAACCGCAGTGATGAAATCATTACTTTGCGTCAGCGTTTTTGGGAAATCACCGACGGACACGGTGAGACAGAGCAGGTCGGTCATGCCGGCCTGATTGAAGAGCAACCTGTTTTGTACCCGGGCGAAGCCTATGAGTACAACAGCGGTTCGCAAATCAGCACGCCTTGGGGTAGCATCGAAGGCGCGTATGAGTTTGAAGACAGTATCGGCAAACGTTTCGTTATCGGGGTGCCGAAGCTTGAATTCAAAGCAGGCTTTACGTTGCAATAGGCCGTCTGAAAAAACAAAACCGGAACATTTCGCATGTTCCGGTTTTTTTATTTTTCAGACGGCATTATTCAGTCTTTGCAAGGCTGTACCAATACCCACGGCGCCACGACAACCGCCCACATTTCCTGCTTATCCGCTAAAAATGTGCGCGCCATATCATCGCTGACGGCACCGAATTTGCCTTGTTCCATCCATTGTTTCAATGGTGCGGCTTCATCTTCGGCAACATGGCGGGCGACGGCAATCAAATCCAAATCGGGCGCAACATAGACGGCGGCACCGCGTGCGAAGTGGGGTTGCAGCTCTTCCCATGAAATGCGGGCGGTTTCGGTATTGAGTTTTTCGTTTAAGAGTGGAATAGACATAGGACAATCATCAAATAAAAAACGGATTGTAACCGATATTCGGCCTTTTGCCCGATGCCGTCTGAAAACGAAAGAAATTTACAGGGTTAACGTTATACAGTATCATTTTAATGTTTTAATTTTCTTTCAGACGGCCTGTAGTCCGTATTCGGGCAAAGGCGGTTTTAGGCTTATGAATTCTGTATTGTTGACCGGATTGCTGCAAAGGCTGCTGATTGCGCTTGTCGCATTGGCGGCGTTGTGGGCTGTATATTTTTGGGCGGTATCGCCATGAGTATTGTGGTGGAAAATCTGACGGTCAGCTATCAACGCAGGCCGGTGGTGCACCATGTCGATATGGTGTTTGAAGATGGGAAGATGTGGACGATTTTCGGGCCGAACGGCGCGGGTAAATCGACTTTGCTCAAAGCCATTATGGGCTTGCAGAAGACGGATACGGGCAGTGTGCGCTATGAAAGTATGGCGCGCAAGGATATTGCCTATCTGCCGCAACAGTCGGACATTGACCGCAGCCAGCCGATGACGGTGTTTGAACTGGCGGCGATGGGGCTGTGGTATGAAATCGGATTTTTCGGACGTGTGAACGCGGAGCAGAAAAAGCGCGTAATGGCGGCTTTGGAACGCGTGGAAATGCAGGATTTTGCCACGCGCCAAATCGCGCACTTGTCCAATGGCCAGTTCCAACGCGTATTGTTTGCGCGGATGCTGGTGCAGAATGCCAAATTTTTGTTGCTGGACGAACCGTTTAATGCGGTGGATGCGCGTACGACTTATGCGCTGTTGGAAGTTTTGCGCCAATGCCATCAGGACGGTCAGGCTGTGATTGCCGTGTTGCATGATTACGAGCAGGTGAGGGCATATTTTGCCAACACGCTGCTTTTGGCGCGTGAAAAAGTGACTGCCGGTGCGACGGAAAATGTGTTGACCGATGAATTTTTGGCACAGGCAAACCGAATGATGCAGAAACAGGAAGCGGCCGATTGGTGCGCGGTTTAATGGACAAGGCCGTCTGAAAATAAGTGTTTTTCAGACGGCCTAAGGCTTTCAGAGATTAATAAAAAAGCGATAAAACATGGATTTATATGATTTGGTCGTCGCGCCGTTCGCCGAATTTGACTTTATGCGCTATGCCTTGGCGTCGATTTTCTGCCTGGCATTGAGCGCAGCACCTGTCGGTGTGTTTTTGGTGATGCGCCGTATGAGTTTGGTGGGCGACGCCTTGAGTCATGCGGTTTTGCCCGGTGCGGCCATTGGCTATATGTTTGCCGGTTTGAGTTTGCCAGCGATGAGTGTCGGCGGTTTTGCGGCCGGGTTGCTGATGGCTTTGTTGGCCGGTTTGGTCAGCCGGTTTACTTCATTGAAAGAAGACGCGAACTTTGCCGCATTTTATTTGAGCAGCCTTGCCATCGGCGTGGTTTTGGTCAGCAAAAACGGCAGCAGCGTCGATTTGCTGCATTTGCTGTTTGGCTCGGTGTTGGCGGTGGATATTCCAGCTTTGCAGCTGATTGCCGTTTCTGCGAGTGTTACTATTTTGCTGATGGCGGTCATGTTCCGCCCGCTGGTGTTGGAAAGCATAGACCCTTTGTTCCTCAAGGCTGTCGGCGGTAAGGGCGGCTTTTGGCATGTGTTGTTTTTGGTGCTGGTCGTGATGAATCTGGTTGCCGGTTTTCAGGCATTGGGTACGCTGATGTCAGTCGGCTTGATGATGTTGCCGGCGATTACTGCCAGACTGTGGGCGAAAAGCATGGGTTGGCTGATGATTTTGTCTGTCGCATTGGCTTTGCTTTGCGGCTTGGCAGGACTGTTGTTTTCCTACCATATCGAAATCCCGTCCGGCCCTGCGATTATTTTATGCTGCGGCACGCTTTACCTGATTTCCGTTGTGTTCGGTTGGGAAGGCGGCATTTTGGCAAAATGGCTGCGCCGCAAGAAACACCGTACGGCATGATTTTTCAGACGGCCGCTTGAATAATCAGGCGGTCTGCCTTATGATGATGTTAATGTTACGTTATATCACTGGAGAGAATATGAAACATTGGAAACTCGGCATTGTTGCCGCATTATTGACCGGTGCCGCTTATGCCGCTCCGCTGCCTGTTGTCACCAGCTTCAGCATTTTGGGCGACGTGGCCAAACAGATTGGTGGCGACCGTGTGGCCGTTCAAAGCTTGGTGGGTCCTAACCAAGACAGCCATGCCTACCACATGACCAGTGGCGACATCAAAAAAATCCGCAGTGCCAAATTGGTATTGCTCAACGGCTTAGGCTTAGAAGCCGCCGATGTACAGCGCGCAGTCAAACAGAGCAAAGTTCCTTTTGCCGAAGCGACCAAAGGCATTCAGGCTTTGAAAGCAGAAGAGGGCGGCCATCATCATGACCACGATCACGAAGGCCATCATCACGACCACGGCGAATTTGACCCGCATGTTTGGACTGACCCCGTCCTGATGGGTACTTATGCGCAAAACGTTGCCAATGCTTTGATTCAAGCCGACCCTGAAGGCAAAACCTACTATCAGCAACGTTTGGGCAACTATCAAATGCAGCTGAAAAAATTGCACAGCGATGCGCAGGCTGCCTTTAATGCCGTGCCTGCCGCCAAGCGTAAAGTCTTGACCGGACACGATGCGTTCTCTTACATGGGTAAACGCTACAATATTGAATTTATCGCCCCACAAGGCGTGAGCAGTGAGGCCGAGCCGTCTGCCAAACAAGTGGCTTCCATCATCCGCCAAATCAAACGCGAGGGCATTAAGGCCGTCTTTACTGAAAACATCAAAGACACGCGTATGATTGACCGTATTGCCAAAGAAACCGGCGTCAATGTCAGCGGACGTTTGTATTCAGATGCATTGGGTGGCGCACCGGCTAACAGCTACATCGGTATGTACCGCTACAATGTCAAAGTTTTGACCGATGCCATGAAAAAATAAAGCGGCTTAAGGATAAAGGCCGTCTGAAACCTTAAAAACAAGGTTTCAGACGGCCTTTTATATGCTTATTTTTAAAATAAACCGTCAAATTTAAAATATAAAAATAAAATTTGTGCTATTAAAAGTTTAATTATCAAAAATTCATGCTAATTTGCTTGGTAAGTACGCACCATCCGTGCGAATTGCTTATCGGCTGTCCGTCAGCCACTCACGGCTTGACTTCACCCTGTTACAATTCGGCATCTTCACGTTTCTTAATATTACATCATGAGCAACCATTCGTCTTGGTCATCCAAAATCGGCTTTGTGCTTGCTGCGGCAGGCTCGGCCATCGGTTTGGGTGCAATTTGGAAATTCCCTTATACGGCCGGTACAAACGGTGGCGCTGTATTTTTTCTTTTGTTTTTGATTTTTACGATTTTGGTGGCTTTGCCGGTTCAATTGGCCGAGTTTTATATCGGCCGTACGGGCGGTAAAAATGCCATCGACTCCTTCAAAGTATTGCGCCCCGGTTCGCAGTGGCCGTGGGTTGGCCGCATGGGTGTGGCCGCTTGTTTTATTTTGCTGTCGTTTTACAGCGTGGTCGGCGGCTGGGTATTAAACTATGTGGTACACAGTTTTACCGGTGAAATTCACGTTGGTGCAGACTTTAAGGCCCTGTTTGAAAATACGATTTCTTCACCGTTTGGCTCGCTGTTTTACCAAGGTTTGTTCATGCTGATTACCATTTGGGTGGTCAAAGGCGGCATTTCAGACGGCATTGAAAAGGCAAACCGCGTATTGATGCCGGGTTTGTTTATCCTCTTTATCGCACTGGCTATCCGTTCGCTGACTTTGCCCGGCGCAATGGACGGCGTGGCATTTTTGTTGAAACCGGATTGGTCGTATTTGAAGCCCGGCACGATGCTGACTGCTTTGGGGCAGGCATTTTTTGCGTTGAGTATCGGCGTGTCCGCGATGATTACCTATGCTTCGTATTTGGGTAAAGATCAGGATATGTTCCGTTCCGGCCATATGATTATGTGGATGAACCTGTTTGTTTCCCTGCTGGCTGGTTTGGTGATTTTCCCTGCGGTATTTGCCTTCGGTTTTGAACCCGGTCAAGGCCCTGGTTTGATTTTTGTTGTGTTGCCTGCAGTCTTCATGAAAATGCCGATGGGTACATATTTGTTTGCCGTGTTTATGCTGTTGGTTGTCTTTGCGACACTGACTTCCGCATTTTCCATGTTGGAAACCGTCATCGCGGCAACCATCCGCCAAGACGAGAAAAAACGCAGCAGCCACGCTTGGGTAACCGGCATTGCGATTTTCATAGTCGGTATCCCTTCAGCACTGTCTTTCGGCGTATGGAGCGAGTTTAAAATTTTCGGCAAAACCATTTTTGACTTGTGGGACTTCATTATCTCCGCCGTTATTATGCCGATTGGCGCATTGAGCGTTGCCGTGTTTACATCATGGGTTCAGGACAAACAGTCTGTCCTGCGCGATGCAGGCATGGGTAGCACCATTCCGAAAAACCTGCTTTGTGTGTGGCTGGGCGTGTTGCGCTATCTTGCGCCGATTGCGATTATTGTGGTGTTTATCAACTCTTTGGGTTTGATTTAATCCGATAGTGAACAAATAGTCCGGCGTTACATTGCTTCGCCGGAGTGTTTGTTTAAAAATATCATTAAAAATATTAAGGCCGTCTGAAAATTTTTCAGACGGCCTTTTTATATACACGTGAGGCTGATTAGAACTTCGCTTGCAGTCTCAGCCATGCAGTGCGGCCGGGTTCGTTCACACGCATGGTTTGAGTACCGGCAGACGGGTCGCCACCACGGCTGACGAATTCAGCATAGGTTTTGTTGAACACGTTGTCCACGCCGCCTTGCAATGTGGCGTATTTGCTGAATTTCCAACCTGCGTTGAGCGAGAGTACACCAAAGCCCGAAGAAGCGCCGATGTCTTGGCCGACGATATTGCCTTGGCCTTTGCTGTAACGGTTTTGTTTGGCCACGATGCGCCATAATGCGCCCGCGCTGAATTTGCCGTTGTCAAAGGCGAGGGTGTTGTTCCACTCGAGCGGCGGCGTTTGTGCCAAAGGTTTGCCGTCGGTACGGTTTTTGCCGTGGGTGTAGGCGAGGCTGGTGCCGACTTCCCAGTTAGGCGCAAATGTCCATTTGATTTCGGCTTCGCCGCCAAAGCGTGAAGCGTTGATGTTGCGCACGCCGAAATTCTTGCCTTGGCGCTCCATCATGATGAAGTCTTTGATGTCGCTGCCGAATACGGATACGGAAGCGTGGAGATTAGGACGTTTCCAGATAATGCCCGCATCAATTTGGCGGTTTTGCTCTGCGCGGATGGCTTTGTTTTCAGACTGCAGGCGTTCCCAGTAGTCAGGTGCGCGTTCGGCAATACCGAAGCCGGCATAGTATTTCAGGCCGTTGTCCGTATTTCTTTCCCAGCGCAGGAATCCTGAGTTCAAATTGAATTTTTGATGTTTCAAAACGGGGTCGGTCACGCGCGCGGTATCGTAATGTGCTTTGACTTGGTCATGGCGCAAACCTGCTACCCAGCGTTGATTGTCGGTTTGCTGCCAAGAGGCTTCGGTGAAAATACCCCATTGTTTGAAACTTTGGTTGGGCATGTAAGGCTTGTGGCTGTAGCCGTCGCCGCCACGCTCCATGCGTGCGACGTGGACGTCGTCCAGATAGTCCAAACCGGTTTGCAGGTTGAGCTTGTCCCAGTCGAAAGTGGCTTTCAGACGGCCTGTATCGGTATTGCGTTTAGGGTTGTTGGCATTTTTAATCTGCTTGCCGGCACGGTCGTAGATGGTACGCAGGCTGTATGTGTCCATCACGTGGTCGATTTCGCTTTTACCGTAGCGCAGTTCCAACTCGCTGAACCAAGGGGTAAGGTTGCGTTGGGTAAAGCGGATGTTCCACGCATCACGGTCGAATTTGCTGCCGTCCATCATGCGGTCGGCGTAGGCAACCTTGGCCCTGCTGCGCTCGTATGTACCGGCAATGGTGGTGTTTTCGGTCGGGGTAACACCCAGTTGCAACATTTGGCTGTCGCGTTTGAAGTTGGAATGAATGCGGTTGCCGTCGCCGTCTTTGTAATCGTCGGCTTCGTTATGGGAGATATTGGTACGGACATAGCCGTATTTGCCGCCGAACTCGGCTTCCAGCGAGCCATCAAGGCGGTCGTTGCTGCCTGCGGTCAGGGTGGCGTTAATGTTGTAAGGTTTCTCAGCGAAATCAGGATCTTTACGGATAAATTGCACCGAGCCGCTGACCAAACCCATGCCTTGGGTAACGGTTTGCGGGCCTTTGGTAACCACGACTTGATCAAATGAGTTTGGGTGAATATAGGCAGTCGGTGGGTCCATACGCATACCGCAACCGCCATAAATAAACTGGTCATCGGCATTGACGGAGAGGCGCGAGCCGCCCAAGCCACGGAACAGCGGATCGCCCGAGCTGCCGCCTTTGCGGATGATGCTCATATTAGGCACGGATTGTAAAAGGTCTGCCCCGTCACCGGCAGGGAGGGGTTGCAAAGCAGCTTTGGGGTTGAAAGTAACGCGGTTGGCTTTTTCTTGTTGTGTGCCGGTAACGGTGACAGGGGAAAGGGTAACTGTTTCTTCAGGTACAGGGTCAGTATCTGCCCATGCTTGAGATACGGCTAAGACGATAGGCAAGATAAGTAATGGTGGGTATTTCATGTGGTTCCTCTCTATCATTAAGTGTCATGTCGAGTAATACTTAAGCAGTATATACAAAGTTTAGTAAAATTAAAACATACTGTTTTTAACTTATATCAATATTTATCATTTTATTTGCATGTTTTGCTGGTTCGTGATTTGGTTATACCAGTGATGGTAAAATTTGATTCTTCTTAAGCAGTTAATGAAAAATGCCAATATGGGTTTAAACTTGATTATTGGGAATTTCATTAATTTAATTATTTAACTGAAAGCAAGAAGATATTTGGTATAGAAAGCGTCATTTGCTTATGATTTTCTATTGATGTTGCGATTTGATAACATTTCTTGACGAAAAAATAGGGGATTGATTAGAATGGGCGGCCAATTGGTCAATCCAATTTATGGCCGTCTGAATAAAACTGTCCTTCAATCATCAGGAATACAACATGACGAAATTGGTTCGTCCGCAAAAAATCAGCGATCAGGTTTTAGCCGTTTTGGAAGAACGTATCGCTACCGGCATTTATGAAGAAGGCAGTAAATTGCCTCCCGAACGTACGCTTGCGGAAGAATTCGGCGTATCGCGTCCGTCGGTCAGGGTGGCATTGAATATCTTGATTGCGAAGCAGGTTTTGGAAGCGCGGCAGGGCGATGGCTATTATGTTTCCGTCAAGCCGCAACAGGATTTTTTACAAAGCTGGCAGGATTTGCTCGGCAAACATACCAATTGGGAAACAGACGTATTTGATTTCAGTTGCCACGTTGAAGGCTGCATGGCGGCGCTGGCCGCCGAAAGACGGACTGATGCCGATTTGAAACGCATTGACTTTTGGCGGCAGAAGTTTGAAACGGCTTGTGAAAGCGGAAATTTGGAGCATCAGGCCGAAGCAGACGTCAGCTTCCATCAAACCATTGCCGATGCTGCACACAATATCCTATTCAGCCACCTTTCCAGCAGTCTGCTCAAAATGCTTTATCAGCAAACACGCAGCGGCATTATCTATATCCATCAAACCGAAGACCCGCGCCCGACATTGATTGCCCAGCACCGCGCTATTTTTGAAGCCGTTGCTCAGGCTAAACCGGCAGAAGCTGCTGAAGCGGCCAAGCTACATTTGAATTATGTCGCCCGCCGCATTTTGCAGGACAGGGAATATCAAAGCCGCAGCGAGCATGCGGATGTATTGGCACAAAATGATTTGAAACGGGTAGATTGGTAGCGTTTAAAAATAATCAGGCCGTCTGAATTTTTCAGACGGCCTGATTTTGCAAATAAGGACTTTTAGTGCCACAATCTTCATCAATTCTGTCTGAAAACAAAGGAAGCACCATGTACCGTCATGTCGAGTATTATCCGGGCGACCCGATTTTGAGTTTGGTTGAAACCTTCAAACGCGACGAGCGTCCTGAAAAAGTCAATTTGAGCATAGGCATTTATTTTGATGACGAAGGCAAAATGCCGGTTTTGGAATCTGTCCGCCGAGCAGAAGCAGAGCGTGCGGCCGTACCGCGACCATCGCCTTATCTGCCGATGGAAGGTTTGGACACTTATCGAGGCGCGGTTCAGTGGTTGTTGTTTGGCAAGGATAATCCGGCATTGGCAGAAGGGCGCGTTGCGACCGTACAGACTTTAGGCGGCTCGGGGGCGTTGAAAGTCGGTGCCGACTTTTTGCACCGGTGGTTCCCTGATGCAAAAGCCTATGTCAGCGATCCGACTTGGGACAATCATAAAGGCATTTTTGAAGGCGCAGGTTTTGAAGTGGGGACGTATCCTTATTACAACCCTGAAACCGTCGACGTGAAATTTGAAGAAATGACTGCGTTTTTCAAAACATTGCCGGAAAACAGCGTCTTGATTTTGCATCCATGTTGCCAAAACCCGACCGGCGTAGATATGTCGCAAGCGCAATGGGATGAAGTGTTGGACATCATCAAAACGCACAAGCTGATTCCGTTTATGGATATTGCCTATCAAGGTTTCGGCGAGGATTTGGACAGCGATGCCTATGCAATCCGTAAAGCCGTCGAAATGGGTCTGCCTTTGTTTGTCAGCAACTCTTTCTCGAAAAATCTGTCGCTGTACGGCGAGCGCGTCGGCGGTTTGAGCGTAGTGTGTCCCAATAAGGAAGAAGCAGAGCTGGTGTTTGGACAGTTGAAATTTACCGTCCGCCGCATTTATTCCAGCCCTGCCGCGCATGGTGCATATATTGCGTCTGATGTGATGAACAGCGATGATTTGCGCGCTTTGTGGGAAAACGAGGTTTACGCCATGCGCGACCGCATCCGTGCCATGCGTCAGAAACTTTATGATGTTTTGACGGCCAAAATCCCCAATCGCGATTTCAGCTATTTCATCAAACAGCGCGGTATGTTCAGCTATACAGGCCTGACCGTAGAGCAGGTGCACCGCCTGCGTGACGAGTTTGCCGTTTATTTGCTTGATTCGGGCAGGATGTGTGTGGCCGGGTTGAATGCATCGAATATCGATTATGTGGCCGAGGCATTTGCCAAAGTGTTGCAATAGCCGTTCAATCTGAAATTGAATGTAGTTTTATTTGAAGTAAATCAAAAGGCCGTCTGAAAAATTTTCATCTTTCAGACGGCCTCTTTATAATTGGCGCACCCAACAGGGATCGAACCTGTGACCTCCAGCTTCGGAAACTGACACTCTTCCAACTGAGCTATGGGTGCGGAAGCCGTAAGGTTAACGCATATTGGCTCTATTGGCAAAGTTTATCTTGAAAGTGTCTGAAAGTGGCATTGGCGGTCACTTTTTTGCATGGCTGGAATAATCAATTAACTACAAAGGCTTATAGATTTCAGACGGCCTTTTTGAGGATTTTTGCGTATCTTTTTCTCAAGATGGATTGGAAAGCCTTTGCGAATTCAGTATAATCCAGCAAAATATTGTTAATTGCGTTTAACATATAAACTATAACTTACAGCACAACCTAACCTAACGGCGAGGCCTACCAAATGAAACAACTCCGCGACCACAAAGCCCAAGGCTCTGCATTGTTCACCCTTGTGAGCGGTATCGTTATTGTTATTGCAGTGATTTTCTTCCTGATCAAATTGGCAGGAAGCGGTTCATTCGGCGATGTTAACGAAACAACCGAAGCTGCGACTCAAACCCGTATCCAGCCAGTCGGCCAACTCAAACTGGGCGACGGCATCCCTGTCGGCGAACGCCAAGGCGACCAGATTTTCAACAAAATCTGTATCCAATGTCACGCGGCGGACAGTATCGTTCCTAACGCGCCTAAATTTGAAAACAAAGGCGATTGGGCTCCTCGTATCGCGCAAGGCTTTGACACCTTGTTCCAACACGCTTTGAACGGTTTCAACGCAATGCCTGCCAAAGGTGGTGCGGCTGATTTGACCGACCAAGAATTGAAACGCGTAATTACTTATATGGCCAACAAAGCCGGCGGTACTTTCCCTGATCCTGATGCTGCGGCTCCTGCCGATGCCGCTGCTTCCGGCGAAGCTGCTTCAGCTCCTGCTGCTGAGGGTGCGGCTTCTGCCGATGCTCCTAAAGCAGATGCTGCCAAAGCTGAAGACAAAGGCGCAGCTGCCGGCGGTGCAGACGGTAAAAAAGTTTACGAAGCCAGTTGCCAAGCATGTCACGGTGGTGCGGTTCCCGGTATTCCTCATGTAGGCAAAAAAGAAGACTGGGCTCCTCGTATCAAACAAGGTAAAGACACCCTGCATAAACATGCAATCGAAGGCTTTAACGCCATGCCTGCCAAAGGCGGTAACGGCAGCCTGAGCGACGATGAAGTGAAAGCTGCAGTTGATTACATGGCTAATCAATCTGGTGCTAAATTCTAAAATTTGACTTTAAATCTCGAATAGAAAGCGCATTCTGCATAGGATGCGCTTTTTTCGTGCAGGAAGGCCTGATCTTGCTATAATACGTAAGTAGTAGATTATGGTTTGTCTGAAAGATTCAGACGGCCTTCAAACACAATATTCTTTTAAAGAGGTTCAACCATATTCACATACGACAAAACAATCACGGAGTTATCTCATGGCAAAAAAATATTTCGGTACTGACGGTGTACGCGGCGAAGTCGGTCAATTCCCTATCAATCCTGATTTTGTCTTGAAATTGGGTTATGCGGCAGGTCAGGTTTTGGTACAGCACGAAGGTGAAATTAAACCGACCGTTTTAATCGGTAAAGACACGCGTATTTCAGGCTATATGCTGGAGGCCGCGCTGATTGCCGGCTTTACTGCCGCAGGTGTCAATGTTATTCAAACCGGCCCTCTGCCGACCCCGGGCGTAGCGTATCTGACCCGCGCTTTGCGTTTGTCTGCCGGTGTGATGATTTCTGCTTCCCATAACGTTTATTCCGACAACGGCATTAAATTCTTTGCAGAAGGCGGTGTGAAGTTGAGCGATGAAATCGAGTTGGAAATCGAAGCCAAAATCGATGAAGAAATGAAAGCCCAGCCGTCCGGCCGTTTGGGCCGCGCGCGCCGGATTAATGGTGCGGATGACCGCTATATCGAGTTCTGTAAATCCACTTTCCCAAGCCATTTGGACTTGCGCGGTCTGAAATTAGTGGTCGATACCGCCAATGGTGCAGGCTATGCAGTTGCGCCTAAAGTATTCCACGAATTGGGTGCGCAAGTAGTCAGTATCGGTGATGAGCCAAACGGCTACAACATCAATGAGAAATGTGGTGCAACCCATCCGAAAGCTTTGCAAGCGGCTGTGTTGCAAAATGAAGCCGATTACGGCATTGCCTTGGATGGCGATGGCGATCGTTTAATGATGGTTGACCGCAATGGCAAAGTGTATGACGGCGACAGCCTGATTTATGTGATTGCCAAAGCACGCGCGCACGAAGGTGTGGAAATCGGCGGCGTGGTGGGTACAGTGATGACCAATATGGCGATGGAAATTGCTTTGAAAGAGCAGGGCGTTGATTTCTGTCGCGCCAAAGTGGGCGACCGCTATGTGTTGGAACAGCTCCACCAACGCGGTTGGCTGATTGGCGGAGAAGCCAGCGGTCATATTTTGTGTATGGACAAACACAATACCGGCGACGGCATCATTTCCGCGCTGCAAGTTTTGGCGGCATTGCAAACCTTGAATCAAGACCTTGCCACAGTTTGCGCCGATTGGCAGCCTTATCCACAAACCATGATTAACGTCCGTATTAAAAAAGGCCAAAACTGGCAGGACGCTTCCAAAGAGGCTTTGGCTGAAGTGGAAAAAGAACTCGAAGGCAAAGGCCGTGTGGTCTTGCGTGCATCCGGTACCGAGCCTGTCGTGCGCGTGATGGTGGAAGCCAAGCAGGCAGACTGGGCGAAAAAAGGCGCAGAAAAAATTGCCGCTGCCATTCAAGGTCAAAAGTAACAGTGTGTTTGATTTTTAATTGAACTAAATAAAAGGCCGTCTGTTGTTCAGACGGCCTTTGTATTTCATTAGAAGCTTAGTTGCTCAAAACATCAACGCCTTTAGGAGGCGTGAATTTGAACATACCGCTGGAAAGGTTAGGTTTGGTGTTCAAACTGCTGAAGCTGATGCTGGTTTGGTTGCCGAAGCTGTCTTTCAACTGCATGGCGGCGAGGTTGTCGCCTTTGAAGCCGATGCGGATGTATTGATAGCCGGCGTTGTTTTTCTTAGGCGTAGCCAAAACGTAGTCGATACCGTTGGCAGAACCGTCTTCTTTCAGCGTGTAGCTACTGTCCAATGCCGTTTTATTAGAGAGGATGGCGGCAGGGCTGTCGCCGATGGTTTGGTCTTGTGAGGATTTGGTTACTTGCGCCAAATCTACGTCATAGAGCCAAATGGTTTTGCCGTCGCCAACGATGGTTTGTTTGTAGGGTTTGGTGTATTCCCATTTGAACAAGCCCGGGCGCAGGATTTTGAATGTACCGTGTGTGGTTTGGGTTTTCTTTTTGCTGTGAACGGTTTGGCTGAAGTTGCCGCTGATACCGTCGGCGTCATTATTGAATTTTTTCAGGGCATCCACTGCGCCGGCTTGTGCAAAGCCGATGGCTGAAGAAAGCAGCGCGGCAGCGGTCAGGGTGAACAGTCGGGTAGTTTTCATGTTTTGGTTCCTTGTTCGGAGAGATGGGTTCAGTATAGACGTTATGGTGTAACAGGCAAGGGGCTGAATGGAGGGTTTAATTTGTGTAAATATGAAAAATCCAATCAAGTGACTGAAATAATTTCATTTCTTCAGACGGCCTACATTTGGTTTTGACGTTTTTTTAATGAAACGAGCAAGGGTTTGGTGTGGTATTTAATGTCATTTTACGGAAAGCATGAAATTATAGTCTTTCTGTTTGCTTTTTAAAACGGTTATAATATTTATCTTTTTAAAACAATGGTTTTGTATGTATCTGAATCCTTATCCTTTATTGGAACAGGCTTTGCTGTCGGACAATCCGGATGAAAAGGGAAGGTTGACGCAGGCCTTGTTTGCGCAGTTGGGCGAGGCGGAAGGTTTGACGGTTGATGAGTCAAAACCTGTGGATTGCCGTTTTGCCGGACATCCGTTGCGTCCACGTTTGGTTGCGCCTTCGAAAGTAACGCCGCGCAAGATGAATACGGTCGAAGGCTATGCAGCCATGTTGCACGCGATCGCGCACATTGAATTTAATGCGATTAATCTGGCTTTGGATGCGGCGTATCGTTTTCGCAATATGCCGTTTCAGTTTGTACGCGATTGGGTAAGGGTGGCAAAAGAAGAAGTGTTTCACTTCGGCTTAATGCATGGCCGTCTGAACAGCTTGGGCTACGATTACGGTGATTTTGAAGCGCATGGGCATTTGTGGGATATGGCGTATAAAACCGCTTACGATCCCTTGTTGCGCATGGCTTTGGTGCCGCGGGTATTGGAAGCGCGCGGTTTGGATGTTACGCCGGGTATTCGTGCAAAAGTGGCGCAGCGTGGCGATGTAGAAACCTGCGATGTGTTGGATATTATTTATCGCGATGAAGTGGGGCATGTCGCCATCGGCAATCATTGGTATCAGCATCTTTGCCGTGAACGCGGTTTGGAACCGGTTGCCTTGTTCCGCAGCCTGATTGCGCATTACGATATGTTTATCTTCCGCGGCTACGTCAATATCGAAGCACGGGAACGTGCTGGATTCAGCCGTTTCGAGCTGGATATGTTGGAAGATTTTGAGAAAAGTTTGAAACAGGATAAAAAGGCCGTCTGAAACGGTAAAATCATCATGGCACATCATCACGATCATTCGCACGCGCATACGCATACCGCCAATAAGCAGGTATTGCGTATTTCCTTTTTCGTCATTGCCGGATTTATGCTGGTTGAGGCGGTCGGTGGTTGGCTGACCAACTCTTTGGCCCTGCTTTCCGATGCGGGGCATATGTTCAGCGATGCGTTTTCGCTGGGTGTGGCATTGTGGGCATTCAAACTGGGCGAGAAACAGACCACGCTGCAAAAGACATTCGGTTACAAGCGTTTTGAAATTTTGACAGCGATGTTTAACGGATTGTCGCTGGTGTTGATTGCGGCGATGATTTTTTATGAAGCAGTCAAACGATTGTTTTATCCGCCGGAAATTTTGACGGGCGGCATGTTGGTGGTCAGTATCATTGGATTGTTGGTCAATATCGGCGTGGCCGTTTATATGTTGAAGAATGGTGATACTGAAGAAAACGTCAATATGCGCGGCGCGTATCTGCATGTAATCAGCGATTTATTCGGCTCGATAGGGGCGATTGTCGCAGCGGTACTGATGATGGCGTATGGCTGGCAATGGGCGGATACGGTTGCCAGCGTATTGGTGGCGGCTTTGGTGGGGCGCAGCGGCTGGAAGCTGTTTAAACAGACTTTGCACATTTTGATGGAAGGCGCGCCGGAAAACATCTATACCGATGAGTTGCTCAGCGTTATCCGTAATACGGAAGACGTAAAATCCGTTCACGACTTGCATGTTTGGACGATTACCAGCAATATCCACGTTTTGTCCTGCCATATTGTTGTCGATGGCAACATGACGGTTGCAGAGTCCGAACAAATCGCCTACCGCATAGAACATGAATTGGCGCATCACAACATCGGGCATTGTACGATTCAGATTGAAAGCGAACAGCATCCGCATAAAGATGAAGTTTTGTGTTCGCAAGAAATGCACGAACATCATCACCATTAACCATATTCAGGCCGTCTGAAACTTGTTGGATTGTTCAGACGGCCTTCTAAAATCATCAAAGGAACACTTATGACCCAAGCTGTATTATTCGATCTTGACGGCACGCTTGCCGATACCGCACTTGATTTGGGTGGCGCGCTCAATACGGTATTGCGCCGACACGGTTTGCCGGAAAAAAGCATGGATGAAATCCGTCCGCAGGCCAGCCACGGTGCAAGCGGTTTGCTCAAGCTTGGCTCAGGCATTACGCCCGACCATCCGGACTATATGCAATGGCGCAAAGAGTTTTTGGACGAATACAGCCGCTGCTATGCCGACCAAACCATCTTGTTCGACGGCGTAAACGAAATGTTGGAAGCCTTAGTTCAACGCGGTATCCAATGGGGCATTATCACCAACAAGCCCATGCGTTTTACCGATGTCCTCGTGCCTAAGCTCGGGTTTACCGTGCCTCCTGCCGTCATTGTCAGTGGCGATACTTGCGATGAACCCAAGCCCAGCGTGAAGCCTATGTTTTATGCGTGCGAACAGATTGGCGTTGAGGCGCAGCGATGTTTTTATGTCGGCGATGCAGAGCGCGATATGCAGGCAGGCAAAAATGCAGGCATGACAACCGTGCTTGCCGATTGGGGCTATATTTCTGCCGAAGACCAAACCGAAAACTGGCTCGCCGATTTCCGTATTGCCACGCCTTTGGATTTGTTGGCAATCTTGCGTTAAAACCCTGTAATAATCCGTTTTCAGACGGCCTGAAACGGCGTAAAATCGTACTAAGTTTGTATTTTTTCAACCGTTTTACTACTTGTAAAGAGAAAAATCATGTTCTTCAAGCATATCGAAGCTGCTCCTGCTGATCCGATTTTAGGTTTGGGCGAGGCGTTTAAAGCTGAAACCCGTCCGGAGAAAGTCAATCTCGGTATCGGCGTGTACAAAGACGCATCCGGCGCGACGCCTATTGTCAAAGCCGTCAAAGAGGCTGAAAAACGCCTGTTGGAAAGCGAAACAACTAAAAATTACCTGACCATTGACGGCGTTGCCGACTACAACGAACAAACCCAAATCCTGCTGTTTGGCAAAGACCACGAAATCATCGCCAGCCGTCGTGCTAAAACAGCGCAAAGCCTTGGCGGTACAGGCGCATTGCGTATTGCGGCCGAATTTGCCAAACGTCAGTTGAACGCGCAAACCATCTGGATTTCCAATCCAACCTGGCCAAACCACAATGCCATCGCCAAAGCGGTCGGTATCCAAGACAAACCTTACCGCTACTATGATGCCGCCAAACACGGTTTGGATTGGGACGGCATGATTGAAGACTTGAGCCAAGCGCAAAAAGGCGACATCGTCCTGCTGCACGGCTGCTGCCACAACCCTACCGGCATCGACCCTACGCCCGAACAATGGGAAACCTTGGCAAAACTTTCTGCCGAAAAAGGCTGGTTGCCACTGTTTGACTTTGCCTACCAAGGCTTCGGCAATGGTTTGGAAGAAGACGCCTACGGCTTGCGCGTGTTCTTGAAACACAACACAGAATTGCTGATTGCCAGCTCTTATTCCAAAAACTTCGGTATGTACAACGAGCGCGTCGGCGCGTTTACTTTGGTGGCTGAAGATGAAGAAACTGCAGCCCGCGCCCACAGCCAAGTCAAAACCATCATCCGTACCTTGTATTCCAACCCTGCTTCACACGGTGCGAACACCATTGCGCTGGTGTTGAAAAATGATGATTTGAAAGCACAGTGGATTGCCGAACTTGATGAAATGCGCGGCCGCATCAAAGCCATGCGCCAAAAATTTGTCGAGTTGCTCAAAGCCAAAGGCGCAGCTCAAGACTTTGATTTCATTATCGAACAAAACGGTATGTTCTCTTTCAGTGGTCTGACTCCCGAACAAGTTGACCGTTTGAAAAACGAGTTTGCCATTTATGCCGTTCGCTCCGGCCGCATTAATGTTGCAGGCATTACCGATGACAACATCGACTACCTGTGCGAAAGCATTGTGAAAGTTTTGTAATTGTCGAATTAAAGGCAAAGGCCGTCTGAATCATTCAGACGGCCTTTATTTTTGACTGTGGTGGCTTATCCGGCAACTGCGCTCATTCCCCAATAAATCATGGCATAGCGCAGCAGTTTGCCTGCAATCAGAATGATGGCGCAATGCAAAGCATTGAGCCTGATCCAGCCTGCAGCAAGGGGGAGGGCATCGCCAATAATCGGCAGCCATGCAAACAACAGCGGCCAAATCCCCCATCTTTGTATACGCGCCAATACTTTTTCAGACGGCCTTTTCTTAGCCGGAAACATTCTGCCCATGTAATACGAAACCATACTGCCCAAGCCATTCGCCAAACCGGCACACAAACATCCGCCGAGGGCATGTTGCGGATATTGGTACACAAATGCGGCGTATGCCGCCTCGGATGTACCCGGAAGTAGTGTGGCCGAAGTGAAGGCAGAAGCAATCAGGGCAAGGTAAGCGTAAAGAAGGGGCATGTTTTGAGTTGCATCAAGTGATATTGTAAAAAAGAAACAGCAGGATTTAAAAGGAGATTATGCCTATATTTTTCAAAACATCAAAATATAAAACCAATATTATTAGTTGTTTTAAAATTAAACGGCTTAAAGGTGATGTAGTCAGATGTCGGAAAATAGTTTTCAAGGTGATGAAATATCAGTATGATACTATTGGCTGTTAATGAGTGTTAAGTTTAATGAACTGCTTTAAGCTCATTTTTAGCGAGTCTTAACAAAACGAAAGGCAAATTATGTCTGCGCATTCACAACAAAATCATACTCCTGCGCTGGTCGTCTTGACCACACTCTTCTTCATGATGGGTTTCATTACCTGCATGAACGATATTTTGATTCCGCATCTGAAAGATATTTTCGAGCTGACTTATGTTCAGGCGATGCTGATTCAGTTCTGCTTCTTTACCGCTTACGCAATTATGTCGATTCCTATGGGTTATTTTGTCGGCAAAATCGGCTATAAAAACGGTGTAATTGGCGGTTTCGTATTGACTGCCATCGGCTGTCTGTTGTTCTATCCTGCCGCCGGCAGCCATTCTTATCCTACTTTCTTGGGTGCGCTGTTTATTTTGGCTTCAGGTGTAACGCTGTTGCAAGTGGCGGGTAACCCTTATGTAACCCTGTTGTCTAAACCAGGTAAAGAATCTGCAACACTGACTTTGGTTCAGGCATTCAACTCCTTGGGTACGACCATTGCTCCGCAAATCGGCGCATTCCTGATTTTGGCTGATGCGACACAGACTGTCAGCAAAGCCGAGCAAATTTCTTCTGTTCAAATTCCATATTTGGGTTTGGCCGGTTTGCTGATTATTTTGGCTGTGTTTGTCAAAATGATTCGTCTGCCTGACGCAAACAAAATTGCTGAAGAAGAGAGTGAACACAACCATGATGGTAAACACAGCGTATGGCAATACCGTCACTTGATTTTTGGTGCGGCCGGTATTTTCTGTTACGTTGGTGCAGAAGTATCTATCGGTTCTTTGTTGGTCAACGTGTTGGGTTACCTGAAAGGTATGGACCACTCGTCTGCCGCAAAATATCTGTCGTTCTACTGGGGCGGCGCGATGGTTGGCCGCTTCTTAGGCTCTGCCATTATGGCGAAAATTGCGCCTAACCGCTATTTGGCATTCAATGCTACCGCTGCTGTTGCCCTGTTGGGCGTTGCTATGTTGGCAGGTAAAGCCAGTGCTGATATTGCGATGTGGGCATTGTTGGCTATCGGCTTCTTCAATTCCATCATGTTCCCAACGATTTTCTCTTTGGCAACCAAAGGTCTGGGCCGATTTACCAGCAGCGCTTCCGGCGTATTGTGTACTGCGATTGTCGGCGGTGCGATTGTGCCTGTGGTACAAGGTTGGGTAGCGGATACTCAAGGTCTGATGATTTCTTTCGTTGTATCAGCGATTTGTTACGTATACATTGTCTTCTTTGCTATAAAAGGCTACAAAGCTGACGAATAATTCATCATGATAAAAGGCCGTCTGAAACCCTATGGGATTTCAGACGGCCTTTTTACTTTGTGGCATAATGATTTAAATGACAGGAGGAAAAAGTGGCCAAAATCATTTTGTTGCATGGCTTGCACATGCATTCGTGGGTCATGAGACCGCTGGCGTATTTGCTAGAACAAGAAGGTTTTGAAGTTGCGTTGTTCGATTATTGCAGTGTGTTACACTCGATGAATCGGCATGTTGAGGACTTAGCGCGATGGATTGATGAGAACCATGCTGATGAAAAGCTGCACTTTGTCGGCCATAGTTTGGGCGGGTTGGTCTTACGCAATTTTTCGGCGGCATATCCGGATAAAGTCAGCGGCCGTATCGTTACTATGGGTACGCCGCATCAAGGCAGCCGGGCTGCGCAACGTGTGCTCAATTTGGGTTTGCAAAAGCCGGTATTGGGCGGCTCGTATAAAGGTGCATTGGACGGCAGTATGCCTGAATTGCCCGAGGGTGTTGAGTTGGGCAGTATTGCCGGCAATAAACCGTATGGACTGGGCCGTGTTTTAGGTTTGCATGGCGAACATGATGGCACGGTTTTGGTCAGAGAAACGCATTGTCCGAATATGCGCGATCATGTCGTTTTGCCTCTCAGCCATAGCGGGATGCTGTTTAACCGTAAAACGGTCGAGCAAGTGGTGGCGTTTTTGCATGATGGATGTTTTAAAAAGCAATAAAATTTCATTTATTTAAATTTAAAAGTATTTAATGTTAATAATTTGATATATTTTAAAGAAAGTGTCGCAGTTTTGCTGAAGCTGTTTTTATAAAATAACAGGCAGGCCGTCTGAAAATCGGGTTTCAGACGGCCTGTTATGCTAAAATCTGTTAAATACTTATTAAAAAGGCAAAGAACAATGTTTGCTTTCAAATCCTTACTTAATATGCCGCGCTTTGAGGCCATCGCTGTGGCCTTGGCTTTGGTGGCGGCAATGGGTTATACGATTATTTCGCTTGAATGGCTGCCGCATATGTCGATTGTGACGGCGATTGTGGTCTTGCTGTTGTACGGTTTGATGCGCGGCTTGAAATATCAAGATATGCAAAACGGTATGATAGGCGCGGTCGGGCAGGGCATGGGCGCGATTTATCTGTTTTTCTTTATCGGCCTGATGGTCAGCGCGCTGATGATGAGCGGTGCGATTCCGACGCTGATGTATTACGGTTTCGGATTGATTTCGCCGACTTATTTTTATTTCTCGGCGTTTGCGCTCTGCTCGATCATCGGTATTTCCATCGGCAGTAGTTTGACGACTTGTGCGACTGTCGGGGTGGCATTTATGGGTATGGCGGCTGCGTTTCATGCCGATATGGCGATGACGGCAGGTGCGATTGTATCGGGTGCGTTCTTTGGCGATAAAATGTCGCCGCTTTCCGATACGACCGGTATTTCCGCTTCGATTGTCGGCATTGATTTGTTCGAACACATCAAAAACATGATGTACACCACTGTGCCTGCATGGTTGATCAGTGCGGCGTTGATGCTGTGGCTCTTGCCCAATGTTGCCGCGCATGACATGAACAGCGTCGAAGCTTTCCGCGCGCAATTGGAAGCAACCGGTTTGGTGCATGCCTATTCGCTGATTCCGTTTGCCTTGCTGGTTATCCTCGCCCTGATGCGCGTGAATGCCATTGTAGCCATGTTGTTTACCGTTATAGTGGCGCTGATTGTGACTTACTTCCACAGTACGCCTGATTTGAAACAGCTGGGCGCGTGGTTTTACAGCGGATACAAACTCGAAGGCGAAGCATTTAAAGACATTGCCCGTTTGATTTCTCGCGGTGGCTTGGAAAGCATGTTCTTCACGCAAACCATCGTGATACTCGGCATGAGCTTGGGTGGACTGTTGTTCAGCATTGGTGTGATTCCGTCTTTGCTGGAAGCCATTCGTGCGTTCCTGACCAATGCCGGACGCGCTACTTTCAGCGTGGCCATGACATCGGTCGGTGTCAACTTCCTGATTGGCGAGCAATATTTGAGTATCCTGCTTTCCGGCGAAACCTTTAAGCCGGTTTATGACAAGCTTGGTCTACATTCACGTAACCTTGCCCGTACGCTTGAAGATGCGGGTACGGTCATCAACCCGTTGGTGCCTTGGAGCGTCTGCGGCGTATTTATCAGCCATGCCTTGGGCGTGCCTGTTTGGGAATACCTGCCTTATGCTTTCTTCTGCTACTTGAGCTTGGCTCTGACGCTGGTGTTTGGCTGGACAGGGCTGACTTTGAGTAAGAAGTAAACCGCATTTAAAATAGCAATGCTTTTATAAAACAAGGCCGTCTGAAAACAATTTCAGACGGCCTTGTTTTACTTAAAGTAGCCGTATTAGCATGATTTCACTATAATTGCTGCGCCAATAAAAAAATAATCTAAACAATGAACAAACAAATCCGCCAAGAAATTTTCGAGCGTTTCCGCGCTGCCAATCCTCATCCGACTACCGAGTTGAATTTCAGCTCGCCGTTTGAGCTGCTTATCGCCGTTTTATTGTCCGCGCAGGCAACTGATGTCGGCGTGAACAAAGCGACTGCCAAACTCTTTCCCGTTGCCAATACGCCGCAAGCCATGTTGGATTTGGGGCTGGACGGCGTGATGGAATACACCAAAACCATAGGCCTCTACAAAACCAAATCCAAACACATCATGCAAACTTGCCGTATTTTGTTGGAGAAATACAACGGCGAAGTGCCTGCTGACCGCGAGGCTTTGGAATCTTTGCCCGGTGTTGGCCGTAAAACAGCTAATGTGGTGTTGAACACTGCATTCGGACAACCTGTTATGGCAGTCGATACCCATATTTTCCGCGTCTCCAACCGTACTAAAATCGCTCCGGGCAAGGATGTGCGCGAGGTTGAAGACAAGCTGATGCGCTTTATTCCCAAAGAATTTTTGATGGATGCCCATCACTGGTTGATTTTGCATGGCCGTTATACGTGCAAGGCTTTGAAACCGCAATGCAGTAAATGCCTGATTAATGATTTGTGCGAATATCCGGCAAAAATGTAAATAAAAACATAAAAAAAGGCCGTCTGAATTTCAGACGGCCTTTGATTTGGCTACGATTAGTCGGCAACTGCCATCAGGCTGGCATTACCACCGGCAGCGGTAGTATTGATACTGCAAGAGATTTCTTCAAATACTTGCAGGATGTCCAGACCTTGTTCGGAAGGCAGAATGCGGATGAGCGCACCGTCGTGGCCGGCCAACTCTTGTTTGCGCTCGCTGCTCAAAGGCTCGATGGTAGCAACATGGCTGATGCCTGCGTTTTCAGGTTTGCTGTTGATTTGCAACAAACCGTCCAAATCGGCAGAGTAGGAAGCCAATGGGCTGTTAGGCTCAACAACGGTTTGAATGCCTGCGGCAGCCAGCTCGGTCAGGGCAGAGAAGGCTTGCAACAGAGTACCGCCGTGTACCCAAACGTGTTTCGGAGAGCGCCAGCTCAATGAGTTGCGTTCGCCGGTCGGGCCGACCAATACGGTTTCGGCTTTGCGCAGAGTGCGAACTCGCGCGTGACCCAAAGCTGCGGCTGCAGTTTTCTTCTCTTCTGCATTAAACGGCAGTTTGTGAACCAGAGTTTCCAAACGTTTGAGCGCGTCTTCGTCTGCTTGGCCGATACGGCTGAGGGTTGGCGCAACCCATTCAGGAGTGCGAACCAAACGTTGCAGATAGAATGAACCGCCCGCTTTAGGACCGGTACCGGACAAGCCGTGACCGCCGAAAGGTTGTACGCCGACAACGGCACCGACGATGTTGCGGTTAACGTAGATGTTACCGGCTTCGATGCGGTCGCGGACGTGTTCGACAGTACCTTCGATACGGCTGTGTACACCGCTGGTCAAAGCATAGCCTTTGGCGTTGATTTGATCGATGAGTTGATCCAATTCGCTGGCGCGGTAGCGGACAACGTGCAATACAGGGCCGAACACTTCGCGTTGCAACTCGTTCAAGTTGTTCAATTCAAACAGGATTGGACGAACGAAAGTAGAGTTGTTGCTATCAACGTCGGCAGCAGTTTTGACTTCGTGGTAAGCCTTCGCTACGCCTTTCATTCGGTTGATGTGGGCCAACAGGTTTTGTTGGGCTTCAGCATCGATGACAGGGCCGATGTCTGTGGTCAGCTGGGTTGGTTTGCCGACAACCAATTCGTCCATTGCGCCTTTGATGATGTTGACCATTTTATCGGCAACATCTTCTTGAACGCACAAGATACGCAGAGCGGAACAACGTTGGCCTGCGCTGTCGAAGGCAGAGTTCAATACGTCGAGGCAGACTTGTTCCGGCAGGGCGGTAGAGTCCACAATCATCGCGTTTTGACCACCGGTTTCGGCAATCAGAACTGGGTTGTCGTCGCGTTTGGACAGTGCTTTGTTAATCAGGCGCGCTACTTCGGTAGAACCGGTAAAGATCACGCCACCGATGCGGGTATCGCCGGTCAGGGCAGAGCCGACATCGCCTGCGCCGAGTACGAGTTGCAGAGCAGAAGTCGGAATACCGGCTTGATGCATCAGGGAAACGGCGTAAGTAGCAATCAGGCTGGTTTGTTCGGCAGGTTTGGCGATAACGGTGTTACCGGCAGCCAATGCAGAAACCACTTCGCCGGTAAAGATGGCCAATGGGAAGTTCCATGGGCTGATGGCAACGATTGCGCCGACAGCTTTGGCATCTTTAGGCAGGGTGTTTTCGGCTTCGTTGGCATAGTAGCGGCAGAAGTCAACGGCTTCGCGTACTTCGGCAACGGCGTTGTTCAGGGTTTTACCGGCTTCGCGGACGGCCAGCATCATCAATACAGGCGTGTGTTGTTCCAACAGGTCGGCAAAACGGCGCAGGCAGTCGGCGCGTTCTGAAGCAGGTTTGGCGCTCCACTCAGGCAGGGCGGCAACGGCTACACCAATCGCTTCTTGAGCCAATGCGGCATCGGCAAAGCTGACGGTACCGACAACATCGTTGTGGTCTGCAGGGTTGCGGACAGGTTGTGCTTCGCCTACATTGCGCGCTTCGCCATTGACGATGGAAGCAGCATGGAAGTCTTCGGAAGAAGCTTGGTTGAGTTTTTCTTGCAGGTTTTGCAATACGGTTTCGTTGCTGAAATCTACGCCTTGAGAGTTCAGACGGTCTTTGCCATACAAATTGCGCGGCAGAGGCAGTGCCGGATGCAGATGGATGCCTTGTTCGGCGATGGTGTCGAACGGGCTCTTAATCAGGTGGTCGATGCTGATGTTTTCGTCAACGATTTGGTTCACGAAAGAAGAGTTCGCACCGTTTTCCAACAGGCGGCGTACCAAGTAGGCAAGCAGGGTTTCGTGTGTGCCGACCGGGGCATACACGCGTACGCGGCGGCCTAAGTTTTGCGGGCCGACCACTTGGTCGTACAGGGTTTCGCCCATGCCGTGCAGACATTGGTGTTCAAAGTCTTTGCCTTTACCCATTTGATAGATTGCGCCCAAAGTGTAGGCGTTGTGGGTGGCAAATTGTGGGAATACGGCATCTTGCGCATCCAAGAGTTTGCGTGCGCAGGCGAGGTAGGAGATGTCGGTGTGGACTTTACGGGTGTAAGTCGGGTAGCCGTCCATGCCGTCTACTTGAGCCCATTTCACTTCGCTGTCCCAGTATGCGCCTTTAACCAAACGGATCATCAGTTTTTGGTTGTTGCGGCGAGCCAGGTCGATCAGATAGTCGATAACGAACGGACAACGTTTTTGGTAGGCCTGGACAACGAAACCGATACCTTTGTAGCCGGCCAAGTCAGGGTCGGAAACCAAAGCTTCCATTAAGTCCAAAGACAATTCGAGACGGTTGGCTTCTTCGGCGTCGATGTTGATACCGATATCGTATTTTTTACCCAAAAGGAATAATTCTTTCAGGCGTGGCAACAGTTCGCTCATAACTCGTTCGTGTTGGGCGCGTGAGTAGCGAGGATGGATAGCGGAAAGTTTAACGGAAATACCGTTGCCTTCGTAAACGCCTTGTCCTGCGGCATCTTTGCCGATGGCGTGAATGGCTTGAACGTAGTCGTTGTAGTAGCGGTTGGCATCTTCTTCTGTGTATGCGGCTTCACCCAACATATCGAAAGAGAAGCGGTAACCCATTTTCTCGCGCTCTTTACCGTTTTGCAGCGCTTCTTCAATGGTTTGGCCGGTTACGAATTGTTTGCCCAATAGGCGCATTGCGTAGTTCACACCTTGACGGATCAGCGGAGCACCACCTTTGCTGATTATACGACTCAGTGCAGAACCCATATTTTTTTCAGAAGTGTTGGTGGTCAGTTTGCCGGTAATCAACAGACCCCATGCAGCCGCGTTAACGAAGAGGGAAGGGCTGTTGTTCAAGTGGCTTTTCCAGTTGCCTTCGGAGATTTTGTCGGCAATCAGGCGGTCACGGGTTGCATTGTCCGGAATACGCAGCAGGGCTTCGGCTAGACACATCAGTGCAACACCTTCTTCACTGGAGAGAGAGAACTCGTGCATCAATGCATCTACGCCACTTGCTTTGGTGCGGCTGGAGCGGACTTGAGTAACCAAACGGCGGGCAAGCTCGGAGGCGGCATTGCGTTCTTCGTCGGTCATCTGTGCACGTTGCAACATATCCTGAACGGCCTCGATTTCATCACGGCGGTAGGCATCGGTTATAGCTTGACGCAGAGGAGTTTGTGTTGGAAAAGCGAAGTTAAACATTATTTATGTTCTCCAAAGGTTTTTTTCATGGTTTCAGACGGCCTGAATTAAGACTGCTAAAATAGGCATTCTGAAGGATAGTAATATCGTAATAAAATTATGATGCGGATACAAGATGCATCCGCATAAATTGCTGTTTTTTCTGATAAGGCTCAGATTATTTTGAAACAGTTTATTTCGTAAAGACGGCCTGCACGGAATCATGCAGGCCGTCTGAAAACGTCTTATTTAGAGGCGCGGTATTCTGCGTCTGCTTTTTCGAAACGTTCTTGCAATTCGCGTGACGGTTGTTTGTCGATCAGGGAGACCAAAACAATCACGAGAGTACAAATGATGAAGCCGGGAACGATTTCATATACGGTAGAGAAGCCTGTTTCTTGTGCGGCCAAAGCAGGTTTTTTAATCCACTCAGCCCAAACAACCACAGTCAGCGCGCCTGCAATCATGCCGGAGAGTGCACCATAGGCAGTAATACGTTTCCATAGAACAGACAGGATAACGACCGGACCGAATGCGGCGCCAAAGCCAGCCCATGCATAAGCTACCAAGCCCAATACTTTGCTTTCAGGATCAGAAGCAATCAGGATGGAAATCACGGCGATAGCCAATACCATTACACGGCCAATCCATACCAATTCAGCTTGTTGGGCGTTTTTACGCAGGAAGCCTTTATAGAAGTCTTCGGTAATCGCGCTGGAGCAAACCAACAATTGGCAAGACAGGGTAGACATTACAGCAGCAAGAATCGCGCTCAAGATGATACCGGCAATCCAAGGGTTGAAGAGCAGGGTAGCCAAAGCGATGAAGATACGTTCGTGGTTGCCGTTCATTTCTTCAACGTGGGCAGGGTTGGCGCCGAAGTAAGCGATACCGAAGTAGCCGACAGCCACGGCACCGGCCATACACAGAATCATCCAAGTCATACCGATACGGCGTGCAGAAACCAGAGATTTAGCGCTTTCGGCAGCCATGAAACGGGCCAAAATGTGTGGTTGACCAAAATAGCCCAAGCCCCAAGCGGCGGTAGAGATAATGCCGATGAAAGTAGTACCGGCAAACAGACTGCCGTATTCTTTACCGGTAGAGGCGGCAACTTGTTGGATGGCAGCATTCATTTGATCTGCACCGCCCAAACCCAAGTACACCATGATAGGAGTCAGTACCAATGCAAAAATCATCAAAGAAGCTTGCAGGGTATCGGTCCAGCTTACTGCCAAGAAACCGCCCAAGAAAGTGTAGGCGATGGTCGCGCCGGCACCCAGCCACATGGCTTGGGTATAAGACATACCGTGGAACAGGCTTTGGAACAGGGTAGCACCGGCTACGATGCCTGAAGCACAGTAAATAGTGAAGAAGAACAAGATAATCAGTGCAGAAACCACTTTCATCAAGTGACCGCCGGCACCGAAGCGGTGGAAGAAGTAATCAGGAAGCGTCAGCGCGTTGTTGGCGTATTCGGTATGTACGCGCAGACGGCCTGCGACCAAAAGCCAGTTGAGGTATGCACCCACAATCAGACCAATGGCGATCCAAGCTTCATTCAAACCGCTCAGGTAAATGGCACCTGGCAAGCCCATCAAAAGCCAACCTGACATATCGGAAGCACCGGCAGACATCGCGGTCACGAACGGACCCAAGCTGCGGCCGCCGAGAATGTAGTCGTCGAAGTTGCGTGTTGAAAAATAGGCGGCGAGGCCGATCAGTAATACGGCGACCAAATAGATCGCGAAAGTGATATACATGGGATTCATGTACTTATTCCTCATCTAACTTATAAATACGGGTTTTGAAATTGCAAGCAATTCGTACCCAAACTTTTTTCTAATAAAAATACAGCTTAAAAATCCTGTTTTTCACGAGAGAGTCAGGATAAATTATTTTCAAATACAATAGGATATGCAATCAATCCATATTAAATTGTAAATAATTTAATTCAGAATACAGTAAATTTCTTGTTTTGCAAAGCACGGAACACGGGCTTTATGAAAAATCGTAGCGCTTTTGAGGGGAAGTCATTTGAAAACAAAAGATTGCAAAAATTATCTTAAATTGGAGAAAAGGAAAGACAATGAAACTATCTTTCCTATAAATGAAACGTTACGCAGAGAAAAAGCGTAATTATGCGACAGAAACGAGCCGTTCAGACGGCCTGATAACGGCACTATCCCGTATTTTTGATGAATTCGGGGTAGTGAGTCAGCTTGAACTAAATAGAAAAATCGTCTTTTAACAAATGCTTATAAGCGAAAAGATAGAAGGCGGCAACAAAAGACGATCCGCCGAGGACGTTGCCTAAGAAGACGGGAATCATATTGTAGAAAAATTGACCCCAGCTGACATTTGCGCCTGCCCAAATACCGGCCGGAATGATGAACATATTGGCAACAAAGTGTTGGAAACCGATCAACACGAAGATCATGACCGGAAACCAAGTTGCCAAAATGCGGCCTGAAGTATGGCGTGAGCCGAAATAGAACCAAATACCCATGCACACCATCCAGTTACATGCGATAGCGGAAACGAATGCACGGCCGAAGTCCATATTGACTTTGGCTTCGGCGATGGCAATGGTTTTCGCCGCAGTCGCTCCCTCTGCCAGGCCGACATAGTGGCCGAGGAAATAGGCCATGGCAACGGCGCCAGCTAGGTTGCCCAAGCTGACGATGAGCCAGTTGCGTACCAGTTTGTAGGTGCTGACACGGCCGGTCAATCTGCCCAAAGCCATAATCATCATATTGCCTGTTGCCAGCTCACCGCCGCCGATTAAGATACAAATCAGCGCAATCGGGAATACGGATGCGCCCAAAAGGGCGGCCAGGCCGTTCCATTCGGCTGGAATACCGCTGATGACGCGCAGGCAGGCAAGATAGCCGAAGCCGACATAGCCGCCGCCTAAAAAACTCAAAATCACCAACATTTTGATGCTGAACTCGGATTTGGCGCAGCTCTTGCCGATGGCTTCCTGCAAAATCTCGTGAGGGTACAAATCTCGTGTATCCATGAGGCTCCCTTAAATTGGAAATATCTTGTTTATCATGAGGATAATAAGTTTGCCTGAGAATGATGCCGGTAGGAAATAACAACTGGTTGTAAGGATAGAAGAGGGGGTTATATATTGAGGTGACTAAGGCTGCGGCCGACTTTTTTAAGAAAGATAACTTGCGGCGTTGAGATATTGGCGTTTTAAAAACTGAAAAGGCCGTCTGAAAAAGTTGCTTTCAGACGGCCTTTGGATTTGCTTGGATAATGAGGGCTACAAGCGCGTTACGCTTAAAACGCCTTTGATGTCGCCCAAGCTGGCTAATACGCGCGGCAGGTCGTTGACTTGGCGGACTTCAAGGGTAAAGCGCATGCTGGCTTCCAAATCGCGCGATTGGGTTTGTACTGCGGTAACGTTGAGCTTGTGCCGCGCCAGCGCATCCGAAACATCGCGCAGTAAACCGGAGCGGTCTTGGGCACGGATTTCGACATCGACGGCAAACACTTGTCCTTCCTGCAGGGCTGCCCAGCTTGCGTTCAACACTTTTTCCGGAGCCTGTTCGGCAAGGTGGCGGAAAGAAGGGCAGGTATTGCGGTGGACGGAAATACCGCGGTCGCGCGTAACGAAACCGATGATGTCGTCCGGAGGTGCCGGTTTGCAGCATTTGGCAAGCGTGGTCATCAAGCCGTCTTCGCCGTCAATCAAAATGCCGTTTTTGCCGCCTTTTTTGATTTTGGACTGCTTGACGATATTGGTTTCATCAATCGGCACAGGAGGCGGTTCATTCAGCGCGCCGCAGGCTTTGTGGATGGCGCGGTTGGAAACGTCGCCCTGACCGATGGCCGTATAGAGTTCGTCGGTTTTTTTGAAGCCGAGTTTTTCCGCCAATGCTTGCAGATTGGGTTTGGGGAAGATTTTTGACAACTGTTTGTCCAACTGGGTTCGGCCTTCTTCGCGCACGGTATCCGCATTTTGTTGGCGGATGTAGGCACGGATTTTGCTGATGGCGCGGTTGGATTTAACCCAGCCTTCGTAGAGCCAGTTGACGGAAGGGTTCCCCTCTTTGGCGGTAATGATTTCAACGCGTTGACCGTTTTCCAAAGGCGTGGACAGCGGCACGATTTGTCCTTCGACTTTTGCGCCGCGACAACGGTCGCCCACGCTGCTGTGCAAGGCATAGGCAAAGTCGATAGGAGTAGCGCCCGTAGGCAGGGAGAGGACTTTGCCGTGCGGAGTCAAAACGTAAATCGTGTCGTTGAACAGCTCGGTTTTAAAGGCGGCGGCAAGGTCTTCTTTGCCGCTTTCGGCCATGTTTTCGCGCCAGTCTAAGAGTTGGCGCAGCCAAGCAATTTTTTGTTCGTAGGCAGAATCGCCACGGCCGCCTTCTTTATAACGCCAGTGGGCGGCAACACCGAATTCGTTGAATTGGTGCATATCGAAGGTACGAATTTGGACTTCCACACCTTTGTCTTCCGGACCGACGATGACGGTGTGCAAACTTTTATAGCCGTTGCCTTTCGGGTTGGCGATATAGTCGTCGAACTCGCCCGGAATCGGCTGCCAGAGGCTGTGGACAATGCCTAACGTGGTGTAACACTCGGGAATGGTGTCCACCAAAATCCGTACGGCGCGGATGTCGAACAAGCCGTCGAAAGTGAGCTTTTTCTTCACCATTTTTTTGTAAATGGAGTAGATGTGCTTCGGTCTTCCGGCAACTTCAAAATGAATATTGTATTTTTTCAGTTCCGTACGCAGGATATTGAGGAAGTTTTCGATGTATTCGAGGCGCTCGGTGCGTTTTTCGTCCAAAAGCAGGGCGATTTCGCGGTATTTTTCCGGCTCTTGATGACGGAAGCCCAAATCTTCGAGCTGCCATTTGAGTTGCCACACGCCCAAGCGGTTGGCGAGCGGGGCAAAAATGTCGAGGGTTTCTTTGGCAACGGCGCGCTTTTCAGGATTGTCGGGAACGTTGCTTAAGAATTGGAGGGTACGCGTGCGCATCGCCAGTTTGATCAGGACAACGCGGATGTCGGTGACCATCGCCAACAGCATTTTACGCATGGTTTCGGCTTGTTGGGCGCGCTCTTCCGGCGTGGCGAGGCTGTCCACGCGTGCGAATTGGGTCAGTTTTTGTACTTCGTCTACGCCTTTGACCAGCTCGCAAACGGTGCTGTTGCAGCGTTCGGCAATCAATTCTTGCCAAGTGGGAACGTATTTGCCGATGTCGGACAAAATCGTAGCCGCCACGGCATCGGGCAATAAGTCGAGTTCGCTGACGATTTGCATCGAGCCGAGAAAATGTTCCATTAAAGGCTCGCCGTAAGTCGTTAGGGCATCGGCAGGATAATGTTCTTTAGCTAAGTCAAAGGCCGTCTGAATCAGGTTTTTATCGGAATCGGGCAGCGCGGCAACATAGCCGTCGAACCAAGCGAGGAGGCCTTCCAGCGTTGCACTCGATGTTTGGGGCGTTTGGCGAATAGTGGTCATGGCGTGCGTTTTTTTCTTTGTGATAAAAACGTTGCTATTGTAACAGTTTATTGCCGGCAGCCCTAGATTTGTATGCGAATGTGGCACTATGTTTCAGGACACCTTGTTTCAGACGGCTTTGGGTGTTATGGTTAACTGTTTTGAAATTTTAAGGAGCATTTTGATGAAACTGTATATTTACGACCATTGCCCGTTTTGCGTCCGTGCACGGATGATTTTCGGCTTGCGCGATGTGGCGGTGGAAGAAGTTGTCTTGGCAAACGATGACGAAGCTACGCCGATTGGCATGATTGGCTCAAAACAAGTGCCGATTCTGCAAAAAGAAGACGGTTCGTTTATGGGCGAAAGTTTGGATATTGTCCGTTACATCGATCAAGGCCGTCTGAAAGAAGAAGTTCGTCCCGAGGTTCAGGCTTGGTTGGACAAAGTGGGCGAATACAATAACAAATTGGTACAGCCGCGCATGGTCAAAATCGGCCTGCCTGAATTTGAGACCGATGAAGCGAAAAAATACTTTATCGACAAAAAAGAGAAAAGTATCGGCAATTTCGAGACTAATCTGAACAAAACGGCGCAATATCTGGAGCGTCTGCATCAAGACTTGGCCGAACTGGAAGCGCTGGTGTGCGAAGGCGAGGGCTTGGGCGGTGAAATCAGTTTGGAAGATATCCTGACGTTCCCTATTTTGCGCAACCTGACCGTTGTGCGCGGTATTCAATGGCCGCAAAAAGTGATGGATTATTTGTTGGCGATGAGCGAGCGTTCCGGCGTGGCTTTGTATTTTGACCGTGCGTTGTAATGAGTGTTTGAAACATGAAAAAGGCCGTCTGAAAGTTTTTCAGACGGCCTTTGGGTTTAATAGGCAATCGTATCGGCAACCTGTGACAAACCGTTTTCCAACGATTCGAGCATGGCGGTATAGCCGTCGCCTTGTTGCGGCGTGACGGCATTAAACGGTTTGCTGCGTCCGTCTGGCCATTGTGCATAACCACTGATGGTGGTCTGCCCCTGATAGCTGCCTTGGAAGGCTTCGATATAGACTTTCAGGGTTTGGCTGCTTTGGCTGCGTGAAGCAGGCACGAAGATGCGATGCGGATTGAGGCGGTTGAGCTTGTTGCTGAGGTTTGCTGACAACGCGCCATCGAGCGGTGCCGCCCAAAGGTGGTTTTTCGCCAGATTCACATGATAGGCATCGGTTTGGTAAACAAGGCCGCCGTTGGCAAGCGGTTCGGCAAGGTTGACTTTGACCGCAATTTCATTGCCTTGTGCAGCAGGTCGGATGTACTGGCTGTCGGGCAGGACGAAATATTGTGTGCTTTGCACAGTACCGCAGGCGGCAAGCGTCAGGGCGGCGGCAATCGGGAAGAGGCGCATTATCGGCTTCCTTTCGGGATAGGGTCTTTGCTGCTGTTGTTGAAAATCAGCGCGTTGGGTTTTTCTTTCAAAGTATTAATCACGGGTTGAACGTCTTTTAAGGTTTTGTCCAAACTTTGCAGCGTATTTTGTACGTCGCCGTAGATAGGCGATTGAGGCGATACGCCTTGCAGGGTTTGACGCAATTCTTTCAGGGTTTGGTTCAACTCGTTCGGAATGTTTTGTGTCTGTGGTTTGCCGACCAGTTTGTCGATAGAGCTTAGGGCGGCATTGGCAGATTTGAGTGTGGACTTGAGCTCGGCAAGCGAACCGTTCAAGCCGGCAACGGTTTTATCCAATGGCAGGTTGTTGAACTTGTCTAACAAATCGGCCACTTTTGCCTGCAAATCGTCCAAACCGCCGCCTTGGGTTGCGATAACGGTATCGCCTGCATAAACGGTATGCGGTCGCAGCTTAGGCGAGGCGGAAGGCTGATCGTTCAACTCAATCATTTTGCTGCCGGTCAGCAGGTTGTTGCTGGAGATGGTGGCAGTCAGGCCTTTGTTTAAGGCCGTCTGAAATTGTTGTTTCCAATGCTCTTTGCTTTGTTCGTCCGCATTGATTTCCAAACGGGAAGGCTCGATGCGGATGCGTACGGGAATCCAGCCGTTTTCAAACAAGTGCAGGCTGTCGTTGCGGTCGAAATAAGGGACATCGGAAACCACGCCGACATTTAGGCCTTTGTATTCGACAGGTGAACCGGCAGACAGGCCGCGTACGGATTGTTTGAAAAACGCGGTGTAGTACAGCGAGCGGTCGTCAGGCAGGTTGGCGACTTCGCTGCGGCTGTCGTAAAGCGTGAAGCTATCCTCGCTTTTAACGTTTTTGCTGTCGCTTGTTTTAGGCGAGTCAAAGGAAATCGCGCCGGACAGCAGGGCAGGCAGAGGGGCGGAGTTGAGTTTGACACCGTTGCCTGTGGTTTCGATATTAATGCCACTTTCCAGCCAGAAACGGCTGGCGGAATTAATCAGTTTGTCGTTAGGGCTTTGGATGAAGATGGTGTAATGCACGCTTTGGTCGGACGGGTCGAAATGCGCGCTTTCTACTTGGCCAACCATAAAGTTTTCATACAAAACAGGGCTGCTGACATTGAGGATGCGGTCGTTTTTACCGATCAAGTTCAGGCGCAGGCCGCTTTGACCGATGGCGGCAATCGGCGGAATGTCTTGCACGACAAATACGTCTTTGGTTTCTTGGCTTTTGCCCGGTGTAAATGCGATATATGAGCCGGAAAGCAAGGTTCCCAAGCCGGTAACGCCGCTTTGGTCGATACGCGGTTTGACCACCCAAAATTGGGTATCGCTGCGGATAAGGTCTTTGGCATCGGCACTTAGCTGTGCAGTGACTTCTACGCCTTTTTGGTCGTCGCGCAATTTGATGCGGGTAACGCGTCCGACATCGACGTTCAACACCTTAATAACGGTGTTGTTGACCTCGATGCCTTCGGCGCTGTCCATCAACAGCGTAACGACAGGGCCGCGGTTGCGGATGTCTTTAACCAAAAGCCAGCCGCCGGCAATCAGCGCAATCAGCGGAATCAGCCACACGATAGACGTGAAGACATTGGTTTTCTTGACACGCGCCGGGGCGTGATAATTGGGTGAAGAATCTTGTTTTTTCATTGTGTTAAGGTCTGGTCAGAATCAAGGCCGTCTGAAAGCTGCTGTTGCTTGTCCCAAATCAGACGGGGATCGAAATAATAGGCCGAAAGCATGGTCAAAATAACGACCAGGCAGAAGTAAATCGCCGCACCACCTGGCACGACGCGCGCCATATTGGTGTGGAACGAACTCATCAAAATAATAATCACAAAAATATCAATCATCGACCAGCGGCCGATGGATTCGGTAATCCGATACAAAACCGACATCTTGTCCGCGCTCATCACGGGTTTGAAGTATGCGGAATAAATCAAAACCGCCATCGCAATAATCTTCAAAACCGGCAGCATAATACTGGCACTAAAGATAATCACAGCAATCAATCGGTCGCCGTCGTCCCACATATAAACAATGCCGTTGAAAATCGTATTGATCTCCAAAGCTGTCGGGTTGGACGAAATCATAATCGGCAGGATGTTGGCAGGGAAATACAGGATAAACGCTGCGACTAAAAACGCTAGCGAAATGCTCAGGCTTTTCGGGCGGCGACGGTATAAGTCCGCACCGCATACGCCGCAAGGCTGCTCGTCTTTATTGCGGAAATACAGGCAACGGCTGCAACAGATTTTGTCTTCAGTGGCCGTCTGAACCGCATGGCCGCCGGTTAAACGGTGAATCTTATAATAAACCCAATGCTGCGGAATCGATACCGAAGTCCGAATCAGCATGACCGACAACGGAAACATCAGATAAAACGCCGAGCCGAATTCTACCGTAGCAACGGACGAGAGCTTGATATACGCCACCAGAGTGGAAATAAAAAACACATCCACCATAATCCAATGACGCAGCCGCACCAATACACGCGTTGCAAAGCGCAGCGCAGGGTAGGCCTTTTCGCGTATCAAAGCCGTATAAACATAAAGGCAGAGCAGTAAAAACAGTAAGGGCGCGCCGAAGGTGAGGATAAACATCACTTCCGCCAGAAAACCATAATCCAGCGAAATCAAAAGCCGCATCATTTGCGGCAACGACAAAATCGATGTCACGCCGAACAAATCGACGCGGATATACACCATATTGTACGCGAATGCCATCAGAATCAAGGTTGTCAGCGCATAGGCAATCGGCGCGATATACGGATTGTTTTCCACTTCCACGATTTCATGGTTGCACACCGGACAATGCGCTTCCTGCCCCTGACGCAGGCGCGGAATATCCATACGGCAGCCGCAATCTGGGCATTCCACCGTATGTGCAGGCAGCGTCGCATCAGGAAGATAAGACTTGTAGCGCCACCAGCGATGGTAGGCAGGAATCCGTTTCATGGTTCGGCAGGGGATAAAGAAGGTGCAAAGAGTGTCGCATTATAAAGGAAAACAGAAGGATAGCCCAAATTTAGGTTGATATTTGATTGAATAGCGGCTGTTTAATAAGGTTTGGGCCGTCTGAAAAGTTTGAAAAACTTTGGAAGATTATTGCTATGGGCTGTTAAATTTTATTAATAGGTCTTAGTTTGGTTTATTGCCATTAGGATAAAAATAAGATATATTCTCAATATTTGAAGACACGATAATCCTTGTAGATTTGTGGAAGGTACACGGTCAACGAACCTGAAGCAGGCTAAAAATTATCTTCTTTGTTTTTAAAACGATTCTTTTCAAATTAGACGGTATTTTTAACCATAAAGGCCGTCTGAAACCATTTGTCCCTTATTCGAAGGAAACATCATGAGTGAGACCCAAGAGCTGACTTTCGCCAAACGCTTGAAAGAGCAAACCACGACAACGCACGACAGCGTTGATAACTTGGTTATGTCCGTTCAACCTTTTTCCAGCAAAGAAAACTACATCAAATTCTTGAAACTTCAATCTGTTTTCCACAAGGCTGTCGATCATATCTATAAAGATGCCGAATTGAATAAAGCCATTCCCGAACTTGAATACATGGCGCGTTACGATGCCGTGACTCAAGACTTGAAAGACTTGGGCGAAGAGCCTTACAAATTTGACAAAGAATTGCCACACGAAACCGGCAATAAAGCCATCGGCTGGCTGTATTGTGCAGAAGGTTCTAATTTGGGTGCAGCGTTCTTGTTTAAACACGCTCAAAAACTCGAATACACCGGCGAATTCGGCGCACGCCACCTGGCTCCGCATCCGAACGGCCGCGGCAAACACTGGCGCGCTTTTGTCGAGCATCTGAATGCTTTGAACTTGACTCCTGAAGCCGAGGCGGAAGCCATTCAAGGTGCGCGCGAAGCATTTGCTTTCTATAAAGTGATTTTGCGCGAAACCTTCGGTTTGCCGGAAGGTGCAGAAGCGCCTGAAGGTATGACACCGCACAGACTCTAAAAAATAATTAAATCAAACAGACAAGGTCTCGGCGTAGATGTTTGCAGGGGCCTTTAATTACACTACAAAGTTTTGTTTGAACGGGTTGCTGTCTTATACCTACTCAGATTTGATTCTCCTTTAAAAATTCCATTCACCACCTAATGACCATTGATGAATATTACGCATTGCATATGGTGCATTGCTACGGATGTGACTATAACTATAATTCAAAGTAGGGGTAATGCCTTTATAAGATAATTTGTTGTGGCTAAGGTTGATAGAGAGGGAACGCTCTCGGTTGCGTTGTGGCTCGGTACCGAATGCCATAATGCCTTTATAGCGACGGTTGGCAAATGAAGCGGTAAGTCTGCTGTTAAGCCCGCCTAAAACCTGCCATTGCTGTATCCAACCTATATTGAAACCGTTGCGGTGGTAGGCCGCATTGTTGACAGTATTACGTATGTTTTTGTTTTCAGGAACAAAACGGTTGTATTGCCAATCGCCGAACAGGGTCGTACTGCCGAAACGGCGCGCCAGGGAGAGATAGGTACTGTCGTGCCAACCGTCGTTGCGCAGCGCACGATCGGTTTCCCGATAGTTTTGGCGGTAGCGTTCCAGCGAGTAATAAAGTTGTGTCGCGTTGCCAAGATTAACCATATGCGAAAGCTGTACGCCGACCCCGTGCGCCAGCATATACGGCGCGGCGCGGCGGTTGTTTTCTTTTTTACTGTCAAATTCGCTGCTGCCTGCCAACTGTGCCTGATAAAACGGTAAAACGCTGACGGTTTGTTTGCCGTCCTTGCGCTGCCAGCCCAAATAAGCCCTGCCGAACGCATCGTCGTAAGCCGATTGACGGTCGAAAAAATAGCTTGTGCCGCTGAGGTTGGTACGGAATTTGATGGCGTGATGCCCATACAATGGGGTGAGTTTTTCGGTGTTCAATTCGTAATTCAAGCCGTTGGCACTGACAGGTAAGGTAACACTGCATGCGGTTTGCCCCCTTGTTTCGATGCAATAACGCGGAGCAGCGTTGTTGGCATTATCGTTATGCACGGGGCTGATTCCGCCAGACAATTTCCATTCTGTCTGCCGTTTGACGGCTTCTTGAAAACGTTTGACGTTTTCCAAAACGGGGGCAGGTATATCGCGTTGCGCGGCATGACGAAAATGCATCGTTGCCTCACCCAAACGATGGTCCTGAAACTCTGCAGCTGCCAAATCCAACAATATGCGGTCGTCTGAAACGTCAGATTCATAAAGGGTACGATAACGTTCGACCGCTTCGGAATTTCGTCCTTTCAACTTTGCCAGCAAAGCATCGGCACGCGCAATCAGTTTGGGATTGTGGTTGGGCTGTTTGCGGTAAAGGGCAACAAGCGAGGAAACCAGATCTGCGCTACTGCCGTTAAGTGCTTGAACTAACGCGTCCTCAAGAATATGCGGGTTTGACGCTAAAAAATCATCGTTAATCAGAGTCGGTCTGCCTATATTCTCATTCTTTTCAGGCGACCTTTCTTCCTCAGATAAAATATCTAACCATTGTTTCTGTTGTACTTGTACAGCAGTATTCTGAGAAGAAATATTCTGCCGAACACCCTCTTCGGGAAATTCAGCAAAGACTGCTGACGGCAATAGGTAGCACAAAGAAGCTGAGACAATTTTTTGTTTTATTTTTAGCATTTAAAGTCATCCGAAATATATGTATATATTGCAGGGCAAACCGTTTCTAATAAGGGATTTGCTCTTATCATAAAACTGCCTGAGGCATCTCAGGTAATTTTATTTTTGCATAAAAAATACAGATTCGTATTTAGATTTATCATTATAACGGCAAATTTACGAAATATATATAACTTATTTATTTTTATAGGATTATAAATTACGTAAATATATTTAACAGAGAGAGGATAGCATAAAGATTCACCCTAACTACTGATAGAGAAAATATTGGTATTGCTAAAATAAAATATTTGTTACACAATATTTCATATTATTAGTAATACTTATCATTATTGTATTTAAAAAGCTTGTATTTAGAGAGATTGGTTATGAAAATTAATGTATTTATAGTACCCATTGCAACTACCTTTATTTTGACTGCATGTGCAGGTGGAGGTGCATCTGAGCCCAAAGTTCCCGTTGCTATTCCGACAGCGCAACCTATCGCCAATGTTAAGTTGAGTGATGAAAGCAGTGCGATACAGACCATCAATACCCTTTCCGGTAAAGGCGGCAGTCTGCGTGAAGCGGAACTCGAAGTGAAAACATCATGGGGCTACAGCTATACCGATAAACAATATGTCTATCAAACCCCTTCTGGTAACTATTACAACATTAGTTCATATTCTGATCCGATTGTCCCATCATATTCCAGCCCATCTTATGCCCTTCGTACCCGCCATGAAGGACAACCTTTATCTGAAGGTGGCAAACTGTTTGTCTGTTGCAGTAGTTCGGGACAGTTCACCAATGCCCCTGCAACCAAACATGATCACCTTAAATTTGGCGCATGGATAAGTTCAGACGGTACGGCAGACCTGTTTGTCGGCGGCAAACCTGTCGGAACGGCAAAACCGTCTTATTACACTCCGTCTGACAGTATTGTGGCAAAAGGCAAAACTACATACGAAGTTTGGGCGGTTCGCGTCCGCAACGGCAATATCGTTACCTCAACCTACGATCCAGGCAAATCCTCCGGGTTGTCTGAAAAAAACACGCCCAAACTTTCACTGCTGACAGCCAATTTCAACACCAACAAACTCGGCGGCACGATTTTAGGTAATGCGGATTACGGTCCGGATGTTGTGATGAAAGATGTAGGCATCAATGGCGTTGATTTCTCAGGTACTGCCGAATCCGATGGTAAAAACGGCAAAGTCGAAGGGAAATTCTTCGGTCAGTTCAATAGTGGTTATAAAACAGAAGTCAGCATAGGCGGCAAAGTAACCTTCGATGCTGACAAATCGTTAGATACTGTATTTGGCGGCGTAGAAAATTCATCAGACCGCAATACGACAGATACAAGTTTGACACCTGTCAGCAAGTAACCGCACATCAAGCATTCCAATAATAGATAATCAATATATATTAAGGGGCAAAAAATGTCCTTCCATTTTAAACCTGTACTGCTGGCAGCTATTGTCAGCCAAACTTTCCCTGCCTTAGCGGCCGATCCTATTCCTCAAGCTTATCAGGAGTTGAATGAAGTCAAAGTCATTGGCGGCCGCAAAGCACAAAAACTCGGTGAAGAGAAAATCCGCCGTCAGGCTTTGGATAAACAAATGGTCTCCGATGAAAGCGACTTGGTACGCTACGATCCGGGTATCAGCGTCGTTGAAGGCGGACGCTCAGGTTCTAACGGTTTTACCATACGCGGTGTCGATAAAGACCGCGTTGCCATCAACGTGGATGGACTGGCACAAGCAGAAAGCAGGTCGTCTGAAGCATTCCAAGAGTTGTTCGGCGCATACGGTAACTTCAATGCAAACCGCAACACTTCCGAACCTGAAAATTTCTCGGAAGTAACCCTTACCAAAGGCGCAGACTCGCTTAAATCCGGCAGCGGCGCATTGGGCGGTGCCATCAACTACAAAACCAAATCCGCAAGCGACTATGTTTCCGAAGAAAAGCCCTACCACTTAGGCATTAAAGGCGGCTATATCGGACGCAACAGCCAAAAATTCAGTAGCATAACCGCCGCAGGAACCTGGTTGGGTCTGGACGCATTGATGGTCTACACTCGTCGTTTCGGTAAAGAAACCAAAAACAACAGCAATACTGCCGATACCGACATCACCGACAACAAACAAAGTTGGAGCCCGAATGCCGGCAGCACCAACTACGGCAGCCGCGGCGTAGCCCGCAGCAAACCCGATCCACAAGATTGGGTAAACAAAAGCACCTTATTCAAACTGGGTTACAACTTCAACGATAAAAACCGTATCGGTTGGATTTACGAGGATTCACGCACCGACCGCACGACGACTGAATTATCCAATATGTGGGCGGCAAACTGGAAAGGTGAGGCTTTGGGCGATACCCGTTCCCGTCAAGATATTTCCTACCGCAAACGCATCGGTTTCGAATACAAAAACCAACTTGACCAAGGACCATGGGACAGCCTAAACCTGCGTTACGACCGTCAAACCATCGACATGAGTACCTGGACTTGGGACTTGCCGACCGATTACGCCAGCAACGGGGTCAACAGCGACGTATACCATATGTTCCGCAACATCCGTCAAAAGACCATACAATATGGTGCCGATGCCGAAAAACAAATCGACTTCTCCAAATCGGTATGGGCAATGCAATACGGATTGGGTGGTTCCCAAAACGACAACGGCAATAGAGATCATAGCTATTGGGTACGCCTATACGACCCGAAATATCAAACGTCCAACAACCAAGAATTGACTATGCTGGTCGAAAGCTCCTCCAAAAACCGTTTTGCCTACTGGAACAACACCTTCCAATTCGGCGACAGCAGCCAATACCGCCTCAATGCCGGGGTTCGTTACGACAACAGCAGCAGCAAAGCCAAGGACAACCCCAACTATACCCCTGCCATCCGCGGTCAAATCCCCTATCTTGGCAGCGAGCGTAAACACAGCGGTTTCAGCTACGGCTTAGGATTAGACTGGAAATTTACTCCACATTTGAATCTTCTGGCGAAATACAGTACAGGCTTCCGCGCGCCAACTTCGGACGAAACCTGGCTATTGTTCCCGCATCCTGACTTCTACCTTAAAGCAAACCCTAACCTTAAGGCAGAAACCGCCAAAAACTTCGAGCTGGGACTTGCCGGCAGTGGCAAAGCCGGAAACTTTAAACTCTCCGGCTTCCAAACCCGCTACCGCAACTTTATCGAGCTGACCTACATGGGCGTGTCCTCAGACAACCCCAACAGCCCTAATTATGCGCCGATTTCCGACGGTACCGCATTGGTCAGCTCACCCGTTTGGCAAAACCAAAACCGTTCCTCCGCATGGGTGAAAGGTTTGGAATTTAACGGCACATGGAACCTCGACAGCATCGGTTTGCCGCAAGGTACGCACGCAGGTGTCAATGTCAGCTACATCAAAGGCAAAGCCAAACAGACCAACGAACAGGAAACCCCGATTAACGCACTTTCGCCGTGGTCTGCCGTTTACAATCTGGGCTACGACGCTCCTTCCAAACGCTGGGGTATCAATGCGTACCTGACACACACTGCAGCTAAAAAACCGTCTGACACCGTTCACAGCAGTGATGATTTGAACAACCCATGGCCATTTGCCAAGCACAGCAAAGCCTATACGCTTTTCGACCTGACAGGCTACGTCAACTTGGGCAAATACTTCACCCTGCGCGCCGGTGCGTACAATATCGGCAACAAAAAATACTACACTTGGGAATCGCTGCGCAGCATCCGCGAATTCGGTACAGTCAACCGCGTTGACAATAAAACCCATGCCGGTATAGAACGCTTCACCTCCCCCGGCAGAAGCTACAACTTCACGCTTGAAGCCAAGTTCTAAGGTAATTAGAACAGAAAGGAAGGTTGGTAAAGCTACAGCACCACCAACGGCGTTGACCGCGATGGCAAAGGCTTAGATCGCTACCGTGCCCCAGGTCGCAACTATGCCGTGTCTTTGGAATGGAAATTCTAAGCAGTTAACGGATAGCTAAAGGCCGTCTGAAAGTTTTGATGACTTTCAGACGGCCTTTTTTATTTAAAACGAAATCTTTAAACGGATAACAACGGCTGCTGCCGAACAATCGCGCGGATGATGGCGCGGTTGGGGTGTAGCGCGGTTCTCAGCCTTTGCGATAGTGGATGCGGCAAGCCGAGTATTTCGGCCGCAATGGCGGCGGCGCAGATGGGGGCTGTCGCCAGGCCGCGCGTGCCATGTGCCGTATTGATGTAGGCATTGGGCAGGTAAGGGCAGGGGATTTCGTCGAGGCGGTAGTTTTTGTCCAATGCCAGCTTGGCGTAAGCGGACTGCATGGTGGTGATGTCGCCGAGTGCGCCGACAACGGGTAAGTGGTCGAGGCTGTCGCAACGTAGGGCGGCATGGCCTTGTGTGTCGAGAAGGCCGTCTGAAAACGAATCTCGCTCAAACAGGGATTGTGCCAATGGCGGATTGAGCTGTTGCAGGGCGGCGCGGTTTTCGGTTTCTTCGTGCGGATACCAAGTTTCATCGTTGCTGTTGAGGATAAATGTCGCGCCGTAGCAGTGGCGGCCTTGCCAGCTTGGACTGATGTAGCTTTCGCCGGAAATGGCGCAACGCAGTTTTTGTGAAAACGGGCTGGCGGATACAACGCCGGTTTGGCCGCGGATTTGGCGGAAAGGCAGGGCGGAGACGTTGGTGTCGGCGGCAGTCGGGCTGTGTGCGCCCATACAGTAAACAATATGGCTGGCGTTGAAATGCGCGTCCGGCGTGTGTGCCGTCCATTGTGTGCCGTCATGCGATACTGCGGTCAGCGGCGAGTGTTCGTGCAACTCAATTAGCGGATGATTCAATAAGGTATGCACGACGGAGGGCGGATTCAGCCATACGCCTTGCGGCCAGTAAAGGCCGTCTGAAAATACGTCTATGCCTGCAATGTGCGCAGCCTCTTCGGCAGATACGCTGCGGTAAAGGTGCTTATGCTGGTGTTGCAAACCCAAGGCCTGATTGCGTTTGCGTTCGCCGTCATCAAAATTCAAATGCAATACGCCGTCGCCGCTCCATACGTCGGAGTTGGGCAGCAAGTCTTCCAACAATCGGCGCGTGTAGCCGTAGCCTGTCAGCAGTAGTTCGGTTTGTTCGGTATCGTGTGGCGAGATTTTGGCGTAGAGCAGGCCTTGGCGGTTGCCGCTGCCTGCCTGCGCCGCTTTACCGGTCTCCAAAACCGTAACACGTACGCCGTGTTCAGCCAGTTTGCGCGCGGTCGCTGCGCCGGCAATACCTGCGCCGATGATCAGGACGTGTTCGGCTGCGGCTTGATGTTCGGGCCGTCTGAACCAAGGTTTCAGAGGAATAGGGGCGGATTGGGGTATGGCTTCGGTTTGCCATTCGATATGATGGAAATGTTCGTGTAAGCGGTCGGCTCGGTGTGGCGGAACCAGCCAGAGATGCACATCAGGCAATAGGTTTTCTAAAACATTAACACTGTTGAACTGAAGACATTTCATGGCTTGAGCGAAACGGTTGTTCAGACGGCCTTCAAGCTCGGAGGGATGATTTGACAGCGGAAAATCGGGAATATGGTTTTCAGGCAGGCAGACAATCAAATAAAGCGGCGCGGTATGTTGTTCGATCGTGCGGCAAAGGGTCGAAAGTGAAGGCGTGGTGTTCCAAGCAAGGCAGGTCATGATGAAAGGCCGTCTGAAAAAAGAGGCTTTATTGTAACGCGGTTTGCGCGGATAGAATATCCGAACGGGTTTTGATAGAATCGTATGATATTTTGATTTCCAATTGATTTTCATACAGGAATTTTATGCGCCGTCTTTTATTGTGCCTTCTCGCTTCTGGCTTGCCCATTACTTGTTCGGCCGCGCCGCCGGATAGCGGCAGCAAAGCTGTTCAGTCCGAACGCTGGGCAACGCCCGTCAAACACGATGCCAACCTTTATCGTATCGATGACAAGCTTTATCGCAGCGAGCAGCCTGTTGCCGAAGATGGCGAAGCCATCGTCAAACTAGGCATTCAAAGCGTGATCAACCTGCGCTTTTTCGACCGCAACGATGACGACCATTTGAAAGCGTATGTTTTGACCTTACTAAACCGTCCGTTGCTGTCATGGAGTATTAAGCCGAAAGAGATTGCGGAAATTCTATATTTGATTGAAAAACAACAGCAAAACGGCGCAGTGCTTATCCATTGTTATCATGGTGCAGACCGTACCGGTTTGATTGCCGGAATGTACCGCATCATTTATCAAGGCTGGACAGTGGAAGAGGCAAAAGCCGAAATGCAGCACGGGCCTTATGGTTATCACAGCATTTGGAAAAACATTGCCAACCTGTTTACCGAAGAGAAAGTCAAACAGGTTAAAACGCACTTGGAAGCCTCGCGCAAACGCGGTTAACACCAAGATTTAAATAATAAAAGGCCGTCTGAAAGAATAAATCTTTCAGACGGCCTTTTAAATGGCAGATTGCTTAAATCACAAAATCCGTAGTCGATAATTGAATGTTTTGATCCATATCGGCAGACGGGGTTTTGGATGATCGGCCAACCGGTTTGGCCGGTACGCCGACAACGGTAATCGAAGACGGTACATCGGCAACCACCACGCTGCCTGCGCCGATTTTGGCATTTTCGCCGATGCGGATGTTGCCCAAAATTGAGGCATTCGCACCAATCATCACACCATTGCCGATTTTCGGGTGGCGGTCGCCGCTTTCTTTGCCCGAACCGCCCAGCGTTACGCCGTGGAGGATGGAAATATTGTTGCCCAAGACGGCGGTTTCGCCGGCCACAAAACCGGTGGCATGGTCGAGCATCAGGCCGTGACCGAAACGGGCGGCCGGGTGGATATCGACACCGAAGACTTCCGACATGCGGTTTTGCAGGAAATACGCCAGCGTTTTACGGCCGTTTTGATAGAGCCAGTGGTTGATACGGTGTGCCTGTACGGCGTGGAAACCTTTGAAATACAACAGCGGTAGCGAATATTCGTCACAAGCCGGGTCGCGCTCGTAAATGGCTTTCAAGTCGGCCTCGACGCATTTGCTGATACGGGTGTCCACGCTCAAAGCCTGCTGATAGATTTCAAACAGCGCGCGCACATCCATAATCGGGCTGCCGAGCTTGCTGGAAAGATGGTAGGCAAGTACCGAATCGAGAGAATCGTGGCGCAACACGGTTTGATGCAGGAAGCTCGCCAGCATCGGTTCGGCCGCGGCTGCGGCTTCGGTTTCTTCGCGGATGGTGTGCCACAGATTAAAATCGGTTGAATTCAAATGGTCTTTTTTCATATTCGAGGCCGTCTGAAGAATAAAATCAGATGGCTATCTTACCGTTTTCCAACATCTTTTAACAAGGCATTTGATAATCGACGTTCAAATGCTTGAAGTTTTTTCAGACGGCCTTATATATGGGTTATTGAATGCTAACACTCTAAAAGGATGTCAGAAATGACAGATCGTAACGAACAACACCAAAACGAAGCCGAAGAAGCGGCAGCCGTAGAAACTGCTGAAGCAGTTGAAACCGAACAAGCCGAAGTACAAGCCGAGCCGACTTACGAAGATCTGCAGGCGCGTATTGCCGAGTTGGAAGGCCAGCTCAAAGACAGCGAGCTGCGCGGTTTGGCAAACGAGCAAAACCTGCGCCGCCGCCATCAGCAAGAAATCGCCGATACCCATAAATTCGCCGGACAAAAATTTGCGGCCGAAATGCTGCCTGTCAAAGACTACCTTGAAATGGCGCTGCTCGACCAAAGCGGTAATTTCGATGCCCTGAAAATGGGCGTGCAAATGACTTTGAACGAGTTGCAAAAAGCGTTTGATGCTACCCATATTAAAGAAATCAATCCTCAGACAGGCGAGAAACTTGATCCGCATTACCACCAAGCCATGCAGACAGTGGTCAGCGAGCAAGAGCCGAACACCATCGTCAGCGTGATGAAAAAAGGCTACACATTATCTGACCGCGTTTTGCGCCCTGCGATGGTTGTCGTGGCGAAAAAAGAAGATTGAAGGCACCGCTTGATAAAGTTTATCAAGCATAAAATCTTCAGACGGCCTTATCCGGTTTCAAAGCCTGATGTTCCGCTATTGGAAAATCATTCCGATAAACTGGAATCGGAAAATTAAAACCGGCCGTCTGGAAAAAGAATAAACGGCTTGTGGATAAATAAATCAAGTGATTGAATTTAATTTGAAAAAAAATTCAAATTAAGCCTTGAAAAAAAATGAAGCAACCTTATTTACAAACCATCGGAACGAAATGTTCCACAGGATTATTAATTAAGAAAAGTTTATTAGGAGCAACATAATATGGCAAAAGTAATCGGTATTGACTTAGGTACAACCAACTCTTGTTTGGCCATTTCTGAAAATGGTCAAACCAAAGTGATCGAAAATGCAGAAGGTGCACGCACCACTCCTTCCGTCATCGCTTATCTGGACGGTGGCGAAGTCCTCGTAGGCGCACCTGCAAAACGCCAAGCGGTAACCAACGCTAAAAACACCATCTACGCTGTAAAACGTTTGATCGGTCATAAATTTGAAGACAAAGAAGTCCAACGCGACATCGAATCCATGCCTTTCGAAATCATCAAAGCCAACAACGGCGACGCATGGGTGAAAGCGCAAGGCAAAGAGCTGTCTCCGCCACAAGTTTCCGCAGAAGTCCTGCGTAAAATGAAAGAAGCCGCCGAAGCTTACTTGGGCGAAAAAGTCACTGAAGCCGTGATTACTGTTCCTGCCTACTTCAACGACAGCCAACGTCAAGCGACTAAAGACGCAGGCCGTATCGCAGGTTTGGAAGTAAAACGTATCATCAACGAACCGACCGCAGCCGCTTTGGCATTCGGTATGGACAAAGGCGACAACAAAGACCGCAAAGTAGCCGTATATGACTTGGGTGGTGGTACTTTCGATATCTCCATCATCGAAATCGCCAACCTCGACGGCGACAAACAATTTGAAGTATTGGCTACCAACGGTGATACTTTCTTGGGTGGTGAAGACTTCGACCAACGCTTGATCGACTACATCATTGACGAGTTCAAAAAAGAACAAGGCATTGATTTGAAACAAGACGTAATGGCTCTGCAACGTCTGAAAGAAGCTGCTGAGAAAGCCAAAATCGAATTGTCCAGCGGTCAGCAAACTGAAATCAACCTGCCATACATCACTATGGACGCAACCGGCCCTAAACACTTGGCCATGAAAATTACCCGTGCCAAATTTGAAAGCCTGGTTGAAGATTTGATCCAACGTTCTATCGAGCCTTGTAAAGTCGCATTGAAAGATGCCGGCTTGAGCACCAGCAACATCGACGACGTAATTTTGGTCGGTGGTCAAAGCCGTATGCCGAAAGTACAAGAAGCCGTTAAAGCCTTCTTCGGTAAAGAGCCTCGTAAAGACGTGAACCCTGACGAAGCTGTTGCCGTAGGTGCAGCGATTCAAGGTGAAGTATTGAGCGGCGGCCGTAGTGACGTATTGCTGCTTGACGTAACGCCTCTGTCTTTGGGTATCGAAACCATGGGCGGCGTGATGACCAAGCTGATTCAAAAGAACACTACTATTCCGACTAAAGCGTCTCAAGTGTTCTCAACTGCCGAAGACAACCAAAGCGCAGTAACCATCCATGTGCTGCAAGGCGAACGTGAACGCGCTTCTGCCAACAAATCTTTGGGTCAGTTCAACTTGGGCGACATTGCACCTGCACCACGCGGTATGCCACAAATTGAAGTTACTTTCGACATTGACGCCAACGGTATCTTGCACGTTTCTGCCAAAGATAAAGGTACCGGCAAAGCGGCCAACATTACCATCCAAGGTTCTTCAGGTTTGAGCGAAGAAGAAATCGAACGCATGGTGAAAGATGCCGAAGCCAATGCTGAAGAAGATAAAAAACTGACTGAATTGGTCGCTTCCCGCAACCAAGCCGAAGCCCTGATTCACTCTGTGAAAAAATCTCTGGCTGATTACGGCGACAAACTCGACGCTGCCGAGAAAGAAAAAATCGAAGCTGCGTTGAAAGAAGCTGAAGAAGCAGTTAAAGGCGACGACAAAGCCGCTATCGATGCCAAAGCCGAAGCTTTGGGTGCAGCCAGCCAAAAATTGGGCGAAATGGTTTACGCTCAAGCGCAAGCTGAAGCACAAGCAGGCGAGGGCGCACAAGCCGAGTCTTCTGCTAAGAAAGACGACGACATCGTAGATGCCGACTTTGAAGAAGTAAAAGACGACAAAAAATAATTGATGCCGTCTGAAAAAAGCGCGAATCGAAAGGTTCGCGCTTTTTGTCGTTTGGGAAATGTGTAAAGACGCTTTGTTGAAATTGACGGTAAACTTTCAAAACCTTGCTACATCATCGTGTTGCCATACTTCTATTGCCGAATTTTGAACAGATTTCGCTGAATGCTGACAGTAGCTGACAGTCAAAGCCATTAATATTTGACCATCGCTTGAGTGCGAATAAATTCTTATTTTTACCTCAAATCAACCCCTTGAAAGAAGATAAATATGAAAAAACTGATTCAAATGACCTCTTTGATGGTTGCAGCTGCCGGCTTGGTATTGGCTCCAGTCGCTTCTGCACACGGCAAACACGAGATGCATCCGAAACAAGAGCGTATGCACAAAAAAGCCAAACCGCAAAAAATGAAAAAACCTGCACCTAAAGACAAACACCACGCAGCCAAGCCCAAACATCATCAAGAGCATCGCCACGAACATCATTAAGATGAATCCTCAACAATAAATAAGGCCGTCTGAAACCCAAACATCAGGTTTCAGACGGCCTTCGGTTTATCTGTCAAATAGAGCTTTGCCGTTTTTCTTGTGCCAAACGGGTCGGTTCCAGCCAGGCAATGTTTCTTTCTGCCAGCGCATTGCGCCAATAATCCAGTTTGGTATCCAAATCTTCAGAGAAGCTGCCTTGATTCAAAAGCTGAATGATAACGCCGCCGTCCGTAGCTTCGGCCAAGCGGCTGATTTGACGCAAAATGCCGCGGTCGGGAACAGTTTGCGTGCGTACGCCGATGAGAAGTTGCGCCGGAGTTTGTTTCAATTCGGCTTCTAATTGTTCCAAATCTTTTCTGCCGGCGACCACGCCTTTGTCTATCCATTCTTGCGCCAAAATGCCGGAAAACCAAAGCGGCTCAGGCCATTCCGTTTCCAGTGTAACTGCCCATTTGGGCGCATTATTCAGCGTAATTTTGGATGAAACGGGAACGATGTTTTCCTGAAAATCATCGGCATCAACAATCTTCGTTTGCCATGTACGGAGGATGTTTTGATAGTAGGGCTGATTCAAATCCAAACGTTCGCGAAGGGTTTTTAAAGTAATCTTGCAAGCCAGCCAAGCAATCAAGCGCGGTAGAATACCATAGCAGATGATGCTGCCGATGAGTAAGCCCGCCCAAGCGCGTGCATCTTCGATATGATTGTTCAGACGGCCTGCAATTACGGCCTGACTGTCGGGAATAGGAAAGCCCAAACGTTCCGGCAGCCATGACAAAGCTTCAACCGTTTTCACCAATGTCGTATTGCTTAAAAGTGTACTTTCCCAGTTGAACGTATATTGACGCACCAAAAGCAGCAGCAAAACAGAAACCAACATTCCCGACAGCGTGCATAGCCACAGGCTGTGCGAAGTTGCACCAATCAGCCAACGCGTTTGCGGTTTACGCCATTCATCCACATAAAGCCGCAAAATTGCCTGATTGACCGGGTCTTTACCTCGGAACCAAGTTGCCGGACTGCTGAAAAAGTGCACATTTTTCAAACGAAGGAATAAAGTCGCCAGCCACACCAGCAGCATGATTGTATTCATGCCCAAAATCCCGGCCAAGACCAGAAAAAAGTTCAGCCCCTGATTGTCCATCAAAAGATAAGTGCTGGAAAAACCGACCGTAAACAACAATGTCGCCGCAACAATCCAAAGCCAAAACGAGCCTGTCTCCACCTGTTGCAACACATATTTTAAATGCTGGTCGCGGTCAATGATTTGGGCGCGGCGTATCAGTTTTTCCTCGTTGCCGCCATCAATATGCTGCAACGCTTCCGTCGCCTGCACAGGATCTCCCGGAAAAATATAGGCACGTTCTTCAAGGATACGGACCAATTCGACAAGTTTTTGCGATGGATTCAACATAAATGATAGGCCGTCTGAAAGATACAATGGAAACAGCTGTAAAAGCAGTTTCGATTTCGAATGGGTGTATAGTGGAATAGATGTAAAAAAAGCAGCCCGAAAGCTGCTCATTTTGACGGAGAGATACGCACTTAAGAGGTAATGCATTGTTTTATATTATGAAAATAATCAAACAACACAGATATACCCCCAAATAACCCCCCATCTTGCAAAGGTCAAAAAATTATTTAGCAGTCTAGTGCCGTCCATTATAACTTTTTTTGGGGCGTGTTGTTATTTGAGTGAGTAGGCCGGCGGCTTCCCGCTCAAATTTAAACCGCTATATATATACAAAATGCACTGGTTACTCTGGTTACCTGGTTACCAGCCCCTAAAAACCCTTATAAATCAACGATAATGCGGTAACCAGTTATGCTATTGTCATTGGTTACCAGTGCCGGTTAAGTGGTTACCCGCCATTTTTTGCTTTCTTTTTATGGACTCGCAAAATTCAAGGGGCTGCATTATTACGCGCGCGTATTGGTCTTGAAATTATTTATTCTTCGCTTTCCTTTTTGGTAGATATGGCGGAAATAGGGCATAATTGCGCTGTAAGCGTGTTTTGTTGATTTGGCAGGGGTAGTTATAGGGTAGGATGTGAATGGCTCTAATTTTTGAGATTTAGGGGCTTCCTGTCGATTTTATGCTTTCTTGGTTGGTCTGTCTGAATGTTTAGACGTAAAAAAGCCCGCCTGTGTCGGTCATGGTGGGCTTGCTCTTGGTTATTCGTCAAAGTCGGGCGGGGCTTCTCCCTTTAAAACATAGAATCGGCTTGCAATCCCGTTGCGTTTGCGCTGGTGTTGCCATCTGTCGTTGTCGGTTTTTTTTAGCCATCTATAAGCATGTAGGACTTCACATACTTTGCGCGGGATATATCCCTTACAGACTTCATCGTCAAAGACTGCGGGGATTATCCAATACTCATCTAGGCTTCCCTCTTGTTTCCGATAACCTGCGTGATGTTGGTTTACGGTTTGGGTGTTCCAGTCTGAAAAGCGCATGGACAAGGCGTAAACGTCCATGAAAGCGGTTACTTGTTCAATGATTCGGCGGTCTTCGCGGTTTCCTGTGCCGTTTTCTTCCAGCCATTCATTGAAACACTGCTTCACTCCTGCCTCTCCTGCTCCTTGTCTCATGCCGGTAATAGGCGCGGCATATTCCAAGACAGCGGCCAAGAGGGCAAAGCGGCGGGCAATTCTTCGCGCCTGTCCTTCCATTGGCGGCAAGGTTTCAAGGAATTGGTCGCGGCGGGCTTCTACGGCTTGGGCGGCGGCTTCTTTTCCGTCTTTGAGGATTTGGCGGATAAGGGCGCGCCCTGCTGTTCCTCGCTGCTTGGCTGTGGCTTGGTTGATATGCTCCGACAGTTTCGCGCCATCTGTGAAGCCGTGCAATGTGTCGTAAATGCCGTATCTTGCCTCTGCCTGTATGTCAGGTAACCTAACATGATTACCGGCTTTCCATTGGGCGCGGTCTCCTATCAGGCTTTCAGGGTTTATTTCGCCGGTTGAAAGTATCAGATTGCGCCATGTTTTCTGCCTACGGTTGCCGCCATCTTTCGCCCCTTGTGTTTTTGATACGCCGTTGATTACGCTATAAACCATTTGCGGGATTTTTCGCGGGTCGGCTGTTTGGCCGATTTCATCTAACACCAGCAAGCCATCATTACGGGCTAAAGCTAAATTCTGCAAGCCAAGCGGTGTAGTATCCCAATTTCCTTTAGTGGTTTCAGGGTCGCCCCATACGCTCAAGGCAAGCCGGGCGGCGGTTGTTTTGCCTTTTGAGGAATCGCCCGCTAAATGGAAACCGCCTCCCTCTTCGTTCAAAAGTGCCAAGAATGGCGCGGCCATGCTTAAACCTAAAGCAAGGCATAGGCGGCTATTGTTCTCTGCGTATCGCGCGGCCTGCTCCTGCCATTCCTTGAGGCTGCCTTTTTCTGTGTAACCGTCTTTTTGGCTGGTGTCTCCGTTGTATAGAATGTTTGCGCCGTCTGCGTTAACGGCTTCCCCGCCTGCCAGTATGTAGGCTTCCCCGTTCCACCCGGCGCGGTCGGTAATGGTAAAGGCCGCCGGGCTTCCCTCTTTCTGCAAATAGTCTGCTAGTCTTTCTCTTTTTGCCCGCCCGCTCATGATGACTAGGCCGAAATTCTGCAAACGCTGCCAGCCTTGAACAGTGCCTATTTCTGCCTGTGGTAGGGCGGCAGTCTTTTGTTGGCGTGTGATTTTGTCTTTAAATTTGATGATCCGATAATACGCGCCGTCATTGTCTTGCCCCGTGCCGATAATGTCGATAGGGTCGGAAAGGAATTGCGGCTCTGCTTCGATAGCATCTCCGTCTTTGTCGGTTCTAACGTTTATCCACCATACGCCCCGATTGTCGATTTCAAAGTGAGGGCGCGGGCGGAATGGCTCGATATTCTCAAGGTTGTAGTCTTTGGTGTTTTCCTGCTTCGCTGTTTCGGTATTTTTCATGCTGTCTGTCCTCCGAAATGATTGTCTGATTGCTTTTTCTCGTTCAGTTCGTCCAGTGCGTCATAGCCTGGCGTTTCGCTCTGCCATATGCTCGTCTTGATCCCCTGCTTAATGGCTCGCATTGCCAAGTCATAAGCGGCTCTGTAACCAACGGGGCGGGGCGTGTCGTTATCGGCAATAATCGCAATTTCTTTTATACCGTTCAGAAACTGAAAATTTGCCATGCTGTTTGCGCTCAAGGCCGCGTATAAGCCCCAATCGTAAGCCTTGTACAATTCACGGGCGGCAAGGGCGGTTTCTATTCCCTCTACAATGACAAGACGGCCATTTTCAGGAATCGGGAACAAGTGGACGGTTTGCCCTGAAATGCTGCCTTGCTTACGGTTTCGCATTTTCTTGGCCGGTAAGGTTTCGCCCGTTTCAGGGTGTTTGATTGCCAGTTTCTGATAGCGTGGTGCGTGTAGTCCGTCCTCTCCGCATGGCTTGTCATAGGCCGTCTGAAGATAGGTAAGGTGCAAGCCTTGTAGCTCCTCATCCATGTCGCGGATAGCGCAAACCATACACGGGAAACTACCAAGCAGAAGCGGCTTATCCTCGCCTGTTGTCCAATAGTCTTTTTCAGGTAGAAAACGGACGTTTTCGGGTAAATGCGCCATCTCCAAACCGCGTGATTTCAGATACTGGATAACAGGGGAATCGGGGCGGATAGGTTCTGTGCTTCTCCATAATGCGGCCAGTTTCTCGATTTGGTCTTTTTCGGGGCGTGGCTGCGCTTGTGGGCGTTTTGGCGGTATCGGCAAGGGGTCTGCATTGTCCATGCCTAAAACGCCTGAAACCTGCTTTAAGGCCGTCTGAAAGTCGCATTGCAAATAGTGCATTACCAAGCCGAAACCATCGCCCGCGCCGTTGTTGTAATGGCTGCAAATGAATGTGCCGTTTCCGTCCTTGTCGTCATATCTGAAACGGTCTTTCCCTCCACACGCGGGGCAGGGCTGGTGTTTGTTTTTCAGGTATCGCGGGTCTATGCCGATAGCGGCGTGGATTTCCGGCCAGTGGTATTGCGCGGCTGCTTTAATGTCTTGATATGTTGGTTTCATTGCTCCGCCTCCTCTGATACTGGTTCTAAAACAATTCCTGCTGTTGGGTCGGTTTCCCATATTGCGGGCGTTTCCGGCTCTAGTTGCTCCGTGTCGGCGTGGGCGGGCTGGTTACAGGCTCGGACTACCAAAGCCAAAAGCAACACCCAAAACACCAGCAAAGCGCGGTTTAAATACCGGCGGAAACGGTCGGATTTAATGGTCTGTTTCATGGTTTTATCCTTTGCTCTGCTCCCAGTGTTTCAAAACATGAATCTAATAAAATCAATAGGTTATAAAAACACTAGGGCGAAGTTTGCCCTATGCCGTCTGAAATAGGCGGCATGGCGGGTTAGGTTTTACGGGGTTTGGGGTTTATTTCGCGCCGCGTGTTTGGCTGTGGATTTGGCTGAAGATTTCGTCATTCAAATTCGCTGACGTTTCAAACAGGCTGAAAGGGTGAAGCTCTGCCAGCGTCTCTACCTCGTTCTTGGCGGCTTTGATGAGTTTTCGGACGGTTAAAGAGAAGGTTTGTTGGTCGATAGCCATATCGGTCAGGATTTCGGCTGCGTCTAGGATGGCGGCAAGGTTTTCGGCGGCGCGGCCTGCGTAAAAGCAAGCGTCTGCTGCGTCGTTTGCCAGCTTGTGAGGAATGGTTACCGTTTGGGCTTGGTTTTGAATGTTTTGGATTTGGGTAGAAATGGAAGATTGCATTTGAAATGCTCCTATACGTTCGAGATTTGAGAAATGCCCAAATAGGGGGCGGTGCTCTCTCCTGCGTATAGTCAGGCGTGGGCGTTGCCGTTACCACACACCGCCATAAACTTTGATACGCCGTCCAAAGCCTGTGAATAGGCTTCAAACGCCATAAGAGAAAATGGCGATAAAAAATCAGCGTTTACCCTGCTGATTTGGGCTATACGATTTGAGAGAGAAACTTAATTCTGCTTCCCAAAGCTCAATCTGTCAATTAATTTCTTACGGGGTTAGACGGCGTTATGACTTACTCCTTTTCGACACCAGCAAAGAAAACCGCCCGCATTTCACGGTCTCCCCGAATTGATTTTGCACTTCTTCCATCACGGTTATGATTTCATGCCCCGCTCTGCGAAGCTCCATAATGCGCGTGTTATAGCTAAGTATGCCCATCTGTGCCAGTTCCCATGATGTAAGGCTCCCTTTTCTCAATCGGGCTAAAATGCGCTCTCTTTGGCTTGGCGTTTTGGGCTTGCTGTTGATATAATCAGTTTTCATCAGATTTTTTACTCCGTGCCGTCTGAATAGCCCTCTATTCAGGCGGTTTTATTTTGTCTAAAGGGATAGATTCCCGCTGATTCTTCGCGCGCGCGCGTATTGCTCAGAAAACTCCTATTCTTCGCGCTTGGCGGCCAGTTTGTTGAGATACTCTTCAATCTCACTGGAAAGCCAGCCGGTAATATTTTCAGAAAGTTTGAGGGGCTTAGGAAAATCAGGGCGGTAATGACGGCTCTTAGGGTTTACCCAATTCCAGATAGTCGCCCGTGAAACGCCCATAACGCGGGCGGTATCGTTTACTCTTAATACAGTATTATTCATTGCTTGCCTTTCTTGGTCGGTGTTATATGACAGACAAAATAATAGCCGCCTCTGTGGGCGGCTTTTCCTAAATATGATTTTTTAGAACCTAATTAGGCTACTGTGAAAGACGGTCAATACCTTGCTTGATGTATTTTGCTAACGTATCCCTAGTAGGGGTCTTGCCTAGTTTATCAGCCTGTCTTTCCCATTCTTGGATAATAGTCTCTGCGGCTTCATATGGTTTACTACAATCAGTTTTTGTATAGATGGCAGAAAGTGCCGCAATAATTTCAGCTTGCTTATTTTCAGTGCGCTTACTGATAGGTTTTTTTATTTTCATTCTCTCGCTCAATGCTTCTTTTAGTTCTATTAAGTCATCCTGAAAGATACACAAATCATTTTTACCCACCTTAATGGCATTATCGGGTATATCTAAATCTTCCCGCTTTATACGCATATCTTCTGATAGTGCTAATCCATCCAATAAATTATATGGAATATAACAAAACCCCCAACGTTTAGATTCAGTCTGTTCAGCGGATGGAGTAGCAATAGTTTTCTCCAATACCTCATCAGTGCCTATAAATGCTAATTTATCAACAATATTTACTGTTAAAAACTCTTTTTTCCCCTCTAAGTATCTAGCATTAATTTCTTCTAAACGGATAAAGTCGCCCTTGTATAGCAGCATTTCAGGAATTTCAGCATACTCACCTTTTTCATCTTTATCATATAACCAATCATAATATGGTCTCCTCGTAAAATAATATTCCTGTCCAATGCAATTTATATATACCTCAGTCAAACCAATGGCTGCATAATGTATCAAGTCATCTGCTGTATATGGGTCGTTAAAATCTTTACTTAGCTTCTCTGCTGCTGCTTCAAGTGAGTAATACATTCTCCAAGCCATGTTAAATATCCTTTGCAAGCTCAAAAGGGTTTATAAGTTTCACGCCGTTATGCTCAAATCTACCGGCTGCCGTTTCGCGTTGCTTCGTGCCGGTCTCAAGCTCTATGTTTCCTACGGCCAGGCGGTCAAACGAAAGCAAAACATCTAATACACTGTATTTCATAGGGTTAACTTCTTTCTGTATAAAATGGTAACCAGTGGTAACCAGTTGGTAACCAGTAAATTTACGTTAACTGGTTACCGCTTTTTCTTTGTATTTATATTTATATTCATATAGTTATATTTGTTAAATTTTGTGGTAACCAGTGTAACCAGTATATTTACTCTCGCACATAGGGATTTTTTAATCCGTCTTGCTCTCTTGAATCATCTGTAATGCCTGGTTGTATCGCTCCCGTAAATAGTCGCTATACCATTGCATAAACTCTGCGCGCTCATTCAGATAATCGGCGCGGTTATAGGCGGCGCGGATTTTGTTGTTCTCAACGTGGGCAAGTTGTCGTTCTATCGCGTCAGGGTTGAAACCTTGTTCATTCAAAACGCTGCTTGCAAGCGAGCGGAAACCATGCGGGGTAGCTATCCCGTAATAACCCATGCCGTTGATGATTTTTCCCGCTGTATTTTCGCTGATGTAACCAGTTTTGGATTTAGGGCTTGGAAATAGAAAGGGTGTTTCGCCGGTTATGGCGTGTAGTTCGTTTAATAGCTCAATTGCCCAATCAGACAAGGGGATTGTGTGCTCTCGTGGCCGTTTCATACGATCAGCGGGAATCGTCCATGTTTTGCGCTTAAAGTCGATTTCCTGCCATTGGCCGCCGCGTATCTCTTTGTTTCGGGCAAAGCAAAGCATGATCAACATTACGCAAATTCTGTTTTGTTGCTCACAATCTGCCAGTATCAAGCGGCGGTAAAACTCGGTCAGCTCTTCACGGGGCAGGGCGGGCATTCTTTTGCTTTCTGTTGGCTCTATATAGCCTTTCAGTAACGCGGCAGGGTTTCGGTCGGTCAATTCTTCATAACCGGCATAGGTAAACACCGCACCTATCCATTGCCTGATTTTTTCAGCGGTTTCCGACACGCCCCGCTCTGTTACTTTATCCAATACGGCCTTTATCTCTTTTTTCCCGATTTTGTTTATAGGCGTTTCCCCAATAATAGGGAAAACATCTGTTTCAAAGTACCGCAAAACACGGGCGGCATGATTAGGCTTCCAGCTTTTGCGCTTGGTAGTTTTCTCATGCCATGCCTTAGTAACGTTGGCAAAGGTATTCAGTAAGGCCGTTTTGCGCTCCTGTTTGGCCTGTTGCTTCATTGCTGATGGGTCTTGCTCTTGTGCAATCATGCGGCGGGCGTTTTCAGCGGCTTGGCGGGCTTCTACCAGTGAAACGGTCGGATATTTTCCGATGGTAAGAGTTTTCTCTTTGCCATCTATACGGTATTTCAGACGGAATACTTTCCCGCCCGCTGGTGTAACTTCAAGATATAAGCCGCCCCCGTCAAATAACTTGGTTTTCTTTCCAGTATCGGACGGCTTGGCGGCTTTAATTTGGCGGTCGTTCAGGGGCATTGGGGGTATGTTTTTAGGGGGTGTTGTCAGATGCCCCGAATCATACCCCCATATTTTGCTTTATTCAATTATATGGCATTGGGGGTATTTAGACACTTGGCAAGGGGGTTATTAGCCTGAAAGCCTTGCCAGTATTGAATCTTGATTACTGCGTTAGATTTGATTAGACAAAAAAATAACCCCTGAAAGGGGTTGAGTGGTGCGGACGGAGAGACTCGAACTCTCACACCTTGCGGCGCCAGAACCTAAATCTGGTGCGTCTACCAATTTCGCCACGTCCGCACTAATTTGAACCGTGGATTATACACAAGATTAATGGGGGCGCAAAGTCTTGTTTGCTTGAATTTTTCGGTTTATCCCTTATATAATGGTTTATTCCGGCCGTCTGAAAGCAGGGTTTGTTTTCAGACGGCCTCAACTTTACTATTGGTGAGGAAGGGCAGATGCCTGCTTTATTGATTAAAGATTTTTTGCAGACGCAAGGTTTGAAGTTGCCTGCAGATGAGATACATGTGGCTTATTTGACTGCCCAGGCTGTGATTAAAATGGGCAATGCTTCGGTTGAGCGTTCGATTTTGTGGCCGTCTGAAGACGGTTGGCAGTTGGCGGATTATGTTGATGCCGAACATGAATTGTTGCTGAAACAGATTTTTATGGCTTTGGATTCGGTTGCCGAGCGCACTGAGCATTTGAAAAGCGCGGCGGTTTATACAGCCTTCCCGAAAGATGGCGCGTTGTCGCTAGTCCGTCTGAGCCGTTGGGGCGTGCCGTTGGAAAATGTGATTCCAATCAATGAGCAGGCTGGACAGGCTTTTTTGGCTGTGCGTACGGCGCAAAGCGGTTGGATGAATGTTTGTCAGAATGTGGCGTATTGGCAGGAAATTGGTGAATTGTCGACCGAACGCAATCATCCCGGTTTGAGTCAGATTTCTGTTCCTGTCTGTATGCCCAGCGGTGCGGTTTTGGGTGTAGTGCATGCTGAGTTTGATGTCAAAGACGGCGCGCCTGACGAAGTATTGGTGACTTGGATTGCCCTTGCCTTGGCCCTGTCGGATTCTTTGAAAAATCTGTTGGGCGTGGCTGAAAAAGAGGAAGCGGAAAATGAGTAACGCCTTGAAGTTTGTTGCGTCATGCCGTTTGCCTACGGAATGGGGCGAATTTACCATGCACGGCTTTGAAGAAGAGGGCGGTCAGGAACATGTCGCATTGACGATGGGCGATGTTTCAGACGGCCTGCCTGTGTTGTCGCGTATCCATTCAGAGTGTTTGACCGGCGATGCTTTATTTTCGGTGAAATGTGATTGCGGCCCTCAGTTGCAAGCGGCGATGCAGGCTGTTCAGAAAGAAGGGCGTGGCGTTATCGTATATTTGCGCCAAGAAGGCAGGGGCATTGGTTTGATAAACAAAATCCGTGCGTATCGTCTGCAAGATCAAGGTTTGGATACGGTTGAGGCTAATGTAGCGCTTGGCCTTCCTGTTGATGCTCGCGACTTCACTTTGGCCAAGCAGATTTATGATTATCTGAATATTCGTGAAGTTAGGTTGTTGACCAATAATCCTGAAAAAATCCAAACGTTGAAAGATTCCGGCATTAATGTCGTCGAACGGATTGCATTACATGTCGGCGAAAATTTGGAAAATGAACGTTATCTGCATACTAAAGCGGATAAATTGGGACATTTGATTTTTGATTGATAGATAGGCATAACGGTGTTTTTTGCGTTTAAATAAAATATTCTATATTCTTTCAATGGGATATATTTTTATTTAAATAAAAACCTTGCGCATGGTCTGATTTTTTGATTTAATGTCAGCTTATCGGGTGATTAGCTCAGTTGGTAGAGCGTCTGCCTTACAAGCAGAATGTCGGCGGTTCGACTCCGTCATCACCCACCAAGTTTCCTTTCATTGTCTTTGACAGTGGATGCGCGGTGGTAGCTCAGTTGGTTAGAGTACCGGCCTGTCACGCCGGGGGTCGCGGGTTCGATCCCCGTCCGCCGCGCCATTATTTAAAAAGCACTGATTATATCAGTGCTTTTTTATTTGTCTTAAAGATACAATTAAGCTGCGAAAATAGGTATAGGTAAGTACAGAGTATTGAAAGTTAAATACTGTTTAACCGTAGTTTCTTATGATTTAGAAAAGGCCGTCTGAAACTTTTAAAATTTCAGACGGCCTTTAGTCTATTTAAACAATGGATTAAATATCCAATTCTGCCGTATCGCCTTCTTTTTCCATCCATGCGCGGCGGGCAGCGGCTTCGCCTTTGCCCATCAGTTTGACGAAGATGTCGCGTGTTTCGTCATCTGCACCTTCTGGGATTTGTACCTGCAACAGACGGCGGGTGTCGGGGTGCATGGTGGTGTCTTTGAGCTGGTCGGGGTTCATCTCGCCCAAGCCTTTGAAACGGCTGATGGAATAGGCGGTTTCTTTAACGCCTTCTTTTTGCAGCCGCTCCAAAATGCTGTCGAGTTCGTTTTGGTCGAGGGCGTAGAATTTGCGGGCGGGTTTGCTTTTGCCTTGTGCGTTGACATCGACGCGGAACAGCGGCGGCTGGGCGACGTAGATGTGTCCGTCGGCGACCAGTTTCGGGAAGTGGCGGTAGAACAGAGTCAGCAGCAAAACTTGAATATGCGAGCCGTCCACGTCGGCATCGGACAAGATGGCGATTTTGCCGTAGCGCAGGCCGCTTAAATCGGGATTGTCGTTGATGCCGTGCGGATCGACGCCGATGGCGACGGAAATGTCGTGGATTTCGGCGTTGCCGAAAAGCTGGTCGGGGTGGACTTCAAAGCTGTTGAGCACTTTGCCACGCAGGGGCAGGATGGCCTGTGTGGCTTTGTCGCGGGCGAGTTTGGCGGAGCCGCCGGCGGAATCGCCTTCGACGAGGAAGAGTTCGTTTTCGCGGATGTCTTCGCTTTCGCAGTCGGTCAGTTTGCCGGGCAGGACGGCAACGCCGCTGCCTTTTTTCTTTTCGATTTTCTTAACTGAACGCATCCGCGCCTGTGCCTGACGGATGGCGAGTTCGGCGATTTTTTTGCCGAAGTCCACGTTTTGGTTCAGCCACAATTCCAAAGGGTCGCCCGATACGGCGGCGACGAGTTTCAGCGCGTCGCGGTTGGTCAGTTTGTCTTTGGTCTGACCCTGGAACTGCGGGTCGAGGACGCGGGCGGAGAGGACGAAGGCGGTTTTGCTGAACACATCGTCGCTTTGCACTTTCACGCCGCGCGGCAAGAGGTTGTGCAGGTTTATGAAGTTGTTGACGGCGTTGAACACGGCTTGTTTCAAACCTGCTTCGTGCGTGCCGCCCAGCGGGGTGGGAATCAAGTTGACATAGCTTTCGTTGGCGCACGAGCCTTCTTCCAGCCAGGTCAGGGCAAATGCTGCGCCTTCTCCAATGCTGAAATCGCCGTTGTGGCCGTCTGAAATGTAGTTTTCGCAGGAGAAGATAGGCACGGCTTCTTGCGCGTCGGTAATCAGGTCGGTCAGATAGCTTTTCAGGCCGTCCGGATAGTGCCAAGTTTGGGTGTGCGCTTCGTCTTCGCCTTTGATCGGACGGGTCAGGGAAACGCGTACGCCCGGCAGTAAAACAGCTTTGGCGCGCAGCAGGCGTTCGAGTTCGGGAATGCTGTAATTCGGGCTTTCAAAATATTTGCCGTCCGGCCACACACGCACTTCAGTACCACTGTCTTTGACCGCGCATTTGCCCACTTCAGTCAATGGCTCGATGACGTCGCCACCGGAAAAGACGATGCGGTGGATTTCGCCTTCGCGTTTGACCGTTACTTCAAGGCGGGTGGAAAGGGCGTTGGTAACAGATACGCCAACGCCGTGCAGGCCGCCTGAAAAGGCATAGGCACTGCCGCCGTCTTTTTTGTTGAACTTGCCGCCTGCGTGCAGACGGGTAAACACGAGTTCGACTACGGGTACGCCTTCTTCAGGGTGCAGGCCGACGGGAATGCCGCGGCCGTTATCACGTACGGAAAGCGAACCGTCTTCATGAATTTGCACGTCGATTGCAGTCGCGAAACCACCCAACGCCTCGTCTGCTGCGTTATCAATCACTTCCTGACAGATATGGGTCGGGCTGTCGGTACGGGTGTACATGCCGGGACGTTCTTTGACCGGCTCCAAGCCTTTGAGGACGGTAATGCTGGATTCGCTGTATTGATTGTTTTTAGCCATAGGAATAATGTAAAGGCCGTCTGAAAGGATGAAAAACAACGCTTTCAGACGGCCTGAAAGCGTTTGGGTTATAGGTTTTCTATTGGATTGCGACGGATAAAGTCTTCATAGCTTTCTATGCCGCGCAGGAAACGGGAGAGTTCGGTCAATGCGTCTAAATACACGCCGCGCTTGAAGTCGATGACTTCGTCAACCGGCGCCCAGTATTGGTGCCAGCGCCAGCCGTCGAATTCAGGATGATGGCAGGCGCGGAGGTTGACGTCGCTGTCGCGACCGACCAAGCGCAAAAGATACCAAATCTGTTTTTGTCCGCGATACGAACCGCGCCATTCACGGCGCACCCAGTGGCTGGGCACGTCATAACGCAACCAGTCGCGCGTACGGCCAACGATTTTGATGTGTTGCGGCAACAGGCCGACTTCTTCGTACAATTCTCGGTACATGGCGGTCTCAGGACTTTCGCCCGGCTTGATGCCGCCCTGCGGAAACTGCCATGAATGTTCGCGTACGCGTTTGCCCCAAAAGACTTCGTTACGTTCGTTAATCAGGATAATACCGACATTGGGGCGATAGCCTTCTCTGTCTAACACGGTGTCGCCCTTCATTAAATTCAATCGTGCAATTTTCCCACAAATTGGGCGGTTTTGACAAATCTTGAGGCCGTCTGAATAAGCCCACAGTTTTTTCCAGACGGCATGAAACCGTTTCTGAAAAAATGTTGTTTATGAATAAAACCATAGCTTCAGGCCGTCTGAAAAATGAAATTTTTTTTCACTTTAAGGTCTTGCATTCAAAAGCTTTTTGCCGTTTAATGCAAACCTTGCTGAATCAAGGGCAAAGGACACATGCCGGCCGCCCCCACAGTTTCCCTTTTGTAAGTGGCATCTGCCACCGCTGCAATATTTTTACCCCCCGAACAAAAGGTCTGAAACCATGAAAAAATCTTTGATGGCGGCGGCAATCTTGAGCCTCGTCTTGACTGCGTGTAGCGGCGGACAAGGAACCGCCGCAGAATCTTCCGCATCTCAAACTCAAACTTCTTCCTCTCAAACGGATAAACTCAATATCTACAACTGGTCGGATTATGTCGATCCAGCCACGCTGTCTGCGTTTGAAAAAAATACGAATATCAACGTCCGCTACGATTACTACGACAGCAACGAAGCGCTGGAAGCCAAGCTGCTGACCGGCAAGTCGGGTTATGACCTGGTTGCGCCGTCTATTGCCAATGTCGGCCGCCAGATTAAGGCCGGCGCGTATCAAAAAATCGACAAATCGCAAATTCCCGATTACGCCAATATCGATCCCGATTTGTTGAAAATGATGGAAACCGTCGATCCGGGCAACAAATATGCCGTCCCTTATTTCTGGGGCATCAATACGCTGGCGATTAACAAACAGCAGGTTCAAAAGGCGTTGGGTACGGACAAGCTGCCTGAAAACGAATGGGATTTGGTGTTCAATCCTGAATACACCCAAAAACTGAAATCTTGCGGCATCAGCTATTTCGACAGCGCCATTGAGCAGATTCCTTTGGCTTTGCATTATTTGGGCAAAGACCCGAACAGCGAAAACCCTGACGACATCAAAGCTGCTGTTGAAATGATGAAAAAAGTGCGTCCCGACATCAAACGCTTTACCTCGTCCGGCTATATCGACGATATGGCGGCTGGTAATCTTTGCGTATCGGTGGGTTATGGTGGCGACCTCAACATTGCCAAAACCCGTGCCAAAGAAGCCGGAAACGGTGTAGAAGTCGAAGTATTGGCGCCGAAAAGCGGCGTCGGTATCTGGGTGGATTCGCTGATGATTCCGCGTGATGCGCAAAATGTGGCCAATGCACATAAATACATCAACCACACGCTTAACCCGGAAACCGCCGCCAAAAACGGCAACTATGTAACTTATGCTCCGGCCAGTCGTCCGGCGCGTGATTTGATGGATGAAAAGTACACATCTGATGCATCGATTTTCCCGAATAAAGAATTGATGGAAAAAAGTTTCATCGTTTCGCCTAAGTCAACCGATGCGAGCAAACTCAGCGTTCGACTGTGGCAGGGTTTGAAAGCTGGGCGATAATTAAAATTGAAATTTGAATATTCAGGCCGTCTGAAACAGTTTTTCAGACGGCCTGAGTGTTATAATTGTCAACACTTTTCAAATATCCTATGAGGAGAAACAGCGTTATGAACAATTCAGTCATCACCGTCATTGGTAAAGACCGTGTGGGCATTGTGTACGACGTTTCCAAAATTTTAGCGGAAAACCAAATCAATATTCTCAACATCAGCCAACAGCTGATGGACGATTTTTTTACCATGATTATTTTGGTGGATACTTCAAAATGCACCAAATCGCGTCAAGAGGTTTTGGATTTGTTTGCGGAAGAGAGCAAAAAACTCGCGCTTGATATCCGTATGCAAAACGAAGAAATTTTCCAAGCCATGCACCGTATTTAAGTCGGAGGGAGAGCCATGAGTATTCAATCCGGCGAGATTTTAGAAACCGTCAAAATGGTGGCCGACCAGAATTTTGACGTGCGCACCATTACCATCGGCATTGATCTGCACGACTGCATCAGCAGCGATATCAATGTGTTAAACCAAAACATTTACAATAAAATCACCACAGTCGGTAAGGACTTGGTGGCGACGGCAAAATATCTGTCTGCCAAATACGGCGTACCGATTGTGAATCAGCGCATTTCCGTTACGCCGATTGCCCAAATCGCCGCGGCCACCCATGCCGATTCCTATGTCAGCGTAGCGCAAACTTTGGATAAGGCTGCCAAAGCCATCGGTGTGTCCTTTATCGGCGGCTTTTCCGCGCTGGTGCAAAAAGGCATGTCGCCTTCGGATGAGGTGCTGATCCGTTCCATTCCCGAAGCGATGAAAACCACCGATATCGTGTGCAGCTCCATTAATATCGGTAGCACGCGCGCCGGTATCAATATGGATGCGGTCAAGCTGGCAGGCGAAACCATCAAACGCACGGCCGAAATCACACCCGAAGGTTTCGGCTGCGCCAAAATTGTTGTGTTCTGTAATGCAGTGGAAGACAACCCGTTTATGGCAGGCGCGTTTCATGGTTCGGGCGAAGCGGATGCCGTTATCAATGTCGGCGTATCCGGCCCGGGTGTCGTAAAAGCCGCGTTGGAAAATTCAGATGCAACGACATTGACCGAAGTTGCGGAAGTAGTGAAGAAAACGGCTTTCAAAATTACCCGTGTGGGCGAACTCATCGGCCGCGAAGCTTCAAAAATGCTGAATATCCCGTTTGGTATTCTTGATTTGTCATTGGCACCAACCCCTGCCGTCGGCGACTCGGTGGCGCGCATTCTTGAAGAAATGGGTTTGAGCGTCTGCGGTACGCACGGTACGACAGCGGCTTTGGCTTTACTGAACGATGCTGTGAAAAAAGGTGGCATGATGGCTTCCAGCGCGGTCGGTGGTTTGAGCGGCGCATTTATCCCTGTTTCCGAAGACGAGGGCATGATTGCAGCTGCCGAAGCCGGTGTGCTGACACTGGACAAACTCGAAGCCATGACAGCCGTCTGCTCCGTTGGTTTGGACATGATTGCCGTCCCCGGCGATACGCCTGCTCATACCATTTCCGGCATCATCTCTGACGAAGCCGCCATCGGCATGATCAACAGCAAAACCACTGCCGTGCGCATTATTCCGGTAACCGGCAAAACCGTCGGCGACAGCGTTGAGTTCGGCGGCCTGTTGGGCCACGCGCCTGTAATGCCGGTCAAAGAAGGCTCATGCGAAGTGTTCGTCAACCGAGGCGGTAGAATCCCGGCTCCGGTTCAATCGATGAAAAACTGATTGGATTGATAAATAAAAGGCCGTCTGAAATTGATTTTCAGACGGCCTTTAATGCTGTTTTTTATCGGCGATGTTGCGGTTGAAAATGTGGTAGTTTTCTTTGGCAAAGCCGATGTTGTAGGGCGCGCTGATGCTGCGGATTAAAACCAAATCGCGGTTGCGCACCAATACGGTGGGATCGATAACGACATCATATTGCCCTGCAATCGAGCGGCCGGTTTCCCGATACGAGCGGCTGCTTTTGGCTTGGACAATATGCACCGCGTCGATATGCGGATTGGCGTCAAACAGGCTGCGGTTGGCCTCGGTGCAGACCACGCCGATGCGGATGTGCGGCGCGGATTTTTTGATTTCGCGAAAGGCAAACGAGCTGACGATGTAGTCGCCGATTTTGCCGTCTTGGCGCAAAAACAGAATGCCGCCGATATTCTCCGGCGCAAGCGGCTTTTCAGACGGCACCGGCGCACGGTCGAGCCACGCCTTGCCCGCACGGATGCGCAGCGTTTGCAGGCGTTTTTTGATGGCTTTGAACAGGGTTTTAGCGGTCATTTTTGGGGTCTTTTGGGTGCGGACGGCCTATTCGTTCCCTCTCCTGCTTGCGGGGGAGGGCTAGGGTGGGGGCGTTTGCGGCTTCGGGAACATTACGAGGCGGCGGCAAAGCGTTTCTGTGAAACGCCACCCCCTCCCCAACCCTCCCCCGCGCGAGCGCAGGAGAGGGAGTTGGAAACCGGTCGTTTTCAGTTTTTCAGACGGCCTTTTACCGAATCGTTTTGCTGTAAATATATTGCAGCCCCTTTGTGCCCATAAAGGTTCGCCCCGTATCGGCAAATCCGCAGCTTTGGTACAGGCCGATGGCGGCGCGGTTGGCGTGGTGTACGCCGAACACGATTTCGTCGCAGTCGGGCAATATGCTGCGGATGAGCGGCGCCAATTTATCGTCAGCCAGCGCCGCGCGGGCGCAGCCTTGACCCTGATATGCGGGGTTGACCGACATCGAGCGCAGCAATACGGCGCGGGGGTTGGCGCTGTAAGTAAGGCGGTCGCTGCCTTTATCAAGGATGAAAAATCCGATGGGGCGGTTTTGGCACAAAATGGTTACGGCCAAACAGTCGGGCGCGGCGAACCGGCCGTTTTGCAGCCGCTCTTGGGGCGAAACCGAGTATTGTGCTTGCTCTCCGTGCAGACGGTAGTCCAAATCGGCGGCGTGTGCGGGGTCGTACAGCACAAGGGTAACGGTTTGGGGCATGGCGTGTTTTCCTGTTTGGCGGGCACTTGGCTTGTTTTCAGGCTGCTTTGAGGCCGTCTGAAAGCAAGGTGTCGGATACAAGTATCCGACTTGCGGCTATTGCAATAAAGGCAGTATGTTTGCAGGTTGATTATTTGAACATATTTTTAATAATGCCCATTACGCTGCGGGAAATAGCGTTGGTTACTTGGCGGTTGATTTGGCTGCCGATGGCGTCGGCAACGTTGTAGCCCAAACCTTGGCCGGATTTTTTACGTCCGCCGCTTAAGCCGCCGATTAGTCCGCCGAGGATGCCGGGATCGGCATTGGCAGCTTCTTTTTCTGCGGCTTTTTGCGCTTTTTCCTGCTCTTTGGCGGCATTTGCGGCTTCTTTTTCAGCGGCAGCTTGGCTGTCTGCTTCGGCCAATGCTTCAAAAGCGGAGTAGTTGTCCACCATATCTTTGTAGGTTGGATACAAATCGTCGTTTTGGAACAAACGGTTGCGTTCTTCTGCAGCAAGCGGGGTCAGGGCGGATTGCGGCGGCAGGATGAGGGCGCGTTCTACCGGCTCGGGCATACCTTTTTCATCAAGGAAGGAAATGAGGGCTTCGCCGACACCGAGTTCGGCAATCGCTTCGGCAACTTTGATGTTTGGGTTGCTGCGGAAGGTTTCGGCAGCGGCTTTGACTGCTTTTTGGTCGCGCGGTGTGAAGGCGCGCAGAGCGTGTTGTACGCGGTTACCCAGTTGGCCGAGAATGGTATCGGGCAAGTCGAGCGGGTTTTGGGTAACGAAATATACGCCCACGCCTTTGGAACGGATCAGGCGCACGACTTGTTCGATTTGTTCGACCAGTGCATTGGCGGCATTGTCGAACATCAAATGCGCCTCGTCGAAGAACATCACGAATTTGGGTTTGTCCAAATCGCCGACTTCGGGCAGGGTTTCAAACAATTCTGCCAGCATCCACAGCAAAAACGCGCTGTACATACGTGGTGAACGCATCAATTTTTCGGAGTTAAGGATGTTGATGATGCCTTTGCCGTTGTCGGTTTGCATCCAGTCTTGCAGGTTGAGGGAAGGTTCGCCAAAGAATTTTTCTGCGCCTTCGTTTTCCAAAGTCAGCAGTTGGCGTTGAATTGCGCCGATACTGGCGGCAGAAACGTTGCCGTATTGCGTGCGGTATTCCGAAGCGTGGTCGGAAACGTGTTTCAACATGCTGCGCAGGTCTTTTAAGTCCAGAATGTGCCAGCCTCTGTCGTCGGCAACTTTGAACACGAGGTTGAGCAGGCCTTCCTGCGTATCGTTCAGGTTCATCAAACGCGCCAGCAGCAGCGGGCCCATTTCTGAAACGGTGACGCGCACCGGAATGCCGGTTTCGCCGTAAACATCCCAAAAGCGCACGGGGAAACTTTGCAGCCATTGCTCGCCCAAATCAAACTCGGCGATGCGTTCGCCCACTTTGCCGCTGTTGGCACCGGCTTGCGCGATGCCCGACAAATCGCCTTTGACATCGACCAAGAATACAGGGACACCTTCACTGCTGAAGGCTTCCGCCATGCGGCGCAGGGTAACGGTTTTACCCGTACCGGTCGCACCGGCGATCAAGCCGTGGCGGTTGGCCATTTTGCCTTGGATTTCGAGCGTTTTCCCGCCGGCACGCGCAATTTGAAATGTAGTCATGATTATTCCTTAGAATCCGTGATGTGAAACAATTTGTTATCTTAAAAAAAACAAGCATTTTAACGTTTGCGGCGAGGGGATTCAACCAAGCAAAGTTTCAGACGGCCTTAAGTTTTGCAAAGGTTTTTTTGCAGTGATTGGACAAGGTTGAAATCTGCTATAATTCCATCAAATCCGCAACCGTCTGACAAGGCGGTTGTTTTCTTTGTTTTTTGAATATTTTTTACGAAGCGAAAGTCGGAATGACTGCACAACAAGCCCCTTTGGGCGAAAAAATTATGGCCGTGCTGATGGCGATGTTGGTCGCGCTGATGCCGTTTTCTGTCGATGCCTATCTGCCTGCGATTCCCGAAATGGCAAAGTCGCTGGGTTCGGACATCCACCGTATTGAGCAAAGCCTGAGCTTTTTTATGTTTGGCGTGGCGTTTGGTCAGGTAGTCGGTGGGTCGATTTCGGATATTAAAGGCCGCAAACCTGTCGCCTTGGTGGGCTTGAGCATTTACTTTGCCGCCGTTATCGGTTTGACGATGGTGAATAATGTCGAGCAGCTATTGAACTTGCGTGCCGTGCAGGCGTTTGGTGCGGGGATGACCGTGGTGATTTCCGGCGCGATGGTGCGCGATTATTATTCCGGACGCAAAGCCGCGCAGATGTTTGCCTTAATCGGTATCATTCTGATGATTGTGCCATTGATGGCGCCGATGATTGGTGCAGGCTTGCAGAATTTGGGCGGCTGGCGCATGATTTTCGGCTTTCTGGCCTGCTATTCGCTGCTGCTTTGGGGTTTGATGTGGTATTTCCTGCCCAAGCCGCACCAAAAAGGCAAAATCAGCATGGACGTGTTCGGCGTGGTGGCAGGCAGGTTTAAACGTGTTTTGAGAACGCGCGCCGCAATGGGCTATTTGTTTTTCCAAGCTTTCAGTTTTGGTTCGATGTTTGCCTTTTTGACCGAATCGTCGTTTGTGTACCAACACCTGTATCATGTTTCACCAAACCAATATGCTTGGATATTTGCGCTCAATATCATTACCATGATGTCATTCAACCGCGTTACCGCATGGCGTTTGAAAACCGGTACGCATCCGCAAAACATCCTTAAATGGGGCATTATCGTCCAATTTACCGCCAATCTGCTGATGACGGTTTTGGTGTTGTCGCTGTCTTTGCCGCCTTTGTGGGCTTTGGTGCCATGTGTGATGTTTTCAGTCGGTACTCAAGGCTTGGTCGGAGCGAACACTCAGGCCTGCTTTATGAGCTATTTCAGCGCAGAGGGCGGCAGCGCAAATGCCGTTTTAGGCGTGTTCCAATCCCTTATCGGCGCATCGGTCGGCATGGCAACGACTTGGCTGCACAATGGTTCCGCCTTGGTGATGGCCGGTATGATGTTGAGCTCGACCGTGTGCGGTATCGTGCTGTTGTGGGTTTGCTCGCATCAGGCTTGGATGGAAAACGATAAAAAAGAATATGTTTAACCTTCAGGCCGTCTGAAAAACGGTTTCAGACGGCCTCAACACTATATTGAAGAAATTAACCATGAGTACCAGCAAACAACGCCCCATCGGCGTATTCGATTCCGGCGTCGGCGGCTTGACCAACGTCCGCGCCCTGATGGAACGCCTGCCGATGGAAAACATCATCTATTTCGGCGATACCGCACGCGTTCCCTATGGCACCAAATCCCGCGTCACCATTGAAACCTTCGCCATGCAGATTGTCGATTTCCTGCTGGAAAACGATGTCAAAGCACTCGTTATCGCGTGCAACACTATCGCCGCCGTTGCCGGACAGAAAATCCGCCAAAAAGCAGGCAATATGCCCGTATTAGACGTGATTTCCGCTGGTGCGGAAGCCGCTTTGCAAACCACCAAAAACAACCGAATCGGCATTATTGCGACCAATACCACCGTCAACAGCAATGCCTACGCGCGCGCCATCCATTCAAAAAACAACGACACACTGGTGCGCACGCAAGCCGCGCCCCTGCTTGTGCCATTGGTGGAAGAGGGCTGGCTCGATCACGAAGTCACCCGCCTGACCGTGCGCGAATACCTGAAGCCGCTCTTGGCCGACGACATCGACACGCTGGTGTTGGGTTGTACCCACTTCCCACTGCTCAAACCGCTTATCGGCCGCGAAGCACAAAACGTCACCTTGGTTGATTCCGCCATCACTACCGCCGAAGCCACCGCCAAAGCCTTAGCACAAGAAGGTTTGCTGAATACAGAAAACGATAATCCGGATTACCGCTTCTACGTCAGCGACATCCCACTGCGCTTCCGCACCATCGGTGAACGCTTCTTGGGTAGAAGTATGGAGCAGATTGAGATGGTAACGTTGGGTTGATTAGAAATATTAAAGGCCGTCTGAAAGGTAAGAACAAGGTTAAAGCCGGCGAAATTCACAATGAAGAAGACGCGATTAAAGAAATCGCTAAACTGGAAAAAGCCATGCAGCAGGCGGCTAGGGATTTGCAGTTTGAAGAGGCGGCAGTGTTAAGGGATAGGATTCGGGGGATTAAGGAGAATCTACTTTTTTGGGCTGAGTGACTAGAAAGAAGTGCATGGGAACACATAATTTAATTGATCAGCTTAATCATTTTTTAAATGAATTTAATCGCTTAAATTCTTTACTGTTGCTGAGCAAAAAAAACATACCAACCATTGATGATTCCAAGGCTATTTTACATATTGAATTTCAGACCTTTATGAAAGAATTTGATATAGCTTATCAACAGTTAAAATCCAGTGGTATGACCATGAATATCTGGCAATTTGCAGAGTTCGGTCGCTATGAAGTGCGCAATTGCAAAGTATTGTGCTGGCTGCTTGATATGCATGCAGATCACGGATTTGGGAGAAAATTTCTACTTAATCTGCTTGAAAATTTGAATCAACAAGCCGGTATTACTGAAATTATTCCATATTTGACGCAAGAAAGCTTCTCCACTAATCAGGAAACCTTACAATGTGGCAATATTTCGGAACGTTTTGATATTGATATTAAAAGCCGAAATTGCCGTTTGATAATTGAGGCGAAGGTGGATGCTACTGAAATGTATGACGGTAAAACAAGTCAATTAAAAAGGTATCGGGATATCTTAGACAAATCTTCTGAACCGCATAAATGTTTACTGTATTTGACTAGAGGATGCTATCTCCCCTTAGATGAAAGCCTACATAAGCAGGTAGTAGTTTTGAGCTGGAAAGATATCGCCAAAAGCATAAGAAAAACTATCTATAACTATGACAAATTGAATCAAGCACAAAGTTTTCGAAAAATGATATTTTTATCTTTGGCTCGCCATTTTGAAACCCTTTGAGGAAAGGAATATTTATGGAAAATGTAGAAAGAGAACTGGGTAAGTTGGTTTTAAGTAACTTGGAAATGTTGGAAAAATCTTATGGTTTTTTGGTACAAATAGATGCACAGTTTTACGAGAAAATTGAAAATCAGTTTAACGCTTGGTATGAGGATTTTAAGAAAAATAGCGGGTGGTCTAAAAACCTTGGTAACAAAAAAGATCAAGATGTCATCTGGTATTGTTTGGGTGAAAAATATGATAATAAAAAATCCAATATAGATATTGATTATAGCTGGTTAAGTGCTTTTACAGGCATTGCCAAATATGACGATGGTGAGACTATCGAGTGCGGCATTCATTTTGGATTTAATCGAGATTATTTTAATTTTACTGCCAAAACAGCTAAACAATTTATGCAAAATCAATTTGAAAGTCACTCTAAATTAAAGGAAGTGGGTTTTCAATATATAGTGGAGTCAGGTGAAAAACGTACAATTTTTTTACCTATCCAACTTGACTTAAAACAGTTGATTGAAGAATACCCTGATTATGAGGATCAAACTTTGCAGCTGCTTTCTGATGCTTTAGACAAAATAAAAAATCATCAAGCTGTATTTGATGGTATCGCCAAAGAGTTAATGAAGCATTCCAAATTACAAGGAAGTTAGACTTAATACCTCAACAAGCAGCAGCCTGCATCCATACCAACCGCGTGCGTGGCTACGCCACTCACCCTACCTGCGAACGGCACAAACTTTAAAAACGATGTGTAGGGTGTGTGCGGTACGCACGCACGCGTTTTTTGCTGTTCAAACCATTGTTTCAAACTTTCAGACAACCTCAAACGTTCTCTGAAAACTTTTTAGCGCAAAGGCCGTCTGAAATCCAGTTTTCAGACGGCCTTATTGTTCATATTGCTTCAAAATCTAACAGTCAAACTCGGCGATTACCGGCGCATGGTCGCTGGGGCGTTCTTGGGCGCGGGTTTCTAGGTCGACGGTGACATCGGTAAGGGTAGCGGCGAGTTCGGGGCTGCTGAGGATGTGGTCGATGCGCAGGCCGAGTTTGCGTTGGAACATGGCGCCGCGGTAGTCGAACCAGGTGTAGAACGCGCCTTCGGGGTAGATTTTGCGCAGGCTGTCGGTCAGACCGAGGTCGAGCAGGTTTTTAAACCATTGTCTTTCGATGGAGGAGCAATGGATTTTTTCGTACCATTTTTCGGGGTCGTAGCAAGCAAGCCGTAGCCTGCATCTCCACCAACCGCGTGCGTGGCTGCGCCACACACCCTACCTGCGGCGGTACAAACTTTAAAATCGAGGTGTAGGGTGTGTGCGGTACGCACGCACGCACGCGTTCTTTTCCGTTCACACCATTGTTTCAAATCTTCAAAAGACCTCAAACATCGTCTGAAAACCTGATTCAGGTTTTCAGACGGCCTTTTTACTTCCTTAGTATTTTACCTGCCCGACTGTGCCCACACGTTTTGCAGGTAGGCGTAGGTCAGCTCGGCGGTGCCGGATACCAGTGCGATGTCGCTGCCCAAGTCTTCGGCTTTGCCCACGCCGATGGGCAAGGCGCCGGCGGCTTTGATGGCGGCGACGCCGGCTGCGGCGTCTTCAATGCCGATGCAGCGGCGGATGTCCGCGCCCACGCCCTCGGCAGCGGCGAGGAAGATGTCGGGGGCGGGTTTGGAATGCGCGACGGCGGCAGGGTCGGCGACGGCATCGAAGAAGTGGGTCAGCCCCATGCGTTCGAGCAGGAACGGGCCGTTTTTACTGGCAGACGCGAGGGCGATTTTTTTGCCGTTTGCCCTCAATGCTTCCAGCAGCGGCAAAATGCCGGGGTACACGTCTTCGGGTTTGACCGCCTGAATCATCTCGACGTAGTTGTCGTTTTTGCGGCGGGTCAGTTCGGCGAACTCGGCTTCGCTGACGGTTTTGCCGCCGTGTGCGAGGATGCGTTTGAGCGAATCGTCGCGCGACACGCCTTTGAGCTGCTCGTTAAACTTGCGGTCGATGCTGATGCCCAGTTCTTCGGCGAGCTTTTTCCATGCGCGGTAGTGGTATTCGGCGGTGTCGGTGATGACGCCGTCGAGGTCAAATAGGACTGCGGTAAAAGTCATTTTGCACCCTCCTTATTTTTCCAACGCAACGGTGTGGCTGCCGTTAAGCGTGATGTCTTTGCCGTATACCTGCAATTCGAGCGGCTCGCCTTTGATCAGGGTGAAGACGACATTTTCTTTGCCGACGGCGACTTTAATCAGACGGCTGCGGTAGTTGATGTGGAAGGCATAGCCTGTCCACGCACTTGGCAGGAACGGTGCGAAGCTGAGTTTGCCGCCCCAGGTTTTCATTTGGGCGAAACCTTGGACGATGGCGAGCCACGAGCCGGTCATGGAAGTAATGTGCAGACCGTCTTCGGTGTCGTTGTTGTAGTTGTCCAAGTCCAGGCGGGCGGTGCGCTGGTACATTTCCACGGCTTTTTCTTCTTTGCCCAGTTCGGCGGCAAGGATGGCGTGGATACAAGGCGACAACGAGCTTTCGTGCACGGTCATCGGTTCGTAGAAGTCGAAGTTGCGGCGTTTTTCGTCGATATTGAAACGGTCGCCGAAGAAGTAGATGCCTTGCAATACGTCCGCCTGTTTGATGAAGGGAGAACGCAGGATTTTGTCCCACGACCATTTCTGGTTGAGCGGCAAATCGTCGGGCGAAAGCGCGGACACAGGGCGGATGTCTTTGTCGAGGAAGCCGTCGTGTTGGACGAATACGCCGAGTTCTTCGTCATGCGGACGGTACATATTCGCGCTGATGTCCGCCCATTTTTCCAACTCGGCGGCACTCACGTTCAAGTCCGGACGCGGATATTTCGCCAAGGCTTCGCGGGTGTAGTCCAATACCCATGCGGCGAGGGTGTTGGTGTACCAGTTGTTGTTGATGTTGTTTTCGTATTCGTTCGGGCCGGTTACACCGTGAATCATGTATTTGCCGTTGCGTTTGGAGAAGTGGACGCGGTCCGCCCAGAAGCGGGACACTTCGACCAAGACTTCCAAGCCTTCTTTGGCAAGATAGCTTTCGTCGCCGGTGTAGTTGGTGTAGTTGTAGATGGCGTAAGGAATCGCGCCGTTGCGGTGGATTTCCTCGAAGGTGATTTCCCATTCGTTGTGGCACTCAATACCTGTAAACGTTACCATCGGATAGAGTGCGCCCGCCAAGCCCTGTTCGCGCGCGTTATGTTGCGCCTGCGGCAGTTGGTTGCGGCGGTATTGCAGCAGGTTGCGGGTAACTTCGGGTTCTGCCAGTGCGAGGTAAAGCGGCACGGCGTAGGCTTCGGTGTCCCAATAGGTCGCGCCGCCGTATTTTTCGCCGGTAAAGCCTTTGGGGCCGATGTTCAGGCGCGCGTCTTCGCCGTAGTAGGTGGAGAACAGTTGGAACAGGTTGAAGCGGATGCCCTGCTGCGCTTCGTCGCTGCCTTCGATGACCACGTCGGCAATTTCCCAGCGGTGCAGCCAGCCCGCTTTGTGCGCGTCCAGCAAGGTTTCGAATGCAACGCCTGCGATTTTTTCTGACAAGGCGCGGCCTGCGGCTTTCACCGCTTCCAAGCCCTGATAATCGCGGCTGGTGGTGACAATCACGCGTTTTTCAAAGGTTTCGGGCGTGCCGCCGACTTCGGCTTCGAAAGAATTAGAGACCTGCCAGTCGGTTTGGCTGCCGCCGAGGGCTTTGAAGCTGCCGGCGAAGGTTTGCTCGGCGTTGACGATGAATTGTTCCACGCCGAAGGGATTGGCGATGGTTTGGGTGGCAATGTAGGAGCGGTCGTCTGAAACTCCTTTGTCCAATATCTGCCAGAATTTTTCTTCGTAGTTGGAGTCTTCGTTTTTCACGTCGGCGTCGATGATGGAATCAATGCGGACTTGGTGGGTTTTGCCGTCAACGGATACGGCTTCCCAGCGGATGAGAGTCAGCTCTTTTTGTGCGACGGACAGGAATTTGCACACATCGAAACGCACGCCGAATACGGTGAACGAGCGGCGCAACACGCCGTGCTGCATATCGAGTTCGACGGAGAAGCCGGCAACATCGTTTTTCGCCAAGTCCACTTCCTGACCGTCGACAAAGATTTTGACTTTACTGAAATTGAGCGCGTTGATGGCTTTGCCAAAATATTTTGGGTAGCCGTTTTTCCACCAGCCGACGCGGGTTTTGTCGGGGAACCACACGCCGGCGATGTAGGTGCCCAAGTGGCTGTCGGCGGAGTAGGTTTCTTCAAAGTTGCCGCGCATACCCATATAGCCGTTGCCCAAGCTGGTCAGGCTCTCTTGCAGCCGTTTGTGTTCTTTTTCCAGTTTTGCCGAACGCAGTGTCCAAGGGCTGACTTCCATGATTCTTGTATACATTTATGAAGCTCCTGTTATTAAAATTGTAAGTTCGGCAAAGGTTTCAGACGGCCTTTGCCGATGGTATGGATGGATTATTCGCCGTGGGTCTCTTTAATCAGACATACTGAGAAGGCTCCCAGCAGCAAGACTGCGCCTGCAACCAAGAACATGGTTGCCTGATGGCTGCCCAGCATAGGGAAGAGGATAAAGCTCAGCAGGGAGGCGACGATTTGAGGCATACAGATAGAGCCGTTAAACAGACCCAAATAAGTACCCATGTGTTTGCCGGAGAGGGCATTGGTTACAATCGTCAAAGGATAGGTAATGATACCTGCCCACGCGATGCCGATTAAGGTATAAGACAGGATAAGTGTGTATTGATTGTGAATGAAGAAGATAGAGAAGAAACCGAGCGCGCCCAGAGCCAAGCAACCGAAATAACCGACTTTATGGTATTGATTCGGTACTTTTGCCAGAATAAACGAGCAGATAACGGCAGCAATGGATTGTACCGCCGCCAAAACGCCGTACCAGTTGCCCGCTTCCTGATAGCCTACGGAAGAGGCATCGGTTGTCTGCCAAACGTTTTCTGCAATCGCGCCTGCCGAGTAAGTCCACATATATTGGAAGGCGAACCAGCAGAAGAATTGCACCAAAGTGACTGTCCAAAACGCTTTAGGTGCAGTTTTTAAGAGTTCGAACCAGTTGGCTTTTTCCTGATTTGCGGCTACGTCGATGCCGTGGTAGCGGGCGTAGGTTTCCGGATCATACTCTTTGACTTTGAAGATGGTGAACGCACTGGTAATAATCAGCAACGCCGCGCCCACATAGAATGCCACGACCACGGTCTGCGGCACGACGCCTTTTTCTGCCGTGTTTTCCAAGCCGATATAGGCAAAGACGAATGGCAGGATAGCGGCGACGACTGCACCTGTATTGGCCAAGAAACTTTGAATGCCGTAGGCGTAGCCTTTCTGCTCCTCGTTGACCATGTCGCCGACCATCATCTTAAACGGCTGCATCGCCATATTCGACGATACGTCCAACAGCGCAATCATCAGCGCGCCGAACGACAAGGCCGCCAGCGACGCATAGCCGAAGCCGAAGCTGCCCGAGTTCGGCATCAAAATCATCACAATGACCGCAATCAGCGTGCCGTAAAGCAGATACGGCAGACGGCGGCCGCCCAGGCGCGGATTCCAAGTGCGGTCGGAGTAATGGCCGACAATCGGCTGCACCAGCATCCCCGCCAACGGCGGCAGGATAAAGAACCAGCCGAGGCTGTGCGGGTCGGCGCCGAGCGTCTGGAAGATGCGGCTCATCTGCGAGCTTTGCAGGGTAAAGGCCGTCTGAACGCCGAGATAGCCGAAGCTCAGCATCCAAATCGTACTTTTTGCCAGTGACGGCAAACCTTGTTTTGCTGTTTTTTGTGTATGTTCCGACATGAGGTAAATCCTTTTTTTGAAAAGTATTTTTATTGAAAAACCAGAAATGGTTCTTGGTGTGGTGTTTTCTATCGTTATTGTTTGTGTGCGTGCTTTCAAGGATATAGGTGCATTTTATGAAGCGCGCCGGATATTGGCAATGCCAGTTCAAGGATAAACTGGCTTAAATCAAATTTTCTGCGGTTTGGCATTGATACCGTCGGGCAATGAGGGTATCGGTTCGGCTCGGTGTATATGTTGATGCTTATTTCTATTTTCAGACGGCATTTGAACAAGCAAGTATTTGAGCAATAGGTTAAAATGGGCCGTCTGAAATTTGTTTGACGGAAACGAGAAAACTATGTCCCAACAATACGTCTATTCCATGCTGCGCGTGAGCAAGATTGTGCCGCCGCAGAAAACCATCATTAAAGATATTTCCCTTTCCTTCTTCCCCGGCGCGAAAATCGGTTTGCTCGGTTTGAACGGCGCGGGCAAGTCCACCGTGCTGCGGATTATGGCGGGTGTGGATAAGGAATTTGAGGGCGAAGCCGTGCCGATGGGCGGCATCAAAATCGGCTATCTGCCGCAAGAGCCGGAGCTTGATCCTGAAAAAACCGTGCGTGAGGAAGTGGAAAGCGGTTTGGGCGAAGTGGCTGCGGCGCAGAAACGTTTGGAAGAAGTGTATGCCGAGTACGCCAATCCTGATGCGGATTTTGATGCGCTGGCGGAAGAGCAGGGCCGCTTGGAAGCGATTATTGCGGCGGGTTCGTCCACGGGCGGCGGTGCGGAACATGAATTGGAAATCGCCGCCGATGCGCTGCGTCTGCCGGAATGGGATGCCAAAATCGGCAATCTGTCCGGCGGTGAAAAACGCCGCGTCGCTTTGTGCAAACTCCTGTTGAGCAAGCCCGACATGCTGCTGCTGGACGAGCCGACCAACCACTTGGATGCGGAATCGGTGGAATGGCTGGAGCAATTCTTGGTGCGCTTCCCCGGTACAGTCGTCGCGGTAACACACGACCGCTACTTCTTGGACAACGCCGCCGAATGGATTTTGGAACTCGACCGCGGCCACGGTATTCCGTGGAAAGGCAATTACTCGTCTTGGCTGGAGCAGAAAGAAAAACGCTTGGAAAACGAGGCGAAATCCGAAGCCGCGCGCGTGAAAGCGATGAAGCAGGAATTGGAATGGGTGCGCCAAAATGCCAAAGGCCGCCAAGCCAAGTCCAAAGCGCGTTTGGCGCGTTTTGAAGAAATGAGCAACTACGAATACCAAAAACGCAATGAAACGCAGGAAATCTTCATTCCCGTCGCCGAGCGTTTGGGTAACGAAGTAATTGAATTTGTGAATGTTTCCAAATCGTTTGGCGACAAAGTGCTGATTGACGATTTGAGCTTCAAAGTGCCTGCGGGCGCGATTGTCGGCATCATCGGCCCGAACGGCGCGGGTAAATCGACGCTGTTTAAAATGATTGCGGGCAAAGAGCAGCCCGATTCCGGCGAAGTGAAAATCGGGCAAACCGTGAAAATGAGCCTGATTGACCAAAGCCGCGAAGGTTTGCAAAACGACAAAACCGTGTTCGACAACATCGCCGAAGGCCGCGACATTTTGCAGGTCGGTCAGTTTGAAATTCCCGCCCGCCAATATTTGGGTCGTTTCAACTTCAAAGGCAGCGACCAAAGCAAAATCGCGGGACAGCTTTCCGGCGGCGAACGCGGACGTTTGCACTTGGCGAAAACCTTGTTGAGCGGCGGCAATGTGTTGCTGCTGGACGAGCCGTCCAACGACCTCGACGTGGAAACCCTGCGCGCACTGGAAGACGCATTGCTGGAATTTGCCGGTAGTGTGATGGTGATTTCGCACGACCGTTGGTTCCTCGACCGCATCGCTACGCATATTCTGGCTTGTGAAGGCGACTCTAAATGGGTGTTCTTTGACGGCAACTATCAGGAATACGAAGCCGACAAGAAACGCCGTTTGGGCGAAGAGGGTGCGAAACCGAAACGTATCCGTTATAAACCGGTAACACGTTAATTAGGTTTGAACCAAAAGGCCGTCTGAAACTTTTAATGTTTCAGACGGCCTTTTATTTTTGATGTTTATGATTGTTTTCTTAATTGCGGATGGTTTTCCAATGTATCAATGATGATTTCAATCATGCGGGGGGCAGTTTGCGCCAAATCGAAGCCTTGACCTGAAGAAAGCCAGCGCCAAATCAAGCCGTCTAATGAAGACTTGATGAAGATGACCGCCATATCGGTATCCAAATTATCCGCCAACGCTTTTTGTTGTACCGCATCAGTCAGGACAGCAACGATTTTTTCACGCCATAGTGATTGGTGTTTTTTAGCGATGGCAATGACTGCCTCGTTTTGCTCGGTGTGTTCGCATTTTAAAAACAAAATGCTGTGGAATTTATAGTGAAGCTCGTTGTGTTGCAGGCGCTCGAAGAAACGGGTCAGGGTCAGTCGGAAGCTTGACCAAGCCTGTTCGTTATTGTTGTTTGAGTCTTCTTTTATGCAGCTTTCGATGTCGTCGCAAATCCGTTGGAACAGGGCGTCAAACAAATCTTCTTTGTTTTTGAAATGCCAATACAGCGCGCCGCGCGTTACGCCTGCGGCTTGGGCGATTTCGTTAAGCGAGGTGCGGGCAATGCCTTTCTGATAAAACGTATCCAATGCGGCAAGTATGAGATATTCTTTGGTTTTTAAAGCTTCGGTTTTGGTTCTTCTCATAGTTGTTTTGTAGGAAATGTAAATTTATGGTTCGGATTATAAAAAATTACTTCTGAACATGCAAGAATGTATGTATAATTTGATTTAGTACTTGATAGTGTTTCTCAACACTATATAATCAGCCTGTTTTTCATAAAAACAGGCAATTTCTGCTTGTGAAATATGAGATTAAAGTAATCAATTTTTAATTAGTCAAACCATTATTTATCATAGAGATAGGAAAATTATGGCTCTTTATGCTTCTAAAATGATGCGTGTTGCGGCAATTGCAGCAGCTACTGCGTTGGCGCTTTCCGCTTGCGGCAAAGGCGATGAAAAAGCAGCCGGCCAACAGGCGCAAGGCAGTCAGCAACAGCAAAAACAACCTGCGCCTGAAGTGCGCGTGGTCACTGTGCATCCGGAAACCGTTGCATTGACAACCGAGTTGCCGGGCCGTCTGGAATCATTGCGTACTGCGGAAGTTCGCGCCCAAGTCGGCGGTATTTTGCAAAAACGACTGTTCCAAGAGGGCAGCTATGTTAAAGCCGGTCAGCCTTTGTACCAAATCGACAGCTCAACTTATGAAGCAAATTTAGAAAGCGCACGCGCCCAGTTGGCGAGTGCGCAAGCTACTTTGGCCAAAGCGAATGCCGACCTGGCCCGCTACAAACCGCTGGTTGCTGCCGATGCCATCAGCCAACAAGAATATGATGCGGCCGTAACGGCCAAGCGTTCAGCAGAGGCAGGCGTCAAATCCGCTCAAGCAGCCATCAAATCTGCCGGTATCAGCCTGAGCCGCTCCCGCATTACTGCGCCGATTTCCGGCTTTATCGGTCAATCTAAAGTTTCTGAAGGTACGCTGCTGAATTCCGGCGATACCACTGTTTTGGCCACCATTCAACAAACCAATCCGATGTATGTCAACGTTACCCAGTCTGCGAGTGAGGTCATGAAACTGCGTCAACAGGTTGCCGAAGGCAAATTGTTGGCGGCAAACGGCGCGATTGCAGTGGACATCAAATTTGACGACGGTACGGTTTATCCTGAAAAAGGCCGTCTGCTGTTTGCAGATCCGACTGTCAACGAAACGACCGGTCAAATTACCTTGCGCGCCGCCATTCCTAACGACAGAAATATCTTGATGCCGGGCTTGTATGTGCGTGTGTTGATGGAACAAGTGGCAGTGGATAATGCATTTGTAGTGCCGCAACAAGCCGTTACCCGCGGTTCGCAAGATACGGTGATGGTGGTGAATGACAAGAGCGAAATGGAAGCGCGTGTCGTAACCGTAGCCCAGCAGCAAGGTACCAACTGGGTCATTACAGACGGCCTAAAAGACGGCGACAAAGTGATTGTTGAAGGCATCAGCATTGCCGGTATGTCGGGTGCTAAAAAGGTAACGCCGAAAGAATGGACGCCGCCTGCAAACGCTGCGGCGGCAACACCGGCAGTTTCAGACGGCCAGGCTGCATCCGAGGCCAAGCCTGAAGCTAAAGCTGCATCTGAAGCCAAATAAGGAACGCGTGAATGTCTAAGTTTTTTATTGACCGCCCCATCTTTGCATGGGTTATTGCGATTTTTATCATCGCAGCGGGTATTTTCGGCATTCAAAAACTGCCGATTTCCCAATATCCGTCCGTTGCAGCGCCGACCATTACTTTGACCGCTACTTATCCGGGCGCTTCTGCTCAGGTAATGGAAGACAGCGTGCTGGCCGTTATCGAACGTAATATGTACGGTGTGGAAGGTTTGGACTATATGACGACTTCTGCCAATTCCAGCGGCAACGGCAGCGTCAGTCTGACGTTTACACCGGAAACCAATGAAGATTTGGCACAAGTAGACGTACAGAACAAACTGTCTGAAGTATTGTCCACATTGCCCTCTACCGTACAACAATATGGTGTAACCGTATCTAAGGCGCGTTCCAACTTCTTGCAAGTAGTGATGCTTTCTTCCGAAAGGCAATCCATTGAGGAGATGAATGACTACGCGCAACGCAATATCGTACCTGAGTTGCAACGTATCGACGGCGTGGGTCAGGTTCGATTGTTTGGTGCGCAACGCGCTATGCGTATTTGGGTTGACCCGAAAAAACTGCAAAACTACAACCTGTCTTTTGGGACGGTAACCAACGCACTGGCTACTCAAAATATCCAAATTTCTGCAGGCTCTATCGGTTCTCTGCCTGCTGTGCCGGGACAGACCATTTCGGCAACCGTTACAGCGCAAGGTCAGCTGAGCACTGCTGAAGAGTTCGGCAACATCATTTTGGTATCCAATACTGACGGCTCAAATGTCTATCTGAAAGACGTTGCCAAAGTCAGCTTGGGTATGCAGGACTATTCTTCTTCCACCCGCTTGAACGGTGTGAATACCACCGGTATGGCAGTGATGTTGTCTAACAGCGGTAACGCTTTGGCAACGGCGACTGCCGTGAAAGAAAAAATGGCGGTTTTGCAGAAGTATTTTCCAGACGGCATGAGCTGGAAAATTCCTTACGATACTTCCAAATTCGTGGATATTTCTATTGAGAAAGTGATCCATACGCTTCTGGAAGCCATCGTATTGGTATTCTTGGTGATGTATCTCTTCCTGCAAAACATCCGCTATACGTTGATTCCGACCATTGTTGTACCGATTTCCCTGTTGGGCGGTTTTGCCTTTATCTCATACATGGGTATGTCGATTAACGTATTGACCATGTTTGCGATGGTATTGGTGATCGGTATTGTGGTCGATGACGCGATTGTGGTCGTTGAAAACGTTGAGCGTATTATGGCGAGCGAAGGGCTGTCGCCTAAGGCTGCAACCAAAAAAGCGATGGGGCAGATTTCCGGTGCGGTGATCGGTATTACTGCCGTGTTGATGTCCGTATTTGTGCCGCTGGCAATGTTTAGCGGTGCAACCGGTAACATTTACAAACAGTTTGCCCTGACCATGGCGGCATCGATCGGCTTCTCCGCATTTCTTGCCTTGACGCTGACTCCGGCATTGTGTGCCACCATGCTCAAGCCGATTCAGAAGGGTCATCACGAAGAGAAAAAAGGTTTCTTTGGTTGGTTTAACAAAAAATTCGACAACTGGACACACGGTTACGAAGGCTGGGTTGCCAAAGTCTTGCGCAAGACTTTACGCATGATGGTTGTCTATATTGGTTTGACTGTTGTGGGCGTATTCCTGTTTATGCGTCTGCCGACTTCCTTCTTGCCGTCTGAAGACCAAGGTAACTTGATGTTGAGCGTGCAGCTACCTGCCGGTGCAACCAAAGAGCGTACCGATGCAACTTTGGCTCAAATCACTCAACTGGCAAAATCTATACCTGAGATTGAGAACATTATTACCGTTTCCGGCTTCAGTTTTTCAGGCTCCGGTCAAAACATGGCTTTGGGCTTTGTTATTCTGAAAGACTGGAACGAACGTACTGCTCCGGGCAGCGATGCAACTTCTATTTCCGGTAAGTTGACCGGCATGATGATGGGTACGCTGAAAGACGGTTTCGGTTTGGCGATTGTACCTCCAGCCATTATGGAGTTGGGTACAGGCTCCGGCTTGACGATTTACCTGCAAGACCGTAACAACAGCGGCCATGCTGCATTGTTGGCCAAGCGCAATGAGTTGATTGACAAAATGCGCAAAAGCGGTTTGTTTAACCCAAGTACCGTTCGTGCGAGCGGTTTGGAAGATGCGCCGCAGTTGAAAATCGACATCAACCGTTCCGCAGCAGCCGCACAAGGTATTTCGTTCTCTGATATCCGTACTGCGTTGGCGACCTCGCTGGGTTCGTCTTATGTAAACGACTTCCCGAATCAAGGCCGTCTGCAACGCGTGATGTTACAAGCTGATGCGAGTGCCCGTATGCAGCCTGCCGATATTCTGAACCTGACCGTGCCGAATAAATCCGGCGTTGCCGTGCCGCTTTCTACCATTGCTACTGTTTCTTGGGAAAACGGTATGGAACAAAGCGTCCGCTTCAATGGTTATCCTGCAATGGAGCTTTCCGGCTCGCCTGTTAATGGCGTATCTTCCGGTCAGGCCATGGCTGCGGTACAGCAAATGGTTGATGACATGGGCGGCGGTTACAGTCTGGAATGGGGCGGTCAGTCTCGTGAAGAGGCCAAAGGCGGCTCGCAAACCGTCGTGTTGTACGCATTGGCCGCTGCCGCTGTATTCTTGGTATTGGCTGCTTTGTACGAAAGCTGGTCTATCCCGTTGGCGGTTATCCTTGTGATTCCGTTGGGCTTGATTGGCGCGGCATTGGGCGTGACCGGCCGCAACATGTTTGAAGCATTGCTGGGCAGTATTCCGGCATACGCCAACGATATCTACTTCCAAGTCGGTTTCGTTACGGTGATGGGTTTGAGTGCGAAAAATGCGATTTTGATTATCGAGTTCGCCAAAGACCTGCAAGCGCAAGGCAAGAGCGCGCTTGAAGCTGCACTTGCCGCCGCACACCTGCGTTTCCGTCCGATTATCATGACTTCGTTCGCCTTCATCTTGGGCGTGGTACCGCTCTATGTTGCCAGCGGCGCAAGCTCCGCCAGCCAACGTGCGATTGGTACGACTGTGTTCTGGGGTATGTTGATCGGTACGATTCTGTCCGTGTTCCTTGTGCCTTTGTTCTATGTGGTTGTGCGCAAATTCTTTAAAGAAACTGCACACGAACATGAGATGGCTGCCAAACACGCCGCTGAAGCCGGCATGATTGAAGACGGTAAACACGATTCAGACAAGCACTAAAGCAAAGGCCGTCTGAAAACTTTTCAGACGGCCTCAAAATGCTAAAGGATTCTAAAATGAAGAAGATTACATTCAAACCTGTACTGACCGCCGTTGCCGCCGCCGTGGCTTTGTCGGCCTGTACCATGATGCCGAAATATGAGCAGCCTCAAGTTGCCGTTGCCGATACGTTTAAATACGACGCCGTTGACGACGGTATCCGTGCCGCTGAATTGGGTTGGCAAGATTACTTTGCCGATCCCCGCCTTCACCGCCTGATCGACATCGCATTGGAACGCAATACCGATTTGCGTACAGCTGCGCTGAATGCGGAAATCTACCGCAAGCAATATATGATTGCGCGTAATAATTTGTTGCCAACCGTTAATGCCAGCGGTACAGGTTCGCGTCAAGGCAGCTTGAGCGGCGGCAGCGTCAGCAGCCAATACAGCGTGGGTTTGGGCGCAGCCTCTTATGAACTCGACCTTTTCGGCCGTGTTCGCAGTACCAGCGAAGCCGCGTTGCAAGGTTATTTCAATGTGGCCGCAAACCGCGATGCCGCCCATCTGACCTTGATTTCTACCGTTGCCAAAGCCTACTTCAACGAACGCTACGCGGAAGAAACCATGGCATTGGCACAACGCGTATTACAAACCCGTGAAGCGACTTACAAGCTCTCGCAATTACGCCATAAGGCCGGCGTGATTTCCGCCGTTGATTTGCGCCAACAGGAAGCGCTGATTGAAGCGGCCAAAGCTGATTACGCATCTGCAGTGAAAAACCGCGAGCAAGCACGCAATTCCTTGGCTATGTTGATTAATCAGCCTTTACCCGAAGACTTGCCTGCCGGTTTGCCTTTGAGCAAGCAGTTCAAAATGACCAAACTGCCTGCCGGTTTGAGTTCGGAAGTATTGCTCAACCGTCCGGATATCCGTGCAGCCGAACACGCGCTCAAACAAGCCAATGCTAATATCGGCGCGGCACGGGCGGCGTTTTTCCCACGCATCAGTCTGACCGGTTCGGTCGGTACAGCTTCCGGCGAGTTGAGCGGCCTGTTTAAGAGCGGCACAGGTGTTTGGGCTTTTGCACCATCCATCACCCTGCCTATCTTTGACTGGGGCACAAACAAAGCCAATCTTGACGTAGTCAAACTGCGCCAACAGGCACAAATCGTTGCTTATGAAGCCGCTGTTCAATCTGCATTCAAAGACGTTTCCAATGCGTTGGTTGCACGCGAACAGCTGGATAAAAGCTATGCCGCTTTAAGCAAACAAAACCGTGCCTACAACGACAGCCTGCGCCTCATCAGCCTGCGCTACAAACATGGCGTATCCAGTGCATTGGATTTGCTGGATGCCGAGCGCAGCAGTTACAGCGCGGATACTGCTCTTTTGGCCAATCAGCTGACCCGTTTGGAAAATCTTGCCGACTTGTATAAAGCACTTGGCGGCGGTTTAAAACGCGAAACCAAAGCTGCTGAATAAGTATTTGCCTGCTAAGATTAAAAGGCCGTCTGAAACATTTGGATTTCAGACGGCCTTTTTGTTATGCGGCAATGCTAAGCTTTTAATTTCTCGCTTAAAGTGGCGACATAGGCTGCGCGTTCGTTACGGCTGGCTTCGGGCTGGTGTGTGTTGAGCGAAGACCATTTACGGTTGCTGCGCGCTTTGTTGAGTTCGCTTGGCAATTTGGCTGCATTCCATGGCGCTTTGCGTTCGTTTAGCTCGATATGCGATTGAGCCGCATGACCGCGGGTTTGCAAGACGTGCAACAAATCCAGTGCGCGTGCGGCGAGCAGGGTAAGGGTTTCCGGATCGGTATGCAGGGTTTGTCGGCCGTTGATTTTATCGGTGATGTCTTGGGCATTGGGCAAAATACCGCCCAATAGTCCGCCGATGGCCGTACCCAAACCAAGTGAGCCGCCAAGCGTGGCAATATCCAAGCCTAAGCCGATGAGCGCGCCTGCGGTTGCGCCGGTACCGGTACGGATGCCGTAATGTTTGAGCAACTCGCTGTCAAACGGATCTTGTTTGAAGGCTTTGGGCATCCATGTGTTGTCGTTGCCGACTTCGTCGTGATAGAAGCGGTAAAGTGTGAACAGGCGTTGTTGCATTTGCCGCTCAAGTTGGCGGATTTCCGATTGCATGACTTCCAAAGTCGGGGCAGGGTCGTCGTTTTCGGCAATTTCTTGGGTGAATGCGGCGGCATCCAGCAGAAAATCGGCAATTTCACGGCGCGCTTCCATATCCAGCCGTTGCCACTCGCGACGGCGCATATTGATGAGGCAGTCGAGGATGCCGCGCTTAGGTAACATGGTGGCAAGGTTGTCCCACAATCGGATTTCGCCTTCAAAGTCGAATGCAACGGTATCGAAACCGGCGTAAACATGCAGGGTTCGACGGGCGAGCATATTGGTCCAAGCGGTCAGGTCTTGATTTTGGGTGAAGTTGAACACGGGCATGATGGGCTTGGCGCACCAAGACAAAATGGTCAGCTCGTCTTTGTATTTGTCGAGGACGGGTTCCCGCGCGTCGATGACGTACATGGCCATATCGCTTTGCATGACTTGGCGCAGAACTTTTGCCTCTTGGTTAAACTCGTGATGCGCTTCATGATCGCTGAGGAATTGCTGGATGCGCTCAATGCCGTCATCACGTGCGGATGTGTGGGTTTCCAGCCAGTCTAACACGCCGCCGGCATCTTCAAGGCCGGGTGTGTCGTAGAGATAAACCAAGCTGTCGTCACCATCATTGATAAGGGCTTCCTCGACATGGCGCGTGGTGGATGGCGCGTTTTTCACTTCGCCGAAGGTACTGTCGCGCAAAAGCGTACGTAAGAGCGAGGTTTTGCCTGTGTTGGTATGGCCGACAACGGCAAGGGAAAGTGGGGTGGTCATGGTCTTTGGGTTGGGTTGATATGGACGATGAATGTGTGAGTATGGAGCCGTTTATCTTTAGTGGCAATATATGATTCAGACGGCCCTAAATTTCTTAAATATGGGCGAAAATAGCAAGAAAAAGAGGGGAATAGCGGATTTGTTGTTTTTTAGCAAAATACTTGAAAATATATAGGAAAACAGTTGACAGACGGGTAGAAGGCTAGGATAATTCGCGCCGTTGAGTTGCTTGATGCAGCTTGATTTTTCTCCTCTATTTCTCCTTTGTAGACTTGGCGCATATCAAAACGGTATGCGCATTTTTTTATCCGCATTGAAATATGATTACATTTAAAGTTTGTAAATCGAATAATTAAGAAACTTTACAAGAAAAATACTTGCGCGATTAAATCGCTTGTTGCATAATTCGTTTCGTTAGCTGGTTCGAGTAGTCAGTTAATAGTTTCTCCTCTATTTCTCCTTTGTAGACTTGGCACACATTCTGTCGGATGTGTGCATTTTTTTTGCCTATTTAAAATAAAGGCCGTCTGAATGTTGTAATCTTTCAGACGGCCTTTGTTGGTTGAATAGAATTAGATGTCTAATACTACTTCTTCTTTGACTTCTTCCATGACAACATAACTGCGGCTTTCGGACGCAGCCGGCAGTTGCAGCAGGATATTGCCGAGCATATCGCGATAGGCGGACATATTGGGCAGGCGGACTTTGATAAGGTAGTCGTATTCGCCGGAGACCAAGTGGCATTCTAGAATTTGCGGAATCTTCAGCACTTCGCGTTTGAAGTCTTCAAAAATATTGCCGGATTTGGAGCGCAGTTTCAGCTCGACAAAGACCAAGAGGCTTTGACCTAAAGCATGAGGATTCAGATGGGCATGATAGCCGGTAATAAGGTTGTCGCGTTCTAAGCGGCGGACGCGTTCGGTTACCGGCGTGGTGGAGAGGCCGACTTTTTCAGCCAATTCGGTCATGGGGATACGTGCGTTTTGTTGTAGGAGCTTGAGAATTTTTAAGTCGGTTTTGTCGAGTTCTTTCATAGCCTTGATGTCTGTCGTTTTCATTTGGATTGAATCATAACCTTAAAACAGGCTGAGAAGAAGCATAAATGCCTAAAAGTGCGCATGAGGTCTAAATTATGAATAGATTATTCTTGTGTATTTCATGGAATCCTGTGTAGTTTTTGACCTATAATATTTACTTCAAAGTAATAGGGTAGGCCGTCTGAAACGGAATGCCGATAAGAGGAATACATTATGCGTCCGCTCAATGCGCAAATCCGTTTGGATAATTTACGTCAAAATTATCGTTTTCTCAAAGAGTTGCATGGTAATAAATTGTTGGCTGTGATTAAGGCTGATGCTTACGGGCATGGTGCGGTCAGATGTGCACACGCGTTGGCGGATATTGCCGACGGCTTTGCGGTGGCAACGGTAGATGAAGGTGTGGAATTGCGTCAAAACGGCATTAAAAATCCGATTGTTTTGTTGGAAGGCGTGTTTGATGCTGCCGAGTATGCGGATGTTGACCGTTATGATTTGTGGCCGGCAATCGGCAGCCAATGGCAGCTGGAGGCGTTTGTGCATTATGAGTGGCAACGTCCGACAACCGTATGGCTGAAAATGGACTCGGGTATGCACCGTGCCGGTTTCTTTCCGCATAACTATGCTGCGGCCTATACTGCATTGAAACAATCCGAATCGGTTGAAAACATTGTGAAATTCAGCCATTTTGCTTGCGCGGACGAGCCGGAAAACGGCATGACCGAAATGCAGCTTGAAGCATTTGATTTGGCGTGTGAAGGTTTGGAAGGCGAAGAGAGCTTGGCCAATTCCGCCGCGATTTTGAACGTACCTGAAGCACGCCGCGATTGGGGACGTGCCGGTCTGGCTTTATATGGTATTTCGCCTTTCGGCGGCGTGGATGAGCGTTTGAAACCTGTTATGCGCCTGACTTCCCGTGTTTTCGGCGAGCGTGTGTTGCAGCCGCATTCTCCGATTGGCTACGGCGCAACGTTCTACACCAGCAAATCTACCCGCGTCGGTTTGATTGCCTGCGGCTATGCCGATGGTTATCCGCGTCGCGCTTCCACTAATTCCCCTGTGGCGGTGGATGGCAAACGCAGCCGTATTATCGGCAGGGTATCTATGGATATGATTACGGTTGAGCTGGAAGCCTCGAAAGAGGGCTTGGGTGCGGAAGTCGAGCTTTGGGGCGATGTGATTAATATTAATGAAGTTTCCGAAGTTGCCGGTATGATTCCGTACGAAATCCTCTGCAATATCAAACGTGCGAAGTTTACTTATATTGAGTAAGCAGTAAAAGATCAGGCCGTCTGAAATGTGTTTTCAGACGGCCTTTTTGTTATCTGCAATTAAAACGATTCGTCAGCGCGTAAATAACGCCATTTGCCCGACGGCAGTCTGCCGAGTTTGACCTTGCCCATGCGGATGCGTTTCAAACCGACGACACGCAGGCCGACCAGTTCGCACATGCGGCGGATTTGGCGTTTTTTGCCTTGTCGCAAAATAAAGCGCAACTGGTCTTCGTTTTGCCATTCGACTTTGGCGGGGCGCAATTTTTCTCCGTCCAAACTCAAGCCGTGGTTGAGCAGGGCAAGGCCTTTGTCATCCAGTTTGCCACGGACGCGGACGAGGTATTCTTTTTCGCTGCTGCTGTTTTCGCCAATCAGTTGTTTGGCAATGCGGCCATCTTGGGTGAGCACCAACAATCCGACGGAATCAATGTCCAAGCGGCCGGCAGGGGCTAAGCCGAATTTGTGTTTTTCGCTGAAAGGGATACGGCTGTCGTCGCCTTCCCAATGGTTGTCGGCGGTAATGAGTTCGGCGGCGGATTTATAGCCTTTTTCTGCTTGCGCGCTGACGTAGCCGACGGGTTTGTTCAGCAGGATGGTTACGCGCGCGGCTTGTTTTTCATGGGCTTGTTTGTTGAGGTCGATGCGGTCGCGCTCGGTGACTTTTTGACCGAGTACGGCGGTTTGGCCGTTGACTTTGACCCAGCCTTGCTCGATGTAGCTGTCTGCCTCGCGGCGCGAACATAAGCCTAATTGCGCCATGCGTTTGGAGAGGCGCATGGTTTCGGAATCGTTGTTTTGCATGGTATGGCAATATAGAGAAATGGGAATGTCGGATTATAGCATTGACCGTTTGTCAGGCCGTCTGAAAACTGAAGATTTGGGTTTTCAGACGGCCTTTCACTTGCGATATGTTAAGAAATTTTTAGTTATAAAGTAAAAACTAAAGGGTGTATTGTCTGTTTGTGTTAACCTTACGAACGAACTAATCATTTTGTTTTCTGTCGAATTTGGGTTGAAATGACATTTCACTCATGAAATCATGAAGACTATAATGATTAGTCGTTCTGAAGCGCATTAAGGCAGTTTGTCGCTAAAGCAAGCCTTTGTGCATCACGTTTTAAGGATAAATCAATGAAATCGCTCAAATCATTTTTGATCTGGGGTATTGTGGTTATGGTAGGCTTGGCCTCCTTTACTACTTTAGCTCTCAGCCGTGGCGAGCAAGTCAGTGCGATTTGGATGGTTACGGCCGCCATTTCGGTATACTGCATTGCCTACCGTTTTTACAGTCTTTACATTGCCAACCGTGTGATGCAGCTTGATCCTAACCGTCTGACTCCGGCAGAACGCCACAATGACGGCTTGGACTATGTTCCTACACATAAAGGCGTACTGTTCGGCCACCACTTTGCCGCTATTGCGGGCGCAGGCCCTTTGGTTGGTCCTGTATTGGCAGCACAAATGGGTTATCTGCCCGGTACTTTGTGGATTATCTTCGGTGTGGTATTTGCCGGTGCCGTACAGGATATGATGGTACTGTTTGTTTCCATGCGCCGTGATGGTAAGTCTTTGGGCGATATCGTGAAACAAGAACTCGGTACCGTTCCAGGCGTGATTGCATCCATCGGTATTTTGATGATTATGGTCATCATTATGGCGGTGTTGGCGCTGATCGTTGTGAAAGCATTAGTTCACAGCCCTTGGGGTACGTTCACCATCGCAGCGACTATGCCGATTGCCCTGTTTATGGGTATCTACACCCGTTATATCCGTCCGGGCAAAATTGGCGAGATTTCCATCGTCGGTTTTATTTTGCTGATGTTGGCTGTGATTTATGGTGAAGATGTTGCCAATAGCTCCTTTGGTCACTGGTTTGACCTTGACGGCATTCAGCTGACTTGGGCGATTATGATTTACGGTTTCGTGGCTTCCGTATTGCCGGTTTGGCTCTTGCTGACTCCGCGCGACTATCTGTCTACCTTCCTGAAAATTGGTACGATTGCAGCTTTGGCTTTGGGTATCGTTATTGTTAACCCGACTCTGCAAATGCCTGCAGTTACCCACTTTATCGATGGTTCAGGCCCGGTATTCTCCGGTGCATTGTTCCCATTCTTGTTCATTACCATTGCTTGTGGTGCGGTTTCAGGCTTCCATGCGCTGATTTCTTCAGGTACCACGCCAAAAATGGTGGAAAACGAAACCCACGTCCGCATGATCGGTTACGGCGGCATGATTATGGAAAGCTTTGTGGCCATTATGGCTCTGGCTGCCGCCGCTTCGCTTGATCCAGGCGTGTACTTCGCGATGAACAGCCCGGCCGCGCTGATTGGTACAGATGCCAACACAGCTGCTGAAGTCATTACCACTAAACTGAACTTCTCTGTTGATGCCGCAACCCTGTTGCACACTGCTAAAGAAGTGGGCGAAAACACCATTCTGTCTCGTGCAGGTGGCGCACCAACCCTTGCAGTCGGTATGGCACACATCATGAGCCGTCTGATTCCGGGCGAAGCCATGATGGCGTTCTGGTATCACTTTGCCTTGCTGTTTGAAGCCTTGTTCATCTTGACCGCGGTTGACGCCGGTACACGCGTTGCCCGTTTCATGATTCAAGACTTGGGCAGTATCTTCTACAAACCATTCGGTAACACCGACTCTATCCCTGCCAACCTGGTTGCAACATTCTTTGCCGTGGCATTGTGGGGTTACTTCCTCTATACCGGCGTAACCGACCCTCTGGGCGGCATCAACTCGCTCTGGCCTCTGTTCGGTATCGCCAACCAAATGCTGGCAGGCGTAGCGTTGATTATGTGTACCGTTGTCTTGGTGAAAATGAAACGCGACCGCTATGTTTGGGTAACCTTGGTTCCGGCTGTCGGCGTATTGTTCGTAACCTGCTATGCCGGTTTGCAAAAACTGTTCCACAGCGACCCGCGCGTCAGCTTCTTGGCGCACGCAGGCAAATACCGCGATGCCTTGGCTTCAGGCGAAGTCCTTGCCCCAGCTAAAGACATTGGCGAAATGTCACAAATCATCTTCAACGACCAAATCAATGCTGGTCTGACCGCTTTGTTCCTGGCAGTTGTCGTGATTGTCGCCGTGTACGGTTTGCGTACCGCCATGAAAGCCCGCAAAGTCGGCTGGCCAACTGCTAAAGAAATTCCAGCAGTGTACCGCGACGGTAAACAGCCGGAGGCTCAGAATGAAGCATAAGCTCGCATCTTGGTGGAAAACCATTAAGCTGACAGCAAACTTGATGGCCGGTGTCCCAGATTATGAAAACTACGTTGCCCGTCAGCGCAGACATAATCCCAACGCGCCGGTCATGACCGAGCTGCAATTCCAAGACTACTGCCGTAAACGCCGTTGCGGCGCCAATGGTGGACGCTGTTGTTAATTAAGGTATTAAAAAGGCCGTCTGAAAATACTTTCAGACGGCCTTTCATTATAGAATATCAATAAACATCAAAAACTTTTTCTTGTCATCAATATTTAATCGAACAACTTGTCGATATTTACTCTTCTTCGAGTAGTACCAGCGGACGCTGTATTTTTCTGAGTTCTTCCACCTCGTCTAACAGCCGCATAATCAGCCCCAATGCGGGAATGCCGGCCTCAAAATCACGGCTTAAGCGTTGTGCGCGACGGATGCGGGCAAGATGAAAACCACTGAAGGTGCTTTTTTCGGGCGCGCCATCGATGCTGATGATGTCTTCTGCTATAAGTTCCAACAGCCAATCGCGACGGCAGCGGCTGGCGGCAACGATTTCTTCAAAAGTAAGGGTAATATCGGAGGACTGAATCATAATTTATCCTTTCTCTTATGCTTGTTTTGCGGCAAAGTGTTCGGCCAATTTTTCCCATGCGGCACGGTCGGCTTCGCTCTCTACTGGCGGAACATTAATGCGGATATTGAGATAAAGGTCTCCGGCTTCTTTTGCAGGAATACCTTTGCCTTTAAGGCGGATGCTTTTACCGCTTTGGCTGTTGGCAGGCAGATTGACCTGTAAGCGGCCTGAAGCGGTAGGGACGATGATTTTGCCGCCCAATACGGCTTCCCAAGGTTTGACATCTATTGTTTGATATACGTCTTTCCTGTTTTTGACATATAAATCAGGTTGGTCGTGGAACTTAATTTTTAAGTACAAGTCACCGTTTTCCCCACCGTTGTATCCCGGCAAACCTTGACCGGCCAAACGGATTTGTTGGCCTTCTGCAATACCTTTGGGAATTTTGACGTTGAGGGTTTTATTTTGATAAACCGCACGTCCGTGTTCGTCTAGAGTCGGCACATTCAAAGTCATGCTACGTTCTGCGCCAACATACGCTGCGTAAATGTCAATACTCAATTCAGCATGTTGATCCTCGCCTTTTATTGGGCCTCGGGGTTGTTCGGAACGAGTGTGGGATTGGCGGAATGATGAAAACAGATCTTCAAAATTGAAGTCTCCCGCTCCGAACGGTTCGCCTTCATGACGTTCATAGTGGAAGCCGCCACCGTTAAATCCATTGCCAAACGGATTGCCGCCTTGACCGAACGGATTTCCTCCGGCGCTGCGTCCGTAAGGATTAGCCAACATTTCATCGTATTCAGCCCGCTTTTCTTTGTCGGAAAGCGTTTCGTAGGCACGGTTGATTTCTACCGTACGTTCGGCTGCGTCAGGTTCTTTGCTGACATCGGGGTGGTATTTGCGCACCAGTTTTCGGTAGGCTTTTTTGATTTCGGCCTCATCCGCATCTTTGGCAACGCCCAGTATTTCATAATAGTTTTTTTCTGCCATGTTATTCCTTTGACTGCTAATATACAAAATTCTTATGGTGTTAATAATTGAGGGTAGATATTCTAAAATCAAGGGCGTTAGAAATAAAATTCTCTATTTCTGACAATGATTAATGGATAATTTATTTCTTTGTTTCTAGAGAAATAGAGAATATAAAGGCCGTCTGAAATACGGTTTTTCAGACGGCCTTTATCAAATTGGGGTTTTATTTGTCTTGAGCATTTTTTTGTTCGTTAACAATCCATTGAGCAATATCTGAACCTAAGACTTTAGAAGTACGGTTCAAGACCGCACAAGAGCTTTTATAAGCGCCAAACATACCGCCGGAAGAGTTGCGGGTAAATGTTTTTTTATTAACTTGTTTGCCGTCAACATACAAAGTGGCTGAAACCGCCATACCTTTGGCGTGACCGATAAAGGCATTGCCTGCGCTCATGGCGGAAGTAATGGCGATATCAGCGTATGTGCCTTGTTTTTTACCGTCACGGACAATAGTTACATCACTTTTGGCTGCAGTTTCTTGCAAGGATTTGGACATAATGCTGCCCACTTCTAAACATTCGGAAACGATACGAGTATCGATTTCTTCTTTGTCGCGGTAAGGAATGCTTTCATCAATATGAACATCTGCGCTGGCAAATGCAGAAGCAAATAAGAATGCGGTTGCAAGGATGCGGTTAGGAGACATAGTAGGGTACCTAAAATAGAATGTTAAAAAGAGTTGTCATTGTATAACGGCGTTTTCACTCAATCAACATAAGTTAAGTTGGTCAATACTTTGTTGAAATGAGTGTTATGGTGAGACAAATCAAAAGGCCGTCTGAAATAATTTTGTTTCAGACGGCCTTTTGATTGAGGTATTAATTTGTTCTGGTCAAATAAGACAGGGGATCGACTGCTTTGCCGTTTAGACGTACTTCAAAATGAAGTTTGACGCTGTCTGAATCGCTGTTGCCCATGGTGGCGATAACTTGGCCTGCTTGGACTTTTTGATCTTTTTGTACCAAAAGCGTGTCGTTGTGGGCATAGGCAGTAATGGTGTAGTCATTGTGGCTGATCAAAATTAGCTTGCCGTAGCCGCGGACTTCTTCGCCAACGTAGATGACGGTACCGGCTGCGGCGGAACGGATTTGTTGGCCTTGTGTGCCTGCAATATCTATGCCTTTGCTGGTGGTGCCGTTGTAGCGTTGGATAATGGAGGATGAGGCGTTATCGGTCGGCCATTGCAGGTTCAATTGGTTGATCGGGGTAACGGCAGTGGTTTGGCGTTGCTGTGTTGCAGTGCTGCGTGGGGCAACATGACGGCGGACGCGCAATACTTGGCCGACTTCGATTTGTGAGGCGTTGGGAAGGTTATTCCATGCAACCAGTGTGTTGACATTTTGTCCGTAGCGTTTGGCGATTTGGGTTAGGGTATCGCCAGGGCGGACTTTGTGGTAGCCGTCAGGTACGGCGCGGTTGGAAGAGGTATTGTTGCCGGCGCAGGCTGCCAAGACGGCAATGGCGCTGATGAGTGCCAGACGTTTCAAGGCCGTCTGAAAGGTGGAAATAAAGTTTGTATTCATGGGATATTTCAAATGTATCGTTATGCTATGTATGATAGATAGGATGAGTGAAAAAAGGTTCACTCAAAAGGCATGGGGTAAAATACAGAAAGGCAGTATATTAACATTGAAAATTTGTGGATATGGCTGCATATTTTTTTATCATTTTGATGATAAAGGATTTTTTTAGTAAGGTAAAAGAAAGTGAAAGTTTTTTCAGACGGCATTGAATAAGGCAATAAAAATCCCCTGCCGGGATAAACGGGCAGGGGATTTTTGTCTCATCGAACTTATTTGTTCAATTCGTTAGCCAGATACAGCCAGGTTTCAATGACGGTATCAGGGTTGAGCGATACGCTTTCGATACCTTCTTCAACCAGCCATTTGGCAAAGTCCGGATGGTCTGATGGGCCTTGACCGCAAATGCCGACGTATTTGTTTTGTTTGCGGCAAGCAGAGATTGCCAAGTGCAACATCACTTTAACGGCAGGGGTGCGCTCGTCGAAGGAGTCAGATACCAAACCGCTGTCACGGTCGAGGCCGAGGGTCAGCTGGGTCATGTCGTTAGAACCGATGGAGAAGCCGTCGAAGTATTGCAGGAATTGTTCTGCCAATACAGCGTTGCTTGGCAACTCGCACATCATGATCAGGCGCAGGCCGTTTTTGCCGCGTTCCAAACCGTTTTCTTTCAGGGCTTTAACAACAGCTTCTGCTTCACCCAAAGTACGGACGAATGGAATCATGATTTCGACGTTGGTCAAACCCATTTCATCGCGAACACGTTTCAAGGCTTTGCACTCGAGTGCGAAGCAGTCTTTGAAGTTATCGGCTACATAACGCGCTGCACCACGGAAGCCCAACATTGGGTTTTCTTCGTGCGGTTCGTAGATGCTACCACCCACCAAGTTAGCGTACTCGTTGGATTTGAAGTCAGACATACGAACGATGGTTTTGCGTGGATAAACCGAAGCAGCCAAAGTTGCCACACCTTCCGCAATTTTATCGACATAGAAGTCAACAGGAGAAGCGTAGCCGGCGATGCGGCGGGTAATTTCCGCTTGCAATTCATCGTCTTGTTTATCGAATTCTAACAAGGCTTTAGGGTGGATACCGATTTGACGGTTGATGATGAATTCCATACGCGCCAAGCCGATACCTTCGCTAGGCAGGTTGGCGAAGCTGAATGCCAATTCAGGGTTACCAACGTTCATCATTACTTTTACAGGTGCTTTAGGCATGTTGTCCAAAGCAATATCGGTAATTTGTACGTCCAGCAAGCCGGAGTAGATGAAGCCGGTATCGCCTTCGGCACAAGATACGGTAACTTCTTGGCCTTCGGACAGCAGATCGGTAGCGTCGCCACAACCTACAACAGCCGGAATACCCAATTCACGCGCGATAATCGCTGCGTGGCAGGTACGGCCGCCACGGTTGGTAACAATGGCAGAAGCACGTTTCATTACCGGTTCCCAATCCGGGTCGGTCATGTCGGTAACGAGTACGTCGCCTGCTTCAACGGAATCCATCTCGGAAGCATCTTTCACCAAGCGGACTTTACCTTGGCCAACTTTTTGACCGATGGCTCGGCCTTCGCACAAGACAACCTTTTCGCCGTTGATAGAGAAGCGGCGCAGGTTGCGGCTGCCGTCTTCTTGAGATTTCACGGTTTCAGGGCGCGCTTGCAGGATGTAGAGTTTGCCATCCAAGCCGTCACGGCCCCATTCGATGTCCATTGGGCGGCCGTAGTGTTTTTCGATGGTCAGCGCGTAATGAGCCAACTCGGTCACTTCGGCGTCGGTAATGGAGAAGCGTTGACGGTCTTCTGCAGGTACATCAACGTTGGTTACAGATTTGCCGGCTTCGGCTTTGTCGGTAAAGATCATTTTGATTTGTTTCGAACCCATGGTTTTGCGCAGGATAGCCGGCTTGCCTGCTTTCAAAGTAGGTTTGAATACATAGAATTCGTCAGGGTTTACCGCGCCTTGTACGACGTTTTCGCCCAAACCGTAAGAAGAGGTAACGAAAACGACTTGGTCGTAACCGGATTCAGTATCGATGGTAAACATCACACCGGAAGCACCGCTGTCAGAACGCACCATGCGTTGTACGCCGGCAGAAAGGGCAACGATGTCGTGTTCAAAGCCTTTGTGGACACGGTAAGAAATGGCACGATCGTTGTACAGGGAAGCGAATACATGGCGCATTGCTTCTTTAACGTTATCCAAGCCGTTGATGTTCAGGAAGGTTTCTTGTTGGCCGGCGAAAGAAGCGTCCGGCAAGTCTTCTGCTGTTGCGGAAGAACGTACGGCAACGGAAATGTCCGCACCGCCGGCATCGGCAACCATTTTGTTCCAAGCTGTTTCGATTTCAGCATCCAGCTGCTCAGGGAACGGAGTATCCAAAATCCATTGACGGATTTCTTTACCCACGCGTGCCAATTCGGCAACGTCTTCAACATCCAGCTGTTTCAGGGCTTCAGAAATACGCTCGCTCAGACCATTGTGAGCCAGGAAAGCACGATAAGCTTCGGCTGTGGTTGCAAAACCGCCGGGAACGCGCACGCCTTTTTCAGTCAGTTGGCTGATCATTTCGCCCAAAGAGGCATTTTTACCGCCCACTCGCTCAACGTCAGTCATACGCAGGTTTTCAAACCAAATAACGTAGTTTTCGGCCATTTGTGTGTCCAATCCAATCCAAAAAATGTTAAAAAAGAAACAAATCCGCCTGCTTATTGTAGCCATTCGTTTGATGGCTGTCATGTGTTTTATCTTTTTAAAAATCACAAATTCGTCTGTGATATTGTGCTTTTCAGGCGTGTAGCCTTCTGAAATGTGAATATCAGATTCATGTTTTTACGTGTTATCTTCTTGTTAAATATGGAAAACAAAATAAGTTAATAAATTTAAGAATCGAAATTTATTTTGCAAACTTGGAATAAAATTCCAATAAAATTGAAAAAATAAAATTTTATTCTAATTTAAAATTTATTCAAATTTGTTGTAATCCTGTGTAATCTGCCGGGAATCGCTTTATTGCAAAGGCTGTAACTGCTATGATTGCCGTCTGAAACGTTACCCTCAAGAGGATTCATTATGACTGATCCACGCCAAGTCTTTTATATTTCCGACCGAACCGGCCTGACCGCTGAAAATATCGGTGAAGCCTTGCTGAACCAATTTGGCAATGTTGAGTTCAAACGCCATACCTATCCGTTTATCGATACTCCTGAAAAAGCACGTGCTGTTGTAGACAAAGTCAACCAGTCAGCTGAAAAATTCGGCGTGCGCCCGATTGCTTTTGTCAGTGTGGTCAATGACGAAATCCGTGAAATCATCAAGAAAGCCAATGCGTTCCATATTAATTTCTTTGAAACCTTTCTCGGTCTTTTGGAAAAGGAACTCAATACGGAGGCGGTTGCCGCCCAACAGGGGCACCACAGTATCGGCAATACCCAACGCTATGATGCGCGTATGGAGGCGGTCAATTTTTCACTGAATCATGATGACGGCGTCAGCGATAAAAACCTGCAGGAAGCGGATGTGATTTTGATGGGCGTGTCCCGTTCGGGTAAAACGCCAACCTGTCTCTATCTGGCTCTGCAATACGGTATCCGCGCCGCAAACTATCCATTGATTCCCGATGATTTGGAATCGACCGATTTGCCGCGTATGGTCAAACCTTATAAAGACAAGCTGTTTGGTTTGACTATTCAACCCGAGCGTCTACAGGCTATCCGTCAGGAGCGCCGTCCTAATTCGACCTATGCCAAAATCGATACTTGCCGCAGCGAGATTGCTGATGCGCAAAATATGTTCAAACGCCACGGAGTGCCGTTTACCAATACAACGGATAAATCTGTGGAAGAACTCGCCGTTCATATCTTGCAGGCTTGCAAGCTGAAACGCCGTTTCTAAATGAAATGATAAAAGGCCGTCTGAAACTTCAGACGGCCTTTTTTTATTTTGTATATTAAGTCTTAGGCAGGGTGACACCGGTTTGTCCCATGTATTTGCCGTTGCGGTCTTTGTATGAAGTTTCGCAGACTTCATCGCTTTCAAAGAACAAGACTTGGGCCACGCCTTCGCCTGCATAAATTTTGGCAGGCAGGGGGGTAGTGTTGGAAAACTCAAGCGTAACGTAGCCTTCCCACTCGGGCTCGAACGGGGTAACGTTGACGATAATGCCGCAGCGAGCGTAAGTGGACTTGCCTAAGCAGACGGTCAGGACGTTGCGCGGGATGCGGAAATATTCGACTGTGCGCGCCAGTGCAAAGGAGTTAGGCGGAATGATGCAGCAGTCGTCTTCGACGGTAACGAAGTTTTTCGGGTCGAAATTTTTCGGGTCGACGATGGTGCTGTTGATATTGGTGAAGATTTTGAATTCATTGGCACAACGGATATCGTAGCCGTAGCTGGATGTGCCGTAGGAAATGATGCGTTGGCCGTTGGCCTCTTTGATTTGGTTGGGCTCGAACGGCTCAATCATGCCGTGTTCTTCGGCCATGCGGCGTATCCATTTGTCGGATTTAATGCTCATGGTGGTTGTCCTGGGGTAAGGGTTGTTTGGAAATTATTTAAAATCAACACAACAGCCTTTAAGCAGGCTTGTCAATTGATGTTTCAGACGGCCTTAAATATGGATAAGGCCGTCTGAAAGGGTATTTATTTGGCTTTTGAAGCAGATTTTTTAGGCAGTTTGACTTCTTTAATCATACCGTCTTCGCATTTCATGATGAAGACGGGTATGCCGTTTTGAGAGGCGGTAAAGTTTCCGTGTGCCTTGCCTTTTTTGAACATGCCTTCCAGCGTCATATTGCGTAATTTAGCGCTATTGGAGGAGAAAGGTTCGATAAAGGTTTCGCCGTTGCCGGAAACGGTATATGCGCCTTTGCCGTCAAATTTGCCATTTTTAAATGTGCCGACATAGCTGCGGCCGTCTTGGCATTTCCATGTGCCTTTACCGGACGGTTTGCCGTCTTTGCCGACATCGCCATCATAAGCGCAACCTTTTTCCTGATAAGGATTGATGGTTTCGGCAATGGCAGGCGTACCCAGCATGAAGGCGATAGGGAGTAGGGCGAGGTATTTCATCATTCATTCCTTTTTGCAGGCAGTTTCAGACGGCCTGATATTGGGATTCAAAAGTCAGCAGGGTTTCAGCAATACGGCGTGGCAATATGGCTAAAGCGTGTTCGCGCATGGTCGTAGGGATACCATGGTAGGCTTCGGCAATACTGCCGGTAATGGCTGCCAAGGTATCGCTGTCGCCGCCCAGGGAAACTGCCAGTCGGATGGCGTGTTCAAAATCATCGCTTTCAAGAAAGGCGGTCATCGCTTGAGGTACGGTTTCCTGACAGCTTTCGTTGAAATGATAATACGGGCGGATTTGGTCGCAACTTTGGCTCAAGTCGTAGCCGAATTGTCGTGTAATGTTTTCTTTGATTTGCGCTTTGCCTATACCGGTACGCGCCCAAAAGATGGCGGCGGCTACGGCTTGCGCCCCGTTGATGCCGCCGGGGTG
>ERZ773090.73-NODE-73-length-108592-cov-7.50801_pt1 | contig 108592 bp, 86 predicted proteins | sample MGYA00580579_ERZ773090 | MGnify/ENA primary metagenome ERZ773090 (study PRJEB29015, sample SAMEA2738014) | human oral metagenome | biome: human oral; feature: human-associated habitat; material: dental | place: China | collected 2132 ... | reverse complement strand
ATCTACACCTAGATCCTCATCAATCATATTCATTCATATCTGAGCATCATAGCCATGAGATCTTGACATTGATTAATCAGGAAACCAAGATTTATAATCTTCTGTATTGGCTCGCCCTTCTGCCAGAAAAACATCGTCAACCTTTTGCTTTACAAACAACCAACAATTTAGCAAAATTTCTTTTACTGTTTGCACTGCGGCATCTATGTGGCGATGGAATGAATAAAGAGCAAATTCAATTACTAGATATTTGGCAGGATTGCCCCGATGAATGGTTTCTCATTTTTAATCAATATGCAGCCAGGTATCCTTACCTTCAGTTAGGGCTTGGCGCATTCTTGGCAAATGCCAGCAATGAGAAGATATGCCTTTATATCGACAGTTTACACTTGAGTGAAAATGAAGCGTCCATCAAAGAGTGCTTGGAATACTTCTTTGCTCATGCTACTAAGGATAAAATTCAGCATTTATGTAGACTATCTTATGAAAAATGGAAAGATTGGGGTTTTGGAAATACCTGCTCAATTGGGCGGAGCATACTGGATAGGGCCTTGGTAAGATATTTCCAAACGATGCTCTCCAAACAAGATAGAGCAGATTTCATTCAAAATGAAATTAATCAAATTTTGAATTTTCAGCAGCAATGGTTTGCTTCAAAAATAGAACTAGATAAATTCATTTGTCTGCATTTATCCAGAATGCAACCAGCCTGTCTTGCTAATGTATTGCAGGGAGATTTATCACTATCTTTTGACGATATTAATAAGCGATATTGTCTGCCAACTCAATTCGAAAATGATTTAAGGTGGAGAAATTGGATTCATTTGGATCTGGAGGAAAAATTTTCCGCCACTTGCGGCGTAAGTTTTTGTGATGAGTGAATACCTCCACAAGAGTCACAACGTCATGGCACTGTTGTATCACTTGATATTTCCGACCAAGTACAGGAGGGTGGTATCTGATAGTGAATTAGATGAGACACTCAAAGACGTGTGTTTGGAAATTAAGCGCCGCTATGAATTGAAATTTTAGAAATCGGCACAGACAAGGATCGCGTGCATTCTTTTGCGCAGTCAGCAGCAGTAGCGGCGTACAGCGAACGTCACGAAGTTGGTGCGAATGGTCAAGAGTTTGACCAGGGAGATATTCAGGACGTGTCCGCAAGTTAAAAAGCAGCTTTGGGGCGGCAAGTTTTGGTCAGCCAAGTATTTTGTTTCGATGGTGGGCAGATATGGAGACGAAGCGATGATTGGCCAAGATGTGAAGAATCAAATTGGTAATTCAAGAAGCTGTATTCAGACCATCAACTGAGATTATTCTGATACTCCGCAGCTTGCTGAGGAGTAGTTCATTCGCTCCTGTTTTTGCAGGGAAATCGGGGTTTTTGCGCCCGTGAACAGGCTTGGGGGCGCGTTTTCAGGCGCCCTGCCCTGCCTGCTGCGCCAGGCGCTGGCGCAGGCGGCCCGGCGTTTCGCCGAATTGCGCCCTGAAAGCCGTGCAAAAGTGCGCCGCGCTGCTGAAGCCCAGCCGCTCGGCGGCCAGCGCCACAGGCAGGCCTTCGTCCAGCACCAAGTGCCGCCCTTGCAGCAGGCGCTGCTGGCGCAGCCAGACAAAGGGCGACGCGCCGAATTCGCGGCCGAAGCTTTCGCTCAGGGCGCGCGCGCTCATGCCGGCCTCGGCGGCCATGCCGGCCAGCGTCCAGGCGCGGGCCAGGTCGGCTTGCAGCGCTGCGGCCAGGCGCAGCAGGCGTTCGCGGCGCGAGGGGGCGCGCGTGCCGGTGAGCGCCGCAATGCCTTGCACGAAGATGGCTTGCGCGGCCGCTTCCAGCCGCAGCAGTTGCAGCGGCTGGCGCGGATCGCTGTCCAGGATGTCGCCGGCCAGTTGCAGGCTGCGCGCGTCGGCGGCCACTTGCACCTGGCGCAGCGGCTCGTGGCGGGCGAACAGGCTGTCAAACCAGCCTTCCAGTTGCCGCGCGCGCAAATCGGGCCGCAGCATGCTCACGCCGACCACGCGTATGGCGCAGGCGCTGGCTTGCGCGCTCCAGGGCAGCGGCTCGCGCACGGCCAGCACTTGCATGCCCAGCGCGCGCGGCTCGCTCACGCAGTCGCCGCAGTGCAGCCGCAGGCCGCCGCGCGCCAGCACGGTGACGTAAAGGCCCGCCTGCACCTGGCGCGCCGCCGGGTGCGCGCCCAGCGCCAGCGGCGGATGGTCGGCGCCGCGCACCAGCAAGTGCAGCCGCTCACTGCGGTGTTCCACAAAGCGGGCGGGCGTGGCGGCAGGGGGCATGGCTTTAAAAAGAGGAGCGAATTCAGGGAGCCGGAAAAGGGCGTTTGCGCACGTTTGACTAGGACCTCATGCTACGAATCAAATAGCGAAATCAGCCTGCCGTTTCAGCCTTCTTCTGCGCCTTCTTCCGCCGCCTGGCTGGCTGGCGCTTGGTCTTCTTTGCGCGGCGGCAGCGGGGCCAGGTAGCCCACCACGAGCATGAGCGCGCCCACGCCGATGAAGGCAAAGATGCGCTCGCCGCCGCCGCTGTTGGCCAGGTCCACCGCAAAGAGCTTGAGCACCACCAGGCCCAGCAGGCCCGCGCCGCTCATCCACAGCACGCGCTGGCGGCGGCGGTGCGCGGTCACCATCAGGGCCAGCGCCAGCAGCGTCCACCACAGCGAGTAGCCCGCCTGCACGACAAAGCTGCCGCCCAGCGCCTGCGACGACCAGCGCACGCCAAACCAGTGGTGCGCCACGCGCAGCCACAGCGTGTTGGCGGCAATGAAGGCGCTGCCGCCCAGCGCGGCCCAGAAAAGCGGCGCAGTCAGCCACTGGCGCGCGCCTTCAATGCGCGGGCGCGCGGCCAGCACGGCGCGCCGCCACAGCAGCACGCTGCCCAGCGCGGCCAGCACGCTGGCATCCACCGGATTGAGCAGGGGCGCATAGGGCAGCGGCGGCGCGTTGCCCGCTGCGGTGCAGGCCACGAACAGCGCTTGCAGCACGGCCAGCACGGCCAGGGGGCGCGCGGCCGTCCACAAATAAGCCCCGGCATGCGGGCGCAGCGGCCACTGGCGCGGCGGGCGGCTGGCCCAGGCCGTCAGCGCCCACAGCGCAGCGGCGCAGGCGGCCAGCGCAAGCGCGATGCGCCAGTCGCCGGGCGGGTTCAGGCGGTGCAGTGCGTCCTGCATGGCATCGCCCAGCACCAGCAGCGCCAGCCACACGCTGGCCGGGTGGCGCAAGGCAGGCACGCGGATGGGCGCCGCCCCGCGCCCCGCATGCCCTTCGCGCCCCGGCCGCTCATCGCGCCGCGCAAATTCGCCCGCCAGCTTTTCGCCCATCCACATGAACAGCCATTGCAGCGCCAGCGCCAGCGGCCAGAGTACGGGGCCCAGGCCGTCCAGCGCGCGCTCGTCCATGCCCCACAGCACCAGCAGGGCCAGCCACAGCGCGGGCAGCGCCAGGCGGCTGGGCCAGACGGCATCCGCCCAGCGCCAGCGCGCGGCGGCCCACAGCGCCAGCGCGGCCGAAAGCAGGCCCGACAGCACCGTCAGCTGCAAGGCCACGCCGTCTGAAAACACGGGCGGCAGGCCCGCTGCGGGCACGCGGCTCCATTCCTGATGCCAGGCCAGGCACCACAGCGCAAAGCCGTAAAGCAGCAGCGGCAGGCCCAGCTGCGCCTCCAGCTCTTTCCACGCGCGCTCCCAGCGGCTGCCGTGCGGCGGCTCGCCTTCATCCAGCGGCGCGCGCAGCAGCCAGGCGCACAGCAGCGCCGCCAGCGCCAGCGTGGCCACGTGCATGAAGGCCGGATGCGCCAGCGGCCATGCGCCTTCAGGCGGCCCATCCAGCCCGGACAGCAGCGCCAGCGCCGCCACCGCCTGCAAAGCCAGCCCGAAGGCGCGCGAGAGCCAGCGCGACTGGCGCACACCCACCCAGAAAGCCGCCGCGCCCTCCAGCGCCCAGGCCAGGCCCGTGGCCCGCGCATCCAGCGCCAGCGGCGCGGCCAGCGTGACAAAGCCCACGCCCAGCGCCATGAAGCACGTGCCCATCAAATGCCAGCGCCAGCGCGCCGCCTCACCCATGCTGGCCAGCCAGCCCCACAGCACCAGATACGCCACGCCAAAGCCCAGCGCCGACCAAGCCGCGCCGTATTCCAGATGCCGCACCATGCCCGCCTGCAAGGCAAAGCCGGCCAGCGGCACGCCAAAAACCAGCGCGGCATCCACCACGGCGCGGCCCGGCGGCGTCTCTTGCGCGGCGCGCAGGCGGGCATACAGCAGCGCCACGGCCACGTAAATCACCATGAACGCCAGCAAAAAAGGCTGCGCCGTGCCCCACTCTGGCGGCGTGTAGCGCAGCACGCCCCAAACCGTGGCAATGCCGAAGGTCGATACCGCCCCCAGCCAGTTCAGCTCGCGCCAGGCGCGCCGCGCCGCAATGGCCGCAATGCCCAGCCCCAGCAGCGTGTAGTAGCCAAACAGCGCCACATGGCTGCCCTGCCCTGTTGAAAGCAGCAGCGGCGTGGCAAAGCCGCCCGCAAACGCCAGAAACGCCAGCGCCCGCGCGTTTTGCCCCAGCGCCAGCGCGCAGCCGCCCGCGCACACCAGCACCATGAGCGCGAAAGCGCCCATCTGCGAGGCCATCACCCCCAGCCGGAAGGCGGCAAACACCGTCAGATACAGCACCGCCACGCCCGCGCCCTGAAGCGACAGGCCAAACCCCGGCTTTTGCAGACGCTGCCGCCAGCCCACCGCCAGCAGCGCCGCCCCCGTGGCCGCCACCGCCAGCAGCCGCAGCGGCAGCGGCAGCAGCCCCGCCTGCGCCGCGTAGCGCACCAGAAACGACAGGCCGATGAACAAAATCACCAGCCCGATGCGCACGATGGCATTGCCGCCCAGCAGCCAGCCAGCGGCGCGGGCGATCCAATCGTCGCCATCGCCCTCTTGAAGAACGCCGTGCGGCGCCCGCACGCGCTGCGCCACGGCGGGGCGCTGTGCATGAACGGCCTGGGTGCGGGCGGATGGGGCGGGCCGGGCGGATTCCGGCGCGGGCGCAACGGGTTCCGAAAGCGGCGCGGCCAGCACGGGCGGTGTGTCAAAGAAGGAATCACGGAAATCCGGCGGCGCTGGCGGCTCCGGCAGCTCCGGCGGCAGCGGCGGCATGTGCGCGGGCCAATCCGCCGCAGCCGCTGGCGCAAGCGGCTCGGCCCCCGGCGGCATGGCCGTGGCGCCAAACGCGGCAGGCGCCGCTGAAGATGCAGCGGGCGCTGCGGGCACGGCAGGCGCGGCCATTTCACTTTCCGATCCCTTCGCGGCCCGCCGCACCCGGCGATCGCGCTCATGCAGCGCCGCCCATTCCTTGCGCACCAGCGCGCGCACCACAAGCTGCAACGTCCAGCCCATCAGCGCGCCCAGCATCAGCCCCCCCAGAATGAAGCTTCTGCTATCGCCGCCGCCACGCGCCAGCAGCGCCCCCAGAAACATCCCCCACAGCAGTCCCCAAATCACCATTCGTTGCTCCTTGCCAGGCCCGCCGCCTGCGGGCGCAGACTTTACCGCCCGCCTCCGCCGCTTCCAGCCTCCCCCGGCCAGCGTTGCGCGCTTTTCGCACCCGCAAAAGGTTTGCAGCGCGGCAAATCGTGCGCAGTCTCACTGAATGAGTGAAAAGGCCATGAATCAACTCATCTATTCATAGCATGATGTCCTAGTAAAAACTGCGCGAGGCGGCTTTTTGACCCCCTTGAATTTGCTCCTCTTTTTGATACACAAGGCGGCGGGCGCTCAAAGCCCCAGCGTGTCGGCCAGCGCGTTCATGCGCTGCGTCACGTCTTCGTCCATGCGGATCACGCGGCCCCATTCGCGCTGCGTTTCGCCGGGCCATTTGCTGGTGGCGTCCAGCCCCATCTTGCTGCCCAGGCCCGCTACGGGGGAGGCAAAGTCCAGGTAGTCGATGGGCGTGTTTTCCATCAGCAGGGTGTCGCGCGCGGGGTCCATGCGGGTGGTGATGGCCCAGATCACGTCTTTCCAGTCGCGCGCGTTCACGTCTTCATCCACGACCACGATGAATTTGGTGTAGAGAAACTGCCGCAGATGGCTCCACACGCCCATCATCACGCGCCGCGCGTGGCCCGCGTAAGCCTTGCGGATGCGCACCACGGCCAGGCGGTAGCTGCACCCTTCGGGCGGCAGATAAAAGTCCAGGATTTCGGGAAACGCCTTTTGCAGCAGGGGCACGAACAGCTCATTGAGCACCAGGCCCAGCACGGCCGGCTCGTCCATCGGCTTGCCGGTGTAGGTGGAGTGGTAGATGGCGCCCTGCCGCAAGGTCACGCGGTCGATGGTGAGCACGGGAAATTCGGCTGTTTCGTTGTAGTAGCCGGTGTGGTCGCCATACGGCCCCTCGGTGGCGTGGCGCCAGCCGCTGGGGTGGCTGGCGTCGGGCTGGATGTGGCCTTCCAGCACGATTTCGGCGTGCGCGGGCACTTGCAGCGGCACGCCCAGCGCGGGGGCCACTTCAGTGCGCGCGCCGCGCAGCAGGCCCGCGAATTGGTATTCCGACATGGCGTCCGGCACGGGCGTGACAGCGCCCAGCAGCGTGGCCGGATCGGCTCCAATGGCCACGGCCACCGCAAAAGGCTGGCCGGGCCGCTGCGCGCGGTGCTCGGCAAAGTCCAGCGCGCCGCCACGGTGCGCCAGCCAGCGCATGATGACTTCATTGCGGCCAATGACCTGCTGGCGGTAGATGCCCAGGTTCTGCCGCGCCTTGGCCGGCCCGCGCGTGATGGTCAGGCCCCAGGTGATGAGCGGCGCCACATCACCCGGCCAGCAGTGCTGCACGGGCAGGCGGGCCAGATCGACTTCATCGCCCTCCCACACCACTTGCTGGCACGGCGGCTGCCGCACGGTGGCCGGGGCCATGTGCCACAGCGTTTTGATCAGCGCGCGCTTGCCCCACAGCTCTTTCATGCCGCGCGGCGGCTCCGGCTCCTTCAGCGCGGCCAGCGCCTCGCCCAGCGCGCGCACTTCGCTCACATCCGCCAGCCCCATCGCCCGCGCCACGCGCTGCGGTGTGCCAAACAGGTTGCCCAGCACAGGCATGGCGTATTCGCGCTGCGCATCCGTATCGCCCGCCTTGCCCGCCGGCTTTTCAAACAGCAGCGCCGGGCCGCCCGCGCGCAGCACGCGGTCGCACAGCGCCGTCATTTCCAGATGCGGCGAAACCGGCTGGGCAATGCGGCGCAAATCGCCATCGGCTTCCAGCAGGGCCATGAAGGAGCGCAGGTCTTGGTAGTGCATGAAACAGGCAGAGAAAAACGGGCGGGAATTGTGCGCCTGGATACGCCCGGCATGGAGCGCCGGGCGCCCGTTCGGCCCTCGCTGGCGCTACCTGAAGGTTCACGGCAGTGAAAACCCCTATTTCAACCATGCCGGGCGGCATCACCCAGTAATCACCCTAGCTAGTTTTTACGTATGCAAAGGCGCACGATGCCGCCCATCTCAACCACTCCCAAGGAGTCCGCACCATGTCCAACGCCATACCGCGCCTTCCTGCCGCGCCTGTCCTTCCGCCCGCAGCAGACGCGCCAGCCGCTCCGCCTGCCCCCGCGCAGCCTGCGGCCAGCAGCCCCGTGCCGCAGGCCCGCATCCGGCGGCAGCTCCCTGACTGAAATGGCGCTCACCCCCTGCGGCCAGCACAGCGCCAGCCCCCCAGGCCGCAGGCGCAGACCTCACGCCCGCCCAGCAACAGGCCTGCAAGCACAACGAAAACCTCCGGCAACAACTGAACCCGCAGGACTGGTCACAAGTGCTCTACCAGATAGGCAAAAACACCAAGAAACTGGAAGGCGCCACCTTCAGCAAAGGCATCGTCACGCTCAAAGGCGACAACGAGGCCCTGGCTGGCGCCGCCCATGACAAGATGCTCAAGGAAAAACCCAAGGAAACGCCGAAAAATTACCTCAGGCTTTCCACCCACAAGGTCGGCCCCAATCCGAACAGCCAATCCACCATGAGCGATGAAATGGCCCAGAAAATTAACAAGAAACACGGCGCCAGCATCAACTTCGAGCAGATATCCAACTACGAAGGCGGCCAGGCCCTGCGCGGCTATGTGCCGTGGTGGCCCATCATCCAAAGCATCAGCAAGAATGGAGCCATCACAGTTTTGCTGAATTTTCAGAAAGACAAAAAAGGCAATTTCATTACCAAGGAGGGTGGCTACAAGATACTGGATGGTTCCAGCCAGTCCGGCGTGACCATTGGCACAGGGGTTGATTTGGGGCAGCAAAAGCCTGCTGCTTATAAAGAACGTCTAAAAGACTTTAAAGTATCACAGGAATTGATTGACAAACTGGAACCCTATATGCTCCTCAAGCGGGCTGAAGCGGCGGAATACCTGCTGGCACAACCGCTGACTGTGACAAAGGAGGAGGCGGATTTGCTGGATGCCGAGATGAAAGATGATCATTTGAAAAATACCATCACAGAATACAACGGCATTGTAAAAGACATCAAAAAGCATCGCGCATTCAAGGAGCTTTCTTCAGCAGAACAGACCATTTTGTTTTCAAGGCATTATCAGGATGGTAATATCAAGGATATCACACCTTCCAGAGAGATTGCCAAATCTCTAGCGCAGGGCCTAGTGCAAGATGCCCTTGATAAATTGAACACGAAGTACTACAGGGACGATTCCCATAAAAATCGCATTCCTCTGGAGCATGCCGATTTGCAGGCGTGGTTCAATACCATTAATGCCGAGGAGTACAAGGTCAAGCAGGACGATGAAAAGACCGCGCCAGCTTCCGCAGATCAACCGCCTGCGCAGCCGCAAACCCCCGCTCCTTTCGCGCATCCAGGCCAGAGGCATCGTAAATGATGCGCTGGAAACATCCAGCCTCATGGGCGCTGGCCCTCGCCAGCGCCCTGATCACGGCTGCACCTGCCCAATGCGAAGAATTCTCTCCCCCGCCGCTTGCCGGTAATTATGTGCTGGTTCAAAGCATTCCGGAAGTCAATATGGAGGCAAAAGAATTCGCAAAGGACCTATTTTTCCCGAACCAAAAAATTCATCTTGGTTATCACGGTGTCATGGAAGAAGAAGGATACGATGTCTTTCAGGGACAAGAGGAATTCACGCTGACCTTCTATCCTCCATTTCCAATCGCTATGTGCCGACAGGAACGTTGGGGAGCCAGATGTCAGAACAACAACACCTATATTCCCTTCGAGCCCATAAAGCAAGAAATGGGCGCAGAAGCAGAGGCCTTGTTCGATGATGAAATGAATCTTTTGGCTCCTTTGCTCAAGTCAATGGGAATCAAAGCACAGAAAAAGGATATATCAAGATATGTCATGACATTTTTCGACAAGTCTGGCAGCTATCTCATGTTCGCCATCGATAAAGATACTCTGGTCAATCAGACTTTCCAGTACGATCCCAATGTGCCAGACGACGCAGACGCCTCCGAGCGGATGATCACCACGCTCCAGATATTCAAGCGCATTCCGGATGATCCAAAGCCGCCTCAGAATAAATCATCTGCTCCGTCAAAGGACGAATGATTGAATGGCTCGCGCGGCAGCGCGACGGCCAAGCATGCAGGTCTTGCCATAAATGCTCGCCATCGGCCCCAGAACCTGTTTGCAATCTGTCTGTGGTTGCGAAAAACGCAGACTCAGGCGGATGGCGGGTGTCTTGCAATCCATCTCAATCCGCACTTCTGCCCCTTACGGCCAGATCATGAACTGACGCACTTACGCCCCCGCCTGGGCGAGGGTTTCGCGCTGAACAGCTCGTTTCTGGCCGACCTGGAACAGGTGGGCAAGGTGCTGCAAGACCGCATACGGCGCGAAGAGGAAATTCTGTATCCGCTTTACGTGCCGTTCTTGTGACGGCAACGCGGCGCAAAGGCAGGCTGCCGCTGGGCGCCTGCCTTGGGGCAGTGTCAGGCGGTGTCAGCGCAGCAGGTTGGTTTTGACGAGTTCCTTGATTTCGTCGCCTCGTCCGCTGAGGATGGCGCGCAGCATGAACAGGCTGAAGCCCTTGGCCTGTTCGGCCTTGATGGCGGGGGGCATGGCCAGTTCTTGCTTGGCCGTGTGCACGTCCACCAGCACGGGGCCGGGGTGGGCGAAGGCTTCGCGCAGCGTTTCGGGCAGCGCGGCCGAGTCTTGCACGCGCCAGCTTTTGATGCCGATGGCTTGCGCCATGGCGGCGAAGTCGGGGTTTTGCAGGTCGGTGGCGTAGTCCAGGTAGCCGGCGGCCTTCATTTCCATGGCCACGAAGCCGAGCGTGCCGTTGTTGAGCACCACCACTTTCACGGGCAGGCGCAGTTGCGCCAGCGAGAGCAGCTCGCCCATCATCATGGTGAAGCCGCCGTCGCCAGACAGCGAGATCACCTGCCGTTGCAAGCTGGCGGCTTGCGCGCCCATGGCTTGCAGCAGGGCGTTGGCCATGGAGCCGTGGTTGAAAGAGCCGAGCAGGCGGCGACGGCCATTCATCTTCAGGTAGCGCGCGGCCCAGACGACGGGCGTGCCCACGTCGGCGGTAAACACGGCGTCGTCGGCCGCCGTTTCGCTGATCAGGCGGGCCAGGTATTGCGGGTGCACGGGGCGGCCGGCGGCCGATGGCTGGGCCAGATCGTCCAGCGCCTCGCGCGCCTTGGCGTAGTGGCGCAGAGCGTTGTCCAGAAAGCGGCTGTCGCTTTTTTCAGAGATGAGCGGCAACAGCGCGCGCAAGGTTTCGCCCACGTTGGCGGCCAGCCCCAGCGCCAGCGGGGCGCGGCGGCCCAGCGCCTGCGGGTTGCGGTCCACTTGAAAGATGGCGGCGTCCTTCGGGTAGAAGGCGCGGTAGGGAAAGTCAGCGCCCAGCATCAGCACCGCGCTGCTGTTGAGTAGCGCGTGGTAGCCGGATGAAAAGCCGATCAGCCCCGTCATGCCCACGTCGCAAGGGTTGTCCCACTCCACGAATTCCTTGCCGCGCAAGGTGTGGACGATGGGCGCTTTCAGTTTGCTTGCCAGCGCCACCAGCTCGTCATGCGCACCCGCGCAGCCGCTGCCGGCCAGGATGGTGAGCGCCTTGGCATCTTGCAGGCGGCGGGCCAGCTCGTCCACGTCCGCCTCGGCGGGCGCCAGGCGCGGCAGGCGCGGCGGCGCCCAGTGCGTGTGCGGCGCAGGCGCGGGCAGCAGGCTCACGTCGCCCGGCAGCACCAGCACGGCCACGCCCTGCTGGCCCACGGCGGCATTCAGCGCGCGGTGCAGCACTTCGGGCATTTGCGCGGGGTTGGTCACCAGCTCCGCAAACACGCTGCATTCACGAAACAGCTCTTGCGGATGCGTTTCCTGAAAGTAGCCCAGCCCGATTTCGGATGACGGAATGTGCGAGGCAATCGCCAGCACCGGCACATGGTTGCGCTGGCAGTCAAACAGCCCGTTGATCAAATGCAGGTTGCCCGGCCCGCAGCTGCCCGCGCACACGGCCAGCTGCCCCGTCAGGGCCGCTTCGGCGCCAGCGGCAAAAGCCGCCGCTTCTTCGTGGCGCACGTGCATCCACTCAATGCGCCCGTCTCGGCGCAGGCTGTCGTTGATGCCGTTGAGGCTGTCGCCCGTCACCCCCCACACGCGCTTGATGCCCGCGTTGGCAAGGGTCTGAACCAGCAAATCGGCAATGGTGAGGCTCATGGGAAAGTTCTCCAGTCAAGAAAATAGATCCAGCAGGGTAGAAAGCGCCCTGCGCCGTGTCAATCCATCAGCCCAGTTGCTGCACTGGCAGTGGTGGTATGCCCGCTTCCATCCAGGCGCAGCCCGAATTAGGCGTATTGCGCTCTGTTTTCGGGAGCAAATTTGAGGCCCAAAAAAATACCTCTACCACACGGTTTTGCGGGACCTGAAGCTATTAGAAACGTAGCAAAATAAACCATGACTCGTGGGGTGTGGTGGCTGCAAAACCGGTTTGCGGCCAGACTCCGGGCCTGTTCAAACCCTGTCCGGCCAATACTTTGATGTAGAAATGGGGCGGCATCAGCACGAGAGCAGGGATTTCAGCCTGAAAATGAGCATCTATATTCAGGACAAACGGGGTATATATATTTTTTTGGAAATCTGATGATCAATATGAATACCATTGGCCCTGTCATGATTTTTATAATTGGCGCCATCATTTGCCTGGATAACATCAAGGTGCTATTCCGTTACTATGTTTATGGCATCGAAGGCTCGATGGTGCCATTTACTGGCGGAGTGCTGCTGATGACAGGAGTTTGCCTCTTGCTGAATAAAAACCTGAATTACAAGATGGCGATTCTGCTATTTGATATCACATTTATCTGTTGGCCACTGGCAATCATGAGAAACATTATTTTATGGCTTATAAAAAAGGGGGCGGTTGAAAGTGCCCTGCTTGGTCATGCTGATGCGCAAGCCAGCCGCAGCTTCAACCTGGTGTGTGTTGCTCTTTTGTCAAGAGCAAATTCAAGCCCCATAAAAATGCCTCTGTCGCACAGTCTTACGGGACTCTATACTATCAAAAAAGTAGCAAAATAAGCCGCGATTCGCGGGGTGTGGCGGCTGCAAGAACCGTTCGCAGACAGGCTCAGAGCAAGCTGGCAAAGATGACCACGATGATGACGGGCACCACGTATTTGACGTAGTTGAACCAGATTTTCGTGAACAGGGAATCGGGCGTGGGCGACAGCTCTTTTTTGGCCTCGTCCTTGAGCACGAAGCCCACGAAAATGGCGCAGCCCAGCGCGGTGAGCATGAACAGGATATTGCCGCTGACAAAATCAAAGGCATCGAAAATGCTTTTGCCGAAAATGGAGACGTCTTTCCAGAGGTTGTCGCCCAGTATGGTGGGCACGTTGCCGAAAATGAAAATGCCGCCCATCGTCAGGGTAATGGCCCCAATGCGGCTCATTCCGAATTTTTCGTGCAGTACGGTCACGAGCACTTCATAAATGGTAATGGAAGTGGTCAGGGCCGCAATCAGCAGCAGGCCAAAGAAGATGATGGCGAAGAATTTGCCCGCCCACAAATGGGAAAAAACGATGGGCAGACTCTGAAACACCAGCGTGGGGCCGGAATCGGGCGCAATGCCAAAGGAAAACAGCGAAGGGAAAATCATGAACCCGGCCAGCACGGCGATGGCGGTATTGACGATGCCAGTGAGCACTGCCGTGTGAATGAGGTTTTCTTCCTTGTTCAGGTAGCTGGAGAGCGTGATCAGCACGCCAAAGCCCAGGCTCAGCGCGAAAAAGACCTGCCCCAGCACATAAATGAACAATTGGGGCGTGATTTTGCTGAAATCAGGCTTGAGATAAAAAACAATGCCTTCCATCGCGCCCGGCAGGGTGATGTTGCGAATCACCATGCCGATGAGAAACAGAAACAGCAGCGGCATCAGGTATTTCACTGATTTTTCAATGCCTTCGATAATGCCCTTGGCAAGTATGTAGTAATTCACCATGACGAAGGCGAAGGTGTAGGCCATGATTTCCCACGGGCTGTTCGTCACGCTGCTTTCAAAGAAATTTTTCGCGGTTTCCCGGGTAATGGGCGCTGAAATGTCCAGCGCGCCGCTGGCAAGATGGACGATGTAGGAAATGACCCAGCCGCCCAGCACCATGTAATAGGCCATGATGCCGAATGCGCCCAGCAGGCCCAGGTAGCCAATGATTTTCCAGCCGGCAGGTATGTTTTTGCCTTGCGCCTGGCCGCCAAATGAATCCACCGAATTGACGTGCAGGCGGCGGCCAATGACGTTTTCCACCAGGATCATGGGAATGCCGATGAGAAACATGGCCAGGCAAAACACCAGCACATAAGCGCCGCCGCCGTTTTGCCCCACAAGGTAGGGAAAGCGCCAGGTGGCGCCAAAGCCGACGGTGGCGCCCGCCACGGTCAGCACGTAGGTGAGGCGGTTGGACCAGGTTTGGCGTTCTTTTTTTTCGGTGCTCATGGGGTTTCAGCGGAAAAAGGTTTTTGAATCGGTGCGGATGCGGCAGGCCAAAGGCGGGGTCAGCCCACCCATTTGCGGGCGTTGCGCCACATCTGCATCCAGGGGCTGGGGGCGGATGGGTCCAGGGGCGTCCAGCTCATCTGGATGTTGCGGCTCACGCGTTCGGGGTGCGGCATCATGGCCGTGAAGCGCCCGTCGGGCGTGGTCACGGCGGTCAGCCCGCCGGGGCTGCCGTTAGGGTTGCAGGGGTAGGTTTCGGTGGGCTGGCCTGCGTGGTCCACGTAGCGCATGGCGGCGATGGCCTGGGCGGCGTTGCCGCGCGCGCTGAAGTTGGCAAAGCCCTCGCCGTGGGAGACGGCGATGGGCAGGCGGCTGCCCGCCATGCCCGCGAAAAACAGGCTGGGCGAGGCCAGCACTTCCACCAGGCTCAGGCGCGCTTCAAAACGCTCGCTGCGGTTGGTGGTAAAGCGCGGCCAGTTTTCAGCGCCGGGGATGATGCCGGCCAGCTCGGCAAACATCTGGCAGCCGTTGCACACGCCCAGGCCGAAGGTGTCGCTGCGGCCAAAGAAGGCGCGGAACTGCCCGGCCAGCGCGGGGCTGAAGGTGATGGAGCGCGCCCAGCCGATGCCCGCGCCCAGGGTGTCGCCATAGCTGAAGCCGCCGCAGGCGACCAGGCCCCTGAAATCGTCCAGCCGCGTGCGGCCCGCGTGCAAATCGCTCATGTGCACGTCCACGGCTTCAAAGCCGGCGGCGTCAAACACCCAGGCCATTTCGCGGTGGCTGTTCACGCCCTGCTCGCGCAAGATGGCGACTTTGGGGCGGGCCAGCGCCAGGGCGGGGGCGGCAGGCGCTGGCTGCATCGCTTGCGCCAGGGCTTTGTCCAAACCTTCGCTCAAGTGCACGTGCAGGCCGCCGTCGCCGGGCGCGCCAGCGGCGGCGTGCTCGGCGTCGGCGCATTCGGGGTTGTCGCGCTCGCGGGCGATCTTCCAGCTCACGCTGTCCCATACCTGCTGCAAGTCGCGCAGGCTGGCGGAGAAGACTTCTTTCGTGTCGCGCCAGATGCTGATGCGGCCTTTGCCCACGTCCAGCGGGGCGCTGTCGGGGCGGGTTTTGCCGATGAAATGGCTGTGGCGGCTCAGGCCGTGCGTGCGCAAGGTTTGCATGACGGCGTCGCGCCCGGCGGTGCGCACTTGCAGCACCACGCCCAGCTCTTCATTGAAAAGGGCGCGCAAGGTAAGTTCTTCGCGGCGGGCGCTGATTTGCTGCGCCCAGTTTTTGGCGTCGCCCGCGTCCATGCGGCTGTCGGCAATGCCGTCGCCTTCGGTCACGAGCATGTCCACGTTCAGGGCCACGCCCACCTGGCCAGCAAAGGCCATTTCGCACACGGCGGCCAGCAGCCCGCCGTCGCTGCGGTCGTGGTAGGCCAGTATCTGGCCGCTGGCGCGCAGTTCGTTGATGGCAGCGGCCAGGCGCACCAGGTCTTGCGCGTCGTCCAGGTCGGGCACGTCGCCGCCGCCTTGCGCCAGCGTTTGCGCCAGGATGGAGCCGCCCATGCGGCATTGGCCCCGGCCCAGGTCGATGAGAACAAGCGTCGTGTCGGCCTCGTCGCGGTTCAGCTGCGGGGTGAGCGTGCCGCGCACGTCATCCACGCTGGCAAAGGCGCTGATGACCAGGCTGACGGGCGAGACCACCTTGTGCGCCGCGCCGCCGGCATCCGTCCACTGCGCGCGCATGGACAGGCTGTCTTTGCCCACGGGAATGGAAACGCCCAGCGCCGGGCACAGCTCCAGCCCCACGGCCTTGACGGTGGCGTACAGCGCCGCGTCTTCGCCCGGCTCGCCGCAGGCGGCCATCCAGTTGGCGCTCAGCTTCACACGCGGCAGCTCTATGGGCGCGGCCAGCAAGTTGGTGAGGGCCTCGGCCACGGCCATGCGGCCTGAGGCGGGGGCGTTGAGCGCAGCCAGCGGCGTGCGCTCGCCCACGCTCATGGCCTCGCCCGCAAAGCCGTCCAGGTCGGCCAGCGTCACGGCGCAGTCGGCCACGGGCACTTGCCACGGCCCCACCATCTGGTCGCGGTGCGTGAGGCCGCCCACCGTGCGGTCGCCAATGGTGATGAGAAAGCGCTTGCTCGCCACCGTGGGGTGCGCCAGCACCTGGATGACGGCGTTTTGCAGCGTCACGCCCGTTACGTCCAGCGCGGCGCTCGTGCGCGGCACGCTGCGCACGTCGCGCTTCATGCGCGGGGGCTTGCCCAGCAGCACATCAAGCGGCATGTCCACAGGGCTTTGCGCGCCGGCATCCGTCACCTGCAACTGGCGCTCCTGCGTGGCCTGGCCCACCACGGCAAAGGGCGCGCGCTCGCGCTGGCAGATTTGCTCAAAAAGCGGCAGCGACTCGGGCGCAATGGCCAGCACGTAGCGCTCCTGGCTCTCGTTGCACCAAATCTCTTTGGGCGCCAGGCCGCTTTCTTCCAGCGGCACGGCGCGCAAGTCAAAGCGCGCGCCACGGCCTGCATCGTTCACCAGCTCGGGGAAAGCGTTGGAGAGGCCGCCTGCGCCCACGTCGTGAATGGCCAGAATGGGATTGGCCCCGCCCAGCGACTGGCAGGCGCTGATCACTTCCTGCGCGCGGCGCTGCATTTCGGGGTTGCCGCGCTGCACCGAGTCAAAGTCCAAATGCGCCGCGTTGGCCCCGCCCGCCAGCGAACTGGCCGCGCCGCCGCCCATGCCAATGCGCATGCCCGGTCCGCCCAGCTGCACCAGCAGCGCGCCGGGGGCAAATTCGGTCTTGCGCGTCAGCCGCGCGTCAATGCTGCCCACGCCGCCAGCCAGCATGATGGGCTTGTGATAGCCGCGCTGCACGCCGCCTATCCACTGCTCGTATTCGCGAAAGTAGCCCGCCAGATTGGGGCGGCCAAACTCGTTGTTGAACGCCGCGCCGCCCAGCGGCCCTTCTGTCATCACCTGCAAGGGGCTGGCCATGTGCTCCGGCTTGCCGCCCGGCGCGTCGGCCAGGCCGCCCCAGAGCTTGCTGACGGAAAAGCCCGTCAGGCCCGCCTTCGGCACCGCGCCCCGGCCCGTGGCCCCTTCATCGCGAATTTCGCCGCCCGCGCCCGTGGCCGCGCCCGCGAAAGGGCTGATGGCCGTGGGGTGGTTGTGCGTTTCCACCTTCATCAGCACATGCCGCAGCTCGCTCTTTTTCTGATAGCTGCCCGCGCCCATTCCACCAGGACTTGGGGCCGGTTTCATGCCTGAATTCGCGCCCGGGCAGGCATCCAGAGCCGCAACCACCGGCCCGAACGCCTGCACTTCGTGCCCGGCCATCACCGCCGCGTTGTCGCTGTAGGCCACCACCGTATGCGCGGGCTGCTGCTGGTGCGTGTGGCGAATCATGGCGAACAGGCTCTGCGGCTGCGCCACGCCGTCAATCACGAACTCGGCATTGAAAATCTTGTGGCGGCAATGCTCGCTGTTGGCCTGCGCGAACATCATCAGCTCCACATCCGTGGGATTGCGCCCCAGCTTGACGAAAGCTTCGGCCAGGTAATCCATTTCATCGCCACTCAGCGCCAGCCCCCATTGGTCATTGGCCCGCTCCAGCGCCGCGCGCCCGCCCGCCAGTACGTCCACATGCGCCATCGGCTCCGGCGGCAGGCTCTCGAACAGCGCGCGCGCCGCCTGCACGCCGGGCAGCACGCTCTCGGTCATGCGGTCATGCAGCAGCGCCGCCGCTGCCTCGCGCTCGCTGCCGGCCAGCGCGCCGCGCAAGCGCCACTGCGTCACCCGCTCGATGCGCCGCACCGGCAAGCCGCAGTTGCGCGCAATGTCCGTGGCCTTGCTCGCCCACGGCGACACCGTGCCCAGCCGGGGCGAGACAACGATTTCCGCGCCCGCAGCATCCGCCCCATCCGCTGCCGGCTCGCCATACGTCAGCAGCGCCCGCAGCCGCTCCAGCACAGGCTCGCCGGGCGCTGCGTCAAACGCCGCCACATGAACAAACCGCGCCTGCACGCCCGCCACCCCTTTTGCCACCGCCTGCAAGCGCGGCAGCAACTGCCGCGCGCGGAACTCGCTCAGGGCATTGCCGCCCTCGAAAAAATGAATGTGCTCGGTCATGGGGAGAAGGGCGCAGAGATGAAAAAAAGCGGGAATTCTAGGCAGCGGGCTTGCTGGCCACGGCCTGCCTGGCGCGCCCCGCCCCATGCCCGCAAGCGAAAACCCGCTCACGTCCTGGCCGCAAACGGCACGCAAGAGCGAAGCAAGCGAGCGGAAAAAAGCAGGCAAAGCAGACTGTATTCGCTCCTCTATCCATAGCATGATGTCCTAGAAGAATGTGCGCAAAACGGCTTTTTCACCCTCTGTATTCGCTCCTGTTTTGATAATTCTGATGCCCCTTGCAGCACGGGCAAGCGCCCCTTGCGCCGCCCTGCCCCTGAAAACAGCCGCCGGATTTTTGATTGCGGCGCACGTCAGCAAAGGCTGAAAACGCTGAATCCATTCAGCATTCAAGCGGGTTACCTGAATGAATACGGAAAATACCGGCGCGAATGGAGCAATATGCGGCCGAATTAAAAAAGAAGCGTCTGAAATTCCTTTGCCTGGCGCAATCGCAGATCATGACGGCTTCTGATTTCAGGCCGCTCTGCGCCTTTGCCTTATAACCATGCTTTTTCGATCTTCTGAAAGGAATCAAGCCATGCCCCATTTCGCCTGTGCAACCCGCGCAATATCAAAAGCAGGGGCCAGAGCAGGCCGCCTGCTGGCCTGCCTGGGCCTGGCCGTATCCGCCCTGCTGGCTACGCCCCTGTGGGCGGCGGGCGGCTCGTGCAACCCGGAAGGCACGCAAGCCGAACTCAATGCCTGTGCCGTGCAGACACTGGAGCGGGCGGATGCGGAACTCAATGAGATTTACGGGCGCATCCGGGAAGCGAACCGTGACGACAAAGTGCGGCTGCGGCAGCTTCAGGCAGCGCAACAGCTGTGGCTCAAGCAGCGCGATGCGGATTTGAAGGCGCTTTTTTCGCTGGCGCTCAATGAAAACCCGCAGGCGAAATATGGATCGGTCTATTTCATGGAATACGCCTATGCCAAAGCGCGCATGACCGAAGACCGCGCGCGCTGGCTGCGCACGGAGTTTCTGGAAAACGCGAACAAGCCCTGAAGACTTGCTTATTGCCTGGAACCACAGGCGCGGCCAGGTTTTGCGCTTGTCCGCTTTGCGTTTATTTCCGCCTGGCCAGAGGCCCGGCAAGTGTCGGCAGCGCTGCTGAAGGCGGTTTGCCATGCGGCCCTGGCAGGCTGCGGTAAGCTTGCCCGATACTGTTTTTTTGAACATGGCTTATTCCCTCAAAACCCTGGATTCCCCTGCGGGCAGGCCGCCGGCCACGCTGGCGCGCGTCTCGCAAGAGCTGCTGCTGCTGGCGGGCGCGGTGGCGCTGGCGTTTGCCGTTCTCGCGCTCACAACCTACTCGCCGCAAGATGCCGCCTGGTCCACTTCCGGCGCGGGCGGCCCGGCGCGCAACGCGGGCGGCAAGCTGGGCGCGTGGCTGGCTGATCTGTCTTACGTGCTGCTGGGCTTTTCCGCCTGGTGGTGCGTGGCCGCTGGCTTGCGCGCCTGGCTGAGCGGCGTGGCAGCGTGGATGCGCGGCGCGCCCCAGCCCGCGCCGGCGCGCGGCTTTTGGCGGCGCTTGCTGCCGCGCCGCGTGGGCTTTTGGCTGGGGCTGGGGCTGCTGCTGCTGGCCAGCTCGTGCCTGGAGTGGATGCGCCTTTATCAGTGGGATGGCCTGCTGCCCGGCAAGGCGGGCGGCGCACTGGGCGCGCTGGGCGGGCCGCTGGCCACGCAATGGCTGGGGCCTGTCGGCTCCACTCTGCTGGGCGTGGCGGGCGTCATGGTGGGCGCGGCTTTGGCGCTGGATTTCTCATGGGGCCGCATGGCCGAGCGGGTGGGCGCGCTGGTCTGCGCCCTGGGCCGCGCCTTTGGCTCCCATCTTGCCCGGCTGCAAGACGGCTACGTGGGCTACCGCGCCGCCCGCCAGCGGCACGATTTGCACAAGACCGCCGACGTTCCCCCCGCCGCCGACGCGCCGCCCCCGGCCGCGCAAGCGCCCGCCGCGCGGCGCGTGGAGCCGCAGGTCATTGAACTGCCCGCCGCCACGCCCGCTCCGGCCTCTGCCGCCGCGCCCGCTGAAAGCGCCATCTTGCGCGACGCCGCCGGGCCGGTTGAAACCGTGGAGCCGCGCCCTGCGCGCGAGTCCCGCGAAGCCACGCCTGAGCGCGACACTTTTGCCGCCTTTGCCGCCCGGCACGAACCCACGCTGGACGATCTTCCTCCCTTCGATCCCGACGAGCCGCCAGGCCCGGCCCTGGCCAATGCCTTCGCCGTCCGCCCGGCGGGGCCTGCCATCACGGCGCCCGCTCCCTTGCAGCCCAGCGAGCGCGTGGCCAAAGAGCGCCAGAAACCCCTGTTCGCCGACATTCCCGACAGCCCCCTGCCGCAGGTGAGCCTGCTTGACGTCGCCCCCGTGCAAAGCGAGAACATGGGCGCCGACGCGCTGGAGATGACCAGCCGCCTGATCGAGAAAAAGCTCAAGGACTTTGGCGTGCAGGTGCACGTGGTGCACGCCTCGCCCGGCCCCGTCATCACCCGCTACGAGATTGAACCGGCCACCGGCGTCAAGGGCGCGCAAGTCGTCAATCTCGCCAAAGACCTGGCCCGCAGCCTCAGCCTCGTTTCCATCCGCGTCGTTGAAACCATTCCCGGCAAGAACTACATGGCCCTGGAGCTGCCCAACGCCAAGCGCCAGACCATCCACCTCTCCGAAATCCTCGGCTCGCAGGTCTATCACGAAGCCAAAAGCCTGCTGACCGTCGGCCTGGGCAAAGACATCATCGGCAACCCCGTCGTGGCCGATCTGGCAAAGATGCCCCACGTGCTGGTCGCCGGCACCACCGGCTCGGGCAAGTCCGTCGGCATCAACGCCATGATCCTCAGCCTGCTCTACAAGGCCGAACCGAAAGACGTGCGCCTGCTCATGGTCGATCCCAAGATGCTGGAAATGAGCGTCTATGAAGGCATTCCGCATCTGCTCTGCCCCGTGGTCACCGACATGAAGCAGGCCGCCCACGGCCTGAACTGGTGCGTGGCCGAAATGGAGCGCCGCTACAAGCTCATGAGCAAGGCCGGCGTGCGCAACCTGGCCAGCTTCAACAAAAAAATCGACGAAGCCCGCGCGCAGGGCCAGTTCATCTACAACCCCTTCAGCCTCACCCCCGACGACCCGGAGCCGCTGGAGCGCCTGCCCCACATCGTCGTCGTCATTGACGAGCTGGCCGACCTCATGATGGTCGTGGGCAAGAAAATTGAAGAACTCATCGCCCGCCTGGCGCAAAAGGCGCGCGCCGCCGGCATTCACCTCATCCTGGCCACCCAGCGCCCCAGCGTGGACGTCATCACCGGCCTCATCAAGGCCAACATCCCCACGCGCATCGCCTTTCAGGTCAGCAGCAAGATCGACAGCCGCACCATCCTGGACCAGATGGGCGCCGAAACCCTGCTCGGCATGGGCGACATGCTCTACCTGCCCGCCGGCGTGGGCCTGCCCCAGCGCGTGCACGGCGCCTTCGTCAGCGACGACGAAGTGCACCGCGTCGTCGAATACCTCAAATCCCAGGGCGAGCCGAACTACATCGAAGGCGTGCTCGAAGGCGGCGTGGCCGATGGCGAAGACAGCGGCAGCGCCTCCTACAGCGGCGAAGGCTTTGGCGGCGGCGACGAGCAAGACGTCATGTACGACCGCGCCGTCGAATTCGTCCTCACCCAGCGCAAGGCCACCATCTCCGCCCTGCAACGCGCCCTGCGCATCGGCTATGGCCGCTCCGCCCGCCTGCTTGACTCCATGGAAGCAGCGGGCCTGGTCAGCCCCATGGACGAGCGCAACAACCGCACCATCCTCGTGCCCCCGCGCGACTGAGGCCGCCCGCGCCGCGCCAGTCCCCGCTCATGGCCCGGCTGCGGGCAGCCCAAAAAGCGGAACAGCCCGGCAAGCTCAAGCAGCGGGCGAAAAAGCCCAATACGCCACTTCATTTCGCTCCTCTATTCATAGCATGATGTCCTGGTGGGAACAGCGCGGAATGCCTTTTCAACCCCTTTCAATTTGCTCCTCTTGTTGATAACCCCGCTGCGCGCTCCAACACCTGCAGGCGGCTTGCAGGCGGGTCTTCAGCGCCAGGCCGCCGCCAGCGCTCCCCACCCTTTCCTCCGCCCTTTCCCCGCTCTTTCCTCCACCCCTTGCCAAGCCACTCGCGCCACAACCCCGCCATGACCGCCCTGCCCTCCTCCCCCACCCTGCTGCTGGCCCAGGCCCTGCTCGCGCGCCCCTCCGTCACGCCCGATGACGCAGGCTGCATGGACCTCATCCGCCAGCGCATCGAACCGCTGGGCTTTGTCTGCGAAGACATGAGCAGCGGCCCCGCCAGCGCGCGCGTGCGCAATCTCTGGGCCAGGCGCGCCGCCGCCCAGCCCGCAGGCACGCTGGTTTTTGCGGGCCACACCGACGTGGTGCCCCCCGGCCCGCCCGAGCGCTGGAGCAGCCCGCCTTTCGAGCCGCAAGTGCGCGGCGGCAAGCTCTACGCCCGGGGCGCGAGCGACATGAAAAGCTCCATCGCCGCCTTCATCGTCGCCGCCGAAGAATTTTTCCGGGCACAGCCGCAAGCGCCGCTGAACGTGGCCCTGCTGCTCACCAGCGACGAAGAAGGCCCCGCCACCGACGGCACCGTGGCCGCCTGCCGCCAGCTTCAGGCGCGCGGCGAGCAGCTTGACTGGTGCATCGTGGGCGAACCCACCGCCGTGCAACGCACGGGCGACATGATCAAAAACGGCCGCCGGGGTTCTCTTTCCGGGCGCCTGACCGTGCGCGGCGTGCAAGGCCACGTCGCCTACCCCCACCTGGCCCGCAACCCCCTGCACGAGCTGGCCCCCGCCCTGGCCGAGCTGGCCGCCACGCAGTGGGACACAGGCAACGACAGCTTTCCCCCCACCACCTGGCAAGTGAGCAACCTGCACGCCGGCACGGGCGCCACCAACGTCATCCCCGGCGAAGCCGTCATGGACTTCAACTTCCGCTTCTGCACCGAATCCACGCCCGAGAGCCTTCAGCAGCGCCTGCAAGCCGTGCTGCAAAAGCACGGGCTGGACTTCTCCATTGAATGGACTTTGAGCGGCCAGCCTTTCCTCACCCGCCCCGGCCCGCTGGTCGATGCCGCCCGCGCCGCCATCCACGCCGAAACCGGCCTGCAAACCGAGCTATCCACCAGCGGCGGCACCAGCGACGGCCGCTTCATCGCCCGCATCTGCCCCCAGGTCATCGAACTCGGCCCGCCCAACGCCACCATCCACCAAATCGACGAGCACATCGCCCTGGCCGACCTGGAGCCGCTCAAGAACATCTACCGCCGCATGTTGGAGCGCCTGGCCTGCCAGCCCGCCCCGGCGCAGGGCTAGCCCCAAGCAGGGCCTGCCGCCGTCTTGCCATCTTTGCTATTTTTCGCTCCTTGATTGATAGCAAGACGTCCTAGTCAAACCTGCGCAAGACGGCGTTTGGAACCCCTGAATTTGCTCCTCTTTCTGACAAACCCCGGCCCAGCGCCACGAGCCGCGCCGCCCTCGCCAGCGCGCCCGCCTGCCGCCCATGAACCGCCGCCTGCCGCGCCCCGCCCGCCTGCTCCTTCGCGCCGCCTGCACTCTTCTCGCGCTGGCGCTGCTATACCTGCTGGCCGCCGCCGCGCTGGGCTGCGTGCGCCTGAACATCGCCCGCCCGCCTGTGGCTGAAAGCCGTATCACTATCTACCTTCTCAGCAACGGCCTGCACACCGACATCGTCATGCCCTTGCACAACGAATGGTTTGACTGGCGCAGCCTGCTCGGCCCGCAAAGCGCATCTTTGGCCGCCACCCACATCGCCATCGGCTGGGGCGAACGCGCCTTCTATCTGGAAACCCCCACCTGGGCGCAAGCGCGCGCCAGCACCGCGCTCAAGGCCATCAGCGGCCTGGGCCGCGCCACCTTGCACATCACCTACCTGCCGCACGCCCCGCCCGCCACCGCGCACAGCCCGGCCCTGCCAATCACCCCCGCCGAATATCTGAAACTGGCGCAAGGCATCCGCCCCTACTTCCAGACCGCCCCCAATGGCCTGGCCCGCCCCATCCCCGCCAGCGCCTATGGCGAAACCGACGCCTTCTACGAAGCCCACGGCCGCTACAGCCTCTTGAGCACCTGCAACACCTGGACCAACGCCCGCCTGCGCCAGGCCGGCCTGCCCGCCGTGGCCTGGACCCCCTTCGCCCAGCCGCTGCTGCAAGCGTGGCAGGCGGCGCGGGCGGATGCCGCCACGGTAAACCGATGAATGCCGCAAGAACGAGCAAAAAAGCCGTTCAGGCCCCTTAAAGCAGTACCTGTTCCGAAATACCGGGAAAACCCGCCATCAGATATGCCATCAGGCTGATGATGGAATCTCCAGGCCGCATTGCCCGGCGGCCTGCGGGCCTATCCATGCCTGTTTCCTCATTCAGGCTTCAGTTCGATATCAAGGGTTTGCGGGTCATCCTCGATTTCAAGCTTGAAAAGTTCATTGGCCTTCTCGCCAATATTTTTGGTCATGTAACCCGTCCAGGTCGCCATGGCTGCCGCTCCCACGAAGGGAAGCCATTTGCTGACGGTTGATTTAATCACCTGCTGCGTCACCCTGCCGCCCAGCATGGCAATAATCTTTTGAATAACCTGCAAGGATGCGCGCCTGACCAATATCTTTCCGCCATGAATGGTCAAAAGACTTCCGGCGCTGCTGCCCATGGCCGTGAGAAAAATGCCAATCAGCAACTCCTTGGTCAATTGCGCCTGCTTGCCATTGGCCACGCCAATGTCATAAACCATCTGAATCTGGTTGCGAATCACCAGCGTCAGCTCGGGAATAACGGCAGCCATGCCCCAGGGGCCGGGAATCAGACTCGCGCCGCCCGAAATGGCCGCATTGTTCCGGGTGTAACTTGATATCAGGCCGGAGACGCTATCGAGCTGCGGAAGGTTGCTGGGGTTTTTCCTGTAATGATCAGACTGGTTTTCAATGACGTAATCAAAAGCGGAATTGAGGGCAGAATGCAGGGTGCCGCTATCGTCTGATTCTTCGGAACGAGGGGTTTCATGGCTCATGGCTTGTTTCTCCTCTGAAAAGGCTGGTTGATGAAAATGAAAATGCCTGAACGCCTTTGGCTTACAGTTTCAGGCTGGCGGCGATTCTTTCCAGCGCTGTGGCCTCGCGCGATTCAGATTCAATCTCGCGGCAGCCGCATTGGGGGCAATGGCCGAACCATTCCACGCCGGCTTGCAGGGCGTCGCTTTTGGGGCTGACGGTTTTGCGCCATTGGCATTTCGGGCAATGCCAGGTGGTGGGCGGGGATTTGATGGGCATGGTTTTCTCCTTGCATTTACTGTCGGGAATGATTCAATATCCGCAGCGCGGTTTTGAGCGCCATGAAAATGCCCCAGATGGTGCAGGCCAGCATGAAGATGAAAATGCCCAGAATGACAAAGCGCCAAAGCAGCAACAGGGCCACGGCAAGAATCAGGGCGGTCAGAAAATTCATGGCTGCTCCTTGGCTTGCTTTGCGGTTTGTTTTTCAGCGGTTTTCCCGGCTTTTTTCCCGGCCCGTGTTTTTGACGGCTTTTCAGAACGGGTTTTAGTGCGGGTTTTGGCGCGGGTTTCGGGCAGCCATTGCAGCAGGGTTTCCTGCACGCTGTGGATGAGTTGCTCTTCCCACTCTTGGGGTTCGAGGATGCGCACGTGGGGCATCCAGTAGCGCACGATGGGCAGCAGTTGCTGCGGGTGGTGGATGGTGGCGGTGACCAGCAGGCTGCCGTCGGCGTCGGCGCGGGTGATTTGGCCGGGCAGCAAATCGCGCCGGGTGAAGTAGTGCGCGACGGCGGCGGCCACGCGCAAGGTGGCTTCCACAGGCTGCCGGGTAAACCAGATGTCGGGCTGCCGCTCCAGGTAGGCAAGGTGCTCGGGCTGCGGGGCGAAGCTCGCGTGCTCGTCCACGCGCAGCGCTTCGATGCGGGCGACGCTGAAGTTTTTGAGCTGCTGCGCGGCTATCTGCGCGCCTGTTTGCGCGTTCAGCTCGGCGGCGGCCAGGTACCAGATGCCGTTTTTGTGAATCAGGCGGTAAGGGTGCGCCTGGCGCGGCTTGCCCTTGTAGATGAACTGGCAGGGGCGGTGCTGTTGCACGGCTGTTTGCAGCTGCTCAAAGGTGCGGCTTTGCCCGCGCAAGTCTTCTTCCGGCACGGGCTGCACGTGCAAGCCCCGCTCGGCGGGGCGGGTTTCGATTTGTCCGATCAGCCAGGGCAGGCTGGCGTCGGGGAACAGTGCGGCAGCGCCTGCCAGCTGGCTGTATTCGCTCAGGTAGCGCGCGGGGATGGTGCTGCGCCGGGCAGAGGCAATGCGCCATTCGCCTTCGGGCGTGCGCTCGGCGATGCCTTTGAGGCGCTCGAACAAATCGCGCTCGATGGTGCGCACGTCCACGCCGAATTGCTGGGCGAGTTGCTGTTTGTCGAGGGTGTCGCCCTAGTGCAGCAGGGCGATGATGTGCGAGAGGCGCTGGGCCAGTTTTTCGCCCTTGGGGTGGGCAGCGACGGGTGCGGGCGCGGCGGGCGATACCGCTGACGCAGCGGGTGCGGCGGCAGGCTTGGGTTTGGCGCGGGGCATGGCGGTGTTGCGAGAGGGATTGAAGTTGCGATGCCGGGCAGTTTAGGAAGAGGTTGCGACAAGTTATGTCGCATATGCAGAAGGGAAACAGCTTGAATCCCGTAAATATGTTAGCGCATGTATCTTTTTAATTGTGCCGGATACGTGCGGCTCCGGCGGCATGCCTGGCCGCACGCTCATGCGCATGGCGGATGGGGTCGATCAGGCGCTGGGGCAGGCGCTGCGCAAGCTGCGGACGCAGCGGGGCTGGAGCCAGTCCGATCTGGCTTTGCGCGCTGACATGGATCGCAACTACCTTTCGCTGATCGAGCTGGGCCGCAACAGCCCCAGCGTGCGCATGCTGCTGCGCCTGTGCCTGGCGCTGGATGTGCGCGCGGCCGATGTGCTGGATGACGTGGAGCGCCGCATGGCGCTGCTGAAGGCGCGGGACTGAAGGTGAAAGCCGCGCGGCGCTGGCGCGGCAGGGGCAGGGCGGCAAGCCGGCGGTCGTCTGCGCCGCGCCCTTCGCGCCGCCCTTTCAGGACACTCTTTCGCACGACCTTTTTTCTGTTGCAGCGCCTGCCCGCCCTCTCGCGTGACGAGCTGCTGGCCCGCATGGCAGCGTGCGAAGTGGTGGATGACAACGCCCGCCCCATCGCCGCCCACACGCCCTGAGCCGCCCGCTGCCCCGGCCAGCGGCTGCACTACTGACGGCGCGCGCCAGCAGGCGAGCCGCCCTGCCTGCCGAAGAAGCTGTCATTTGCCAGGACGAATGGCTCATCGTGGCCGGCAAGCCTCATTTCATGCCCGTCACGCCCAGCGCGACCCCTTCGTCCAGCAGAGCCTGCTGGCCCGCCTTCGCCGTTCAGCCTGCATCCCGCGCCGCCTGCCAGCAGCTTTTCTGAACAGGTTCTCAGCCAGCGGCAAGTCAGCCAAACATGCGTGGCCATTGCGCCAGACGCTCCCGGCCTGTCTGGCCGCCCTGCTCCGCCGTCCGCGCGCCGCAGCCGTCTGCTGCGCCATGAGCGCTTTTTCACCATGCACGGAGGCTGAAGACACTCCCAGCAGCGAAACGCGCATGGCCCGCCTTGCGCCCCCTGCAACTGCTGGCGCGCCGCCTGGCCTTTGCCGACCCTTTCACCGGACCGCCGCGCGAGTTTGAAAGCCGCCTGGCGCTCAGCGGCCCGCGCAAACGAAGCCGCCGCCCAGCAGCGGCCCAGCCAACGCGCCTGCTCACGGCTACGCTCCCCGGCACAAGCTGGCCGGTATCAATCCTTAAAAAGAGGAGCGGATTTGAATGCGTTCAAATGCCGCTTGGCGCAATTTGCACTAGGACATCATGCTATAGAAACAGTAGCTAAATTGCGTCACCTGCTTCTTGTCCATGCCTTGCTGTTCCAATTCGTTTTCTTCGCGGCCAGTCTGGCGGCGGCGCCGCCTTGAAATTGTTTCGCGCATTCCCTACCTGCTCCCTCCATGCTGACTCTTCTGTCTTTTCTCGTTGTCATCTGCGTTCTCATTGCCGTGCATGAATGGGGGCACTACCGCATGGCCGTGGCTTGCGGGGTGAAGGTGCTGCGCTTTTCCATAGGCTTTGGCAAAACGCTCTGGAGCTGGAAGCCGAAAAAGCCGCGCCCCGGGCAGGACACCGAATTCGTGATTGCCGCCATTCCCTTTGGCGGCTACGTGAAGATGCTCGACGAGCGCGAAGGCGAAGTGGCGCTGCAGGAGCGCCATCGCGCTTTCAACACGCAGCCTCTGCGTGCACGGGCGCTCATCGTCGCGGCCGGGCCGGTGGCCAATCTGGCGCTGGCAGCGGCGCTTTACACGCTGATTGGCTGGGTTGGCATTGACGAGCCGCGCGCGCTGCTGGCGCCGCCTGCCGCCGGTTCATTGGCGCAAAAGGCCGGTTTGCAGGCGGGCGATGAGGTGCGGCGCATCACCTTGGCTGGCGGCAGCGCGCAAGAGGTGGCCTCGTTTGAAACCGTGCGCTGGCTGCTGACGCAGGGCGCGGTGGATGGCGTGGACGTGACGCTGCAAATCAGCCGCGATGGCGCTGAAAGGCAAGTGCAGCTGCCCCTGTCGCAACTGGCGCGCCGCGAGCCTGACGCGCAGATGTTTCGCGAAATCGGCATCGCCTCGCCCTTGCGCCAGCCTCTGATAGGCAGCGTGCTGCCAGGCGGCGCAGCGGAAAAAGCCGGCCTGAAGGAAGGCGACCGGGTTTTGCGAATGGGCCATGTGCCGGTCACGGATGGGCAACAGCTGCGCGAGCTGATTCGCGAAAGCGGCGCCCGTGGCGCGCCGCCTGCAAAGGAGTGGCTGATTGACCGCCACGGCCAGCGCCTGAGCCTGAGCGTGCAGCCTGAGCCGGCGCAGGAACAAGGGCAGCCCATTGGACGCATCGGCGCAATGGTGGGGGCTGCGCCTGAAATGACGCTGGTGCGGTATGGGCCGGTGCAGGCAGCGGTCAAGGGCGTGGCCAAAGTGTGGGAAACATCCGCGCTCACGCTGCGGCTGATGGGCCGCATGGTGATGGGGCAGATTTCACTGCGCAACATCAGCGGGCCTGTGGCGATTGCCGGATACGCGGGGCAGGCCGCGCGGCTGGGGCCTGTCTACTTTCTGGGGCTGCTGGCCTTTGTCAGCGTGAGCCTGGGCGTGCTCAATCTGCTGCCGCTGCCCGTTCTGGATGGAGGGCACCTCATGTATTATCTTTGGGAGGCTGTAACAGGGCGGCCGGTTACAGATGCATGGATGCAGCGCCTGCAAAAAGGAGGCGCTGCTTTGCTTTTCGCCATGATGCTGCTGGCCCTGTACAACGATATTGCCAGCCAAGGCTGGCTGGGACTGCCTTCTCTCTGAATTACCAGTTTCTTGCATGACAACCCTGTTGCATCGCGCGCGTTTGCGCACTCTCTCTACGCTGGTGGCGGCCGCTCTGGCATCGCAAATGGCGTGGGCCATCAACCCTTTTACCGTGCGCGACATCCGCGTGGAAGGCTTGCAGCGTGTGGAGCCGGGCACGGTGTTCGGCTCTTTGCCCCTGCGCGTGGGCGACACCTACACGGATGAAACCGGATCGGCGGCCATCCGCGCCCTGTATGCGCTGGGCCTGTTCAACGACGTGCGGCTGGATGTGCAAGGCGATGTGCTGGTGGTCATCGTGCAGGAGCGCCCGACGGTGGCGCAAATCGATTTCGCGGGCAACCGCGAGTTCACCAAGGAGGTTCTGCAAAACGCCCTGCGCGACGCGGGCATGACCGCAGGCCGCCCCTATGACAAGGCGCTGATTGACCGCGCCGAGCAGGAAATCAAGCGCCAGTACATCAACCGCAGCCTGTATGGCGCCGAAGTGCAGACCACCGTCACGCCCGTGGCGCGCAATCAGGTGAACCTGGCCTTCAACATTACCGAAGGGCAGCCCGCGCGCATCAAGGACATCCATATCGTCGGCAACCGTGCTTTCAGCGAAAGCAAGCTCAAGGATCTGTTCGACCTGGACACAGGCGGCTGGCTGAGCTGGTACACCAAGAGCAACCAGTATTCGCGCGCCAAGCTCAATGCCGACCTGGAGGCGCTGCGCAGCTACTACCTGACACGCGGCTATCTGGACTTCAAGATCGACAGCACGCAAGTGGCCATGTCGCCCGACAAGGAGTCCATGTCCATCACCATCAACATCACCGAGGGCGAGCGCTTCGTTGTCTCCGGCGTGCGGCTGGAGGGCAACTACCTGGACCGCGAAGACGAATTCAAGTCGCTCGTCACCATCAAACCGGGCGAGCCTTACAACGCTGATGAAGTAACGGCCACGACCAAAGCATTTACCGAACAGTTCGGCAACTACGGCTATGCCTTCGCCACGGTGAATGCGGATACCGAAGTCGATTCCGGCAATCACCGTGTGGCTTTCGTCATCAAGGCTGCGCCGGGCCGCCGCGCCTACGTGCGCCGCATCAATATCGAAGGCAACACCAAGACGCGCGACGAAGTGATTCGCCGCGAGTTCCGCCAGTTCGAATCTTCCTGGTACGACGGCGAAAAAATCCGCCTCTCGCGCGACCGCGTGGACCGCCTGGGCTTTTTCACTGACGTGGGCGTGACCACTGCCGAAGTGCCTGACGCGCCGGATCAGGTGGATTTGGTCGTGACCGTAAAGGAAAAACCCACGGGCAGCGTGCAGATTGGCGCGGGTTATTCATCGGCCGAAAAGCTGTCTTTTACTTTCGGCTTGTCGCAGGACAATGCTTTTGGCTCCGGCAATCAACTGGATCTGCAACTGAACACGGGCAAGTACAACCGCACGGTGGTGGTGAGCACGACCGATCCGTACTTCACGTCTGATGGCGTTTCGCGCACCGTTGAGGCGTACTACCGCAGCGCCAAGCCTTATCAGGATCAGGGCGGCAACTATCGTTTGATCACGATGGGCGCGGGCCTCAAGTTCGGCGTGCCGGTCACGGAGCAGGACACGGTTTACCTGGGCGTCAATGCGGAGCGCACCGAAATCCGCACGGGCACCAACATCCCGGCGGCCTACCTGGCGTATGCCGAACGCTTTGGCTACAAGAGCACTTCCTTTCCGTTCACGGTGGGCTGGTCGCGCGACACGCGCGACAGCGCCTTGGCGCCCAATGAAGGCCGCTACCAGCGCCTGTTCGGCGAACTGGGCCTGCTGGGCGATGCGCGCTACGTCAAAACCAACTACCAGTACCAGCAATACGTGCCGCTTTCCAAGCAATACACGCTGGCCTTCAATGGCGAGCTGGGCTGGGGCAAGGGCCTTTCCGGGCAGCCGTTTCCGGTGTTCAAGAATTTCTATTCAGGCGGCCTGGGCTCCGTGCGGGGCTTCGAGCAGGCCACCCTCGGTCCGCGTGACGTCACCGGTTCCTTCATTGGCGGCGCGCGCAAAATCACGCTCAACACCGAATTCATCACCCCGTTTCCGGGCGCGGGCAATGACCGCACTTTGCGCCTGTTCGGCTTTGTGGACGTAGGCGCGCTGCTGGGAGAGCACGAAAAAATCGAGCGCGATGCCTTCCGGGCCTCCGCAGGCGTGGGCGTCAGCTGGATATCGCCCATGGGGCCGCTGCGCTTTGCCTTTGCTGTGCCTGTCCGCAAAAAAGCGGGCGATAGAATTGAAAAATTCCAGTTCCAGATTGGCACTTCCTTCTGAAATCCGAAATCGTTTTGTCACCTTCTCAAGATATGACCACCAAGACCACCACTCTCGCCCGCCATCTTCTGCGCGCTTCTCTTCTGTCCGTCAGCATCGCTCTGGCTGCGCCAGCCTTTGCGCAAGGCGCGCGCATTGGCTTCGTCAATTCTGACCGCATGCTGCGCGAAGCCGAGCCAGCCAAGGCCGCTCAGGCCAAACTGGAGCAGGAATTCTCACGCCGCGAGAAAGAGCTGAACGACGCAGGCAATGCGCTGCGCGCTGCTTCTGAAAAATTTGAGCGTGATGCGCCCACCCTGTCCGAAAGCCAGCGCAGCCAGCGCCAGCGCCAGTTGCTGGAGCAAGACCGCGAATTCCAGCGCAAATCGCGTGAATTCCAGGAAGACCTCAATGCCCGCCGCAATGAAGAGCTGCAAGCCGTGCTCGATCGCGCCAATCGCGTGGTCAAGCAAGTGGCCGAAGCTGAAAAATATGACGTGATTCTGCAAGAAGCCGTCTATCTGAATCCCCAACTGGATATTACTGACAAGGTCATCAAGGCCCTTAATGCATCCAAATAAGTGCTTTTGCTGAACGATCGTACACTTCGAGCGCTGTGAGCCTTTCTCTCGCCGCCATTGTTGAGGCCCTTGGTGGCGAGTTGCGAGGATGTCCAGAGCGCGAAGTGGCGCGTTTGGCTTCATTGGAAACAGCCACGCCTGCCGACATCAGCTTTTTGGTGCCGAACCCGAAGCTGGCAGGCTTGCTGGCACAGACGCAGGCCGGGTGCATCATCGTCGCGCCTGCCATGCAAGAGGCGGCAGGCGCGCGAGGCGACTGCATTGTTGCCTCAGACCCTTATCTCTATTTCGCCCGCCTGACCCAGCTCTGGAAGCGTACGCACTTGCCGCCAGAGCCGGCAGGCATTCACCCCAGCGCTGTGGTGGAGGAAGGTGCGCAAGTTCATCCGACCGCCCGTGTGGGCGCTCTATGCTTTGTGGGCAGCGGCGCACGGATTGGCGCGCACACTGTCTTGCGCGAGCGCGTCACGGTGGCATCGGGCTGCACGATTGGCGAGCGCTGTCTGATTGAAAGCGGAGCGGTGATTGGCGGCGATGGTTTTGGCTTCGCGCCGCATCAAGGCCAATGGGTCAAGATTGAACAGCTGGGCGGCGTCCGCATTGGCAATGGCGTCGAAATTGGCGCCAACACCTGTATTGACCGTGGCGCGCTGGACGACACCGTCATTGAAGACGGCGTCAAGCTCGACAACCTCATCCAGATTGGCCACAACACGCACATTGGCGCTCATACGGCCATGGCCGGCTGCGTGGGCGTGGCGGGCAGCGCCCGCATCGGCGCGCATTGCACGGTGGGGGGGGCGGGCATGATCCTGGGGCATCTCGATATCGCCGATCACGTCCACATTTCCGCTGCCTCCATGGTGGCGCGCTCCATTACCAAGCCGGGCCAATACACCGGCTTTTTCCCCATCGACGACAACGCGGCATGGGAAAAGAATGCCGCCTCGCTCAAGCATCTTCATGCTCTGCGCGAACGTGTCAGACAACTTGAGAAAAAGTTGGCGGAAAACGGCGACAATGCCCGGCTTTCCGGCTGAAGGGCCGCCGCAGCGCGGCGGCCGGGCTTTTTGCCCCATCACCAAAAAGATTCAACGACATCATGGACATCCACTACATCCTTGAAAAGCTGCCGCACCGCTATCCGTTCCTGCTGGTTGACCGCATTCTTGATGTCGATCTTGAAAACAAGTCCCTGCGCGCGCTCAAGAACGTCACCATCAACGAACCCTTTTTCACCGGCCACTTTCCTTCGCGTCCCGTGATGCCAGGCGTGCTCATGGTCGAAGCCCTGGCGCAGGCCTCGGCGCTGCTGGGCTTCATGGTCGAAGGCATTTCGCTGGATGACGACACGCTTTTCTACTTTGTCGGCGCGGATGGCGTGCGCTTCAAGCGTCCCGTTGAACCGGGCGACCAGCTCACCTTGCACACCACATTTGACCGCGTTCGCGGCGGCATCTACAAATTCCATTGCAAAGCCATCGTGGGCGACGAGCTGGTTGTGGAAGCCTCCATCATGTGCACCATGCGCCGCGTGCGCTGAACCTCTTTTTTCCGGCCTTTTCACGCCTTTGCCAAGCGCGCGCCGTGGCAGCCATTCATCCCACCGCCCTCATTGACCCTGCGGCTGAGCTGGCGGCAGATGTCGCCGTCGGCCCCTATGCCGTCATTGGCCCCCATGTGCGCATTGGCGCGGGCAGCCGCATTGGCGCGCACTGCGTCATTGAAGGCCGCACCAGCATCGGCCCCGGCAACCGCATCTTCCAGTTCGCCAGCATTGGCGCAGCGCCGCAAGACAAGAAATACGCAGGCGAACCCACCCGTCTGGAGATCGGCGCGGGCAACACCATCCGCGAGTTCGTCACCATCAACACCGGCACCGTGCAAGACGCCGGCGTCACCCGCCTGGGCGATGACAACTGGATCATGGCCTACGTCCACATCGCCCACGACTGCCAGCTTGGCAGCCACACCATCCTGGCCAACGCCGTCCAGCTCGCGGGCCACGTGCATATTGGCGATTGGGCCGTCATCGGCGGCATCACCGGCGTGCATCAGTACGTGCGTGTGGGCGCGCACGCCATGGCGGGTTTTCAAACCCGTCTCTCGCAAGACCTGCCGCCCTTCATCACCGCATCCGGCAATCCCGCCGCCGCCCAGGGCATCAACGTCGAGGGCCTGCGCCGCCGGGGCTTCTCGCCAGAGCGCATCGCTGTCATCAAGCACATGTACCGCCTGATCTACCGCCAGGGCCTGCCGCTGGATGCCGCCCGGCAGGCCATCCAGGCGCAGTCCGCCAGCGGTGATGCCGATATGGCCGCAGACGCCCGCCTCATGCTCGGCTTTCTCGCCAATGCCAGCCGTGGCATCGTGCGCTGAAGCCGCCGCGCGGCGCTTTCGCCCGTGCCACAATCCGCGCCGCTCGCCAGCCATCTTCCAGACGGCTGGCGTTCTGCCTGACAGGTGCTCCACGGCCATGCCACGGAGTTAAACGGGAAGCAGGTAAACCAAGCCTGCGCTGCCCCCGCAACGGTCAGCGGATCAGCAACGCTGCCAAGAACCCGTTCAATGCCTGTCCGTGAGAGAACCCGGCCGTCGAACCGCCCTGAAAGCCACCGGCCCTTTTTGCTATTGATTCAATAGTATGAGGTCCCGTAAGAATGTGCGATAAAGGCGTTTTCATGGCCCTGAATTTGCTCTCAAAAGCGAAGTAAAACGCGCCAGCTCCGGGCCGCGCCCGGCTTGCGTCTTCGCGCTCACGGACAGGTGGTGAACAGGTTCTGAAGCCCGCGCGCGCCATGCGCAAAGGCGGTCACTGCCCCCTTCATGGGGCGGGAAGGCCCGGCGGCCTTGCGCCAGCGCCCTCATGAAGGGGCATCTGGCAATCCGCAAGCCCGGATACCGGCCTGCCTGGCATGGCTGTCGGCGGCTGCGGGTGTGCGGCGGGCCGGACGGGTTTCGCTCCTGGCCCAACGCGCCTGCTTTGGCCCCAACCCTGTCCGCGCCAGCTCTGCCTTGCCCCGGCTTTGTGCAAATCCATTCACGGGGAGAGCGCATTGCTCAAAACCATCATCAAGCGCGACGGGCGCGAAGAACCCTTCATACCCGCCAAAGTCAACAGCTGGTCCATCTGGGCCAGCGAGCAGCTGGGCGAGCGGGTGGACTGGTCCTCCGTCGTCATGGAGGCGATGAGCCACTTTGGCGACAAAACCACCAGCCAGGACCTGCAAAGGCAGCTCATCAAAATCTGCGTGCAGAAAAAAAGCTGGCCCTACAGCCTCATGGCCGGGCGGCTTTACGCTGCTGTCACGCGCAAGGAAATCTACGGCAGCAGCACGCACATGCCCACCATTCGCGCCGTGCAGCAAAAACTGGCCGCAGCGGGCCTGATGCGCGAGCTGGACTACAGCGAAGACGAATACGCGCAAATCGAAAAATTCATCGATCACGCGCGCGATTTTGAATATGCCTATTCACAAATCCTGCAATTGCGCAAGAAATACGCGCTCATGAACCGCGTCACGCGGCAGGAATATGAATCGCCCCAGTTCATCTACATGCGCATGGCCATGGCGCTGGCTGAAGACGAGCCGCGCGAAGAGCGCCTCAAGCACATCGTCAATTGGTACAACCATTTTTCATACAACCGCATCAACGCCCCCAGCCCCAATTACATCAACCTGGGCACGCGGCTCAATGGCTACGCTTCCTGCTGCGTTTACAAGGCAGGCGACAGCCTGCATTCGCTGGCCATTGGCGACCATATTGCGTATGAAATGACGGGCATGAGCGCCGGCATCGGCGGCATGATTTCCACGCGCACGCTGGGCGATCCGGTGCGCGGCGGCGTCATTTCGCACCAGGGCAAACTGCCGTATTACCGCGCGCTGGCTTTTGCCACCAAAGCCAACCAGCAGGCCGGGCGCGGCGGCGCCTGCACCAGCTACTACTCGGCGTTTGACCCTGAAAACACCACCATCGCCCTGCTGCAAAACCCCATGTCCACCGAAGACAAGAAAATCCGGGAGCTGCATTTCGGCGTCATGTACAACCGCCTTTTCACCAAAAAAGCGGCGCGCAATGAAGAGGTTTTTCTCTTTACCGAATATTCGGCGCCTGATTTGTGGCACGCCATGTTTTCGGGCGACCAGGACCATTTCGAGGCGCTTTATGAAGCCTACGAGAAAAATCCCGATTTCCCAAAAAAAACCATCAGCGCCCGTGATTTCGTCGTGCTCGCCCGCCAGCAGGCTTATGAATGCGGCACGCATTATGAATTGTGGATCGACGAAGCCAACCGCCACACGCCTTTCAAAGACCCCATTCACAGCAGCAACCTCTGCAATGAAATCGCGCTGCCCACCAAAGAATACTGGCGCATGACCGACCTTTATTCGGACGAAGACAAACCCGAATCCGGCGAAATCGCCATCTGCGCGCTCTCCGCACTGGTTGTCTGCAATATTCACAGCGACGAGCAATATGCCTCCGCCGCCTATTACGCGCTGAAAATGATCGACAAATGCATTGACATGTCCGACTACCCCTTTGCGCATGTGGCGATGACGGCCAAGGCGCGCCGCAGCGCCGGCGTGGGCATGATGGGCGTGGCCACCGAGCTGGCGCGCAAAAACCTGAAATACACCACGCAAGCGGGGCGCGATCACTGCCACTGGCTGGCCGAGCGGCACTATTACTTTGCGCTCAAGGCCAGCCTGCAACTGGCCCGCGAAAAAGGCAATGCGCCCTGGATGCACAAAACCCGCTGGCCCGAAGGCTGGCTGCCGATTGATACCTACAAGAAAACCGTGGATGAAATCGCAGCCCCCCGCTACAGCTACGACTGGGAGGCGCTGCGCCGGCAAATCGTGGCGCAGGGCGGCATCCGCCATTCGGTTCTCGTGGCGCACATGCCCACCGAATCCAGCTCCAAAGCCGCTGGCGTGCCCAACAGCATTTATCCCATACGCGAAATCACGCTGAAAAAATCGGACAACAGCAACGTGATTGACTGGGTCGCCACCGATTCCGATTTGCTGAAAGACCGCTACGAGCTGGCGTGGAATATCCCCACGCTGGACATGATCAAAATCTACGCCATTTTCCAGAAATTCACCGACCAGGGCATCAGCGCCGATTTCTGGCGCGACCGCGCCAGCGACCCCGTGGTTTACACCGACGAAATCATGGAAGAGCATCTGGCCATGTGCCGCTACGGCATGAAAGGCCGCTATTACCAGAATTCGCTCACCAGCGACCAAGGCAAAAGCGCCACGGTGGAAAGCCGCATGGCCGAAAAAAGCCGCCTTTCCGGTTTGGCGCCCGTTTTGGCGCCAGCGCCAGAAAACCCGGATGGCGATTTTGAAATGGCCCCTGACGAGCGCGGCTGCGCCAGCGGAGCATGCAGCCTGTAAAGGGCTTGATTTAGCTCCTTGTTTCATAGCAGCATCTCCTCACAAACACTGCGGTGCACGCATTTTCAGCGGGCCTGAATCTGCTCCTCTTTTCAATGCGCTGCCGCCTTCATCCTTCCATTTCACAGGCATTGCCATGACCCAGCCCAGCATTCCCGAATCCATTTTCAACATTCACAAGAGCGACTACAAAAGCACCGATCTTTTTCTCGGCCAGCCCGGCGGCCTGCTCGATTCCATCAACCGCCCTTATCCGGAGCTTTTCGCCATGTACAAGAAAATGCTCTCGCTGCGCTGGGACGAAAATGAATTCGACTACGCCTCGTGCAACAGCGAATTCAAAACCTGCTCGCGCGGCATGTATGACGCCATGATTTACAACCTGGCCTACCAGTGGGAAGCCGACACGGTGGCCAGCAAAAGCATCGTGCCCATACTGGCGCCTTTCATCACCAATTCGGAACTCTGGGGCGTGACGCTGGCCATTGGCGCCAATGAATACCTGCACGGCCTCACTTATTCCGAAATCGTGCGCAACAGCTTCGACAACCCGGACGAAGTATTCAACGAAATTCTCTCCATCACCGAAAGCTTTCACCGGCTGGAGAAAATGGCGCAGGTTTTTGGCGAGGTTTACACGGTATCGCACCGCTATGCGCTGGGCCAGGCCAGCGGCGAAGAGGCATACGCCGCCGTCATGGCTTTTTATGTGGCGCTGTATTGCCTGGAGCGCATTCAGTTCATATCCTCATTCATCGTGACCTTTGCCTTTGGTGAAATCGGCATGTTCGTGCCCATTGCCAAAGCCATCCAGAAAATCTGTCAGGACGAGTTTGAAGTGCATCAGCGGCTGGACCAGATGGTGATTCGCATCGAGCTGAATACCGCGCGCGGCCAGGCCTGGCTGGCGCAAAACCGCGAGAAAGCGCAGGCCATCGTCACCGAAATCACGCAGGCCGAGCTGGACTGGTCGCAGTTTCTCGGCAGCCAGGACCGCGAGCTGCCCGGCATCACAGTCAAGAAGCTTCAGGATTCGGTCATCTTCAACGCCCAGCCCGTCTATGAAACCCTGGGCCTGGGCAGCCCCTTTCCCCGCGTGGCGGCCAACCCGCTGCCCTTCGTGGAGGAATGGATGAACGTGAACGCCATCCAGGCCGCCCCGCAGGAAGAGGCGGGCCGCAACAGCGCCTACCTCATCGGCAGCATCATCCCGCGCCACACGGGGCGGGTGTATGACACGGACGGGCTGTGAAAAAAGGCCAGGAGCCTGTCCAAGGTCCGTCTGCGGGTGCGGTCTGCGGGCGCGAAAAGCGCGGATCCGGGCGCTCTGCTGCTTTGCAAAGCCTTGGCGGGCCGCAAGGCTTCAAGGCCCCTGCCCTTCCCGATCCGCAGCCCTTCATGAGCAGACTTGGGGCAGGTTCAGGGGCGGATCAAAGGCCGCGCATCCGGCTTTTCAGGCCGGGCGCGGGGCGGGCGCTCAGTATCCCAGCCGCTGCGGGTGCAGCTCCTGCAAGATGGTGGTGGCGATTTCTTCAATGCTTTTGGTGGTGGTGGACAGCCAGCGGATGCCGCTGCGGCGCATCATGGCTTCGGCTTCGCTGACTTCCATGCGGCAGTTTTCCAGCGAGGCGTAGCGCGAGCCGGGGCGGCGTTCGCTGCGGATTTCGGCCAGGCGCTGCGGGTTGATGCTCAGGCCAAAGAGTTTGTGCCGCCAGGCCAGCAAGGCGGGGGGGAGCTGGCGGCGCTCGAAGTCTTCGGGAATGAGCGGGTAGTTGGCGGCTTTCAGGCCGTGCTGCATGGCCAGGTACAGGCTGGTGGGCGTTTTGCCGCTGCGGCTGACGCCGACCAGGATGACATCGGCGCTTTGCAAGTCGCGGTCGCTTTGGCCGTCGTCATGCGCGAGGCTGAAGTTGATGGCTTCGATGCGGTCGTGGTACTCGCGCGATTGGCTCACGTCGGCAAAGCGGCCCACGCGGTGCAGGCTTTTGACGCCCAGCTCCTGCTCCAGCGGCTGCACGAAGGTGGCGAAGGTGTCCATCAGCATGCCGTGGCAACCGGTGCGGATGACTTCGAGCACTTCGCGGTCCACCAGCGTGGAAAAGACGAGCGGGCGCTGGCCTTCGGTTTCGCAGACGTGGTTGATCTGGCGCAGGGCCTGGTGGGCCTTGTCGGGCGTATCGACGAAGGGCAGGCGCACGCGGCGCACGGCGATGTCGAACTGCGCGAGGATGGCGTTGCCAAAGGCTTCAGCGGTAATGCCGGTGCCGTCTGAAAGAAAGAACACGGTGCGGGCGGTCATGGCGGGTTTTTTGCAAGAGGAGGGCAGACGCCGGGCAGTGTATCGGGCGGCAGGCGGCTGGATGTGCTGAAAAACAGGAGCAAATCAAAAGGGTGAAAAAAGGCTTTTGCGCTGTTTTCACTGGGACGTATCGCTATCAATAGAGAAGCGAAATACGGACTGCCTCAGCGTTGGGAATGTAGCCCGGATGGCCCTTTTGCCTGCCCGCGCCGCCGCAAAGGGCCGAGGGGCGCGGCTGGCAGAAGCCCGGCGCTTGATGGGCACAAGGGCGGCGGGGTTTCATCAATGCAAATGGCTTTCATCTCTAGAATGCGCGGCCCGCCGGCCTGGCTGCTTCCGGCCATTTCTTCCGGCTTTGCTTCCGGCTTTTCTTTGTTCTGGCGCTTCTTCGCCCTGGCGCCTTTGTCTTTATCGCGTTCATGCCGCCGTCCTCATCCGCCCCGCCTGATTTGCAAGCCGCGCGCCGCCGCGCCCGCTGGCTGCGGCTTTTTACGGTGTGGCACTGGGTGAGCGCGGCGCTGTGCCTGCTGGGCATGGCGCTGTTTTCCGTGACGGGCATCACGCTCAACCACGCGGGGCAGATTGAATCGGCGCCCAAGGTGAGCACGCGCCGCGCCAGCGTGCCTGCCGCCTTGCTGCAAGCCGCGCGGGCCGCCGATCCGCAAGACGCCAAAACGCCCGCGCCCCTGCCCGCTGATGTGCAGGCCTGGATACGCCGCGAGCTGGGCGTGAGCGTGCAGGGCCGCAACGCGGAGTGGGACGCGGGCGAAGCCTACGTTTCCCTGCCGCGCCCCGGCGGCGACGCCTGGCTGCGCATCGACCTGGAAACGGGCGATCTGGAATACGAGCGGACCGACCGGGGCTGGATTGCCTGGCTGAACGATCTGCACAAGGGCCGCCACACGGGCGCGGCCTGGCGCTGGTTCATCGACTTGTTCGCCATTGCGGCGCTGGTGTTTTCAGCCACGGGCCTGCTCATCATGAAGATGCACGCGGCCAGCCGGCCCATGACCTGGCCCATCACCGCGCTGGGCGTGCTCATTCCCACGCTGCTGGCCATCTGGATGGCGCATTGAGCGTTTTTGATGGAGCCGCCTTGGATTGACCGCTTTGGCTCGATGGCCCCTGAAGGCCGCCGCCCTCCGCTTTTCATCCACTCCCCCTGAACCTGAAAAAAAGGAGCAATGCACATGAAAAAAACCCTCTGCGCCCTGGCCCTGGGCTGCGCGCTGGCCGCGCCCGCGCTGGCCGCCGGGCTGGACGTGAGCGTGGAAATTCCGCGCCTGAACGTGGCCGAATACCACCGCCCTTACGTGGCCATCTGGGTGGAGCCTGCCGACGCCAAGGCCGATGTGCCCGGCACGCCTGCCACGCTGGCCGTCTGGTACGACGTGCGCGTGGCCGACGGCGACAGCAAGGGCACGAAATGGCTCAAGGACATGCGCCAGTGGTGGCGCCGCGCGGGCCGCAATCTGGACATGCCCGTCGATGGCGTCAGCGGCGCCACGCGCCCCTCTGGCGTGCAAACGCTTTCCTTCACCGCCGGCAGCGGCCCCCTGCCCAATCTGCCCGCCGGCAGCTACAAGCTGATGGTGGAAGCGGCCCGCGAAGTCGGCGGCCGCGAAGTGCTCAGCGTGCCGTTTGACTGGCCCCCGAAAGCCGCCGCCCAGGCGCAGGCGCAAGGCAGCAGCGAGCTGGGCGCGGTGCGCGTCACGCTCAAGCCCTGACCGCAGGCTTGCGAAAAGCCTGAATTCGCTCCTGAATCCATAGCATGATGTCCTAGTGGAATCTGCGCGAAGGCCGTTTTCAGGCTTCTGGATTTGCTTCTCTTTTTGAACCTGTTCATCTTCTCTCAACCTCCGCAAAGGACTTGCGTCATGAAACTCGCTCCCCGCATTGCCGCCGCCCTGCTCGCTCTGGGCCTGACCGCCGCGCAGGCGCACAACGTCTGGCTGCTGCCTTCTGCCACCAGCCTTTCCAAGCCCGAATGGGTCACGGTCGATGCCGCCGTGGCCAACGACCTGTTTTATTTCAACCACTTCCCGCTCAAGCTCGACCACCTTGCCATCACCGCCCCCGACGGCAGCCGCGTGGAGCCGGACAAGCCCTTCACCGGCAATTTGCGCAGCGTTTTCGACTTCAAGCCCGCCCAGCGCGGCACGTATCGCGTGGCCATCGTCAATGCAGGCGGCCTCACGGCCATCTACAAAGACGGCGAAGGCAAGCCCAAGCGCTGGCGCGGCACGCCCGAAAAATTTGCCGCCGAAGTGCCCGCCGACGCCAAAGACCTGGAAGTCTTTGAATCCAGCCTGCGCGTGGAAACCTTCGTCACCGTTGGCAAGCCCAGCGCCATCACGCCCAGCGGCAAGGGCCTGGAGCTGGCGCCCGTGACCCACCCCAACGACCTGGCCCCGGGCGAGCCGGCCACCTTTGCCATGCACCTGGACGGCCAGCCCGCCGCCGGGCTTGAAATCAAGGCCGTGCGCGGCGGCACCCGCTACCGCGACAAGCTGGAAGAAATCAAAACCGTCACCGACGCCAAGGGCCAGTTCACCCTCACCTTCCCGCAAGCGGGCATGTACTGGATCGACGTGGACGCCGACGACGCCAAAACCACCTTCCCCAAAGCCAAAAAGCGACGCCTGGCCTACGTGGCCACGGTGGAAGTGCTGCCTTGAGCGCACGGGCGGCGCCAGCCGGTGAGCCTATGAAATAGGCTGTGCTACAATCCGCAGCTTTCTTGCCCCGGCAAGGAAAAACGGCCAGGGTCGTTAGCTCAGCTGGTAGAGCAGCGGACTCTTAATCCGTCGGTCGTAGGTTCGAACCCTACACGACCCACCATCTGGCCCATTTTTGAAGCAGCCCGCTGATTCGTTTGAACGGCGGGTTTTTTATTGCCCGCGCTTTCGCGGCATGAAAGCCGCCATCAGGCCGGCGGCTTGCCGGGGCGGACCGTGGCCTTGATGTGCAAGGTGCGCCCGGCTTGAGCATCGCGCACGGCCGTTGTGGCGGGCTGGTTCATCTGCAAGTCCATCTCGAAGCGGCCCCTGGCGCGCCAGTCCAGCGAGTCGATCTCCCTGAAGGACAGCTCGCCTTGCAGCCTGACGCGGCCGGGGCGGGCGGCGTCGCATTCGGCCACCAGGTCCAGGCGTTCCACGCGATCGTCCGCTTCCTTCTTGAAGCTGAGCTTGCGGCCGGAGCGGGCTTGCAACTGGGGCGCGAAAAGCGGCCGGCCGCCATCGGAGATTTCCAGGACGATGTCGATGAGTTCGCCTTCGGGTTCACCTTCAGATTGCGCTTGCCGGGCGGCCGCCAGCGCGGGCAGGCAGGCGATCGGGGCGGCCGCCAGCAGGCGGCAAAAAGAGCGGCGGTGCATGCGCGATTCCTTTCTCGGCCATTGAAAAGCGCGCCATTGTGCGCAGCCTGCCCGCGCGGTTTTGCGGTGCGTCAGCAATTGGCGGTTTGGCGGCTGGCAGGCGCGCCGGTCTGCGCGGCGGCCGTGAGGCGCATGCGAAAATGCCCGCCACTGCTGCGGATGGATTGCGAGATGCAGCAGACGGCAGCGGGCCAGCCTCTCTGGCCCGCCTTTTTTGTTTGTCCGCCTTCTGACTGACTCAACGAAATGGCTGCTTTCAACGACGAAAAAGTCCTCACCGTCCACCACTGGACCGACCGCCTCTTTTCCTTCACCACCACGCGCAGCCCGGGCCTGCGCTTTTCCAACGGCCATTTCACGATGATTGGCCTGCGCGTGGATGGCAAGCCGCTTTTGCGCGCCTACTCCATCGTCAGCCCCAACTATGAAGAAACGCTGGAGTTTCTGAGCATCAAGGTGCCCGATGGCCCGCTGACCAGCCGCTTGCAGCACATTCAGCCGGGCGATACGGTGATCGTCGGCCACAAGCCCACCGGCACGCTGCTGACGGACTATTTGCTGCCGGGCAAGCGCCTGTATCTGTTTGGGACGGGCACGGGGCTGGCGCCGTTCATGAGCATCATCCGCGACCCTGATGCCTACGAGCGCTACGAGCAAATCGTGCTGGTGCACGGCTGCCGCTTGGTGGCCGAGCTGGCCTACCGCGACTACATCACGCACGAGCTGCCGCAGCATGAAATCCTGGGCGAGATGGTGCGCGGCCAGCTCAAGTACTACCCCACCGTCACGCGCGAGCCGTTCCAGACGCAAGGGCGCATTCCCGATCTGATTGAAAGCGGCCAGATGGCGCGCGACTTGGGCCTGCCCGAACTCAACCCCGCCGAAGACCGCGTGATGCTTTGCGGCAGCCCGGAAATGCTCAAATCCCTCAAGGCCGTGCTTGAAAAGCGCGGCTTCAAAGAGGGCAACACCACCCAGCCGGGCGACTACGTGGTCGAGCGCGCTTTCGTGGAGCAGTAAAAGCCCACCCAAAGACTGCGGCTCATGGCCCGCGCGTCTGTGCCCGTGCGCCGCACCGCGCGGGCAGACGGCATCGAAAAAGAGAGCGAATTCAAGCGGCTGAAAATACCGTTTCGCGCAGTCCCTCCTAGGACATGATGCTATGGATTAAGGAGCGAAATAGCGCCTTGCCGCGCGATGGCGCCGCCCGTGCCGCTTCTCCGCCTGCGTGCGCGGCCTGCATCTTGCCCTCGTTCCGAAACCTTTCGCGGCCAAATCAGCTTTCCGTAAGCTGGCTTGGCCTGCGAAAACCAAAGGACGGTATCGAGCGGCCATGCTCCGGCACGAATTTCAGGATTCCTGTTTGGCTGATGCCGTGGAGCCATATCAGAAACAGGAGCAAATCCAGACCCATTAAAAAGCGGTTTCCCGCTTATTCGGCGGCGATGGTTTGCTATTGAAGCAAGAGCGAATACAAGCTTCTTTTCTTCAGTGCCGCCCGCTGTCCGCACGCTCTCGCCCGGCTGGCGAAGCGCTGCCGGATGCCCGCATCCGCCTTTCCGTTGGATACACATTGCCATCTTTGAAATCGCCCGCCGCACGGGCCTTTTCAATGCTGGAAAAGCTGCTACAGAAACCGCAGCAAACCTGTGGATGGGGGATATTTAGCCCGCTTTCATGCGCCCCGAAACGCATCCGGGAATGCCACAATCCGCCCCGTTTTTTTCCAGCGCTGGCCTTCTGTTTTCCGCCATTTCCGCCAGCCTCCGGCGTCTCACGCCTGTGCAGCCGTCTCTCCCCGGTTTTCCCCTCTGCGGCACATGCGCAGAGGATTGTTTTTTTCTTTCGCTCCTTGCCCGCCCATGAAACATGAAGACATCGCCGCCAGCCGGCTGGAATTGCCCGTGCAGCCCATCAGCCAGGACGTGCTGGCCGAGAAATACCTCAAGAAAGAGGAAAAAACCGAAGACCAGCTCTTCGCTCGCGTGGCGCGCGCCTTGGCTTCCGCCGAAAAACCCGCGCTGCGCGCCGAATGGGAAGCCAAATTCCTGGCCAACCTCAAGGCGGGCGCCATTGGCGCGGGGCGCATCATGAGCGCGGCGGGCACCGATATTCAGGCCACGCTCATCAATTGCTTCGTGCAGCCCGTGGGCGACGCCATCCAGGGCGTGGCCGACGATGGCTACCCCGGCATTTACGAAGCCCTGCGCGAAGCGGCCGAAACCATGCGGCGCGGCGGCGGCGTGGGCTATGACTTCTCGCGCATCCGCCCCAGCGGGGCCGAGGTCAAGGGCACCGCCTCCATCGCTTCCGGCCCGTGCAGCTATATCAACGTGTTTGACCAGAGCTGCGCCACCGTGGAAAGCGCGGGCAGCCGCCGTGGCGCGCAAATGGGCGTGCTACGCATCGACCACCCGGACGTGCTCGACTTCATCACCGCCAAGCGCACGCCCGGCCGCTGGAACAATTTCAACGTTTCCGTCGGCGTGACCGACGCCTTCATGCAGGCGCTGGAGAAAAACGCCGACTGGGAGCTGGTGCACAAGGCGCGCCCCGGAGCCGCCCTGCGCGAATCCGGCAGCTATCAGCGGCAAGACGGCCTGTGGGTTTACAAGCGCCTGCCCGCCCGCCAGCTGTGGGACACCATCATGAAGTCCGCCTACGACTTCGCCGAGCCGGGCATCTTGTTCATCGACGCCATCCGCCGCGACAACAACCTCAACTACTGCGAAACCATCGAGGCCACCAACCCCTGCGGCGAGCAGCCCCTGCCGCCCTACGGCTGCTGCGATCTCGGCCCCATCATCCTCACCCGCTTCGTGCGCCACGCCTTTGGCGAAGGCGGCGAGCCGGTGTTTGACTTCGACGCCTTTGAAAAGGTCGTCGCCACCCAGGTGCGCGCGCTGGACAACGTGCTGGATGTCACCTTCTGGCCGCTGGAGCAGCAGCGCGCCGAAGCCGCCGCCAAGCGCCGCATTGGCGTGGGCTTCACGGGCCTGGGCAACACGCTGGCCATGCTGCGCCTGCGCTATGACCGCGACGAAGGCCGCCAAATGGCCGCCCGCATCGCCGAAGCCATGCGAAACGCCGCCTACCGCGCCTCCATCGAATTGGCCAAGGAAAAAGGCGCTTTCCCCCGCTTTGACGCCACCCAGTACCTGGGCCAGGGCACCTTCGCCAGCCGCCTGCCGCAAGACATTCAGGACGCCATCCGCAAGCACGGCATCCGCAACAGCCACCTGCTGTCCATCGCCCCCACCGGCACCGTCAGCCTGGCCTTTGCCGACAACGCTTCCAACGGCATCGAGCCGCCCTTTTCCTGGACCTACACCCGCAAAAAGCGCGAAGCCGACGGCTCCCGCAGCGAATACCAGGTGGAAGACCACGCCTGGCGTCTCTACAAGGCGCAAGGCGGCGATGTGAACCATCTGCCCGACTACTTCGTCAATGCCCTGTCCATGACCGCCGAAGAGCACATCGCCATGATGCAGGCCGTGCAGCCCTTCATAGACACCTCCATCTCCAAAACCGTCAATGTCCCGGCCGACTATCCGTATGACGACTTCAAGGACCTCTACGCCAAAGCCTGGAAGGCCCGCCTGAAGGGCCTGGCCACCTACCGGCCCAACGCCATCGTCGGCTCCGTGCTCGAGGCTGCCCCCGCCGAAGCGCCCAAACAGGAAAACGCCGCGCCCGCCAGCCCGCGCCACGGCCATGCGGACGACCCCATGCGCACCGTCATTGAAAAACGCCCCACCGGCGGGCTGCCCGCCGTGGCCGAAAAAATCGACTACTGGACCAGCGAAGGCCCGCAGCGCCTCTACCTCATCGTCACCTTCCTGCCCATGCCCACGGCCGACGGCAAAGGCACCGTGGAGCGCGCCATCGAATTTTTCATGCCCGTGGGCCAAAACGGCGAATCGCAGCAATGGATCACCGCCACCATGCGCTCGCTCAGCCTGGCCGCGCGCGGCGGCTTTCTGGACCGCGCGCTGGAAGATTTGCGCAAAGTCACCTGGGACCGTGGCCCCGTGCGCCTGGGCACCTACCAGAAGGCCGACGGCACCCGCGTGCCCCGCTGGCACGACAGCGAAGTGGCCGCCATCGGCTACGCCATTGAAGACCTCATCGCCCGCCGCGCCCAAGGCTCGCTCTTTGCCGAAGGCGATTTGCCCGCCGCAGAAACCTTGCAGGCCGCCAAGGACGCACCGCAAAGCGACGGCGCCCACGCCATCACCCCCGGCATGATGGCCGGCAAGAAATGCACCGAATGCGGCGCCCGCGCCATGATCCGCAAAGACGGCTGCGACTACTGCACCCAGTGCGGCTTCGTCGGCAGCTGCGGCTGACTCCCGCTCCCGCCGCTCCCTCAGCCAAGTCCGGCCCGCGCCGGACTTTTTTGTGCATGGCTCCCATCGCCCGCAAGTCCTGGCGCAGACTGGATCGGCAGCTATCTTTTTTGAAGCGAGCGGGCAAAAAAAAGCCCTTGGGCCAAAACTGGCCCAAGGACTTTTTGCCGTGGTGCGCGGAGCCGGACTCGAACCGGCACGCCCTTGCGGGCGTCAGGACCTAAACCTGGTGCGTCTACCAATTTCGCCACCCGCGCGGTTTGGGGCCGCCGCGAAGCTTGCCGTGAAGCCCGCTGCGAAAGAGGCGGATTCTACGGGCTTGCGCCTTCTGGTTCAGCCTTCACGCGGAACCACGCCGCGTACATGGCGGGCAGGGCCAGCAGGGTCAGCGCCGTGGCGACGATGAGGCCGCCCATAATGGCCACGGCCATCGGCCCCCAGAACACGCTGCGCGAGAGGGGAATCATGGCCAGCACGGCAGCGGCGGCCGTCAGCGCGATGGGGCGCAGGCGGCCCACGGCGGCTTCCACGATGGCGTGGCTGGCGCTCATGCCGTGGCGGCGGTTGAGTTCGATCTGGTCGATGAGGATGACCGAGTTGCGCTGAATCATGCCCATGAGGGCGATGACGCCCAGCAGGGCCACGAAGCCGAATGGCCGGTTCAGCGCCAGCAGGGCGGCGGCCACGCCCGCGATGCCCAGCGGGCCGGTCAGAAAGACCAGCATGGCGCGGCTGAACGATTGCAGCTGGAGCATGAGCAGCGTGAAGGTGATGAACAGCATGACGGGCACGCCGGCGGCGATGGAGGCGGAGCCTTTGCTGCTTTCTTCGGTGGCGCCGGCCACTTCCAGGCGGTAGCCGGGCGTTTGGCTGGCCCAGCGCGCTTGCAGCTCGCGCAGGGCGGGCAGTAGTTGCGCCGTGACGGTGGCGCCTTCCATGCCCCGGGCCACGTCGCCTTGCACGGTGATGGCGTATTCGCGCTTGTCGCGCCACATCACGCCCGGCTCCCAGGCCAGTACGGGCGTGGCGATTTGCGCCAGCGGAATGGCTTTGCCGCTGGCGGTGGCCACGTAAGCGCCGGCCAGGCTGTCGAGCGCGCCGCGTTCGCTGGCAGGCTGGCGCAAGGTGATGTCGATGAGCTTGTCGCCCTCGCGGTACTGGCCCACGGCCGCGCCGTTTTGCATGACGTGCAGCGCTTGCGCGATGGACTGGCTGGATACGCCCAGCGCGCGCGCCTTGGCCTGGTCAATTTGCAGGCGCAGCGTTTTGATGGACTCGTTCCAGTTGTCGTTCACGTCGCGCATGTGCGCGTTGGCGCGCAGGGCGGCCTTGACTTCGTTGGCGTAGGCGCGCAGCTGCTGCGGATCAGGCCCGATCACGCGGAACTGCACCGGGTAATCCACGGGCGGCCCGCTGGACAGGAGCTTGACGCGCGCGCGCGCTTCCGGAAATTCCTGCGCCAGCAGGGCGGGCAGGCTGCCGAGCAGGTGATTGCGCGCGGCCATGTCCTGCGACAGCACGATGAGCTGCGCCACGTTGCTCTGCGGCATGATTTGGTTCAGCGGCAGGTAAAAGCGCGGCACGCCCGAGCCAATCCACACGCTCACGCTGGCAGCGCCCGGCGCTTGCCGGATGCGCTTTTCCACGCGCGTGGCCACGTCTTCAGTGGCCGCGAAGCTGGCGCCTTCGGGCAGCCAGAGCGACACCAGGATTTCGGGGCGCGTGGAGTCGGGGAAAAACTGCTGCTGCACCCGCCCCATGCCCGCCATGCCCAGCGCAAACACCAGCGCCGTGGCGCCAATGGTCAGCCAGCGCCGCCGCACGCACCAGGCCACCAGGCGGCGAAAGGTCATGTAAAAAGGCGTGTTGAAATTGTCATGCAGCTCGCCGGTATTTTCGGCCGCATTTTCATGGCTATGTTCAAGAGTGTTTTCGCGGCGGTTTTCAATGGCATTTTCCCGCGCATGCGCCACGTGCGGCGGTATTTTCAAAAGCCACGTGCCCAAAAGCGGAACGAAAATCACCGAAGCCACCCAGCTGGCCAATAGCGCAATCACCGTCACGGCAAATATGGCAAAGGTGTATTCGCCCACGGTTGATTTGGCAATGCCGATGGGCAGAAAACCCGTGGCGGTAATCAGCGTGCCCGTGAGCATGGGCATGGCTGTCAGTTCGTAGGCAAATGTGGCAGCGCGCAGGCGGTCATAACCTTCTTCCATTTTGCGCACCATCATTTCAACGGCAATGATGGCGTCGTCCACCAGCAGCCCCAGCGCGATGATGAGCGAGCCGAGCGACACCTTGTGCAGCCCGATGCCCCAGTAATACATGAGCAGAAAAGTGATGGCCAGCACCGCCGGAATGGTGATGCCCACCACCAGGCCGGGGCGCGAATCCAGCACCCAGCGCCGCCGCAAGGGATGGGGGCCGCCGGGGCGCTTGTGCAGGCCCAGCGAGAGAAAGCTCACGCCCAGCACCACGGCCACGGCCTCCACCAGCACCCGCACGAACTCATTGACCGAGCCGGCCACCACGGCAGGCTGGTCTTGCACTTGCTGGAGCGTCATGCCGGCGGGCAGCGTGCTTTCGATGCGGGCCGCCGCCTCTTTCAGCGCCTTGCCCAGGGCGATGATGTCGCCGCCCTTGGCCATCGACACGCCCAGCGCAATCACTTCGTTGCCATCGTGGCGCACCTTCACTTGCGGCGGCTCCACATAGCCGCGCCGCACCTGGGCGATGTCTTGCAGGCGCAGCTGCCGCCCCGAAGGGCCGCGAATGGGCATGTCGCGCAGCGCCTGCACCGAGCCGAAAGCGCCGCTCACGCGCACGGGCGCCACTTCCAGCGCCGTTTCCACGCTGCCGGCTGAAACCACGGCGTTTTGCTGCCCCAGCTGCGCCAGCACGGCGTTCATGTCCAGCCCCAGCTCGGCCAGGCGCTTTTGCGAAACCTCGATATAAATTTTTTCGTCTTGTGCGCCGAAAATCTCCACTTTTGCCACGTCTTTCACGCGCAAAAGCTCCCGGCGCACATCATCGGCGATGGTTTTCATTTCAGCCTTTGAAAAACCGCCGCCGGATTGAAGCGCGTAAATCACGCCATAGACATCGCCAAAATCATCATTGAAATACGGGCCGATCACGCCCTGGGGCAGCGTGGCGCGCATGTCGCCGATTTTCTTGCGCACCGTGTACCAGATTTGCGGCACATCGCGCGCGGGCGAATGATCTTTGAGCTGGAAGGTAATGGTGGTTTCGCCCGGCTTGGAATAGCTGACGATTTTGTCGGCATAAGGCACTTCCTGCAAAGCGCGCTCGAGCTTGTCGGTCACCTGCTCGGCCAATTGCTGCGCGCTGGCGCCTGGCCACCAGGCGCGCACCACCATCGCGCGGAAGGTAAAGGGCGGGTCTTCATCCTGCCCCAGCTGAAAGTAGGCGGCCGCGCCCAGCAGCATGAACGCCACCATCAGATAGCGCACCAGCGGCGCGTGCGCCAGCGCCCAGCGCGAAAGATTGAAACGGCTGCCGCCCGCATTCACCTCACTGGCCTGCATCAATATTCCTCTTCTTTTCAATTGCGGCGGCGGCGTCATGAGCCGCCGGATGGGCATGCCCGCCCGGATGATTCATTTCAAGCTCCAGCCGCCCGGCAAGGCTTTCTTTTTCGTCATGGCGTTTTTTGTGACGCAATCCATTTTTCAATGACGTTCAATGACGGCGCGGCGCGCGTTTGAAAGGCGGTTCAAAGTCTGCCCGTGGCTGCGGCCAGTGCGGACATGGACGCGGTCTCAAGGCGCTGTGCGGCGTTGCAAATCTCCGCCGGGCCACAAAAGCAGTCTGCGGTTTGCGCCTTGCAGCCCATTTCGATCCGCACTTTCGCCCCTTGCGGCCAGACTCTGGACAGGTTCTGAGAAGAAAAGGGCTTGTTTTCGCTCCTCTATTCATAGCATGAGGTCCTAGTGGAAATTGCGCGAGCGGCGTTTTCAATCGCATGAATTCGCTCCTGTTTCTGAAGCACCCGCATGATCTGGCGTGCCTGAGCAGCGTTGCCGGGCGGTGTTGCTGAGCCGTGTCATGGAGCGGTGGCGCTGTCCGGGCTGCCGGATGGCGGCGCGTCTTGGGCTTGCGCCGTTTCGGCAGCTTCAGCGGCTTCGGCGGCGGCCCGGGGCTTGTAGACGCTGACCTTCTGGCCCGGCTGGAGGGCGTGCACGCCGCTGGTGACGATTTGCATGCCCTCTTGCAGGCCGCCGCTAATCAGCACGCTATCGCCTTGCACGCCGCCCACTTGCACGTTCAGCTGCTCAACGGCGCTGCTGGCCGGGTCATAGCGCCAGACGGCGGATTGGCCGTCAGCGGCCTGCCACAGGGCGCTGCCCGGCAGGCTCAGGGCGGCGGCGCCCGCCTGGGCGGCGCTTTCCGGCGTGACGTAGGCGGTGGCGCCCAGCGGGGCGCTGGCAGCGGCCTGGCCTTGCAGGGCGGCCTTGACGGTATAGGTGCGGGTGGCAGGGTCGGGGCTGGCGGCGATCTCGCGGATGCGGGCGGGCAGCTTCTCATCGCTGGCCCACAGGCGCACGGTGGCGTTTTGCCCAGCCGCCAGGCGCTGCGCCTGGCCTTCAGGCACGGCAAAGGCAATGTCGCGCGCGCCGTCGCGCGCCAGGCGCACGACGGGCGCGCCAGCGGCCACCACCTGGCCCGCTTCGGCATCCACGCCGGTGACAACGCCATCGGCATCGGCCAGCAAATGGGTGTAGCCCGCCTGATTGCCCTGGGCGGCCAGCTGCGCGCGCGCCTGTTTGAGCGCCGATTCGGCCGATTGCAGCGCCGTGGCGCGCCGGTCCAGCTCCGCGCTGCTGATGAAGCCTTTGTCGCGCAGGGCGGAAAAGCGCTCCAGATCCGTGGCGGCCAGATCGCGCTGGGCCTGCGCGGCGGCCGTCTGGGCGCGCGCCGCGTCGGCGGCAAGCTGGTAGTCGCGCGCATCCAGGCGGGCCAGAAGCTGGCCTTTTTTCACGTGCTGGCCTGGCTCCACGGCGCGTTCGATGATCTTGCCTGCCACGCGAAAACCCAGGCGCGATTCCACTTCGGCCCGCACTTCGCCCGCATATTCGGGCTGACTGGCGGCCGGGGCGGCGGCCACAGTCATCAGCTTGACGGCGCGCACAGGCGCGGGCGCGGCGGGATGCTTGCCGCAGGCGGCCAGCGCCAAGGCGGCGGCCAGGGCGGCGGCGGTGGCAAAGCAGTGGCGTTGCATGGAGACGCTCCTTGAAAAGTGAAGCCGTCGGCGCGCAGAAAATGCGCGCCCAGCTTAAATACCAATGCAAAACGGCCCCAGCAGCGGGGCCGTTTCAGGCGGATGGCGGCATTTTAGAAATGCCGGAGCGCGCCTTGCGGCTTCAGGCGGCAGCAAGGCGCCGCACGCCTTGCAAGCGCCCTGCCAGAGCCAGCGCGGCCCCGGGCGTGAATGCTGCGAATCTTCACTGGCTCACGAGACCCGTCTGCGGTTTGCGGCCCCGGTTTGCACTTTCGCCCCTCATGGCCAGACCATGAACAGGTTTTCACGCGGGGCTGCCGCGATACTGCGGCGCATATTCCTTCTGGTTGGGCAGCCATTGCGGGGCGAGCGAGCCGAACACCATGCCGATGATGGCGGCCAGCAAGCCCGCGAGCTGCTGCGGAAAAGCGGCCCGGAGCATGGGGCTGGCCACAAACAGCAGCCACACGCCCAGCCCCATCGCCACCGCCAGCATGGCCCCTTGCGTGGAAGCGCGCCGCCAGTAGATGCCAAACACCAGCGGCACGAACGCGCCCACCAGCGGTATCTGGTAAGCGCCCGAAACCAGGTCATAGATGGACGAGCCTTCCATCGTGATGGCGTAGGTGAGCACGCAGATGGTAAAGATCAGCACGCTGGCGCGCATGGCCTTGAGCGTGTGCGCGTCGCTCATGCCGGGGCGCAGGTTGCGCAGGATGTTTTCCACAAAGGTGGTGGAAGGCGCCAGCAGCGTGGCCGAGGCCGTGGACATGATGGCCGACAGCAGCGCGCCGAAAAAGGCCACTTGCAAGGCGATGGGCATGTGGCTCATCACCAGCGTGGGCAGCAGCTTTTGCGGATCGTCGGCCAGCACCTGGGCGGCGTTGGGCACCACCAGCAGGCCCGCCATCACGATGAACATGGGCACGAAGGCGAACACGAGATACAGCAGGCCGCCCGCGATGGGGCCGCGCCGAGCCGTCTGCACGCTGTTGGATGACATCACGCGCTGAAACACGTCCTGCTGCGGAATGGATCCGAGCATCATCGTGATGGCCGCTGCCACGAAAAACAGCCACTCTTTGGCGCCGCCCGTGGGAAAAAAACGGAATTTGCCCTCGCTGGCCGTGAATTCGAGCACGCGCTGCGCGCCGCCTGCCAGGCCGGCGGCGTACCAGGCAATGGCCATCAGGCCCAGCACGATGACGATCATCTGCACAAAGTCCGTCAGCGCCACCGACCACATGCCGCCGTACAGCGTGTACAGCAGCACCACCGCCGTGCCCAGCGTCATGCCCCAGGTCAGTGAAATCGAGCCGTGGCTGAGCATGTTGAACACCAGCCCCAGCGCCGTGATCTGCGCGCCCACCCAGCCCAGGTAGCTGAAGATGACCATCAGCGAGCACACCACCTCCACCACGCGCCCGTAGCGCTGGCGGTAGTAGTCGCCAATGGTGATGATGTTCAGCTCATACAGCTTGCGCGCGAAAAACAGGCCCACCAGCACCAGGCACAGGCTGGAGCCAATAGGCTCTTCCACCACGCCGCCCAGCCCGTTGGCCATGAACTGCGCGGGCGCGCCCATGACGGTTTCGGAGCCGAACCAGGTCGCAAAAGTCGTGGCGATGACCACGGCCATGGGCAGGCTGCGCCCGGCCACCGCGTAATCGGCCGTGTTGTGCACGCGCCGCGCCGCATACAGCCCCACGCCAATTGAGGCCAGCAAATACAGGACGATAAAGCCCACGAGCATCGTGCAGCCTTTCAGGGTCAGGTGGTTGAAAAAAGGCGCGATTATTACCAGTGAACCCCGTCTTTTTTCAGAGGTTCGCAAATGAAAAAACAGGCAAGAAAAAACCGGCCCGCAGGCCGGTCTGACAGTGACCGTTGAAGCCGGTCAGTCAAGACAGGTGGCCACTGATGAGCTTGGTCATCTCGAACATGGAAACCTGGGGCTTCTTGAAGATTTCCTTGAGCTTGGCATCCGCGTTGATGTTGCGCTTGTTGGCGGCGTCTTGCAGCTTGTGCGCCTTGATGTATTCCCACACTTTTTTCGTCACCTCGGTGCGGGGCATGGGCTTGCTGCCGATGATGGCGGCCAGCTGCGGGCTGGGGGTCAGGGGCTTCATGAAGCCGCTGTTGGCGGCGGGAGCCTTCTTGGCGGCCGCAGGGGCCTTAGCAGTTGCTTTTTTTGCAGTTGCCATGATGGTTGATCCTTGGAAATAAATGTCCAGAACAAAAAAAAGCAGCCCTGATGCGCAGCGCCCCAAGGCGGCTGGCCGCGATGCTACTGGATAAGCAGAGCTGCGCAAGCGCGTGAAACGCCTTTTCGAGCTTCCGTACCCCGTTTTCTTACAAACTGGCACGCCTGTATTGACTTTGCGTTCCCCTTTTCATTCACGCCGCAACAGTCGTTTCAGGATTTGGAGCCGCCAATTGCAGGCGAAAGCACAAGAAAAAGCCGCCCGGAGGCGGCTTCAAACGGGGTCTCGGGCGCTCTGAACAGGTTCTCAGAAGCGAATGCCCGCCGGATTGTCAGCCGATGGTCCGGGAGGGGTGACGCTGGGCGGCTGGTAGCCGCTGGCGTCTGGCGCGCTGTCTTCCGTTTTTTGAGGCGCTGCGGGCGCGATCTTGATGGGTGACAGCGCGGCCGGTGCAGGGCGCTTGTAGCTGGATGGCAGCTGGGAGGTTTTGGGGTAGCCAGCCGCGTCCAGATACTGGCCCCACTGCACATCTGAATAGCCCGCCAGGCGCTGGCCGCCAATGGTGAGGGCGGGCAAAGTCGTATCGCCGCCCGTGAGCTTTTTCAGCGCAGCAATGTCGTTGTTGGTGGCGATGGTTTTTTCGGCGTAGGGAATGCCGCGCTGGTTCAGGTAGCTGCGGCCCTCGTCGCAAGGAGCGCAGTCTGTGCTTGTGTAGAGAGTGACAGGGTATTTCTGCGCCACCTGGTTCAGCTCGTATGGCAGACCGTTGGGAGCTGTGGCGGGAACGGGGCTGCCGCCGCTGCGCTGGGCCGTAATGGGCTGGCTGGCATTGACGGGTGGTTTGTCTGAAAAGGTGACGCGCCCATCAGGGCCGACCACGCGATAAACCTGCGCTTGCGCGGCGCCTGCAAGCAGAGTCAGGGCAGCTACGGGCAGAAGCAGTGAGCGAGCGGATTTCATTGGTCTGTTTTCTCCTAGTGAGTGGCACACTTTAGGCCATGCCTTGGTGGCGCAGGAGCGCATCCAGGCTGGGTTCACGGCCCCGGAAAGCTTTGAATGACTCCATGGCGGGACGGCTGCCGCCAGCCTCCAGAATGGCCTGGCGGTATTTTCGTCCGGTTTCCAGGCTGTGCTGGCCGTCAGGCGTGACGGTTTCCTCAAAAGCAGCGTATGCATCGGCGGCCAGCACTTCAGCCCACTTGTAGCTGTAGTAACCCGCCGCGTAGCCGCCCGCGAAGATGTGGCTGAAGGTGTGCGCCATGCGGCCCCAGGCCGGCGGGTGCAGCACGGCCACTTCCTGCCGCACGGCCAGCAAAAGGGCCTGCACGTCTTTCACCGGCTCCCTGGCGGTGTGCAGCAGCATGTCGAACAGGGCGAATTCGATTTGCCGCAGGGTTTGCATGCCGCTTTGGAAGTTGCGCGCGGCCAGCATCTTGTCGAACAGCTCACGCGGCAGCGGCTCGCCCGTGTCCACGTGGGCGGTCATGTGTTGCAGCACGTTCCATTCCCAGCAGAAGTTCTCCATGAACTGGCTGGGCAGCTCCACCGCGTCCCACTCCACGCCGCTGATGCCGGAAACATCGCGTTCGTTCACCTGCGTGAGCATGTGGTGCAGGCCGTGGCCGAATTCGTGAAAGAGCGTGGTCGCGTCATCATGCGTGAGCAAGGCGGGCTTGCCGTCCACGCCTTCGGCGAAGTTGCACACAAGGTAGGCCACGGACGTTTGCAGCTGGCCGGTATCGGGGCGCAGCCAGCGCGAGCGCGCGTCATCCATCCACGCGCCGCCGCGCTTGCCGGGGCGCGCGGCAGGGTCCAGATAGAACTGGCCGAGTAGTTTGCCGTCGCGCTCAATGCGGTAGAAACTCACGCCGCTGTGCCACACAGGCGCCTGATCGGGGCGGATGCTGATTTCAAACAGCGTCTCGGCAATGCGAAACAGCCCCGCCAGCACCTTGGGCAGCGTGAAATAAGACTTGACTTGCTGCTCACTGAAGGCGTAACGCGCCTCGCGCAGACGCTCGCTCAGGTAAGTCCAGTCCCAGGGTTGCGGATCGTCCAGCCCCAGCTCCTTGCGGGCGTAGTCGCGCAAGTCCTGCACATCGCGTTCGGCATAGGGGCGCGCCTTGGCTGCCAGCTCGCGCAAAAAACGCACCACTTCTTCGGGCGATTCGGCCATCTTGGGCACCAGCGAAACGGCGCCAAAGTCCGGGTAGCCCAGCAGCTGCGCTTCTTCATGCCGCAGCGCCAATATCTCCTGCATGATGGCCGTGTTGTCAAAGCGGCGGGCATCGCCCTCGGCCTGGTCGGAAGCGCGCGTGGCATAGGCGCGATACAGGCGCTCGCGCAGTGCGGAGCTGGCAGCAAACTGCATCACCGGCAGATAGCAGGGCAGCTTGAGCGTGAGCTTGTAGCCGCTTTGCCCCTCGGCTTCGGCGGCGGCGCGCGTGGCGGCTTGCACATCGTCAGGCACGCCGGCCATTTCTTCGGCGCTGGCGTAGTACGCGAAAGCGTCGGTGGCGTCCAGCGCGTTTTCGCTGAATTTCTGCGTCAGCTCGGCGCTGCGCTCCTGAATTTCAGCAAAGCGCTTCTTGGCCTCGCCGTGCAACTCCGCGCCGCCCAGCACAAAACCGCGCAAGGCATTTTTCAGCGCCTGCCGCTGCTCGGCATTGAGCGCATTGGCGTCGATAGCCTTGTATTTGGCATACAGGCGCTCGTCGCAGCCCAGGCGCGTGTAGAACTCGGCAATCTTGGGCAAAGCCGCGTTATAGGCGGCGCGCAGCTGGGGCGTGTCAGCCACGGCGTTCAGGTGGCTGACCACGCCCCAGGCCAGAGACAGCCGCTCGGTCGCCACATCCAGCGTGGCCGAAAGCGCCTGCCAGCTGGCGGCAAAGCCGGGCGCTGTCACCTCCTCCAGCGCAGCGCGCGCCTTGGCCAGCAGCGCGTCAATGGCCGGCGCCACATGCTCGGGGCGAATCAGGTCAAAACGTGGAAGAGGGGAAAGATTGAACAGGGGGTTTTCAGCAGTCATGGCGCGGGCAAATGGGGCGAGGGAATAAAAAAATCAAGCGGCGGCAAACAAGGCAATGGGTGGAAAGGACGTAAATCAATCCAATCTGCCGTCAGGCTGTGGCTGAGCGTATATCCAGACGTGCATTCAGAAAAAGCATGCACTGAACGGCATGGAAACAAAAGCCGCCCGGCTCCTGCGAACGCCATACAGGCCTGGGCGGTCATGATATTCGCCTGTATGAGCTTGTATGAATATGAAAGACCTGAAAACACCGCTGGCCGGGAATATCCCTTCATGGCATGCCAGCCATGCGCCTGCGGCGGCCGGGTTTGCGCAAGCGCGCCGGATTTGCCGCAGATTCGCCGCTACAGTCAGTCCTTTCCATCGTTTGCAAAGGACAAGCCGGATGCTGTGGGATCTCATCGTTGCCGTAATCGTGGGTTTTATCGTGGGGCTGATAGCGCGGGCGCTCATGCCGGGCAATCAGAGCATGGGTTTTTTCGCGACGGCGCTGCTGGGCATGGCCGGGTCTGTACTGGCCAGCTATGGCGGCGGCGCGCTGGGGCTGTACCCGGCAGGCTCGCGCATGGGCTGGGGCGCTTCCATCATTGGCGCGCTCATCGCCTTGTTCATCTATAACCAAATAGCCAAAAAGCAGTGACAATATCCGGTTTTTCCAATCCCGCCGTTACTTGAAAGGAACTTCACATCATGGGCAACAAACTCGTTACCGAAGCCGATCGCAAAGCCACCAAGCCGTTGCCTGGCGCGCCTGCGCCCCGCTTGGGCGGCGGCCAGCGCAAAAGCCTGGAGCGCGGCGCTCACACGCGCAGCAAGAAAAACGCTGGCAAGCGCCCGCATCAAGGTTGAACGGCTTTTGCCAGCCATGAAAAAAGCGCCTCATTGAAGGCGCTTTTTTCATGGTCATGCCGCTTTGACGAAAAGCCTGCCTGCCTTGTCTGAATCGCGGCAAACCCAATCCGCGCCCAGGCTGCATGCCCGTTTGCCCTTGGACTGGCGCTGCCGTTTCCTGCTTCATCAGCTGCTCATGGCTTGGCTGCAAACGGCAAAAAAACGGATTGGCTTGGTTGAAGAATGAGCGCAGCATGAACGATGGAAACTGTGCTGAGTGGGAGGCATTTTCAGCTCCTTAATTCATAGCGTGATGTCCTAGTCGAAAATGCGCCAGTCGGTATTTTGACCCCCTTGAATTCGCTCCTGTTTTTAATCCACTCTGAAAAGCAAAAGATGGGCCAGAAGCCCCCCTTCGCCCGCCAGCCACCCTGTGTTTCGATGTAGCCGCTTCGGCGCCTGCCCATCGGGCGGACGAAGGCCCTGACAGGCTTTCAGGCCAGCTTGCGCGCCGCTTCCTGCGCCGTGCGGCGCGCGCTGGCGTCCAGCGCGAGCAGGGCGGGCAGATCGGGCGCGGGGTGGCAAGCGGCGGCTTCCAGCGTGGACTGGATGACGGCGTGAATCTGGTCAAAGCGGATGCGGCCTTGCAAGAAGGCTTCAACGGCCACTTCATTGGCGGCGTTGAAGATGGCGCAGGCGCCTTCAGGCGCACGCAGCACTTGCCAGACGAGGGCCAGGGACGGAAAGCGCGCGGGGTGGCCGTGGCTTTGCATGTCTTCAAAGGTCAGGCCCTGCAAGGCGCCAAAGTCCAGCGCGGGCGAGCCGGATGCCATGCGCTGCGGCCAGGCCAGGCCGTAGGCGATGGGCACGCGCATGTCGGGCGTGCCCAGCTGGGCGACGATGGAGCCGTCCAGATACTGAACCATGGAGTGGATGACGCTTTGCGGGTGAATGAGGGCGCAGAGCTTTTCAGGCGGCATGCCAAAGAGCCAACGCGCTTCGATGATTTCCAGCGCCTTGTTCACCATGGTGGCCGAGTCCACGGAAATTTTGCGGCCCATGCGCCAGTTGGGATGTGCGCAAGCCTGTTCGGGCGTGACGCTGCGCAGCCGGGCCGGCTCCCAGGTGCGAAAGGGGCCGCCTGAAGCGGTGAGGATGATGCGCTCGACGCGCTGGCCCCAGGTGGCGGGGTCTTCAGGCAGGGACTGGAAGATGGCGGAGTGCTCGCTGTCGATGGGCAGCAGCGTGGCGCCGCCTTCGCGCACGGCGCGCATGAACAGGCTGCCGCCGACAACCAGCGCCTCTTTGTTGGCCAGCAGCAGGCGCTTGCCCGCGCGGGCGGCGGCTAGGCAGGGCGCCAGGCCCGCCGCGCCGACGATGGCGGCCATGACGGTGTCCACCTCTGCGCTGGACGCTATGTTTTCAATAGCTGCTGGCGCAGTATCCACGCGGACATCAAGCCCTTTTTGCCTGATTTTTTCGGCCAGTTGCGCGGCGTGGGGGGCGCTGGCCATGGCTGCCACGCGGGGGCGGAAGCGCTCGCACTGCGCCAGCAGCTTGTCCACCTGCGTGGCGGCCGTGAGCGCGACGACTTCAATGCGGTCAGGATGGCGCGCGGCCACATCCAGCGTGCTGGCGCCAATGGAGCCTGTGGAGCCAAGCACGGCCAGGCGTTGTTTTTTCATGGGATGTCAGTCCATCAGCCCGATCAGCGCCAGCGCCAGGGGCAGCGTGGGCAGCAGGGCGTCTATGCGGTCGAGCACGCCGCCGTGGCCGGGCAGCAGGCCGCTGGAGTCTTTCATGCCGGCGCTGCGCTTGACCAGGGATTCGGCCAGATCGCCCACCACGCTCATGCCCGCCAGCAGCAACGCGCCCAGCGCCAGCCACAGCGGCCCGGCCTGGTGCAGGCGGGCAAACAGGCTGGGGCGGGCCGCGTCATCCAGCCACGCCCAGCCAGCGGCCAGCAGCAGCACGCCGGTCATGCCGCCCCACACGCCTTCCCAGCTTTTGCCGGGGCTGATATTGCGGGCCAGCTTCGCGCCGTGCGTGAGGCGCCCGCCCAGGGCGCGGCCAGCGAAATAGGCGCCAATATCGGCCGTCCAAACAAGCGCCAGCACGGAAAGCAGGAAGTTCACGCCCATGCCGTGCGCTTGCGCCATGGCCAGCCAGGCGGCCGTCAGCACTGCCAGCCCCGCGCACCAGCGCGCAATCAGCGGCACGCGCGGCCAGCCCGCCACGCCACGGCGCAGCAGCCACGCGCCGCCAGCGATCCACAGCGCGCCCACGCCCAGCCACAAGGCGGGAAGGGGCCGCGCCACCGCGCCGCCCAGCCACAGCCCGGCGCAAAGCGCCGCGCACAGCAGCCCCGTGGCAAGGGCTGGCGCGCCAGCCAGGCCGTTGAGCCGCGCCCATTCCCAGGCCGCAGCGGCAATCAGCGCCAGCGTCAGCGCCAGAAAAGGCGCGGCCACGGGCGCGAAAAGGGCGGGCAGAAAAACGGCCAGCAGCACCAAGGCGGTGATGACGCGCTGCTTCAGCATGCCTGCCCGTCCTGTGGCTGCACTGGCGGCTGCACTTGCTCGGAGGTTTTGCCAAAGCGCCGCTCGCGCGCGGCGTAGGCGGCCAGGGCCTCGTCCAGCGCGGCTTCGTCAAAGTCCGGCCAGAGCCGGTCGCTGAAGAAAAGCTCGCTGTAGGCGCACTGCCAGAGCAGGAAGTTGCTGATGCGCTGCTCGCCGCCGGTGCGGATGAGCAAGTCGGGGTCAGGCGAGCAGGCCAGCGAGAGCGCTTGCCCCAGCGCTTCTTCGGTGATGGTTTCACCGCGCGCGGCCAGCCGGGCTGCGGCCTGCACGATGTCCCAGCGGCCGCCGTAGTTCAGGCACACATTGAGCGTCATGCGCTGGCCGCTGGCGGTTTGCGCCTCGGCCTGCGCCAGCGCGGCTTGCAGGCCCTCGGCCAGCGCATTCAGCTGCCCGATAAAGCGCAGCCGCACGCCCGCTTCCTGCAAGGCGGGCACTTCACTGGCGAGCGACTTGCCCATCAGGCCCATCAGGCCGCTGACTTCATCGGGCGGGCGGCGCCAGTTTTCAGAAGAAAACGCAAACACCGTCAGCGCCTGCACGCCGCGCGCCGCGCACGCCTGCACGCAGCGGCGCAGCGAAGCGACGCCCTGGCGATGCCCCACGATGCGCGGCAAAAAACGCTTCCGCGCCCAGCGGCCATTGCCGTCCATGATGATGGCAATGTGCCTGGGCAGCGGATGGGCGGAAGGCGGCAAGAAAGGCATGGGCGGCGGAAAGCCAAACGGGCGGGCAGCGCGCTGGCAAGCGGCAATAAGCGTCGAGAAATGACGAAAACGGGGCCAGACTGGAAAGAGCAGGCGCGCAAAGCCTGCCCAGCCCGCTCAAACAGCCATCACGTCTTTTTCCTTTTCGGCCACCAGCGCGTCAATCTCGGCAATGTGCTTGTCGGTGAGCTTCTGGATGTCGGCCTCGGCGCGCTTTTGGTCGTCTTCGGAGGCTTCCTTGTCCTTGACGAGCTTTTTCACGGCTTCATTGGCATCGCGCCGGAGGTTGCGGATGGCGATCTTGGCGCTTTCGCCTTCATGGCGCACCAGCTTGGTCATTTCCTTGCGGCGCTCTTCGCTCATGGGCGGCATGGGCACGCGGATCAGATCGCCCATGCTGGCGGGGTTCAGGCCCAGGTCGCTTTCGCGGATGGCCTTTTCGATTTTTGCGGCCATGTTCTTTTCCCACGGCTGCACGCTGATGGTGCGCGAGTCCAGCAGCGAGACGTTGGCCACCTGCGACAGGGGCACGTGGCTGCCGTAGTACTCCACATGAATGGTGTCCAGCAAAGCCGGATTGGCGCGGCCCGTGCGGATTTTCGTGAGGTTGTTCTTGAAGGCGGCGATGGACTGGTCCATCTTGGCCTGGAGGTTTTTCTTGATGTCTGCAATCGTCATGTTCGGCTCCTTCAGACGTGAACGAGGGTTCCTTCATCCGCGCCCATGACCACGGCCTTGAGGGCGCCCGGCTTGAAGATGGAAAACACCTTGATCGGCAGTTTCTGGTCGCGGCACAAGGCGAAAGCCGTGGCATCCATGATGCCCAGGTTTTTCGTCATGGCCTCATCAAAGCTCAGGCGCGCGTAGCGCGTGGCCTGGGCGTCTTTGCGGGGATCGGCGGAATAAACGCCATCCACCTTGGTGGCCTTGAGCACCAGCTCCGCGCCGATTTCGGCGCCGCGCAGGGCCGCCGCCGTGTCGGTGGTGAAAAAGGGATTGCCCGTGCCAGCGGCGAACACCACGGCCTTGCCTTCTTCCAGGTACTGGAGCGCCTTGGGGCGCACGTAAGGCTCCACCACCTGATCGATGCTGATGGCGCTCATCACGCGCGCCGTCAGCCCGGTTTTGTTCATGGCGTCGGCCAGCGCCAGCGCGTTCATCACGGTGGCCAGCATGCCCATGTAATCGGCCGTGGCGCGATCCATGCCCACGGCGCCGCCAGCCATGCCGCGAAAGATGTTGCCGCCGCCGATCACCACCGCCACTTGCACGCCCATGCGCGCGACTTCGGCAATCTCTCCCACGATGCGCCCGATGACGGCCTGGTTGATGCCAAAGGCGTCGTCTCCCATCAGCGCCTCGCCGGAAAGCTTGATCAGAATGCGCTTGTGGGCAGGGGTGTCGTGTGGCATGAAGAGGCTCTCTCGTGTGCTTGTTGTGGGCGGAACGCATGGGCAGCAGGCAGTGTGTTCAGGCCCGGGCGGCCCGCCTGCCAAGGCAGCCGCCCGGCCAGGCCGGCTCAGCTCTTGCCTTGCGCGGCAGCCACTTGCGCGGCCACTTCAGCGGCGAAATCGTCTTGTTTTTTCTCGATGCCTTCGCCCACCACGTACAGGGTGAAACCCGTCACCTTGGTGTTTTTCTCTTTGAGCATCTGCTCGACCGTCTGCTTGTCGTTCTTGACGAAAGGCTGGCTGAACAGCGCCACTTCCTTGAGGTATTTCTGCACCGAGCCTTCCACCATCTTGGCGGCGATGTCGGCAGGCTTGCCCGATTCCTGCGCCTTGGCGAGGGCCACGCTGCGCTCGCGCTCGATCAGTTCGGCGGGCACGTCGGCGCTGGTCAGCGCCACGGGCTTCATGGCGGCCACGTGCATGGCCACGTCACGCGCGGCCACTTCGTCGCCTTCGTATTCCACCAGCACGCCAATGCGCGTGCCGTGCACGTAGCTGGTGACTTTGCCGCCCGCCTTGCGCACCAGGCGGCGGAAGCTCATGTTTTCGCCAATCTTGCCGATCAGGCCCACGCGCACGTCTTCCAGCGTGGGGCCAAAGCCGTCTTGCTCATAGGGCAGCGCACCCAGCGCTGCCACGTCGGCGGGGTTTTTCTCGGCAGTCAGCCGGGCAGCGGCGTTGGCCATGGCCGCAAAGCTGTCGTTCTTGGTCACGAAATCGGTTTCGCAATTGACTTCGACCATCGCGCCCACGCCGTTTCCGATGAAAGCGGCCACCACGCCTTCCGCCGTGATGCGGCTGGCCGCCTTGCCAGCCTTGGTGCCGAGCTTGACGCGCAGCAGTTCTTCGGCCTTGGTCATGTCGCCGTCCGCTTCGGTCAGCGCCTTCTTGCATTCCATCATGGGCGCGTCGGTCTTGGCGCGCAGGTCAGCCACCATTTTTGCGGTAATTGCAGCCATTTCTTGATTTCTCCGTTGATTCGTTCAGATTCAGTTCACAAAAAAGGGGCTGCCAAGCCCCTTTGCAAGCGCCCAGGCGCTTCGCGTCACGCAAAAGCGCAGGCGGGCGCGGCTTCATCAGGCAGTGGCTTCGTCTTTCACTTCAACGAATTCGTCGCCGCTGTCAGCCACGGCTTTCAGCACTTCGTCCACGGCGTTGGCCTTGCCTTCCAGAATGGCGTCGGCGATGCCGCGCGCGTACAGCGTCACGGCCTTGGCCGAGTCGTCGTTGCCGGGGATGACGTAATCGATGCCTTCCGGGCTGTGGTTGGAGTCCACCACGCCAATGAGCGGGATGCCCAGCTTGCGCGCTTCGGCCACGGCAATCTTGTGGTAGCCCACGTCAATCACGAAGATGGCGTCAGGCAGCGCGGTCATGTCCTGAATGCCGCCAATGTCGCGCTCCAGCTTTTCCAGCTCGCGGGCAAACAGGAGCTGCTCTTTCTTGCTCATGTTGTCCAGCCCCGCTTCCTGCTGCGCCTGCATGTCTTTGAGGCGCTTGATGGACGTTTTGACGGTTTTGAAGTTGGTCAGCATGCCGCCCAGCCAGCGCTGTTCAACGTAGGGCATGCCAGCGCGGCGGGCTTCTTCAGCCACGATGTCGCGCGCCTGGCGCTTGGTGCCGACAAACAAAATGGTGCCCCGGTTGGCAGCCATCTGGCGCGCGAATTTCTGCGCTTCCTGGAACATCGGCAGCGACTTTTCCAGGTTGATGATGTGAATCTTGTTGCGATGGCCGAAGATGAAAGGAGCCATCTTGGGGTTCCAGAAGCGCGTCTGGTGTCCGAAGTGGACGCCGGCTTCCAGCATTTCACGCATGGTGACGGACATGTGTTTTTCCTGAAGGTTGGGTCTTGAAGCCCCGGCCCCTTGCCGCGCGTTGTTGGGGTTATGCGCGGCACCTTGGGCGGGCCGGGTCGGAATTTGTCTTGCCCTTGGCAGACCGGGCAAAACTTGCGGATTGTAGCTTTTCCGCCGGATGACGGCCTGCGCCTTTTCTCGCTTCAGAGGCCGTGATCAGGCCGCCGAATCCGGCGCTGAATCCGCTGGCGCTTCTTTTTTGCCTTCTTGCGGCTGTGCCTCAGCCTGCGGCGCGCCGCCGCCGTCCGCTGCGGCTTGCGGGTCTTCGTCCTCCTGCGCCGCATCTGCGCCAGGGTCTTCCTCGTGGTCGGCAAGCACGCGGCCATTGGCGTGCCTGAACAGCGCCCAGGCGGCCATGAACAGGGCGGCAATCACTGGCCCGGCCACAAAGCCCGACAGGCCAAAGAGCGAGAGGCCGCCAATCGTCGTCAGCAAAATCAGATAGTCGGGCAGCTTGGTGTCCTTGCCCACCAGCACCGGGCGCAGCGCGTTGTCGATCATGCCGATCACCAGCATGCCCCAAGCCGCCAGCCCCGCGCCCTGCCACACCGATCCGGTGGCCAGCAGATAGATGGCCACCGGCCCCCACACCAGGCTGGCGCCCACGGCGGGCAGCAGCGAGAGCACCGCCATCACCACGCCCCACAGCACGGCTCCGTGCACGCCCAGCGCCCAGAAAGCCAGCCCGCCCAGCATGCCCTGCACCACGGCCACCACCACGTTGCCCTTGACCGTGGCGCGCCCCACGGTGGCGAACTTGCGCATGAGATAGCGCGTTTGCGCGCGCGACATGGGCACCGTGTCGCTGATCAGCGCCGCCAGCTGCCGCCCGTCGCGCAGAAAAAAGAACATCAGATAGAGCATGATGGCCACGTTCACCGCCAGCATCAGCGCGTTCTGCCCCAGCGCCAGCGCCCGCCCGGTCAGCATCTGCCCGGCCTTGATGAAGCCGTCAGAGAAGCGGTCCATCACGCTTTGCACGTCCACCAGGTCCAGCCGCTTCATCACGTCGGTCAGCCACTTGGGCAGCGCCGCCATGATTTGCTGCGCGTAGGCGCGGAAATCAATCTGCCCGTCGCGCATGCGCTCCACCAGCGCCGCCGCTTCGTTCACCAGCGCGCCAATCAGCAGCGTGGCAGGCAGCACCACGATCAGCAAGAAAGCCAGCAGCGTCAGCAGCGCCGCCGCATTGCGCCGCCCTTTCAGGCGGCGGCACAGCGCGTCAAACAGCGGGTGAAACAAAATGGCCATCAGCACCGCCCAGAACACCGCGCCCCACAGCGGCGCCAGCACCCACAAAAAGGCAATGGAAACAGCCGCCAGCAGCAGCAGGAAAACGGTGCGTTGCAGTTGTGGGGTGTTCATGGCGCGCGCACTATAGCCAACCAGGGATCCAACCAGGGATCCAACCGTGAACCGGCCAGGCCCGCCGCGCGCGGGCAGCAAAAAACGCCGCCCGCGAGCGGCTCGTGGAGCCAGCCTGGCCGATCTCAGCGCCTGTCTGCCATCTGTCCGCAGGCGCAGGCCGCGCATGGGCAAGGCTGAACGTTCAGCCGCTTTTTCGCTCCGCTATCCATAGCATGATGTCCTAGTGGAAACTACGCTGAACGGTATTTTTTCCCGCCTGAATTTGCTCCTGTTTTCGTGAACAAGCTCTGATGCCGTCTGGCAGGCTGGCCCTTCCTCACCCGCTCTGCCGCGCGGGCAGCAGGCCGGGCAGGCGCTCCAGCGCCTGCTGCACGCGGCTGACGGCGGGCGAATCGCCTGCGCACGAGAGGGTGAGCTGCTCGGTGGCGCGGGTCATGGCCACATACAGCAGGCGCCACTCGTCTTCTTCGGCGGCGGCCTGGGCGGGCAGCAGGTCCAGCCGCATGAGAAAGACGTGCGGAAATTCCAGCCCTTTGGCGGCGTGCATGGTCAGCAGCTTCACGCTGGGGGCATTCCAGTCCAGCTGGTTTTTCTTCTGCGCGGCGCTGCCGCTGGCATGGCTGCTGGCTGAACCACTGACATAGACCTCGGCCTCGATGCCGCGCTGGCGCAGGGCCGTTTTCAGCAGCTCCCAGTTGCGTTTTTCGCGGCAGAGCACGGCGATGTCTTGCGCGGGCACGCCGCTTTGCACCAGCTCGTGTATGCGCGCAGCCAGCCCTTGCGCTTCTTCACGGCCCGTGGCAAAGCGCAGCAGATGGGGCAGCGGGCCGCGCCGCCCGGCGCTGCCGGGGTGTATGCAGGGCATGCGCGTGTCGCTTTCTTCGGCTTCATCCAGCAAGCCGCCCGCGCAAAGCATGGACAGGGCCAATATTTCCGCCGTGTTGCGGTAGTTGAGCCGCAGGATGCTGGTGCGGCCTTGTGCCTGGATGCCCATCTTGATAAAGCTGGGCGGGCGCTTGCCGCTGCGCCGGTAGATGGACTGCGCGTCGTCATAGAGCACCAGCAGCGACTGCGCCTCATCGGGCAGCTGGGCCGCCATGCGCAGCCAGGCGGCTTCAAAGTCGTGCGCTTCGTCTATCAGCACGGCGGCGTAGGCGCCTTTGGGCACCTGGCCTTTATGCATGCCCTGCTCCACGGCATCAACCAGGGCGGCCAGGTCCGCTTCCTTGTTGGCCTGCCGCTTGGGGCGCGGCAGGCGGCAGTCATTGAGCATGCGGCTGCACCAGCCGTGAAATGTGCTGACTTGCACTTGCTCGGGCGTGATGCCGCGCCCGGCCAGCTGGTGCTCAATGCGCCCGGCCAGCGGGCGGTTGTAGCAAAGCACGAGGATGGGGCGGCCCGTGGTGTTGCGCTGCGCCAGGTGCTGCGCGCGAAAGACGAGGATCATGGTCTTGCCCGATCCGGCCACGCCGTGAATCACGCGGTGGCCTTCGCCCAGCGAGCGGGCCGCTTGCTCCTGGTTCAGGTCCATCACCTGCATCAGGTCGGGAATGGCGAACTGGCCCGCCGCTTCAACGGCGGCCTTTTGCGCGGCAGACCAATTGGTGACGCGCACTTCGGGAAAGATCAGCCAGCGCACGCGCTCTTGCTGCCTGGCGCTCAGGCGCGCGGCAAAGCCCTTGTCCAGCAGGCTCCAGAGGCGCTCGCAAAAGGCAGCGGGCGGCACGCTATCGGCCAAATCGGGCCGAAACAGCGTGTGGCTGGCGGGGAAGATGTCTTGCAGCTTCGCCGCCGCCGCGTCGTCTTCTGTCATCCGGCTCATCACTGCGCCCCAGCCATAGGGCACGGCGCAATGGCCCGCGTAAGGGCCGCTGGCCTGCTTCAGCTGCGCATCGCGCTGAATCGGACTCATGGCCTGCAAAACGCACTCGTGCGCCTGCTTCATGGGATGCGGGCTGTTGCCGTCTTGCAAGGTAATGCGTGAGAGATTGGCTTTGCGGATGCTGCCCGGCTTCCAGTGCTTGACTTCCAGCACCAGCAGGCCGCGTTCGGGGTGGAAGATGACGAAATCGGGCTGCCTTTGCAGCCGCCCCACGGGAATGTCGTGCCACACCACGCATTCATCGGGCAGGCAGCGCCTGAGCTGCTCCATCACCAGGCGCTCGCCGGGGTTCTCGCAGGCATCGTGGATACGGGAATAGGTCTGGGGGAAAACGGCCATCTGTAAATGATACACATGGATAGTTACATGATGCACACATCATCGACTTCCGTTTTTCACATCAAATCCGCTCCGAGTCCTAGTGGAATCAGCGCAGGACGCTATCAAAATAAAAGCGTTTTGCAACCAAATGCGTGTATCTTTTTGCCTTTTGCGGCCTCTTGTGCTCCGTGGCGTCCGCCTGCCCTGCGTCAAGCGGCGCGCTCCGGCGCCGCCGGACAATTGCCCGTTTCGCCATTTCGCAACCCGCCGTCATGAGCTTTGCCCTGCCCCGCTTTCGCCCCCGCCTGTTTGACGCCCTGAAGGGCTACAACCGCGCGCGCCTTTCAAAAGACGTGGGCGCGGGGCTGACGGTGGGCGTGGTGGCGCTGCCGCTGGCCATGGCCTTTGCCATTGCGTCGGGGCTGAAGCCCGAAGCGGGACTGTTCACGGCCATCATCGCCGGCTTCATCGTGGCGGCGCTGGGCGGCAGCCGGGTGCAAATTGGCGGGCCGGCGGGGGCGTTCATCGTCATCGTCTATGGCATCGTGGAGCGCTACGGCGTGGGCAACCTCATCATCGCCACGGCCATGTCGGGCGTTTTTCTGTTCCTGATGGGGCTGCTGCGGCTGGGCACGCTGGTGCGCTTCATCCCGGTGGCCGTCATCATCGGCTTCACCAACGGCATCGCGGTGCTGGTGGCGCTGTCGCAAATCAAGGACTTTCTGGGCCTGCGCATCGCCAAGATGCCGGGCGACTTTTTCGGCATCGTCAGCACGCTGTGGACGCATCTGGACACTTTCAACGGCTGGGCGCTGGCAGTGGCGGCAGCTTCGCTGGCCGTCATCGTGCTTTGGCAGCACGGCGGCAGCTGGCTCAAAACGGCGCGCGTGCCCGTCATCGGCCCCATCCTGCCCTTTGGCAGCAAGCTCTCCAGCGTGCCCGGCTCCATCGTGGCGCTGACGCTGGCCACGGCGGCGGTGGCCGCTTTTGATCTGCCGGTGGAAACCATCGGCACCCGCTTTGGCGGCATACCGGCGGCGCTGCCCGCCTTCGCGCTGCCTGATTTCAGCTGGGGCACGGCGCGCTACATGCTCATGCCCGCCATCACGCTGGCGCTGCTCGGCTCCATCGAATCGCTGCTGTGCGCGCGCGTGGCCGACGGCATGATTGACGACCGCCACAACCCCAATCAGGAGCTGATGGCGCAGGGCATCGCCAACTTCGTCACGCCCTTTTTCGGCGGCATGCCCGCCACCGGCACCATCGCCCGCACGGTGACCAACGTGAAAAGCGGCGCCACCAGCCCCGTGGCGGGCATGGTGCACGCGCTGGCGCTGCTGGCCGTCATCCTCGTGGCCGCGCCGCTGGCCTCTTCCATTCCGCTGGCCACGCTGGCGGCCATTCTCATGTTCGTGGCCTGGAACATGGGCGAGTGGCGCGAGTTCGCCCGCCTGCGCAGCTACCGCATGCCCTACCGCGTGACGCTGCTGGCCGTCTTCTTGCTCACCGTGGTGTTTGATTTGACGGTGGCCGTTGAATTCGGCATTGCCGCCGCGTGCCTGACCTTCATCTACCGCATCTCCAGCCTCTCGCGCGCCGAACAGCTGGACGCCGCCACCACCCCGCGCCTGGCCGGGCACGAAGGGCAGCTGCAAGTCTGGCGGCTGTATGGCGCGCTGTTTTTCGGCGCCACCAAAGTGCTGGAGAACATGGAAGACCACCTGCCCGCGCGCGCGCTCGTGCTGGACCTCAAAAACGTCATCTACGTGGACTCCACCGGCGCCGAAGCGCTGGTGCACCTGGCCCGCGCCTGCGCGCGGCGCGGCGTGCGCCTGATCGTCAGCGGCCTGATGCACCAGCCGCTGGACATAGCCCGCCGCACCGGCTTTGCGGCCCAGGTTCAGCAGCAGGGCGAAGACTGCCTGCAACCGGATGTGGGCCGCGCCCTGGATGAGGCGCTGGCCAAGCTGGCGCAGCAGGCTTGAGGCCGCCCCGCGCCGCAGGCCCCTGCCGTCCGCTCTCCTCTATTGCGTTCTATCGCGCTCCGCCGCCTCCTGCTGCGCGGCCAGCAGCCTGGCGATGGCTTGCGGGTAAATCAAGTGCTCTTGCGTGAGCACGCGGGCGGCCAGGGTTTCAGCCGTGTCGTCCGGCAAAACAGGCACGGCGGCCTGCGCCAGGATTTGGCCGTGATCGAGCTGCGCCGTAACCTGGTGCACCGTGGCCCCGGCCACTTTGCAGCCCTCATCCAGCGCGCGCTGATGCGTGTGCAGCCCGGCAAATGCCGGCAGCAGGCTGGGGTGAATGTTGAGCAGCCGCCCCGCGTAGCGGGCCACGAAACCGGGCGTGAGAACGCGCATGAAGCCAGCCAGCGCCACCAGCGCGGGCCGGTGCGCGTCCACCGCCTGCGCCAGCGCGGCGTCAAACGCCTCGCGGCTGGCATGCGCCGTGTGATCGACCACGGCAGTGGCAATGCCCTGCTCGCGTGCGAACAGCAGGCCCTTGGCGTCAGGCCGGTTGCTGATGACGGCGGCCACGCGCGCGCCCAGCCGCTCGCTCCATTTCTGCTGCCGCGCCGCCTGCACGATGGCCGCCATGTTGCTGCCCGTGCCCGAAATCAGAATGACGATGTTCTTCATGGGCGGAATTATCCGGACTGCCCCTGGCGCGCAAAGAAAACAGCGGAAAGCACGGAGCCGCCATACAGAGCGGGGCGGTGGGCTATTTCAGCTCTTGATTCAATAGCATGACGTCCTAGTGGAATAAGCGCGGGCACCGATTTTGGCCCTCTTCAATTCGCTCCTTCTTTTGAAGATATGACGCCGCGCCAGGCCAGGCCGTCATGCCCTTTCGCGCCCTCCGCTCCTTTCACCCGGCATGCCCCGGAAACCTGCTCATGGGCAGGGCCTGAACAGGCGCTTTGGGCAGTTTCTCAGGCAAAGCCGCACTGCCGCCAGGCTTCAAAAACCGTAACGGCCACGGCGTTGGAGAGATTGAGACTGCGCTGGCCCGCGCGCATGGGCAGACGCAAGCGCTGGGCAGGCGCGAAGGCGGCGAGCAGATCAGGCGGCAGGCCGCGCGTTTCCGCACCGAAAACAAGACAGTCGCCCGGCGCAAAGGCGTTGTCGTGCGCCAGGCGCTCGCCGCGCGTGGTCAGGGCAAAGCACCGCGCGGGATCAGGCTGGCGGGCGGCGAGAAAAGCGCGCCAATCCGCATGCCGGCGCACGTCGGCCCACTCGTGGTAATCCAGCCCGGCGCGGCGCAGCAGGCGGTCGTTCATGGAAAAGCCCAGCGGCTCAATGAGGTGCAGCGTGCAGCCCGTATTGGCCGCCAGGCGGATAACGTTGCCGGTGTTGGGCGGAATTTCGGGTTCGACCAAAACGATGTGAAACATGGCGCGAATTGTCCGCGCGCCGCCTGTCCGCAAGAGCAGCCAGCAGACCAGATTGAACGCGCAGGGCTGGACAAGCAAGAATGATGCGCTCCTCAATCCATAGCACGGTGTCCTAGTAGAAACTGCGCGAAGCCGCATTTCATACCCCTTGAATCTGCTCCTCTTTTCAAGACGCACGACGATGACGCGGGGCAGTTGAATGCCCCTGCCCGGCCATGAAAAAGCCGCCCGGGGGGCGGCTTTTCTTCAGGTAGCGGATAGGGGATGAGCTTCAGGCGTATTCGGCCAGCGCCTTGCGCATTTTTTTCATGGCGGCCACTTCGATCTGGCGGATGCGCTCGGCGCTGACGCCGTATTCGGCGGCCAGTTCGTGCAGCGTCATGCCGCCGCTGCCGTCATCGCGCACGTTCAGCCAGCGTTCGCTGACGATGCGGCGGCTGCGCTCGTCCAGGCTTTGCAAGGCGGTGGCAATGCCTTCGGTGGCCAGGCGGTCGCGCTGGGCGGCTTCAATCATGGCAGCAGGCTCATGGCTGGCGTCAGACAGCCAGGAGATGGGGCCGAAGGCGTGGTCGCCGTCATCGGCGGGCGCAGGGTCAAGCAGCACATCGCCGCCAGCCATGCGCGCTTCCATCTCGCGCACTTCTTCGGGCTTGACCTTGAGTTCTTCGGCCACAGTGAGCACCTGCGCCTGCGTGAGCGTGTCGCGCGGGGTGATGTCGGACTGGGCGTCTTCGGCGCGCAACTCGTGCTTCATGGAGCGCAGGTTGAAAAAGAGCTTGCGCTGCGCCTTGGTGGTGGCGAGCTTGACGACGCGCCAGTTCTTGAGGATGTATTCGTGGATTTCGGCCTTGATCCAGTGCAGTGCGTAGCTGACCAGGCGCACGCCCTGATCAGGGTCAAAGCGCTTGACGGCCTTCATCAGCCCCACGTTGCCTTCCTGTATCAAATCGCCATGCGGCAGGCCGTAGCCCAGATACTGGCGCGAGACGGAAACCACCAGCCGCAGGTGTGAAAGCACCAGGCGGCCCGCCGCCTCCAGGCTGCCGCTGCTGCGCAGCTCGCGCGCGGCTTGCTGCTCTTCTTCTTGCGTGAGCAGGGGCAGGCGATTGACGGCGGTGATGTAGGCATCCAGATTGCCCAGCGAGGGCACCACGGCCCACGGATTGGCCACGGCAATGGCGGTGGATGCTTGGGCGGCAGGGGCAGAAGCCGGCATGGAAACAGGGACAGAAGCAGGCAATGCTGTGGTTTTCTCGGTCATATTGGCAAAAATGTTAGCACTCCCTTTGGAAGAGTGCCAAAAAGGAAGTTCAACCGTGGTTGTGCAAAGGTTTGTAAAACGCGCGAGCCGCCCTTGATTCATCCCGGTTCGCCCTGTTTTGTCTGATGGCGGCAGGGTATTTCGCTGTGCGATGATTAATCACTATGCCTCGCAGGCCAGCAGGCCACATATCGTTTGTTACGACCCTTGCAGGAGATGCCTTCATGTCAGAAAACCCGAAAAACCTTTCCGGCACCCCCATCGTGGATACGGATGAGCAGGAAACAAAAGAGTGGCTGGATGCGCTGTCCGCCGTGATTGACCGCGAAGGCGCGGAACGCGCGCATTTTTTGATTGAGGAAATGCTGGAACACGCGCGCCAGCACAGCATTGATCTGCCGTTTTCGGCCACCACGGGCTACGTGAACACCATTGAGCCGGATCAGGAAGCGCGTTGCCCCGGCAATATCGAGATCGAAAAGCGCCTGCGCGCCTACATGCGCTGGAACGCAATGGTGATGGTGGTGCGCGCCAATCGCCTGCATCCGGCTGACGGGGGCGATTTGGGCGGCCACATTGGCTCTTTTGCCTCGCTTGCTTCCATGCTGGGCGCGGGTTTCAACCATTTCTGGCACGCCGAAAGTGAAGGGCATGGCGGCGATCTGGTTTATTTGCAGGGCCATAGCTCGCCCGGCATTTACGCCCGCGCATTTCTGGAAGGGCGTATCACCGAAGAGCAGCTGAACAACTTCCGCCAGGAAACGGGCGGCAAGGGGCTGTCCAGCTATCCGCACCCCAAGCTGATGCCGGAGTTCTGGCAATTCCCCACCGTGAGCATGGGGCTGGGGCCGCTGATGGCCATTTATGAAGCGCGCTTTCTGAAATATCTGCACGCGCGCGGCATCGCCAATACGGAAAACCGCAAGGTCTGGGCCTTTCTGGGCGATGGCGAGATGGACGAGCCGGAGAGCCTGGGCGCCATCGGCATGGCCGCGCGCGAGGGGCTGGACAACCTCATCTTCGTCATCAACTGCAACCTGCAACGGCTGGATGGCCCGGTGCGCGGCAACGGCAAGATCATCCAGGAGCTGGAGGGCAACTTCCGGGGGGCGGGCTGGAATGTCATCAAGCTCATCTGGGGCAAGGGCTGGGACGATCTGCTGGCGCGCGATAAAAGCGGCAAGCTGCGCCAGCTGATGATGGAAACGCTGGACGGCGAATACCAGGTCTACAAAGCCAAGGACGGCGCTTACGTGCGCGAGCATTTCTTCGACAAATACCCCGAAACCGCCAAGCTGGTGGAGCACATGAGCGACGAGGAAATCTGGAGCCTGCGCCGTGGCGGCCACGAGCCGAGCAAGGTGTATGCCGCCTTCCATGCCGCGCAGCACCACAAAGGCCAGCCTACCGTGCTGCTGGTGAAAACCATCAAGGGCTACGGCATGGGCAAGTACGGCGAAGGCAAGAACACCATCCACCAGACCAAGAAGCTTGACGATGAAGGCGTGCGCTACATGCGCGACCGCTTCAGCATCCCCGTGCCCGACAGCGAGCTGCCCAAGCTGCCCTACTACAAGCCAGCGGACGACACGCCCGAAATGCGCTATTTGCACGAGCGCCGCAAAGCCCTGGGCGGCTACCTGCCGCACCGCCGCACCAGGGCCGACGAGCAGTTCACCGTGCCCGCGCTGGAAACGTTCAAGGCCGTGCTGGAGCCTACGGCGGAAGGCCGCGAAATCAGCACCACGCAGGCCTACGTGCGCTTTCTGACCCAGCTGCTGCGCGATCAGGCGCTGGGGCCGCGCGTGGTGCCCATCGTGGTGGATGAATCGCGCACATTCGGCATGGAAGGGCTGTTCCGCCAGATCGGCATCTACAACCCCAAGGGCCAGCTCTACACGCCGGTGGACCGCGACCAGGTCATGTACTACAAGGAAGACAAGGCCGGGCAGATTCTTCAGGAAGGCATCAACGAAGCGGGCGGCATGGCCAGCTGGATTGCCGCCGCCACGAGCTACAGCACTTCGAACCGGATCATGATTCCGTTCTACGTGTACTACTCCATGTTCGGCTTTCAGCGCTTTGGCGATTTGGCCTGGGCGGCGGGCGACATGCAGGCGCGCGGCTTCTTGCTGGGCGGCACTTCGGGCCGCACCACGCTCAACGGCGAAGGCTTGCAGCACGAAGACGGCCACAGCCAGGTGCAGGCGGCGCTCATTCCCAACTGCGTCTGCTACGACCCCACTTTCGCGCATGAAGTGGGCGTGATCCTGCACCACGGCCTCAAGCGCATGGTGGAAAAGCAGGACAACGTCTTCTACTACATCACCCTGCTGAACGAGAACTACGCCATGCCCGGCCTGAAGGCAGGCACCGAAGAGCAAATCATCAAGGGCATGTACCTGTGCAGCCCCGGCGCACAAGCGCCCGTGCAGCGCGTGCAGCTGCTGGGCAGCGGCTCCATCCTGCGCGAAAGCCTGGCCGCCCAGGCCCTGCTGGCGCAGGACTGGGGCATTGCTGCCGATGTGTGGAGCTGCCCCAGCTTTACCGAGCTGGCCCGCGACGGCCAGGACTGCGAGCGCTGGAACATGCTGCATCCCACGGAAGCGCCGCGCGTGCCTTTCGTTGCGCAGCAGCTGGGCCGGCATGAAGGGCCGGTGGTCGCCTCCACCGACTACGTGCGCAGCTACGTTGAACCCATCCGCCCCTTCATCCCGAAAAACGGCGATGGCTCGGCGCGCAGCTTCAAGGTGCTGGGCACCGATGGTTTTGGCCGCAGCGACTTCCGCTTCCGCCTGCGCGAGCACTTCGAGATCGACCGCCATTACATCGTCGTGGCGGCCCTCAAGGCCCTGTCGGAAGAAGGCAAGCTGCCCGCCAGCAAGGTCGCCCAGGCCATTGCCAAGTACGGCATCAAGGCCGACAAAGTCAATCCCCTGCATGCCTGACCCGACGCACCCAGAGAGGACAACCCCAAATGGCACAAATTGAAATCAAGGTTCCTGACATTGGCGACTTCAAGGACGTCGGCGTGATCGAGCTGCTGGCCAAGCCCGGCGACGCTGTGCAGGCTGACCAGAGCCTGATCACTGTGGAAAGCGACAAGGCTTCAATGGAAATTCCTTCCAGCCATGCTGGCGTGCTCAAGGAATTCAAAGTGAAGCTGGGCGACAAAGTGAGCGAAGGCAGCGTGATCGCCATCGTGGAAGCCGCCGCAGAAGCAGCGGCTCCCGCGCCCGCCGCAGCCGCACCGAAAGAAGAGCCAAAAACGGCCCCAGCGCCCGCCAGCCAAGCGCCAGCCGCTATCAAAACGGAAGCGCCAGTCGCCCCGGCCGCTCCTGCTGCTCCCGCCGCCGCGCTGGACAACACGCGCCCGGCCATCAACCAGCCCCAGGGCCTGCCCCACGCCAGCCCCAGCGTGCGCAAATTTGCGCGCGAACTGGGCGTGCCGCTGGCCGAAGTGCAGGGCAGCGGCCCCAAAGGCCGCATCACGCAGGAAGACGTGCAGAAATTCACCCAGGCCGTCATGTCCGGCAACCTGCAAACGCAGGCGCAGGCCGCGCGCGGCGGCATGGGCGGCGCAGGGCTTGATTTGCTGCCCTGGCCCAAGGTGGACTTCGCCAAGTTCGGCCCCATCGAGCGCAAGGAGCTTTCGCGCATCAAGAAAATCAGCGGCGCGAACCTGGCGCGCAACTGGGTGATGATTCCCCACGTCACCAACAACGACGAGGCCGACATCACCGAGCTGGAAGCCTTCCGCGTGCGCACCAACAAGGAAAACGAAAAGAGCGGCATCAAAGTCACCATGCTCGCCTTCGTCATCAAGGCCGTGGTAGCCGCGCTGAAGAAATACCCTGACTTCAACGCCAGCCTTGACGGCGACGCGCTGGTTTACAAGCAGTATTTCCACATCGGTTTTGCCGCCGACACGCCCAACGGCCTGGTCGTGCCCGTGCTCAAAAATGCCGACCAGAAAGGCATCCTGCAAATCAGCCAGGAAATGGGCGAGCTGGCCCAAAAAGCGCGCGAAGGCAAGCTGGGCAGCGCCGACATGCAAGGCGGCTGCTTCACCATCAGCAGCCTGGGCGGCATTGGCGGCACGCACTTCACGCCCATCATCAACGCGCCTGAAGTGGCCATCCTGGGCCTGTCGCGCAGCAGCCTCAAGCCCGTGTGGGACGGCAAGCAGTTCGCGCCGCGCCTGACGCTGCCCCTGTCGCTCAGCTATGACCACCGCGTCATCGACGGCGCGGCGGCCGCGCGTTTTAATGCCTACCTCAGCCAGGTGCTGGCGGATTACCGCCGCATCCTGCTTTGATACGTTTCTGGCCGGAAAAGCCATTTCGGAAACCATTGGAAAACCGAATGCCCGGCCGCCCGCCGGGCATTTTGTTCAGCCAGACAAGGAGGCGGCATGACATTTCCCTATCCGGTGCATTACGTTCCTGGCGCGCAGGCGCTGGAAAAACGGGCGCAATTGCAGCAAGAAAATGGCGGCTTTGCCGTCATTTTGGGCGACGATGAAAGCTTGGAACGCATTCAGGAAAATTTTGAATTCCACAGCAAAAAATCTCCGCAAGAGCTGATTGCGCAAGCCCTTGAAATTGATGCGCTGGAATGGTTTGCCAGCCAGCAGGCCGATATGGATGCTGACGCCGAAGAATGGCTGGACGTGGGCGCCGCCAGCATCAGCGCCCCGCATGGCGCAGAACCGCCCGAATGGCCCGCATCGCCCGAAGAAGCGCACGGCGAAATTCGCAGCCACCGCAACATCCTGACGGGCCGCTTTCTCGACACGGCCGCCCTGGCTTGCATACCCGCGCAAGAAAACTGGCAAATTCCCTGCCACCTGAAACTGGGCGGATGGAATGCATGCCCCCTGCCTGCCGAAATGGCCGCCATTTGCAAATTCTGGCAAGAGCGCCATGGCGCGCAAATCGTCTGCGCCACGGCTGACGTGCTGGAAATGCAAGTGGCCCGCCCGCCCCAAACAAAAGAAGAAGCCCTGGAGCTGGCGCAGCAGCAATATCTGTTTTGCAACGATATCGTTGATCAGGGCGTGGGCGATGTTGAATCGCTGGCAAAAACCCTGCTGTATTCCCCCGTCTGGTATTTCTGGTGGGATTGATTCCAGCGCAAATCGCCATTCGCTTTTTCCAATTCTTTTTTTCATTCATTCCAGGCCCCATGCCCCGCGCCACTGTCAGGCCCCTTGATGCAGACCGCCCAAGCGCCGCTTCGCACGCTCCGGCGCAATGGCAGGAACTGCGCACGCCCGTGGGCGTGTTCGACGCGGGCATCGGCAGCTACGCGGTGGCCCGGCTCATCCAGCAGCGCTACCCGTGGCAGGACGTGATCTATCTGGCCGATCGCGCCAGCTTCCCCTATGGCGGCAAAACCCATGCCGAACTGGGGCGCGTGGTGGGCGCAGCCATTGCCCGCCTAGCGGACTGGGGCGCGCGCGCCGTGGTGCTGGCTTCCAACGCGCCTTCCGTCATGGTGCTGCAAGAGTTGCAAGCCTTCAGCCCCGTGCCCGTGCTCGGCGTCTATCCGCCAGTGCGGCAGGCGCTGGCGCTCTCGCGCAGCGGCGAAGTGGCGCTGCTGGGCGTGGCCTCGCTGGTCAGCAGTCCGCAAATTGCAGCCTACGTGCAGCGCGAAGCGGCGGGCCGTGCCGTGCGCGTTGTCAATGCCTCGGCTCTGGTGGCCTTGGTGGAAAGCGGCGCGTTCCTGAGCGACGCGGCCGGCACGCAAACCCAGGTTCATGCCTTCATGCAGGCGCTGCTGCGGCAGCATCCCGGCGTGGATGTGTGCACGCTTTCCTCCACCCATCTGCCCTGGCTGCGCGCTTTTTTCGAGCAGGCCGCGCCGCAAGTGCAGTTTCTGGACCCGGCGCAATCCGTCGTGGAGCGCCTGGCCGCGCTGCTGCCGCAAGACCGCCCGGCCGATGACCGCCCGGGCCGCCTTGTCTGCATGGCGACCGAATCGCCCGCCTGCCCGCTTGCGGGCCTGACCGAGACATTTGCGCGCCTGGGCGTGGCGCTCACGCCGCACCTGGCTGCCTCGCCCCTGCCCGTGCCGCCCGGCCTTCAGGCCCTGTGGCCCGCTGCTGCGGCAGACGCCGCCAGCCGCACGGCTCCGCCTTCCTCCCCTTTTCATCCCTTCGCAAGACAGGAGACTCCCCGTGTCCACCATTGAAATCAAGGTTCCCGACATTGGCGACTTCAAAGACGTCGCCATCATCGAAGTGCTCGTCAAGCCCGGCGACACCGTGCGCCAGGAGCAGTCGCTGGTCACGGTCGAATCCGACAAGGCCAGCATGGAGATTCCCACCAGCCACGCCGGCGTGGTGAAAGAAATGCGCGTGAAGCTGGGCGACAAAGTCAGCGAAGGCTCCGTGCTGCTCACGCTGGAAACCAGTGAGGCCGCCGCCACGCCCGCTGCCCTGGCTGCGGCGTCTTCGCCCGCGCCCGCCGCCCCCACGCCGCCCAAGGCTTCCGCCGCCCCGGCCCCTGCCAAGGCGCCAGCCCCTGCGCCCGTGTCCGCGCCCGCCCCCGCCAGCAGCCTGCCTGCCGACATCGAATGCGACGTGCTCGTGCTCGGCGCAGGCCCCGGCGGCTACAGCGCCGCTTTCCGCGCGGCCGATCTGGGCCTGTCCGTCGTGCTCGTGGAGCGCTACGCCACCCTGGGCGGCGTGTGCCTGAACGTAGGCTGCATCCCCTCCAAAGCCCTGCTGCACGTGGCCGCCGTCATCGACGAAGCACGCCATCTCGAAGCCACCGGCGTGCGCTTCGGCGCGCCCCAGGTCAATCTGGACCAGCTGCGCGCCCACAAGGAAAAAGTCGTCGCCAAACTCACCGGCGGCCTGGCCGCCATGGCCAAAATGCGCAAAGTCACCCTCGTGCGCGGCATCGGCGCGTTTGCTGACGCCTACACCCTGCACGTGCAGGAAACCGGCGGCAGCGGCCAGCAGCCCACTGGCGGCACAAAAGCCGTGCGCTTCAAGCGCTGCATCATCGCCGCCGGCAGCCAGGCCGTGCACCTGCCCTTTATGCCCGACGACCCCCGCGTGGTGGACTCCACCGGCGCACTGGCGCTCAAAAGCGTGCCCAAACGCATGCTCATCGTCGGCGGCGGCATCATCGGCCTCGAAATGGGCACCGTCTACAGCACCCTGGGCGCGCGGCTTGACGTGGTGGAAATGCAAGACGGCCTCATGCAAGGCGCCGACCGCGACCTCGTCAAAGTCTGGCAAAAGCTCAACCAGCCGCGCTTTGACCGCATCCTGCTGCAAACCAAAACCGTGGGCGCCGAAGCCACGCCCGACGGCATCAAAGTCCGGTTTGAAGGGCTGGATGGCGCCCGCAGCGAAGGCGTCTATGACCTCGTGCTCCAGGCCGTAGGCCGCACGCCCAACGGCAAGAAAATCGCCGCCGACAAAGCCGGCGTGGCCGTCACCGAACGCGGCTTCATCGAAGTCGATGCCCAGATGCGCACCAACGCGCCCCACATCTTCGCCATTGGCGACATCGTCGGCCAGCCCATGCTCGCCCACAAGGCCGTGCACGAAGCGCACGTGGCCGCCGAAGTCATCGCAGGCGAACTCAAGGGCGACGAAGCCCTGGCCCGCAGCGCCTTCACCGCCCGCGTCATCCCCAGCGTGGCCTACACCGACCCCGAAGTGGCCTGGGTCGGCCTGACCGAAGAGCAGGCCAAGGCGCAGGGCGTCAAAGTCAAAAAGGGCCTCTTCCCCTGGACAGCCTCCGGCCGCGCCATCGCCAATGGCCGCGACGAGGGCTTTACCAAGCTCCTGTTTGACGAAGCCAGCCACCGCATCGTCGGCGGCGGCATCGTCGGCACCCACGCGGGCGACATGATTGGCGAAATCGCCCTGGCCATTGAAATGGGCGCCGACGCCATCGACATCGGCCAAACCATCCACCCCCACCCCACCCTGGGCGAAAGCCTGGGCATGGCCGCCGAAGTAGTCCACGGCAGCTGCACCGACCTGCCCCCGCAGCGCAAGTAAGAGGCTGTTCGCTATCTGTTGATGGCGCGAAAGCACGGACCCGGACCTTCCTGCTGCATTGCAAATGCCTCGTCCGGGTCACAAGATCCATCTGTGATTTGCGCCTGGCCGCCCAACCTGATCTGCCCACTCGCCCCGTGCGGTCAGATCATGAACAGTCTCTGAAAAATGAAAATCGACATCCGCATTCTTGACGGGCGCCTGCGCGCGCAAATGCCCGCCTACGCCACGCCGGGCAGCGCCGGGCTGGACTTGCGCGCCTGCATCGACGCGCCGCTCACCCTGGCGCCTGGCGCCTGGCAGCTGGTGCCCACCGGCATGGCTATGCACCTGGCCGATCCGGGCTACGCCGCGCTCATCCTGCCGCGCTCCGGGCTGGGGCACAAGCACGGCATCGTCATGGGCAACCTCGTGGGCCTGATTGACAGCGACTATCAGGGCCAGCTCATGGTCAGCGCCTGGAACCGCAGCGCCACGCCGTTCACCATCGAGCCCATGGAGCGCATCGCGCAAATGGTCATCGTCCCCGTGGTGCAGGCCACGTTCAACGTGGTCGATGCTTTTGCCGCCAGCGAGCGCGGCGAAGGCGGCTATGGCTCCACGGGTCTGAAATAAGCTGCATTGCTTGTTACAGCGCCACGCGCTGCCATTGTCAGCGCCAGGGAGGCATCCGGCGTTAGTCTCGCCGTCACTTCGTTTTTTCACTAGGAGAGTTCACATGAACATCAAAAAAACCGCATCCCTGACGCTGGGCCTAGCCGCCGCGCTCACCCTCGCGGCCTGCCAAAGCAACCCCAACTACGGCTACTACCCGCAGCAGCCCTATCCGCAGCCGGGCTACGGCCAGTACCAGCAGCCGGGTTACCAGCAGCAGGCCTACTCCCAGTTTGGCCGCGTGGCGGGTGTGGACCTCATCCGCCGTGGTAGCAGCGGCAGCGATGGTGTGGTGGGCACGGTGGCTGGCGGCGTTGTGGGCGGCGCGCTGGGCCACCAGATTGGCGGCGGGCGCGGCCGCACGGCGGCCACCGTCGCGGGCGCCGTGGGCGGCGCGCTGATTGGCCGCGTGCTGGAGCAAAACCTGAGCGGCGGCGGCTATGACCGCGATGTGTACCGCGTGACGGTGCATCTGGAAAACGGCGGCTCCCGCACATTTGACTACGCCGAGCCGCCCAACGTGCGCGTGGGCGACCGCGTGCGCGTTGAAGGCAACCAGCTCTACCGCTGATGGCGCTTTGCTGCCAGCTCATGAAAACGGCGCTTCATGGCGCCGTTTTTTTTGCCCTGATTTTTTGAAGCCGCCCGCTTTCAGCGCCATTGCGCGCCACGCAAAAAGCGGTTGCCCGCTGCCCTGCCCTGCCGGATTGCATCAGAAACAGGAGCAAATATAAGGGGCATGAAATACCGCCTCGCGCAGGTTCCACTAGGACATCATGCTATTGATACAGGAGCGAGTTGCAGCCAATTCCCTCTTGCGTCATGGCCACGCGGGCCGCCCGCTGTCTCGTGTGGACGCTTCGCCCATTGAAAAGGCGGGGACAGGAATGAATAAACAGGCTGATTCACACAGGCGCGCGCCTTCTTCCCCACTCCGCCTTGCCTTGCCCTGCCCTCTCACAGTCAGGCCGCGAACAGGGGCCGGAAAGCATCAAAAGAAGGAGCAAATTCAATGGGGTCGAAATTTCGTTCTGCGCAGTTTCTACTAGGACCCAATGCTATGAATCAAGGAGCGAAATGGCCTATCCGCCAGCCGCCCATCTGGCGCTTATGCCCGCCACGGCCCGGCTCGCTTTTTTCGCTGCCTGCGCACAAAGCCGCGAGCAGGCCTGAAAAGCGGCGGACAGCTTGATGGGCGTGCGGAAGGCGCAGCGCAGCCATACACGCATGAAAAAGCCGCCTATCCGGCGGCTTTTCGTTGGTTTGGGCGCAGGCCCGGTCAGCCCACGGCTTCGGCGGGCTGGCGCTGGAGCATGGCGAGGATGTGGGCAATTTTTTCGCGCAGTTCGCGGCGGTCGCAAATGAAATCGACCGCGCCTTTTTCTTGCAGGAATTCGGCGCGCTGAAAGCCTTCGGGGAGCTTGACGCGCACGGTGTTTTCAATGACGCGCGGGCCGGCAAAGCCGATAAGCGCCTTCGGTTCGGCAATCACCACGTCGCCCATGAAGGCAAAACCGGCGGAGACGCCGCCCATCGTGGGGTCAGTGAGCACGCTGATGTAGGGCAGGCCAGCTTGCGCCAGGCGGGTGAGGGCGGCATTGGTTTTGGCCATTTGCATCAGGCTGAACAGGCCTTCTTGCATGCGCGCGCCGCCTGTGGCGGCAAAGCTGATGAAGGGGGTTTTGCGCTCGATGGCCGCTTGCACGCCGCGCACGAAGCGCTCGCCCACCACGCTGCCCATGCTGCCGCCCATGAAGTTGAATTCAAACGCGGCGGCCACCACGGGCATGCCCAGCACGGCGCCGCTCATGACCACGAGCGCGTCGCTCTCGCCCGTGGCTTGCGCGGCTTCTTTCAGGCGCTCGGGGTATTTGCGGCTGTCGCGGAACTTCAGGGCGTCGGTGGGCGTGATGTCCTGGCCGATTTCATGGCGCTCGCCTTCATCCAGAAACAGGCCCAGGCGGATGCGCGCAGCCACGCGGTTATGGTGGCTGCAATGGGGGCAGACGAACTGGTTTTGCTCCAGGTCGGTTTTGTAGAGCACCGTGCTGCACGAAGGGCATTTGAGCCACAGCCCTTCAGGAATTTGATGGCGCGCAGCGGTGTCGGTTTTGCGGATTTTTGGGGGCAGTATTTTTTCAAGCCAGGACATGTTTCAAGCTCTTTGCGTCGGTTGAGGTTCAATGCCATCGAGCGCCGCGCGGATTTCGCGCATGAAGCCGGCGGCGGCCTGGAGCCGATTGTCGGGCGCGGCGCTTTCCACCAGCTGAATCAGCCGCGAGCCAATCACCACCGCATCGGCCACGCTGCCAATGGCGCGGGCCGTTTCGGCATCGCGTATGCCAAAGCCCACGCCCACGGGCACATGCACATGGCGGCGAATGCGCGGCACGGCCGCCTGCACCTGCGCGACATCCAGGCTGGCCGCGCCCGTCACGCCCTTGAGCGACACGTAATACACATAGCCGCTGGCCAGGCGCGCCACTTGCGCCATGCGCTCGTCTGTGCTGGTGGGCGCAAGCAGGAAGATGAGGTCCAGCCCCGCGCTTTTGAGCGCAGCAGCAAAGTCAGCGCATTCCTCGGGCGGGTAATCGACGATGAGCAGGCCATCCACGCCCGCCGCCGCCGCATCGCGAATAAATGCGCCCGCGCCGCGCCGCTGGTCATAGCGCTCCACGGGGTTGGCATAACCCATCAGCACCACGGGCGTCTGGCCGCCCTGCTGGCGGAAGGTTTTCACCATCTCCAGCACCTGCGCCAGCCCCGTGCCGCCCGCCAGCGCCAGCTCGCCCGCGCGCTGAATCACGGGGCCATCGGCATTGGGGTCTGAAAACGGCACGCCCAGCTCGATCACGTCAGCCCCGGCATCAGCCAGCGCGTGCATCAGCGCAGGCGTGATGCCCGCTTCGGGAAAGCCCGCCATCACATAGGGAATCAGCGCCTTGCGGCCTTGTTGCTTGAGATGTTCAAAAGTGGATTGGATGCGGCTCATGGGTTTGCCTTGTGTTCATCAAAAAAAACGCGTCAGCGCAGCGGCCAGCCGCCAGCTGAGTCAATGGCGGCGTCCAATTTGGCTTGCACGGCCAGCGTGCGCGCCAGCGCAGCCACCACGCTTTGATAGTGGGTGATGTCGTCGTAAGTCAGCAGGCGGCCTTTGCGGTCCTTGAGCCATTTCTCGGCCACGCGGTAGCCGCCGATGTGCATGTCCCATACGGTCTGTGGCACTTGGTTGAAATACTGTGCGTCGTTGATCCACACGCGGCCTGCGGCCTGTCCGGCGGCAATCTGGAAACGCACTTTGACCACCTCGCCCGTGCCGGCCACCGGAAAGCCGGTGATGCGCGGCGGCGTGGTTTGCAGCGTGTGCAGGGCGATCAGCTCATGGCCCAGCGCCACCAGTTTTTTGAACAGCGCCTTGTCAGAAGTGAGCGGCACGCGCGGAAAATCGCGCCGCAGAGAGTCGGCATAGCGCGTGCGGTAGCCGGGGGTGTAGAGCACGGCATAGAGATAGGCCAGCGTGTCTTCGGGGGTGATGATTCGGCCCTGGGCAGATTGCAGAGCAGCTGTGAATCCCTTTGAGATATTTACATGATTTCCAACATCAATATCAAGAGACTTTATATATAACGGAGCAATGTAACTGCCATCATAGGGAGTCGCTATTTTATGCTGAGCAACAGGCAACGACGTTATGAAGGTCGCAAAACTCTCTCTGGTGTTCCTTGTAAATATCAGACCAAGATTTCCTGCAATCAGGCTATCATTGATCTCAGGACGATGATAATCAAAAGCATACTTCCCATAAAGCATCCACCTAAAATCATAAGGACGATAAATGCATTTTACGGGGCGAGTATCTTCATCTATCCAGTCCCTGGCGATATGAAGCTGCCAATCGCGAGTATCCTCAATCTTGTATTTATCCCGAATAGATTGATCAGAATAATTTTTGTCACGCAAGTCTGATATTCTTGACTTTGCTGTGGTCTCGTCAAAAGCGACGGCGAATTCATCTCTGTGCGAATTGGGTCCAAGCCTGTAGGTAGGCATGATATCCGTCACTTTCCATCCGGTCTCATATTCACCCAGCAAGCTGCCGTCCTGTGGCACAAAATAGTAATAGGGGCTGGCGGGTTTGAGTTCACTCCATCGGGTGCTTTCAACATCCTCTGCATTCAGAATGGCATATTTTTCCTTGCGCAGGCCATACAAATCAAAATGACGGACCTGCGCCATATCGCCCGTCCAGCGCTTGATACCCGGCTTTCTGACAAAAATGCCGATGGCCACGCCTTGCTGAATGTCAAATACGTTTTCATCCTTGCCGCCTTGGGGCGTTTTTTCTTTTTTCTTGCTGTTGCCGTGCAGGTCAAGCAAATATATTTCGTCAAAACTTTGCAGCAGGCTCTGGCGCATACCCCGGAACGTGGGGTTGTCCAGATAACCGTGATTGGTGACAAAAGCCAGAATGCCGTGGCCGGTTTTCTCAATGCGCCATTGGGCGAAGCGGATAAATTTGACGTAGTCGTCATTCAGCCATTTCGAATTGCGCTCGCCAAGGGGCTTGCCGTCCACCGCGAAATAATTGCCCACCAAAGCGCCTCGGTCACTGGTGTCTTTACCGCGCAGCAAATGATTCATCCATTCGCCCTTGTTGGCCGAATGCCCCGAATACGGCGGATTGCCCAGCACGACCATGACGGGGGCTTGGCGTTTGACTTCGCTGGCAGCTAGCGATTCATCAGCCAGCCATTGGGTGAACAGGGGCAGATTATTGAATTCGTGTGCCTCTTCCAGCGAGTTGGTGAGATAAACGCCTAGGCGCTGGTCGGAGGCGAAGTCGTAGCCCGTGGCTTCGAGCGTGAGGCCCAGCTTCATGTGGGCCACGGCATAGGGAGCCATGAGCAACTCAAAGCCGAACAGGCGCGGCAGTAAATGGGCAGCCACATAGCTAGGCCATGCGCCTTCGTTGCCATTGAAGTGCTGGCGAATTTGCTGGATGACGGCGTTCAGGAAGGTGCCGGTGCCGGTAGCGGGGTCAAGGATTTGCAGGCGGTGGGTTTCCTGCTCAATGAAGCCGAGATTGTTTTTTTTTGCCTGTTCAGGTGGAGCAGGAACTTTGATGGTGGTTTTGCCCGAGTGAGCCAGCCCTTCGGACATGGCGAAGTGTTTTTTGAGCAGGGCATCGACGCTGCGCACGATGTAGCCCACCACGGGTTCGGGCGTGTAGTAAACGCCGCGCGCTTCGCGCATGGCGGGGTCGTAGGCAGCCAGAAAGGTTTCGTAGAAGTGCACCACAGGGTCTTCTTGCCGGGTGGCGCGGCCAAAGATTTCCAAAATGGCGGTCATGTCGGCGCGGGCCAGCAGCTCGGCCAGCTGATCGACGGCCCAGGAAATGCGCTCGTCCAGGTCGGGGCCTGCAATCTGGTTGAACAGCTTGCGCAGGAAGGGGTTGGTTTTGGGCAGTTGGTGCGCGGCGCTCTGGCGGGTAAAACCTCCGCCTGCTGGCAAGGTGCAGCGTGCGGCGAACAGGCCGTAGCACAGGGTTTGCGCGTACATGTCGGCAAACTGCACTTCGGTGAGCGTGTCGCCCATGAGGATGTCGCGGAACGCCTTGAGCTGCGCGTGCAGCTCGCCGCGCGCATCTTCGGCTTTGAAAGTTTCCTTGATCAAATCACGAATCAGGCGGCCCAGGCCCGCCATGCGAACAGCCAGATCATGCGGCGTGGCTTTGACGGGCATATCTGCCTGAATGAACTGCGCGAGCAGTTGCGCCACTTCGCTGGCGGCGGCTTCATTCCAGCGGGCTTTGCCGTTTCTGTCAGGCCGGGGCAGACTGGCAGTGAGCTGACATTGCCCATCGACGAACCACCAGAATTCAATGTAGTCAGTCAGGATGAGATTGGGCAGCGATTCACGATAGCGCCCCAGCTGCTCGCTACTGGCCGTTGCCTCTAGAGAGACGCCTATGTCTTTGGCTTCCACATAACCCAGGGGCAGCAGGCCGCGCGTGACGATGAAGTCAGGCGCGCCGCAAGCAATGCGCTTGGGTTCGTTGGTGGCCTGAATATCTGCTGCGCCGGTTTGCCGCCCGATAGCTTCCAGCAAGGTTTTCAGCGCAGGCCGGTGCGTGTGCTCGGTGGCATTGCCCGCCTTGAGGTTGGCGGAAATGGCATCGAAATAGGTTTTGAGGGCAGTTGAAGTGGGCATAACGGGCAGGCTTGCTGATCTGAATGAGAAGGGCGGCTATTGGTGAAGGCTGCTCAGCTGCTGCGCCCAGCGCGTTTTCCAGCTTGGTCTTGTGGCGCGTGCTCGCATGCGGGGATGGCGGACAGCACGGCTTGTTTGCGCCGCGCAAGGATGGCCTCTGGCGTGTGCACAGCGGCGTATTCACCGCGTTGCGCTTGCTGAAGGCCGCGCTCCAGACTGACGGCGAGTTCTGCCGTTTCCGGGGCAAGTCCTGCCAGGTTAAGGGTGGAGTCAGGCATCGTGTTTTTCCATTTCAAGCTTGGCGGCTGGCGTAGCCCGCGATCAGGGCTTGCCCGCCCCTTTCACCACATGCCCGCGCATGGAGGGGCGGTCGTAGAAATCAACGCCGTCGAGATCGGCCACGGTGCCTATGTCTTTGTCGCCCCGGCCCGAGAGGCAAACCAGAATGGATTGGTCGGGCCGCATGGCAGGCGCGATTTTCATGGCGTGGGCAAAGGCATGGCTGGATTCCAGCGCGGAAATAATGCCTTCCGTGCGGCACAGGTGGTGAAAAGCGGCCAGCGCTTCGGCATCCGTAATGCCCACATATTCAGCGCGGCCCGTGTCTTTCAGCCAGGCGTGTTCGGGGCCGACGCCAGGATAATCCAGCCCGGCGCTGATGCTGTGGGTTTCAATAATCTGCCCGTCGTCATTTTGCAGCACGTAGGTGCGGTTGCCGTGCAGCACGCCGGGGCTGCCGCGCTTCAGGCTGGCGGCGTGCTGGCCGCTGTCCAGTCCGCGCCCGGCGGCTTCCACGCCGATCAAACGGGTTTTTTCAAAAGGAATATAGGGGTGGAATATGCCCATTGCGTTGCTGCCGCCGCCCACGCAGGCAATGACGGCGTCGGGCTGTTTTTCAGCGCCCAGCATTTTGGGCATTTGCGTCAGGCATTCTTTGCCAATCACGCTTTGAAAATCGCGCACCATCATGGGATAAGGGTGCGGCCCGGCCACGGTGCCGATGATGTAGAAGGTGTTATCCACATTCGCCACCCAGTCGCGCATGGCTTCGTTGAGGGCGTCTTTCAGGGTTTTGCTGCCGCTTTCCACGGGCGTGACGGTCGCGCCCAGCAGTTTCATACGGTAAACGTTGGGCGACTGGCGCTTGACGTCTTCCGCGCCCATGTACACCACGCATTGCAGGCCGTAGCGCGCGCAGATGGTGGCAGTGGCCACGCCGTGCTGGCCTGCGCCGGTTTCGGCAATGATGCGCGGCTTGCCCATGCGCCGCGCCAGCATGGCCTGGCCGATGACGTTGTTGATTTTGTGCGCGCCGGTGTGGTTCAAATCTTCGCGCTTCAAGTAAATCTGCGCGCCGCCCAGTTCGCGGCTGGTGCGCGCCGCGTGATAAACGGGCGAGGGCCGGCCCACATAATGCGCCAGTTCGTTTTGGAATTCGGCCAGAAAATCCGGGTCATTCTGGTATTTGGCGTAGGCGCTTTTCAGCTCGTTGATGGCATAAGTCAGCGTTTCGCTGATAAAGCAGCCGCCATAGGGGCCGAAATGGCCGTTGGCATCGGGTTGGGAATTTGAAATCATGGCAGGAAAATGTTTTCTGGAAAATGTTTTCAGGGCCTGCCCGAATGATGGGCGCTTTGGTTTGGCGCGCAGGCAGGGCCGGGAATGAAAAGGCCAGACGGGTTTTATCTGGCTGCCGGGTTGGGTCAGGCGCGGGGCGTGTCGGCCAAGGTGCATCAGCAGGCATCAGCCTGGCGCACGGCGGCCACGAAAGCAGCCATTTTTTCTGCGCTTTTGATGCCCTTGAGGGGCTGCCCCTCTGGCCCCGTGGCTTCCACGCCGGAAGACACATCGACGGCCAGAGACAGCCCGCGCTGGCGCAGTTCAGCAATGCCATCGCCCACGTTTGCAGGCGTCAATCCACCACTCAAGACGAGGTGAGCGGCAACGTTTGTTGGCAGGCGTGACCAATTGAATGACTTTCCGCCGCCGCCATAACCGGCGACGTGCGCATCAAGAAGAAGGGCTTGGGCCGATGCGTAATCGGCGGCAAATTTTAACAAGTCGAAACCAGCCGCCCCGCCCGCCGCAATAGCGCCGGGAATGTCATTGGGAATGCGCGCGGCGCGCCAGTAAGGCCGCCCGCACGCCTGGGCGATGGCGGCGCATTCGGCGGGCGTTTCATCGCCATGAAATTGCAGCGTGGCGCCGGGCACGAGCGCGCTGGCGGCCTGCGCGCTGGCGGCGGTTTCATTCACGAACAGCAGCACGGGCGTGACCAATGGCGGCAGCCGCCGCGCCAGCGCCGCCGCCCGCGCGGGCGTGACGTGGCGCGGGCTTTTGGGGTAGAGCACAAAGCCGATGGCATCCGCGCCAGCGGCCACGGCGGCGTCCACATCTTGCTCGCGCGTGAGGCCGCAGATTTTGATTCGGGTGCGTGGTTTCATGTTTTCAGGGCGGGTTTCATGGCTCTTTCCGGTTTGGCAGCGATTAAGCAGCCCGGAATGAAAAAATCGCTCCCAGGCCATATCGCAAAGGCGGACATTCGGCTTTCGATTGCGCTGCATCGCAAGCGCCCCGGCCGCAATGCCGCTCAGGAAAACCGGTGATGCGCGGGTATTCTCCTGCGGTTTCAAACGAAGCTGCCAGCGCGAGGCAGCGCCCGCCCCGCAGGGACTGGCCTTGTGCCGCCAGCCAGAGCACATTAAAAACAGGAGCGAATTTGAGAGGGGGAAAACCCCGCTTCGCGCTCTTTCCACTAGGACCTATTGCTATGAATAGAGGAGCGAAAATATGCCTATTCCTACGCCTTGCTCCGCCCGGCGAGGGTTCGCCGCACGCCGCACCCGGAGCCACGCTTTTTGCGCCCACAGACGAACTTTGGGCAGGTTTTCAAAGCACGAGATCTTCCGGCCACAGAAAATAGGCGCCAAAGCGGCCCGTTTTGAATTGCCCGCCTGCTTTTTTGCCTTGTTCGGTCAAAAAGTGTTTGTCGTCGCGCCATTCCAGATAGCCCGCAGCGGTCAGTTTTTCGAGCATGGGTTCTGTTTTCATTTTGTGTTTCTGAGCCAGCTTGGAGGTGGTCAGCAGGCCGCTGGCGTTTTCGGATTTTTCATCGTCTTCATGATGGGCAGCGGCCTTGGGCGCGGGGTGCGCGTCTTTTTCCACGACTTCAAGGGAAATGTGCACTTCTTCGCTGATGCGAATCAGGCGTTGGGCTTCTTCATAGGCATCTTGATAAAGCTGGTGATCATTCTGCCGTTCAATGAATATGCCCATTTCATTGTTGTTAATCTGGCTGAAGCTGTATAAATTGAGGCTGCCGATGATGCAGGCGTTTTCGCTCAGGTAGCACTTGGCATGGAGATTATTGCAATAGCTGGTGCGTACATATTTGAGATTGCGCAGCCATTTGACTTCTTCGGGGTGCAAATCGGCTTTGCCGTAAATGATGCGGACGTCGATTTTCAGCCTGTCTTTGTCTTCCAGCAGTTCACGAATCCGGTCATTGAGTTTCAGATAGGGGCTGATGATGATGAGGCGATCCCGCGCGCCCTTGATAATTTCTTCAAGGTGGTAATTAATTCCGCTGGTATTGAGAACCTGTTCACAATCTGTCCGTGGGTGCGAAAAGCGCGGAATCGGGTGCTCTGCGGCGTTGCAAATCCTCGCCGGGCCGCAAGGCCCGCCTGCGGTTTGCGCCTTGCAGCCCATCCCGATCCGCACTTTCGCCCCTCACGGCCAGATCATGAACAGGTTCTGAGGAATTTAGCCATGATTTTCTCCTTGTCAGTAGCGTGAAAATGATTGGGGCAGCCATTCAAAGGCCGCCGTTTTTTCCGGCAATTGCCATTCGGGGGCGTATCGCGGGCCGAGAAAGTAAAGGCCGTCTGGCGCGAAGGTGGGCGCGGCGGCGTCGCGGCTGCGGGCGGCGATGACTTGCTGCATCCACTGCGGCGGGCGCTGGCCCTGGCCGATGGCGACCAGGCAGCCCATGATGTTGCGAATCATGTGGTGCAAAAAGGCGTTGGCCTCGAAGTCAAAACGCCAGTAGGGGCCGCAGCGGGCCACGCTGGCGCGGGTGAGCGTTTTGACGGGGCTGAGCGCCTGGCAGGCGGCGGCGCGAAAGGAAGTGAAATCGTGCTCGCCCAGCAGGTGGCTGGCCGCTTGCTGCATGGCCGCGCCATCCAGCGGGCGAAAGCTCCAACCCGCGCGGCCCGCTTCCAGGCTGGGGCGCACGGGCGATTCCAGCAGGATGTAGGCGTAGCGGCGCGCCAGGGCGCTGGCACGGGCGTGGAAGGTTTCGGGCACTTCGCGCGCCCATTGCACGGCGATGTCAGGCGGCAGAAAGCGATTGACGCCGCGCACCCACGAAAAGAGTTCGCGCCGCAAGGGCGTGTCGAAATGCACGACCTGCATGAGGCCGTGCACGCCCGCATCCGTGCGGCCCGCGCACAAGGTGGCGATGGGCGTGGTGGCAAAAGCGGCGAGGGCGGCTTCCAGCCGGTCTTGCACGGTCTGGCCCGAAGGCTGGCTTTGCCAGCCCTGATAGGCCGCGCCAAGGTAGGAAATGCCCAGGGCCAGTCTCATGGGGTGTGGAAGTGCGGGAGGCGGAAATGCGAGGCGCGGCAGTCAGGGGCAGACCTTGCAAAGCCTGCGCGCGAAGGCGGGCAAAGGAGGTTTTGCGCGCGCAGAAGATGGCGCGGCGCTGAGCGCCTGTTCATAACCTGGCCGTGAGGGGTGAAAGCTCGGGCATCGGGATGGACTGCAAGGCGCAAACCGCAGACGGTCCTTGTGGCCTGGCGAGGCTTCGCAAAGCCCACGGGCATCCGGCGCCGCGCTTTTTGCACCCACGTGCAGGTTGCGAACAGGTTTTGAGGCCAGGCTTGCCGGTTGGTCCGCCCTTGTCTGGCCGCGCGGGCCGTTGGCGCATGGATGACCGGCACCCTCATGTTTGCCGCCGCAAGGCAGGCTGGAGCGCGATGCTGCATGAGCCGCCTTTTGCCGCGCGGATGCGTGCCTTGCGTTGGGATGCCTTGAATCTGTCTGGCGGGCAGAAGCTGCCGCGTCATCAAGGCGCATGGCTTGGCATTTCGGAGCAGATTCTTGCTCCTTGATTCATAGCATGATGTCCCCGCCAACTGGGCGGAAAAGCCGTTTTCTGGGCGTCTGAATTTGCTCTTATTTTTGTGGCTCGCAACCGGTCTGCCGTTGCGGGTGTTCTGAAAGAGGAAATGAAAACGGCGTGCCATTTGAGGAAAAACGGCACGCCTGAGAAAAGCCCGGAAGCTGAAAAGGGCAAAGGGTTAGCTGATTTCGTGCAAGAAGCGCTCCGCGCGAATCTTGAGCGCGCCGGTGGCTTCGGCCACGACTTCTTTGGCCATGAGACGCGCGCCTTCCGTGTCGCCAATGGAATGGAACTCCTGGGCGAGCGCCAGCTTGGTGGCCAGCGGGTCGTCGTCTGCGTCTTCAGGCTGCTCGGTGTTCAGCTCGGCGCCGCGCGAGTCGGGGTCGAGCGAGAGCGCGTCAATGTCGAACTCGATCATGCCGGAGCTGGGCGAGGAGGCCGCAGCCGCAGGCTTTTCTTTCTCCTTGGGAGCCGGGGGGGTGATGCTGTCAAGGTCCACGTCAAGGTCGAAATCAATCGTGGAGTCCAGCGCGGGCGCTACGGATGAAGGGCCTTGCGCGGCAAAGGCTGCGGAAAGCTCCTCTTTCTTGGCTTGCGTGGAGCTGACGGCTGGGGCCGGCGCCGCAGAAGCTGCGGGCTGCGGGCTGGCCTGCGCCGTTACCTGCGGCTCGGTGTCGGCACCATAGTTGCTGGCAGCGGCGGCAGGCGCAGCGGCGGATCTGGCGCCTGGCTTGCCGCCCGGCTTGTACAGGCCGTTGCCGGGGTCCACTTCGTTGCCCAGAACGCAGATGGCGTCCCAGTCGCTGCCGCGCCCATTGGTCAGCGGATAGGCTTGCGTGGCAATGTCTTCCAGCGCGGCGGCGTCGCGCCGCTTGGCATAGATTTCAGCCAGCTTGCGATGCACGGAAACCCGGGTGGGATGTGTCAGCAGGGCTTCTTTCAGAATTTCTTCGGCCTGCATGTCGCGGCCATAGGCCAGATAGACGTCGGCTTCGGCCACAGGATCCACATCGCCCGCCGCGTCAAGCTGGCTGGGCGAATAGGCCATGGAGGTCTGGCCGGACATGGCGGATGAGTCGCTGTTGCGGCTGTCCGTTCTGCTGCCGCTGCTGTGGAAGAAGGAGTCAGGTTGCAGTCGGCTTTCGCTCAACCCGCTATCGAGCGGCGCCGCCTTTTTTTTTGACTGCCTGATTTTGTAGAAGCCAAGGCCCGCCAGCAGGGCAAGCAGACCGATGCCGATGCCCGGAATGAGAGGTTCCTGAAGCAGCGAATCAAGCATGGAAGGCTCTTCGGCCACGACTGGCGCAGGCGGCGTGACCGGCGCCGGAGGCTGCTCTGGCGGGAGGGGCGGGGGCGCAGGCGGCTCGGCAGGCGTTGTTTCCGCTGCTGGCGGCGCAGGCGGTTCGGCCGCTGGCTGCGCGGGCGGTGCTTCTGGCGTGGCGGCCACAGGCGGAGGCGGAACTGGCGTGGCAGGCGGCTGCTGGGGTTCAACTGCGGCGGGAGCAGGCGGCGGCGCGGCAGGCGGCGTTGACTCAACCACAGGCGCAGTGGCAGGCACGTTGATTTGGGGCGCGGCGGATGGCGCGGCTGGCTCGCCGCCGCCCGGTGCAGCCGCAGTGCCTGCCGCAGCGGTTTGCAGTTGCTTGAGCTGGTCGATATTGCGTTTCAGCTCCGCTTCGCGCTCGTTGTTTTCGCGCGCCTGGCGGTTCTGCGCAATGCGTTCTTCAGCCTGGGCGCGCGTCTTGCCACGTGTCAGGATCAGGTTGTCGCCGCTGGACTGGCGGGGCTGGGCATCTTGTACGTGGGCTTGCACGGCGCCGCTGTCGCTGCGGCCAGCAGACGCCGTTGCCGTGCGGGGCGCGTGGCTGGCAAGGCCGGAGCGGTAAGCATGGAAATCCCGGCTCTGGGCCACCACGGCGCGGCGCGCGGCGCTGCGGGTGATGGCGCTGGCCTGCTCTTCAGTAGGCAGCGTGACGACAGCGCCCGCCTTGAGCAGATTGACATTGCCCCGGATGAAAGCATGCGGATTGGCGCGCTGCAAAGCCACCAGCATCTGATCAAGGGAGATGCCTTGGGGCGTGATGGAGGCAACCAGGCCATAAGCCGTATCGCCACGGCGGACGGTGACGGTCTCGCCGTCACCCGAAGCGGCGGCGGTCCTGGAAGAGCGGTTGGCTTTGGAAGGGCGGGCCGATGTCACCTGCTCAGCCACAGCAGGCTTGGCCCCTCCATTTTTTGAGGCTGACGTCTGGGCCTGATTGGCTTCTGCCGTCTGGCGCTTGCCGGGGTCTGCCGGGTCAATCAGCATGGTGTAGTCGCGCACCACGCGGCCGTTGGACCAGGAGCTTTCAATGACGATGCCCAGGAACGGCTCGTTCACGGGGCGCGTGCCGACCAGGCGCAGGTAAGACTGGCCGTTTTTGCGTTGATGCAGGGTGACGCGCACGCCCACGACAGCCGGGTTGTATTCCACGCCAGCAGCCTGGAAGGCCTGGGGCGAGGCCAACGTGGCTTGCAGCGTTTTGGCCTCGGCTTCCGAGATTTGGGGCACTTCGATTTCGGCGCGCAGCGGCTCGCCCAAGTGAGAGTGCACCGTGACGGCGCCCAGCGCGAAGGCGCTGACATCAAGGCTCAGACCTGCCAGCGCCAGCGTGGCGGCTGCGGCCAGTGTTTTTTGTTTCCACGGTGTCATGTTCAGTTTGTGCATGTTGTCGGAATTTGTCGTCGGAATTCCGCTCGCGCGGCTTCAGTCGTTCTGTTTTTTGCGTGCCCAACCCTTCGGGACCGCGAAGGGAATTAACCATAGCATCATCATTTGTGCCTGACAAGGCGAGACACGCGGTAACGTTATCTAACAAACCATATGCGCAAAAATGCACATGTTCTTGTTGTGGTCTGGCAACGTAACGTTTCCCGGCCTGCCATCAGCCAGGCTGGTGCGTGAAGGTGCTTATTGCTCCAGCAGGATGCGCAGCATGCGGCGCAGCGGCTCGGCGGCGCCCCACAGCAGCTGGTCGCCAATGGTGAAAGCGCCCAGGTACTGCGGCCCCATGTTCATTTTGCGGATGCGGCCCACGGGAATTTGCAGCGTGCCGGTCACGGCCACGGGCGTCAGATCCTTCAGTGTGGCTTCGCGTGTGTTGGGCACCACTTTCACCCACTCGTTGTCGGCGGCGATCATGGCTTCAACGTCGGCCAGCGGCACATCCTTTTTCAGCTTGAAGGTCAGCGCCTGGCTGTGGCAGCGCATGGCGCCCACGCGCACGCAAAAACCGTCCACAGGCACGGCAGGCGAGCCAAAGCCTTCGCCCTGCCCCAGGATCTTGTTGGTTTCGGCCATGCCCTTCCACTCTTCGCGCGAGTAACCGTCGCCCAGGTCCTTGTCGATCCATGGGATCAGGCTGCCGCCCAGCGGCACGCCGAAGTGGACGGTTTCCTTCTCGCTCAGGCTGCGCTGTTTGCTGATGACCATGCGGTCGATTTCCAGGATGGCGCTCTTGGGGTCGGCCAGCAAATCGCGCACTTCGGCGTGCAGCGCGCCAAACTGCGTCAGCAGCTCGCGCATGTGCTGCGCGCCGCCGCCGCTGGCAGCCTGGTAGGTTTGCGTGCTCATCCATTCGACCAGCCCGGCCTTGAAGAGCGCGCCCACGCCCATCAGCATGCAGCTGACGGTGCAGTTGCCGCCGACCCAGTTCTTGCCGCCCTTGGCCAGGGCGCTCTGGATGACGGGCATGTTCACCGGGTCCAGCACGATGACGGCATCGCTTTTCATGCGCAAGGCGCTGGCGGCGTCAATCCAGTGGCCTTGCCAGCCCGCGCCGCGCAGTTTGGGGAAGATTTCGTTGGTGTAGTCGCCGCCCTGGCAAGTCAGAATGATGTCGCACTGCTTCAGCGCCTCGATGTCGCGCGCATCTTTCAGCGTTTTCTCGTTTTTTGCCTGGGCGGGAGCTGTGCCGCCTGCGTTGCTCGTGGAGAAGAAAACGGGCTCGATCAGCTTGAAATCGCCTTCCGCCTGCATGCGGTCCATCAACACGGAGCCGACCATGCCGCGCCAGCCGACCAAGCCAACAACGTTACCGATTTTCATATTTGCTGCGCCTTTCCCTTCAGATGAAACAAGCGGCCCTTGCCAATGGCGGCACGGGCCAAGCGGCGGATTCTAGGGCGTGCAATTTGGCCGCCTAGCGGCAGCGGGCGCTATCCTGCAACGCTTTGACTCTTTTTTCAGCCATGTTTTTACTTGCCAGCCGCTTTCCAAAAATTTTCAAAACCGCCCTGGCGTCCGCTCTTTTGGCCGCCGCGCTGCCTGCTGCGGCCAGCGGCGAGAAGATCGGCGCTGTCAGCACGGCCTTCAAGCTGATCGGCCCCAATCACAAAATCGTGGTGGAAGCGTATGACGACCCGCTCGTGCAGGGCGTGACCTGCTATGTGGCGCGCGCCCGCACGGGCGGCCTCAAAGGCGCCGTGGGCGTGGCGGAAGATCGCGCCGAGGCTTCCATTGCCTGCCGCCAGGTTGGCCCGGTTGTTTTCAAAAAGCCGCTTGAAACGCAGGATGAAGTGTTTTCCGAGCGCATGTCCATTCTTTTCAAGCGCCTGCGCGTGGTGCGCATGGTGGATGTGCAGCGCAATGTGCTCATCTACCTCACGTATTCCGACAAGCTGATTGACGGCTCGCCGCAAAACAGCGTGGCCGCCGTGCCCATAGACCGCAGCACGCCCATTCCCGTCAGGCAATAAGCCGGGCAAGCCGTGGGCATTCTGTTTTTTCGCTCCTTTTCCAATAGCACGATGTCCTAGCGGAAAGGGCGCGAAACGGCATTTTGACCCCCTTGAATTCGCTCCTGTTATTGATGTCATCTGGCAAGCCGTGAGCAGGCCATCAATTCCAGAAGCACCGAAGGCCGCTTGCGCACCGTGAATGGCAAGGCGGCTGCTTTGCGCCTGGGCCTGGCTAGCGGGTTTGCAGACCCTTGAGCTTTTCAAAGGCGGAAGCCAGCGCGGTGCTGGGCGCTTGCGGCGCGCGGCCGCCCGGCTTGTTGCCGCGCGGCGGCGGGGCGTAGCGGTTTTCGCGCGGTTCGCTTTTGTCGTGCTTGCCTGTTTTGCCGGTGGCGGCGTCCAGCTTCATGCTCAGGCTGATGCGCTTGCGCGGCACATCCACTTCCAGCACTTTCACTTTCACGATTTGGCCGGTTTTGACGATTTCGCGCGCGTCGGACACAAAGCGGTTGGCCAGCTGGCTGACGTGGATGAGGCCGTCCTGGTGCACGCCCAGATCGACGAAAGCGCCAAAGGCGGCCACGTTGCTGACGGTGCCTTCGAGCACCATGCCTTCTTTCAGGTCGGCAATGTCGTTCACGCCTTCGTTAAAGCGCGCCACCTGAAAGCCGGGGCGCGGGTCGCGGCCGGGTTTTTCCAGCTCGGCGAGGATGTCGCGCACGGTGATGGGGCCAAATTGCGGCGTGGCAAATTGTTCGGGCTTGAGTGTTTTGAGCACTTCGGCGCGGCCCATGAGCTGGTCAATGGGCTTGCCGGTGCGGGCGATGATTTGCTCTACCACGGGGTAGGTTTCGGGGTGCACGCCGGTCATGTCCAGCGGGTTGTCGCCGCCGCGTATGCGCAAAAAGCCCGCGCTTTGCTCGAAGGTTTTGGGGCCTAGGCCCGCCACCTTGAGCAGCTGCTGGCGGTTGCCGAATGCGCCGTTTTGCTCGCGCCAGCGCACGATGGATTTGGCCACGGCGCCTGAAAGGCCCGAGACGCGCGCCAGCAGCGGCGCGCTGGCGGTGTTCAGGTCCACGCCCACGCCGTTCACGCAGTCTTCCACCACGGCATCCAACGCGCGGGCCAGCTCGCTTTGGTTCACGTCGTGCTGGTATTGGCCCACGCCGATGCTTTTCGGGTCAATCTTGACGAGTTCGGCCAGCGGGTCTTGCAGGCGGCGGGCAATGCTGGCGGCGCCGCGCAGGCTCACGTCCACATCGGGCAGCTCCTGGCTGGCGTATTCGCTGGCGGAGTAAACGGATGCGCCCGCTTCGCTGATGACGACTTTTTCAATGGCGGGCAGGGTGATGCCGGGCTGGCTGGCGGCCATTTTGTGCATGTATTGGATGAGGTCGCCCGCCAGTTTGTCGGTCTCGCGGCTGGCCGTGCCGTTACCAATGGCGATGAGCTGCACGCCGTGCTGCGCAATCAGGCGCGCCAGGGTGTGGATGCTGCCGTTCCAGTCGCGGCGCGGCTCGTGGGGGTAGATGGTGGCGGTTTCCAGCAGCTTGCCGGTGGCGTCCACCACGGCCACTTTCACGCCGGTGCGAATGCCCGGGTCCAGCCCCATGACGGCTCTGGCTCCGGCGGGAGCGGCCAGCAGCAGATCGCGCAGGTTGTCGGCAAAAACCTTGATGGCGACTTTTTCGGCTTCTTCGCGCAGGCGGGCGAACAGGTCGCGCTCGGTAGAGAGGCTGAGCTTGACGCGCCAGGCCCAGGCCACGCATTTGCGCAGCAAATCATCCGCCGGGCGGCCCTGGTGGCGCCAGCCCAGGTGCAGGGCGATGCGGCCTTCGGCCAGGCTCGTTTTGCCGTCTTCGGCCAAAGGGGCGATGAGGCGGGCCTCCAGCATTTCAAGCTGCCGCCCGCGAAAGACGGCCAGCGCGCGGTGGCTGGGCACGCGGCTCATGGGTTCGGCGTAGTCGAAATAGTCGCGGAACTTGGCCACTTCAGGGTCGGCCTCGTTCTTGCCGGCGGCCAGATGGCTTTGCAACTGGCCTTCTTGCCAGAGCCATTCGCGCAGGCTTTGCACAAGGGCGGCGTCTTCGGCCCAGCGCTCGGCCAGGATGTCGCGCACGCCATCGAGCACGGCGGCAATGGTGGTGAAGTCTTCGCCGCCTTCGCCTTTTTCAGCCTTCACAAAAGGCTGGGCGGCCTGCGCAGGGTCCAGCGAAGGGTCGGCCCAAAGCTGGTCGGCCAGCGGCTCCATGCCGAATTCACGCGCAATCTGTGCCTTGGTGCGCCTTTTGGGCTTGTAGGGCAGATACAAATCTTCCAGCTCCTGCTTGGTGGGCGCGGCTTCGATGGCGGCGCGCAAATCGGGCGTGAGCTTGCCTTGCTCCTCAATGCTTTTGAGGATGGCGGCGCGGCGCTCGTGCAGCTCGCGCAAATAGCCCAGGCGCATTTGCAGCTCGCGCAGCTGGGCATCGTCCAGCCCGCCCGTGGCTTCCTTGCGGTAGCGGGCGATGAAGGGCACGGTGGCGCCGCCATCCAGCAAGTCAATGGCGGTTTGCACCTGCGGCGGGCGTACGCCGAGTTCGGCGGCAATCTGAAGGGCAATGGGCATGGCAGTCGGGGAAGAAAAAGCGTGTGGCATGGGCGAAGGTTTTGTGTATCGCTTCAAAAAAGGAGCAAATTCAGATACGTCGAAAATGCGTTTCCCGCCCATTTGGCGGGGAGATATTGCTATCAATCAAGGAGCTGAAAAAGGCTTGACTCAAACCCTCTTCCATGCACGCAAGCCGTGAAACAGTGGGGCCGGAAACGGAAAACCCCTCATGCGCCAGAAGGCGGCATGAGGGGCGTGGAGTGTGGCAGAAGGCGTTCAGCGCGCCTTGCTCGCCTTACTTGCCGCCTGGGCCAAAAGCGCCTTGGGCGGCTTCCTTGGCCGCGCCTGCGGCCTCGGCGGCTTTTTGCGCTGCGTCATCAGCGGCTTGTTTGGCGGCATCCATGCCCTCGCTGGCGGCATTTTTGGCGTCTTGCACAGCTTGACCAGTGGCCTGGGCGGCGTCATGAGCCATTTCCTTGGCTTCATTCATGGCGTCATGGGCAGCTTCTTTGGCGTCTTGGGCGGCGTTCTTGGCATCTTGCGCGGCCTGGCTGGCGGCCTGGGCGGCTTCGTTGGCGGCGTCCTTGGCGGCTTCGCCTACGGCCTTGCCCATGTTGGTGGCGGCATCGCCCATTTGCTTGGCAGCCTCGCCCACGCTGGGCGCCTGGCTGGCTTGTTCCTGCTTGACGGCGTCTGCGGCAGAGCCAGCGGCAGGCGCTTCATTCTTGCCGCAGGCGGCCAGCATGGCGGCAGCGGCCAGGGCCGCCAGAACGAGAGATTTATCGAAGGACTTGTTCATTTTGTGAACCTCCATGAGTCACGAATATTGAAAACATGAGGCCAAGGCGGGCTGTGCCTCTGGCGCCATGACCGCCTGAGCCAAATCAAGATTCGCGCAGGCAAGTGAAGAAAATTATAGGAACGCCCTTGATTGCAGCGCCTTTTGGGGGTAGCAAAATGTGTCACTTTGGGCGTGCCGCTAAAGCCTGTCCGCATTCCGGCCGTGAAGGGAAAAAGTGCAAATCGGGTTGGGCTGCAAGGCATAAACCACAGGCAACTGTTGCGACCCGGCGAAGATTTGCAAGATCCACGAGCGTTCAAGCCCGCGTTTTTCGCGCCCACGAACGGATTGTGAACAGGCTCTTACAAACCCAGCACGGATGCCGGAAAAGCAGGCATGCTGCGGCCCAGCCATTCGTCCAGTTCTGCGCGCAGCGTGGTGCGGCGATCGGCCTCGTTGCCTGCCACGCACACGCTATGCAGGGGAGAAAAGCGGCGCAGCGCCCAGGCGGGCGTCCAGAGCACGCCAGGCAGGTCAGCCGCGTGCGCGGCGCAGCAGGCGCGCGCTTCGATCTTGTGGCTCCACAAGCGCCGCCATTGCACGAAAAGCGGGTGCAGGCGCTGCACTTCGTCATAGCGGCTGGCCAGCAGCAGCAACTGGCCGTGGCCGCGCAGCGCCCAGGCTTGCAGGGCATCGGCCACGGCGCGCTCGCCCAAGGGCCAGTCGGCAAAGTCGGGGTCGCAGAAGATGAGCTGGCTGAACTGCGCAGGCGCAGCGGCGGCATGAGCGATGGCATCGCGCACTGCCTGCCGGAAGGCTTCGCGCCCTTGCAGGGAGCCTTGCGGCAGTGCAGGCAGACTGATGGCAGCTTCGCTTGGCATGGCGCGGGGCATTCGTAAGGGGTGATGAGACAATTCTCACATGGACATTACCCCTCAATGCGTCGTGGCGCTAACCTGGACGCTCAAAGACACCCTTGGCGAAGTGCTGGACGAGCTGGACAGCCCCGTCGAATTTCTCGTAGGCGGCACGGATCTGCTGCCCCGCATCGAACAAGCCCTGCAAGGCCACGCCAAAGGCGCGCGCCTGCAACTCAGCCTGGAGCCGCAAGACGCCTTTGGCGACTTTGACGAACGGCTCATTTTTTTGCAGCCGCGCGCGCTGTTCCCGCAAGGGCTGGAAGAGGGCATGCTGATTGAAGCCAGCGCCCTGCCGCCAGGCGCCGCCGCCATGCCCGCTGACCGCATCTACACCGTAACCGACATCTACCCCGACCACGTGGTGCTTGACGGCAATCATCCCTTGGCCGGCATAGGCCTGCGGCTGGATTTGCGTGTGCACGACGTGCGCGAAGCCACGGTAGACGAAGTGGGCCATGGCAGCGCTGGCGCTGGCTTTTTCCGCGCGCAACCAGCGCCCCGCCCCGACCACGGCCATGCCCACAGCCACTCGCCCAACGGCTGCGGATGCAGCCACCAGCACTGAAAGCAGGCTGCCTGCTTTTCTGAATGAAACGCTGAGGGGGCAGGCCGCATCAGCACTTGCGGGCAATCTGAACGCCAGCGCAAAAAAGAAACTGCCAAAACTCGGCCGGCTTCAGCCCCTTAGCCGCGTGCGGCGGGGCAACAGGCTTTTGGGCAGCAGGCCATCGAACATGTGGGACAGCTCGGACATGCGCTGGTGCGCCACACGCTCGCCATGCAGATCAGCCAGAGCGGCCATGAGTTCGCCACGGGCGTACCACAGGGCTTGCGCGTCTTTGGAATGAAAGACGCGGCGCACGACAAGGGGATATTTGCGTGCGCCTTCATCACCCAGGGTATCCAGCATGGCTGCGCGGATGCGTTCGAGCTGCTCAACCACGCGCTCGGCATCATTGCCGCCAAAGCCCAGCCGCGAAAAGATATGTTTTGAAAACCAGCTCATGTGTTCATGTGTTGGAACTGCTTTGGCAAAAGAGCGCTTCCAAAAACAGCGCGCCCGTCTTTACAAGCTCTGGGCGCGCCTCAAGCGCAGAAAGCCTCAAGTCACGAATTGTGACGTATCTATGGCATCAAAGCGTAGCCAAATGTCCAAAAAAACGGAAAACGTGAACGTTCCCTCAATCTTCACGCTTTGAACTGGGCCAGATAGCGCAGTGACGCCACGGAAAAAGCTGCTTTGCCTTGCCAGAAGGCAACCCTGGCCGGGCTTTGCAAAAGCCACGCGCTTTTCGCGCTTGATTCATGCGGCGTTTTCACGCGGCGCTGTTTGCCAGGCGATGCGCTGCCCGCGCGCCGCATTGCATGATTCCGGCCTTGGCAGGCGGCAAAAGCCTGAGCGCCTTCAGCCGCCGACAATGGGCTGAAACAGCATGACCTGATCGCCTTCGCGCAACTGCAAGCTGGCGCGTGCGCTGCGCGGCACAAATTGCGCATTGACGGCCGTGGCAATGCCTTCGGGTGCATGGCCCAGGGCCTGTACCAAGGCTGCCAGCGTGGAGCCGGCAGGCACGCGGTGCGGCTGGCCATCAAGCAAAAGGGTGATTTCGGCAGATAAGGACATGACAGAACAGCGCCGGATCAAGGCAAAGAAAAAGCGCCTGACGCTTTTGGGCTTCAGGCGCTTCATGTCTGTGGTGGGTCGTGCAGGATTCGAACCTGCGACCAACGGATTAAAAGTCCGCTGCTCTACCGGCTGAGCTAACGACCCGCCCGCTTCCGCTTCATTGCTGGAAAGCGAAGCGGCGGATTCTAGCACGGCCTTTCAAGTATGCGGATGCTGAAGCGCCCGGCCTTGCGCCAGCCGCTCCAGTATCCAGCCTGCGGCCACCAGACCGAAGGTCGCGGTCACTGTCACGGCGGAGCCATAGCCGTGGCAATTCAGATTGCGGTCGTGGCCTGGCTGCGGGCCGCAAGCCGCAGGCCTTGTCACTGCTTCGCGGCTGAAGACCACGTGCAGGCCGCTGCGCGCCTGCCGGTCTTTGCCGTTTTTGCCACCCTTGGCCATGCTGCCCGTTTGCCGCAGGCGGGCGCGCAGGGCGGCCATCAGCGGGTCGTGCGTGACTTCGGCCAAATCGGCAATTTCCACGCGCTCGCCCTGGCGCTTGCCGCCAGCCGCGCCACAAGTGATGAAGAGCGCGCGTGTTTTCAGCGCCCAGGCCGCCAGCGCCTGTTTGGCATGCACCTGGTCGCAGGCGTCAATCACGCCGTCCACGGCAGCGGGCAGCAAGGCCGGCCAGTTGCCGGGGGCCGCAAAGTCTTCCACGCAATGCACCTCGCAGCCGGGGTGTATGAGCGCGATGCGCTGGCGCATGGCCTCCACTTTGGGCTGGCCCAGCGTGCTGGTGAGGGCGTGAATCTGACGATTGACGTTGGACTCGGCCACGTTGTCCAGATCAACCAGCGTGATGGCGCCCACGCCGCTGCGCGCCAGCGCTTCCGCCGCCCATGAGCCAACGCCGCCAATGCCTACCACGGCCACGCGCGCCGCGCGAATGCGGGCTGCGCCTTCCGCGCCGTAAAGCCGCGCCAGGCCGCCAAAGCGGCGTTCCAGATCAGGGGAGTGCTGCTGCGTCATGGAGCAGGATGATCGCACGCTCCATGCGGCAGACGGCGGGCGGAAGTAGCAGGCAGCAATGGATGGCGGCGCGCGAGGCGGCCTTTTGCTTGCTGATTTGCATTGAAAACAGGAGCAAAACCAAGGGGATCGAAATGCCGCCCCGCGCAATATCCACTAGGACATAATGCTACGTTTTCAGTAGCTATATTATGGTAGAGGGCCAAGGCAGCCCCAACCGCACACCGCCTCAATGCACTGCCCCTGCACGCTCAGCTGCTGCAAGCACCGGGCATACAGAGCGGCGTGCGGCCGCCCAGCGCCTTTCTCGAACGAGCATTGATCTCATGGGCCACGGCATCGGGCTGCTCTTGCGTGTAGACGCTCAAATCCGTGCCCCTGGGGAAGCGCTGATGCAGCAGCCCGCTGGCGTTCTCCTTGCCGCCTCTTGGCCAAGGACTGCGCGGCTCGCCAAAGTACGCCTTCATGCCCGTGCCTCAGCGGTTCGTGACAAGCCATCTCCTGGCCCCTGTCACAGCACAGGCTCTTTCTCATTGGAGCGGCCATGCCGCTTGTCGCCGAAGGCTGGCAGCACGCAGCTGCGGCCGGGTTGGGGCGCAGCAGCTTAACCAGCAGAGGACCCAAGGCGTGGCGCGCCCGACCCAAGCGCCGATGGCGCGGGTGCTGCGGGCGCCTTCAATGCGATCGCCTTCCAGATCGCCTTTTCAGTGGCCCGGCCGCTGGCGCTCATGGACTTTGGGCGGGCGCACATGGATGCTCGGCAGGTTCTTGATTTGCCCGCGCCTGTCTTGTCTCCTGGAGCGGGGCCAGCGCGTGGCGCGTGGCGTGGGCCGTTGCGCAGGCAGGCCAGCAAGGCCTTTTTGAGAGCGCCGCCGGGCTATGCATAGCGGCAGGAGCAGATGCTTTCGTGTGACACGCGCTTGTGCCTGTCTGGGGGCGCGCCGCCTCTAGAGGTGATCGGCCATTTGCCGGGGTAAGCAGCGCTTACCGGAGTGAGCAGCACAAAGCAAGTGCTGGCGCGCGCAGGCAAACAGATCGAACTGTAGGCACCGCTTCTTGGGGGGCGACTGAACTTGCAACGCCTGAGGCGGCGCATGTGAGCGAAGTGGCTGGCGTAGCCGCAGCCGCCGCTGTGGCGCTGGATTTCCCCGCTGATGGCACTGGGGCTTGCGCCCCGGCGCCAGGGCATGGCGTTCTGGTTCGCTGATTGGTATGCAGGCTCGGTGGTTCAGGGCCTCTCAGGGCCTCTCAATTCCTTGGCAGTGTTGCACTTGGGGATTGGGGGCGCTGAGACTTGCGGGCAATTTGGCCATTCTGTTTGTGCGCTGGCAGGGACCTGGTTTTGCTGAGCCTGGTGGATTTTGTCCACATACTGGCCAGTTTTCTGGGCTGCGCTGGCCAGGGTGCCGGTCAGGCGGTCGGTATCGAATTTGCCCGGCAGCAGGCTGTTTAGCGTGACGCCGCGTGCGGCAAATTCGGGGTTGTACGCCAGAGCGGCGACAAAACCCGTCAGCCCCGAGCGCGCGCTGTTGGACGGGGCCAGGATGTCGATGGACGCCTTGACTGCGCTGGAGGCGACATTGACGATGCGGCCAAAGCCGCGCTATGCCATGTCGGTGATGCTGGCACGAATCAGCTCGATGGGAATGAGCATGTTGGCCTGCACCGCCTGTTGCCAGGCAGCGGTGTCGAACTGGCGGAAATCGTCCGGTGGCGGGCCGCCCGCATTAGGTGCCGCGATGCCGAAGTCCTGCCGCGCGGCAAAGACGGCGGCATGCCTCTGCCCGATGGTGATGTCTGCCGCGACAGGCGGCACGCGCCCGCCCGCCGCAGCGCTGGCTTGCAAGGCCGCTGCGCCGAAGGCCGCCACGACCACGTTCACCCTTCACGCACCAGGCCTGCGCACAACCCAGGCCCGGCCAGGCCCAGCCCTTTGTTGGCTCCGCACACGAGCGCCCATTTGCCCGCCAGCATCGCATTTGCGCTCCCTGTTCCTTTCCAGTCATTGCCTGTTTGCAGGTCTTTCAGATCCAGCGCCCGCCACAGCGCCAGAGCCCGCCACAGCGGCCCCAGCGCCCAGACATCGCCCGCAGCACGGGTTCCCAGAAAGCGAAGGTCTGGCACGCGAGCCGACCGGAGCGTTGCTGCGACCTTGGGCGCAGCCTGGCGTCTCAATCAGGCAATCGACGTCAGCACCGGGTTCGAACCAACCCAGCGGCATGGCCGGGATGCAGCGGCATGCAAACCACGTCACCAGGCAGATGTGCCCCGACACGCGTTTGGCAAATACGGCTTGATAAACGCTGCAAGTGATCGATCCGCCATGCCTCTGATCACTTGCCACTGCCCAAACAGGCGCGGAAACGTCGAAATCGGGCCGCGCGGGCGTGGCGAGCGGATGCTGCCGCGCTTTCGGGCTGCGCCTGGATCACCTAAAACAAGAGCGAATCCAGGCCCCGAAAAGCGGGGGTCAGCGCAGGCTGATCTAGGGCATCGCGCTACGAATAAAGGAGCAAAATAGCGCCCTACATTCGAGTCTGCCCGCCCTGTCTGCCGCTCCGTGTTTGCCGCGCTTTGTCTCTTGCGCGCTGGATTGCCTGCGCCCGGCCAGTCTGGCCCGGGATTTTTGCGCTCATTTGCGCGCAGCTTCTACGCAAATGGGTGAGCTGACGCGGAAGGGGCAAAGCAGGCAAAGCGCACGAGGCGGCTGGGCGCTGCAAGTAACAGCGAAAGCGCTGGTTTTGTCAGGGGTGGCGGCTTCCCAAGTCCCAGAGGGCCAAGGTTGGCGGTGCTTTAAAGGATTGTTCAAAACCGTCTGTTTGCCAGAGCAAAAAGCGCTGCTTCAGGCGCTTTGGGGCTTGGCGAATCTTGAATCTTCAATGGGCCGCACGGGCCAACAAGAGCGATGGCGCGGCCTGCGGGCAGGGTAAAGCCGATGTCTTCCAGCACGCTGCGGGTGGCCC